>Ga0114921_10000598_pt1 | contig 15531 bp, 11 predicted proteins | sample BentaG_FD_87016 | JGI IMG/M metagenome (GOLD analysis project Ga0114921, IMG submission 87016) | Deep subsurface microbial communities from South Atlantic Ocean to uncover new lineages of life (NeLLi) - Benguela_00093 metaG | ecosystem: Environmental > Aquatic > Marine > Oceanic > Sediment ...
GCTCGACGTGGCTTCTAAATACCGCTCAGAACTTCTTTTCAACAAATACAAAATGGGTAAGGATGTCATCGAAAGATTCAGCCAGGAGCCTCCCTATGCTTGGATCATTCCTGAAAAACAGTGCGACCCACAGACAACCTCCCTCTTTCTCAACCGGATGACTCTGTTAGGAATCGATGTTTACAGAAGTGAAGAATCTTTCTCCTGTGATGGGATCAAATATCCTGCAGGAACCTACGTGATACCAATGAATCAGCCTTTTGCTCTTTTTATCAAGAATGTCTTTGAAGAACAAACCTATCCAGACCTCAGAAAGTATACAGATTTATGGCAGGGCCTTGTAGAACCGAAAAAATTTGAAGGAGCGCCTTTTGAGTCTTATGACATGATGGGCTGGACTCTCCCCTACCAGTTTGGAGTCAAGGTCTACTCAGCCAATTCTTCTGTAGAGCCCAGGATGACCAGATTAAAAGAAGTAAAACCTGAGCCTGGAGAGGTTATTGGAAGGCCGAACTACGCTTATCTTATAAGTCATGAAACAAATGCCAGCTTTGCTGCTGTAAACAGAATTTTCAAGCAAGGAGGAAGAGTCCTGTGGGCAAAAGAATCTTTTTCGGCTCAGAAAAAGACATTTTCTCCGGGCACAATCATTGTCCCTTCCAACAGTGTCCAGAGAACAGCCATAGATAAGTTGGCTAAATCGCTGAACCTTAAAATCACTGGAATCTCTGCGCGGCCTAAAACTGAGACCCACAGTCTAAAGAAAGTAAAGCTCGGAATGTATAAATCCTGGATTGCGAGCGCAGACGAAGGCTGGACAAGATTGATCTTAGAAAATTATGAATTCCCATACACAAACATTTTTGATGCCGATATACGAGCTGGAAACCTCAGGAATAATTATGATGTAATCATAATTCCCGATAACTACAGGCCTGAATTAATCATAGATGGCTATCCTAAAGGAACCATGCCTCCAAAATATGTAGGAGGAATTACCCTGAATGGCCTTCGGAATTTAAAATCCTTTGTTGAGAACGGCGGTTCCCTGATTTTCCTGAATTCATCTTGTAATTTGGCTGTAGAAAATTTCGGTATCCCAGTGAGAAATATCCTCAAAAAGGTAAAAAGAGAAGAATTCGTCTGCACAGGCTCTATCCTTCGTATGGAGTTTGACACAAAGCATCCCCTGGCTTACGGTATGCCTGAGGAAGCAGGGACCATATTCTATGATAGCTGTGCCTTTGACATCATGCCTTCTTTTAAAGAGAAAAAGGAACCGAAATCTGTGGCAAAATATCCTGATGAAAATCCCCTGATGAGTGGTTGGATTCATGGCGAGAAACTCATCCAACAAAAATCAGCAATCCTGGATGTTCCTTTTGGAAAAGGGAAAATAATTCTTCTGGGATTTCCTGTTCAATTCCGGGCTCAGTCTTACGGCACTTTTAAAATCCTGTTTAACTCTATCCTTTATGCAGGCGCCGAATAGAAATGTAGGGGTTTGATTCATCGGTTCTCTTCCATTTTGTGTGGATTTTCATTAGCATCGGAACGACAGGGAAATCGCTTCGCTCCAGTCGGATTTTTAACGCCATTCCCTCCCTATCCTTCTCGGTCCTGCGGAACTCCGCATGTCTATTTTATCTCACGCCTGATAGCCCTATCTCTATTCAATCCCGCCCGATTGACCACTCCGTGCTCAAACAGTCCTCGGACCCGACTATGTCGGGTTCCCTCGAAGGAAGGCTCGGGAAGGCTAAATCCTCCGATGTCGCTCTGGCGATTTCCCTGGCATTCCGACTGTCGAATGTATGTGTTTATTACGCACACAAAATGAAAGAGAGTCGATTCATCAAACCCGAATAAGGAAATATGAATAATATTTGTTGTAAATTAAGCCTGTTATCCGAATATTTTCACCTTAAAGACAGATTCCAATATCCAATTGATTCCCACAAATAAGATGGCTATTGGGATAACGATTCTCATCCACCAGTAGAGAAAGATAGGGAAAGGTTTATTCCTCCCTTCTGATATCTCTTTCAAGGACTCGGACCTCTTAATACACCACGCCGCAGCGATTACAGCCAAGAGTGAACCTAAAGCCTGCATGCCTGAACCAAAAATCAAATCCCAGGGAACGAAAATCTTAAAGTTAATCATAGGAGGAATAGCCAGCACATAAACAATCGCACATATAACGATTATTGCTTTCTTTCTCTCCATATCAGTGTTGTCTACAATCCCCCCTACCAGAACTTCAAAGGCGGCAACATCCGAAAGATAAGCCGCACCAAAAAGACCGAGAAAAAAGAGAAGACCAAACACCCAACCTGCAGGCATCATGTCAAAGGTTTTGGGCAACGTGGAAAAAATAAGGCCTGGACCAGAACTCGGCTCAAGACCGAAAGAAAACACAGCAGGAAATATCGCAAATCCTGCCAGAATACCGGCTGTCGAAGCACCTATTCCTGTTAATATGGCATTTTTCGGGATATTGGCCTGCTTGTTCAGGTAGGAGCCATATATAACCATGAATGTCCCGCCAAGGGACATAGAAAAAAAGGCCATCCCAAGAGCTGCAGCCATTACAGAACCTGTAAGCTCTCTGAATCGGAATCCACCTACATACCACTTGATCCCCTCGCTGGCGCCTTCCAGGGTTACTGAGCGTATGATAAGAATAATTAAAATGGTAAAAAGTGAAGGAACAATCCACTTGCTGACCTTTTCAATGCCCTTTCTCAAGCCCTTAAAAAGAACTATTCCGCAGGCAAAAATGACAAAAGCGGTCATCATCAGCTGTAGGAGAAATGAAGTAAGGTTAAAACCCTCTTGAGGTGGGAGGATAGCAGCAGCGTTTAAATTTCCGCCCAAGGCATTAAGCAGCTCTCCCAGGGCATGAAATCCTACCCAGCCAACTGCATTGGAATAATACCCTGAAGCCCAGAAAACAATAAAGAGTAAAAACGCTCCAACATATTTCCCACCCGGGAATCCACCTTTCTCGAAGGCGCCCAGAGTGCCTCGTCTTGTGTATCGACCCAAGGTCCATTCAGCCATCAAGGCAGGTATGCCGATAAAAAAAACAACCATCATATAAAAAAGAACAAAAGCAGCACCACCGAATTTTCCAACCATGTAGGGAAAACGCCAGACTGCACCCAACCCTACTGCTACCCCGATCATGGTCATCACCAGACCAAATAACGAAGCGAATGTCTCTCGTTTTGTACTCAAGTCCCTGCCTTCATACAATCTGTGAAAGAAAAATCCTACTATATTCCTTACTCTTTACTAAGTTTTTAGACTTTGGCATTTGATAGTCAATTTCTGTCTGGATTTTGTCATTTGAAATTATATAAAGATGGTTTATTCTTTCCGATTGTGAATCTTGTAATATTCATCGACCATTCTCTTTATATTGACAGTAACGCCTTTTGTTGGTCCTTCGCTTAACGGCTCCTTCTGGAACCTCTCCGGCAAGGTGTCGTCCTCCCTCTTTACGCCGAATCTTTTGTTGAGCTTATAATCGAGCTCGATTTGATCTCCTAGTATTTTCTCCAAGTATTCAGGAGAATAGTCCATTCCAGTACCAGCTTTGAGTAAGAGAGAAGCGTTTTCGAAATTTAAAACATCTTGGCAAAGACCGATATTCTTGCACATGGTCAGTGAATCCGTAAGAAGAGCAATCTTCTCAGAGTAGGTCACCAAGGCAGCCTTCCCTTCCTCTGCCAGCCTGTCTGCCGCTTTTTCTGTCCCGAACCGCTTTTTTGCCTCTTCTTTTCTGTCAGTCAATTCAAAGTAGGGTTCGGCACGAAGATGATCCGCTCCTCTTGAGGAAACCGCATAGGTAAGCCCATAGGCTTTAATTCCCCGGGGATCACCACAGATAACATCCAATCCTTTAACCTGCATCACCAGCTTTCTCGCTTCATCTCCGAAGGATTCTGACAATTTTTTCGCTCCGTTGGCCAGTCTATCTCCAACCCCCTTGCGAAAAGTTATCATTTTTACGACTTCCCGTATTTTTTCTTTTTCACCCCACGTTAGGCGAAGACCATCCAAGTCATCCGCGCTGATCAGCCCCTTCTCCTGGCACTCCATTATCCAGCCTATCACTTCAGAAGTTGATATGGAGTCCAGGCCCATCTGGTTCAGATAAGTATTCATCTCCAGGGCAAAGGGGAGGTCCCGATTTCCTATCCTTGAAGTAAAACTGCAAAGGGTTTCGAATTCTGGACCTTCTGCCTCGTTTTGTTCAACAGCATAATAACGGGAGCAATGCTGATTGCAGTTGAAGCATGACTTGTTTTTTACTTTGTGGGTACTGGCCAGCTTCTGCCCTGATACGTCATCCACATACTTACAAACTCCTTCTTGGAAGTGCCTGGTGGGAAGGATGCCAATGTTGTTTAGGTCCTTCATTAACCTGGTGGTTCCCATTTCGTATCGCTTCTCGTACTCTCCGTGATCCAAGATCTCTTTCTCGATTTTTTCTACCTCAGACAGAAAAGCCAACGGATCAGCTACCTCTAAAGAAAGAGAGCCCCTGACTGCCAGTGCTTTTAAGTTCTTTGATCCCATCACTGCACCCATGCCGGTGCGTCCGTTCACTCTATTCCCACTCGAAACTATTGTGGCAAAAAGGACAAGGTTTTCCCCTGCTGGCCCTGCAGCAGCTACCTGGATGGAATAATCCTGATTCTCTCTCCTGATGGCCGAAGTTGTCTCTATGACTGTCTTTCCACTGCATTCCGGACAGTCTATAAACTCAACTCCAGATTCTGTTACCATCAGATAGAGGAGGCTGTCGGCCTTTCCAGTGATGATGATTTGGTCGAAACCTGTCCTTTTCATCTCTGCAGCAAACTGCCCTCCTGCTGCCGAGTCGCCTAATATACCCGTGAGCGGTGATTTGGCAGAAACTGTGTAATAGGCAGATGCCGGCAGAAGAGAACCAGTGAGTGGCCCGACTCCAAAGATGAGGATGTTATCTGCTCCCAATGGATTGCAATCAGGATTAATCTCTTTAAAAAGTCTCTTGGTGTTTGCTGCTCTGCCTCCAATCACAGGTTTGATCCAGGAAGAATCGAGATCCTCCATCTGAAATTTCCGTTCTGTTAGGTTTACTCTTAAGACTCTCCCTCCGTAACCATACTTAAGCATAATCCCTCCCCCATCTCTTCCGGACTTCAGAACCTAGTTTCTTCAAGAATGAGTACCGTTTCTCGCTCGGATTCATCTTCTTTGTTTCTTTCTTAAACACAGCTAAAGATGGATGTTCTCCTTTTCCAGGCTCATATGTGATAGCTCCTTCTGTACAGGCTTCAACACACCTTGGTCTTCCGCCACAAAGATCGCATACATAGACGAAATCATTGAATATCTCAATCGCCCCTATAGGGCAAGCCTTCTCACAAGTGCCGCAGACTTTGCATAATGTGGGTGAAACAATCACTTCCCCGAGAGATCCAATGGTGATTGCCTCTTCTGGGCAGCGGCTGCAGTATTGCTCTTCACACCGGATACATACCACTGGACCATCGATTCCTATCTCATAGATATTCGTGACTTTTATCCTGGCTAAGTGGTCATTGATCCTCCCTGTGCGGAAAAAGGCACAGGCAGTTTCACATCTTCGACATCCAGTGCATTTGCTTACATCAACTCTAATCATCTTGAAAATTTCCTTCCTGCAGAATTGATATCATAGCCTTTTATTCTACTACTTCGAGTCGAAATTGGACGAGTCCTTTTGGATCCGGACAGGAGAAACAATCGACTTTTCTTACCCAGTGGCTTTTTTCAAGTCTATCTCTAACCTCTAAAATAGGAAAGATGGGCATCATGCTCTGTAATGCCCATATACAGACATATTTACCTTCAGGAATATAAAGCTTGGAATCCTCTACATAAAAATAATCACCCACCAGCATGGGAAGATTGCAGTAGCCGTCAATCTTCTCTACACTCACCTTTATTTTTGCCATGATTACCTCTATCTAGCTAGTTAATTTAGTTTGTCTAGTTTGTTAAGAAAAAGCAAGCTCTGCAACACCAACGAGACAAACGAGAATTGCCGCGCTTTGTCTCGCCATGACATTCTTCTTCATTCCTTCTCTAAAATGGGTTTGATAAAACAAATTCCTACAATTGTATTATCCTTGCCTTCTTACTCTTTACTCCTCACTTCTTACTTTCCTTTAAGAAGCGATCGAAGAAATTGGCAGAGGACTCATAGACCTTAAGCCAATTCTCGTGGAGGAGAAAACCATGGACTTCATCAGGGAAAATGAGAAGCTCTACACGGGCTTTTCCTAGTTTCCTCAAGCGCTGAACCAAATCCGTGGTTTGGACAAAATCAACATTCCGGTCATCATCTCCATGGATAAAAAGAACTGGCGATGTCCAAAAATAAACATCAGCAACTGGAGAAGACTGGTAAGCAGAGCTCATCAAATCCTCTCCAGAGATTGCCCAGCCACCTCCATCTCGCCGCCTTGCACGAAGTGACCAATCATGAACTCCGTGTAAATCCACACCTGCTGCAAAAAGCTGAGAATCTCTGGCAAGCCCCATGGCCGTCAAATATCCTCCGTAAGAACCTCCCCAGAGTCCGATCTTATTGGGATTGACCTCGGGTCGCTTCTGCAGGTAATGGCCTGCGGCCACTATATCCTGGTATTCTGATGCTCCTCTCGGACCCTGGTCTGGTGCTGTGCGAAATGCAAATCCATAACCGATGCCTGAACGGAAATTCACCGAAAGAACCACGTACCCCTTGTTGGCTAAATACTGATTCATGGCGTACGCACCATGGTAATAGCCCCGCATATGCCACCCGAGCATCATCTGGCGAATAGGTCCACCATGCATAAAAATCACAGCTGGACGGTTATCTCCTGCTTTTGCTCCTTTAGGCATGAAAAGCTGGGTATGAATTTTAAGGCCATCTGGAGCCTTAAAAACGACCTGTCGGGGTTCTACCAATTCTTTCATCGGAAATTCGTTCGGGATAGTCTCTGGGGCAATCAAACGCCTGTCTTTTCCTTTAAGACTCATAACTGTTGGAGCAGCGGGTTGACGGGCGGTTGAACAGAGAAAAACAATGTCTTTACTCTTTGAAGTGAGCACAGGCGACCATTCGATTCCTTTTCCAGGAGTCAGCAATTTGGCCTTTCCTCCGGAGACAGGAACCGACCAGAGATGCCTGCGGTCAATGTCGCCAGAATTCGAGTTAAAGATCAGAGTTTTGCCATCCGATGAAAGAAAGCTGTTTTCCACTTCATATTCTCCTGGCGTAAGACAGGTGACTTTTCCTTCCTTGACTGATATGGAGTAAAGGTGCATCCAATCTTCATGTTCCGAATAAAAAACTAGATACCCCTCTGCTGCCCACCTCAGTGTCCTGGCTGGGTAGTACTGGGCAAAGCCGCCAGTCTTGTTCGGACATTCCCATATTTTTTTTGCTTTCCCACTTTCTACATCGGCCACCATCAGTGAAAATTTTGCTCCTCCTCTGAATGATCTACGGACCATGCCCGGAAAACGGATATAGGCAATGTATTTTCCGCATGGGGACCAGACTGGATAGCCGTCTCGGTCCACTGAAGGAGAAAGCCACTTTATAGATTTAATCTTAAAATCATACACACCGATAAAGCTGTGATCTTCTCTAGAGCTGACAAAAGCAAGTTGGGTTCCGTCAGGAGACCAGGTTGGCGAACCATTTCTTCCACGGGCTTCAAAGAGGAGTTTGGGTTTTAGGGCACCATCGATTGATGCTAAATATATCTTGCCTTTATGACCGTACACAACATTATTTCCAACTGGAGAGGGAATTGGTCTGCTCCCTTGACCAATCCGCCACATCTCTCCATCTTCAACCTTTACTGCCCAAACAGCCTGTTCGGTTCCTTCTGGATTGGAAGTGGGATTGGGGTACTCCCCTGCTCTATTGGCTGAACCTCCTCGAACATTAACGATGACTGTTCCGTCTGCGTTGAAACTCAAGCCACCCAACTCCTGGCCATCATCTAAAGAATACTGGGTGAGCTGGCGAGCCTTATAATCCGGACCCGCGGCTACCCAGATATTCCGCTTCCCTTCGCTGTTGAAAACCCAAGCTACCAGGTCCCCTTGCGGGGAGACTATAAGGTTAGAGGGGAAAGAATAGCTCATGACAGCTTTCAAAGGGAACGACTGAAGACTGAGTGGAAATATCAACAAAGTGCTGAAAAACAACACAAAAACCAATACATAGAACCGATTTAAAAATGATTCTTTCATTTAATCCTCCTATTCTAGTTTTTCTAGTTTGTCTAGAAAGTAAAAGTCAAACCTAAGGTGAAATTTCTTCCCGGCGATTCCATAGAATCAGGGTCTGGTCTGGCTATGTACATGCTGTTAAGAACATTTGAAATCGACACATAAAACCGCAGGTCAGACCTAAGGAAGTAGCCAGTCTGGATGTTTACAACTTCATACCCTGGGATTGATATTTCAGCAGGGCCAGGATTCTGTTTCTCCTGGTGGAAACTTCCGTTTATTTCTGCCCAGAAATGCCCCCTCCAAAATCTTGTCCCAACAAAAAGCCGGGAAGGAGGGATATCGTTCAAGGGATTATCTGTCAACTTACTTTTTCCTCTAAATGAATAAAAATTTCCAAATATTTTCCATCCAGGCATAGGAAAACACTCCAATTCTAGCTCTAAACCCTGGATCTGTCCCCTTTCAACATTGCCGTAAGTATAAATTTTTTCAGAACTTCGATAACGTTCAATCATATCGTCAATTCTATAATGGAACAAATAGAGAGCTGCAAAATACCTCTTATGGATGAATTTTAATCCCACATCCAAATTCAAACTGGATTCAGGCTCAAGATCAGGCTTTCCGATGACAATACCTCGACCAGTTATTCCCGTGTAAAACCGCTCGCTCAAACTTGGGGCTCGATAGGCTCTCGAAAGATTGGCAAAAGCCACAATCACATCAGACAATTCAACAGAAGCCCCTAGAAATCCTGTCCAAGTGTTATGTTCGCTCTCCTGAGACTCAGGAGCGTCGCCAGGATTTGCCTTCATTTGAAGCAAATCAAAACGAACTCCTCCTACAAGATCCAATTTCCGAAGGCCAGAGTAATCAAAGGAGAGGAAGAAACCCCAATCTTGCCTTTTCCCCTCAGTAAAAGGCAACTCTTCTATGGTTTCCTCAACATTTCCTGAGGAATCAAAATAAGTATTCATGTTCTTCGCTTTTGTCCCATGGCGCCCGAAAACATCTGCCCCCCCTTTTAAACGGAAATTTTGACCGAATTTCTTTCCATAGGATACCTGAAATCCAAAATCGAGGCTTTGGTTCCGGCTGAAAGATTCTTTAGTCTTATAAGTACTAAGCTTTTCCTTTTTTGTCTCCAAGAAATTAGGATTAAGATAAAGTTGAAAAGATAAATCTCCTTCCCCTCCAACTTTCTTTTCAAACCATTGCAGCTGAATAAGGTTTTGGCTCTCATGAGGGTACCAAGTCGGGTTAGTCGAGGCATCTTGATTCGGTTTTCCGATATCGAATCCCCTTGCACCAAGAAAGCTTAAATGTATCTCTCTTTTTTCAGTTTGGTAGGAGATTTTGCCGAAAATGCTTGCTGCGGTGAACTGCGACTGAAGAACCTCTCCCAGAGGGGATGAATAATTCTGAGCATCTGTTCCCTGGAAGGACAGGTAAAATCCAGTTTTCCCTCTGGCAGTTTGAAGAGAAAAACCAAGGCCCTTTTCCTGATTTATGGTGCCGTAGTTCATACTAATTTTTCCATCGATTCCTTTTTTGAGCAATGGTTTTTTGGTAATGATATGGATAACCCCTCCTATGGCGTCTGAACCATAAAAAACAGAGGAAGGGCTTCTTAAGACTTCAACTTTTTCGATATCACCGGGATTGATAAAAGATGCATTTGGACCTGTACGCCTATCACTGGTTATTCGGGCATAATCGACCATTATCAATACTCTTCTTCTTGCCAAACCCCGAATATTAGGCACTACGGAAAAGCCACCTGAACCTGTAGAAGACACTCCCGGCGTGTTTAAAAGCCCTGAAGTCAAGTTGGGAGCCATTCGCTCTTCAAGAGCTTCCCTGGGAATGACAGTTTCTGCGGCGGGAATACTGGAAGATGGCTCAGGATACCTTAAGGCTGTGACTACTACCTCTTCCCTTTGGCGAATATAAGGTACAAGTGTCACTTTGATTTCTTTAGAGAAATCCTGGCTGAATACGTAAATTTCCTGTTCATAATAATCCGGGTGAATGATTTTAAGTTTGATCAGGTCAGCTTCGGGTAGCTCCAAGAAAAATTCACCTCGAGAATTGGTTGAAGTCTTCTTCTGACTCAGACCATGGATAACAACCGCCTCTGCAACAGGATTGCCTTCCCGAGTTATGACCTTTCCTTTGATCTCAAGGGCAAGACTGTGGCCAAGGGAAAGAAAAAAGATTAAAAGTGTAAGAAAGCTTTTTTGCATGAAACATATATTCTATTCGTTTTTTTTCGAATTTTGCAATAAAACAGATCAAATATCTTTTTTCACTCCTTTTTTTTACTCAGTTTTGAATTTTGTCATTTGCATTTCAGTCTTTTTACTAACGAGGTATCTTTTGAGTTCTTACATAAATCTTCGATTGTTGTCTTCAGGACAGGATGCACTTTTTCAGGCGCTATTTCCTTTAAAGGAACTAAAACAAAATTTCTTTTTTCTAGCCGAGGGTGGGGAATCACTAATTCCTTTGCCTTGATGACAGAATCTCCGGCTAAGAGGATATCTATATCAATCAAACGCGGACCTTTCTTAACCGTAGGTTTTCTCCCCATTTTTCGTTCAATTTTATTTATCAACCTTAAGAATTCCAAGGCGTTTAGATCCACTTCTACCTCTACCACTTGATTATAGAACCAGGGCTGATCCTTAATACCAACAGGTTGTGTCTCATAAAGTGATGAGTAACGAAGAACATTAACCCCCTCTTTATCCAAAAAGGCAAGTGCTCGCTCCAGATTTTTTCCTTTTTGCCCTAAGTTACTGCCAAGACATAAAAAATATTTCATCACAGAATGAACAAATAAGTTTTTATATTAGCACTCCAGCAAATACAATTCAAAATCTAGAAAAATATTTTTGACCATCCTGGCTAAATTTGTTAAACATAATGTTTTCTTTTACGATGAAGACGAAAACACAGAAAATTGAAAAATGGCGAGTAGAAGAGCTAGCTCTTACTTTGAAAAAAATGGCAGCGCTCTTAAAAAAAGGAGATAACTATGGATGGGCTAATGTGCTCCTGCACTTCCATCTAGAAGCACAAATGATTATCGACTCAAAAGAATTCAATCTCATCCAGCTCAAAAAACTTTTGGTAAACATAAATAATTGTTTTACTGGCATGAGTTCTCTTGCGAATCTCATTCTATGGCATGAAAATTCCTCAGAAAGAAAAATAATCAATCAAGATTTAAATAATTCAAGATCCCGTTTGTTGAAAATTCTGGCAGAAATTGAAACCCGAACTGTTGAATATTTATCCTAATTAAAGCTAGATTAGCTAGACGGGCTAGGCTTGTAAGATGAAATCAGTAATTTGGAAACTCCGGAATTCAGGTCTAATAAATTTAAAGTTCTAGCAAGCCGAATCTCTTCAGCACTCTTAAAACGGCTAAAGTCACCCAGAGATGGTCTTCTAAAGAAGATTTTTTATGGTGATATTCCCAAAATCCTTGGCTGTTTTGCCTCTTGAGGAGCCACTCTAAAGTCCGCTCTATAGGTTTATTTTCTAGAGTGAATCCTATCCTCGATAACGAATCAAGACTGCTCAGAATATCTGTTGCCCAAAAAGGATAACATATTTCTTCCCAGAAAATTGCATCGCGTCTGTCCTCATACTTATCAGCTTTGAAAAAACGATTTAATAGAATCTCTCCAGTTTCCATCGTTACTTTTCTTCTTCTCCAATACGAAGATTCAGCAAAAGCCCGGAGGGCCATTCCAGTCACAAGATGGGAAAAAGGTTTGGTTTTATCAGGCTTAACAGGGTTGAGCTTTAGTTGGGCTTCATAATTATAGCGTTTTTTCAGCTCTTCTCTGTCAATAGTCCTATAAGGAATCACCCAGCCTCCATCATCTTGCTTATGTCTTATTAACCAGCGGAATCCTTTCTGGACTCTTTTATCTGCATCCAATTCAAAACGACAGAGGATTTCGAGAGTCAATGCATGATAGGTAGGCGCGTATTCGTTGAGGTAGGCCCCTCGGAAATCTCCTTCCTTTGTTTGAGTCGAAAACAGAAACTCAACAGCCTTTTTAACTTCCCCCTGCTTAATTATACATCCAAAATCATACAGCTTGAAAACGCTCTGAAGGGTTTCAACAATGTAATATGTCTTTTCCCAACGCGGATGACCCTCATATCTTTTTCTACACCAACCTCCATTAGGCTTCTGGCTTTCCAAGATTCTGATACGAGCAGCGAATTTTTGGAGGTTTCTGTATTCTCTCTCAACAGGGACTTCAAGGATATCTTTCTTTAACCAGTAAAGGACGGGTAAGTTTCCCCTTGCCAGAAGGAACTCTATCGCCTTGTTAGGATTAACCTTCATGAATAATCGTTCTCTTTTGAGTCTTATCTGAATGAACTTTTCTCTTGGTTTAGAATGATACATAAAAACTCAAAAGGCTTATAATAGGGATTCTTGAACTGATGTTCTTTGCTTCCTTCTACCAGTAGGCTTTGTCCCTCAGAGACGATGTTTTCCCTGCCACGCTCTTCAACCACAATTCCCTTGCCTTTCTCGATCTTGACTACATGTTCGTGACTGTGGCTGTGATAAGGAGTGTTACCTCCAGGGAGAATCGTAAAATATCTCATGATTATGTTTTCAGAACCTTGCTCAGGACCGATGAGGACTCTTCTTAAAACTTTTTCGACGCCTTCTTCCTTCATCGGCTCTTCTAGAATATCTGAGTCTCTTATGATGATCATATTAACCTCATATTTTTCCTTTTCCATAAAGAATCATCCCAGAGAGTTTGCCTGTGTGCTTTCCTTCATCAACCACAACTTCCCCGTTGACAATGACATACGCAAGACCTCGAGCATATTGATGTGGATTTTTAAAAGTCGCCTTATCCTCGAAAGTATTGAAATTAAAAATTGCCAAATCAGCATAAGCCCCTTCTTTAATCAATCCTCTTTTTTTCAGCCTTAAGACCTGGGCAGGGAAAGAGGTCATCTTTCTAACCGCGTCTTCTAAAGAAACAATTCCTTTTTTTCTTACATAAAAGCCAATGACTCTTGGAAATGTACCATAATTCCTTGGATGAGGTACTCCTTTTCCCACAACCTGAACTCCACCATCCGAGGCATGCATGTTGTAAGAAAGCTTCATCAACGCTTCGACATCCTTCTCATCCATCTGAAAAAAGACACAAGAGGCTCCACCATTCCTTTCAATTTCGATTATTAGATCAGCAGCATTCTCAACCGTTGGTTCTTTGCCTTGAAGAAGGAGCAATTTCTTAAGATTTTTTCCTTCGTAACCGGGAAATTTTGAGGAGCGGGCAATATAGATACTCTCTGGTTTATCGATTCCTTTAGTCGATGTCAAACGCCTTTTGATAACATAGGCTTTGATCTTCTGATAATTCTTCTTATCTTCCAACCTTTTTAGAAACTCCTTTCTTCCGCCTTCAAAAGCCCAGGAAGGAAAGCTGCTCGTCAGTCCTGAACTGGTAGCTGTATAAGGATACTGGTCAATGGTCACTTCGGCTCCCCTTTGGCGAGCATCTTCAATGGGTTTGGTTATTTTTTCTATTTCATTCCAGACAGCATCATCCGCCAATTTTATGTGGGAAATCTGCACAGGCATATTGTTATTCTCCCCAATCTCGATGGCTTCCTCAATAGCTTCAGTTATATGGAGACCCTGATCTCTTAGGTGAGTGGCATAAATTCCTCTATAGCGAGCTGCAGCAGAAGCCAATTCTATTAATTCATCAGTTTTAGAATAAGTTCCAGGAAGGTAGGATAGGCCCGTCGAAAAACCCAAGGCACCCGCTTTCATCTCTTGTTCAATGAGAGCAATCATTTTATTCATCTCATCCCTGGTGGGAGAACTCATTTTGTCTCCCATAACTTCTCGTCTTATTGTATTATGTCCAACAAGACAACCAAAATTTATTGAAGTCCCTTTTTCTTCTAATCTCTGAAAAAGACTGCTCAAGGGAAAGGGATGACCGCCGCAATTTCCGCCTAAGACTGTGGTTACTCCTTGATAGATATAATTATCCACAGTGGGAACTTGAAGAATTCTTCGATCACAATGTGTGTGGATATCGATAAATCCAGGACAGACAATCAAATCTTGAGCATCGATTACTCTTCTGGCTCTGTTTCCGTCTATTGAACCAATCTTCAGAATCTTCTTATCTTTTATGCCCACATCCCCTTTGAACCAGGGATTTCCAGTGCCATCAATGATGAAACCATTCTTGATGACAATATCATAGGTTTCATCGGAGGGATTACTGTGCAAGAAAGAAAAGATTAAAACAAAAGCGAAAAAGAACGATAGAAGTTTAATCAACCTGAGACTCATCACTTCCTTTATGAGCAACCATTTTATTCCAAGACTAAGAGAGCTGTCAAATTTTTATTTGAATAATAGGGAGAATTAATATAAAATTTCGCCTAAAATCTCTGTTTAAAAATCTATTTTTTGTGAAAAAAGGACGTAATGATGGACGAATTCATTTTCCTTGATAATGGAGCAACATCCTTTCCTAAACCTGAGGAAGTATATAAATTCATGGACCAATTCTACAGGAAATTTGGTGTGAATCCTGGCCGTTCAGGATATGATCTGTGTTTAGAAACTGGAGAGCTAGTCGAAAATACAAGAAAGATGCTGGCCATATTTTTCAACGGAAAAGACCCAAACAGACTCTGCTTTTCATACAACTCCACTGATGCTTTAAATCTCATTATTTTTGGAATGTTAAAGGAAGGCGACCATGCTATCACCACAACTCTCGAGCATAATTCTGTATTAAGACCTCTCTACCACTTGTTTAAGTTTCACGGCGTTGAAGTGGATTATGTCCCTTTTGACATCAATGGTTTTGTAAACCCGGACGATTTTCAAAAAAAATTCAATAAAAACACTAAACTTGTCATCGTAAACCACGCCTCGAATGTGATAGGAACCATCCAACCTGTCAAAGAAATAGGCACGCACTGCCAGGAAAATGGAATACCCTTTGCCATCGATGCCTCTCAAACTGCAGGAAAAATCCCAATCGATATCGAGGAATTAAATGTCGACGTAGTGACTTTTACAGGTCATAAGTCACTCCTGGGTCCCACTGGAATTGGAGGTTTGTATGTCAGAGAAGGAATCGAGATCAGGCATACCAGAGCAGGAGGCACTGGCGTTCGTTCAGCTGTCCGAACTCATCTTGAAGAATACCCTTACAGACTTGA
>Ga0114921_10000599_pt1 | contig 15529 bp, 13 predicted proteins | sample BentaG_FD_87016 | JGI IMG/M metagenome (GOLD analysis project Ga0114921, IMG submission 87016) | Deep subsurface microbial communities from South Atlantic Ocean to uncover new lineages of life (NeLLi) - Benguela_00093 metaG | ecosystem: Environmental > Aquatic > Marine > Oceanic > Sediment ...
AGTGGACGGCCTCGACCTGGAGGAGAGAACGGAGCTGTTCCGGACCATCGGCCTCCAGGCCGGACGCCCCCACGGGGCTGGTTTAGTCCACGGCGACCTCACCACCTCCCACATTATCCGGGCCGGGAACGCCGTCGTCTTCATCGACTTCGGCTTGGCAGAGGTCTCACGGGAGGCGGAGAAGAGGGGTGTCGACCTCCACCTCATGAGGCGGATGCTGACCAGCACCCACTTCACATACGCCGAGGAACTCTTCGCGGCCTTCGAGGCCGGCTACAGGTCCGCCATGGGCCCCGAGGCCGACGAGGCCTTAAGCAGGATGGGGGAGATAGAGAGGAGGGGGAGGTATGTCGAGAGAGAAGACCGTGTGGATGGCAACCGGTAACTACCACAAGTACCGGGAGGCCAGAGCCGTCCTCCAACAGTTCAGCGTCGACCTCAGGCACCTCAAAGTAGAGAGGGTGGAGATACAGGCCGACGACCTAGCCGAGATCGCAGCCTACAGCGCCATGCAGGTGGACGCAAGGGGACGACCCGTCGTCGTCGAGGACGCCGGCCTCTTCATCGACCACTACGCCGGCTTCCCCGGCCCCTACTCCTCCTACGCCCTCCGAACCATAGGCCTAGACGGTGTGCTCAAGCTGATGGAGCACATCGAGGAACGGGGCGCATCGTTCCAGTCCGCTGTCGCCCTGAGAGACGGAGACAAAACCCGATGCTTCCGAGGCTCCGTCCAAGGCAGAATCGCCCACAGCATCCGAGGCACCGGCGGATTCGGCTACGACCCCATCTTCATCCCAGACGAGGGGGACGGCCGCACCTTCGGTGAGATGGCTGCGGAGGAGAAAAACACCCTCTCACACAGGGCGAGAGCCTTCAGGAACCTCGGAGGGTGGCTCTCCTCATCGTCGTAAAGGTTTTAAACGAGAGGCCGTCTTAACCTAGAACAAGCCTAGAAGTCTCAGACCTGGATGATTTGCATGGTTGGGAAGATGGCGCGGATGAGGGGGCGGTCCCGGTCGACGAGGCCGGTGTCCAGGCGGCCGCCGGACTGGGTGGAGTACCAGCCCGACGAGGTGAAAGCCCTCATCATCAACCTCGCCCGGGAGGGCAAGGCGCCGAGCGAGATAGGGAACATCCTCAGAGACGAGCACGGCATCCCCCTGGTGAAGCCCATCGTCGGCCAGGGCGTCCTCCGGGTCCTCCAAGAGGCCGGCCTAGCCCCCCGCCTCCCAGAGGACCTGTACAACCTCATGGTCAAGGCGGCGCAGCTTAGGAGGCATATGGAGAGGAACCGGAAGGACTTCGGCAACAAGCGGGGCCTCCAGATGACGGAGTCGAGGATATACAGGCTCACCCGCTACTACAAGCGGGAGGGGATGATCCCCGCCGACTGGAACTACAGGTCCGAGATAGTCACCATATGACAGGGGCGACGATGACCTCCGAAGAAGACTTTCTCTCATCCTTCGAGCCGGCCGTCGAGGCGCTGAGACGACACGCCGAGGAGGGCCACCCCGTCAGGATCGTCACCCACAGCGACTCAGACGGCATAGCGGCCGGCGGCATCCTGAGCCACACGGCCAAGAGACTGGGGGTTCACTTCAGGACCACATGCGAGAAGCGCGTGGATGAGGGGATGGTGAAGGCCATCGCCGCCGAGAGCTCGCCCCTCGTCGTGTTCTCCGACCTCGGAAGCGGCTACCTCGACATGTTCAAGGAGCACCTGTCGGGGCCCGATATCATAGTCCTCGATCACCACCTCGTGGTGGAGGCCGAGGCACCTAACATATTCCACGTCAACCCCCTGGTCCACGGCCTTGACGGCGCCCGGGGTATCAGCGGGGCCGGAGTCTCTTACTTCTTCGCCAAGCTCGTGGACGAGGGCAACGTCGACCTGAGCCACCTCGGCATCGTCGGCGCCCTCGGGGACCAGCAGGACAAGGGGGAGAAGAAGACCCTCATAGGCCTGAACAGGCGGATCGAGGCGGATGCGAAGGAGGCGGGCCTCCTGGAGACGAGGGTCGACCTCATCTTCTACGGATACGAGACGAGACCCATAGCCCGGGCCATAGCCCGCACGACGACCCCCTTCATCCCCGGCCTCAGCGGCAGGGAGGACCAGTCCATAGCCTTCCTCAAGGAGGCGGGCATAGAACTGAAGCAGGAAGGCCGGTGGCGGGCCCTCCGGGACCTCAGCGAGGAGGAGAAGAGAAGCCTCTTCTCGGCCCTGTCCAAGCACCTGATATACGAGGGCTGCGACGCCAACGCCGTCTACGACCTCATCGGCACCGTCTACACCCTTACAGAGGAGGAACCCTGGACCCAGATGAGGGACGGCCGAGAGTACGCGTCGTTACTGAACGCCTGCGCCCGAATGGAGAGGCCGAGCCTAGGCCTCGCCCTGACCCTGGGGGACCGGGGCGCCGCCATAGAGGAGGCCGAGGCCACCCTACAAGAGTACCGCCGGAGAATCGCCGAATACCTCGACTGGACCCGGGAGGGAGGGCGCATCGAGGAGATGGACCACATTTACACCCTCCCGGCTCGCGGCGACGTGGATGAACGGATCATCGGCGTCGTGGCCTCCATCCTGCTCTCCACGGGCATCCTGAAGAACCCCAAGCCCATCGTCGCCTGGGCCAAGGCCGACGAAGGGTTGATCAAGGTCTCGGCGCGGGCGACGGAGGCCATGGCTGACGCGGGGATCGACCTCGGCGCCGTAATGATGGAGGCCGCGGAGGGGTTCGAGGGGAGAGGTGGCGGACACGACATCGCGGCGGGCGCCTTCCTACTCGAAGAGCGGGAACAAGAGTTCCTCAAGCGAGTGAACGATATTGTCGGGAGACAGAGGAAGCCCTGAGGCATCGGCGACAATAACGGTACGCTACCTCGATGAGGGAACGGCTCGCGCCGTCTGCACGGCTATATCGCCCGATAACTTCCGCGCCCCAGCGGGCATCGCGGTCAACGCGGAGACGAGGGACGGCGAACTCAGGATCTCCGTCGCCTGCTCCAGGGGGCTTGGAAGCCTGATAGCAACCGTCGACGACCTGCTGTCCTGTGTTCAGGCGGCGGAGAGGGCCATCGAAGGCTTATCGCCCTGAAAATCAGACGCGGAGAAGATGTCGACGAACGGTTTCGGCTTCAGAAGGCGTAGCGAGGCTCACAGGCCTAAAATTTGGACCTGTGACATGTATCGGGGCTTGGAGGAACGGCCAATAGAGGGCGTGTCGAAAGACATAAATAGTCGTCCACCCCTCTCAGCACAGCGAATCGAGGAGAGTATGTCCTAGCTTGTCGAGGGCCGTTAGGGACAAGTGGCGGAGGAAGGAGTGGTACGACATCTACCTGCCCCAGTACTTCGGGGAGACGAAGGTAGGGGTGACGCCCTCTGACGACCCAAAGAAAGTGATAGGCCGCGTCTTCGAGACCACCCTCGCGCAGATCACCGGCGACTTCTCCCAGGAGTACCTGAAGCTTTATTTCCAGGTCACCGAGGTCGAGGACAGCAGCGGCAGGACGGTCTTCAAGGGGCACGAGTACCTGAGGGACTACCTCCGGAGCCTCGTGATGAGGAGGAGCACCAAGATCGACGGCTTCTTCAGGGTGACCACCCCCGACGGCTACATGCTGAAGATCATCGTCGTCGCCCTCGCCCAGAGCAGGATAAAGACATCGCAGGAGAAGGCCATCCGGACGATCATGAGGGAGGTCGTGGAGGAGAAAGCCAAGACGCTTACCTTCGATAAGCTCGTCCACGAGATGGTCCTCGGGAAGCTCGCGTCGGACGTGTACAACAGGGCGAAGAACGTAACCGCCATCAGGCACGTCGGCGTGAGGAAGTCAGAACTCCTATCCATGCCGGGATAGCGCGGGTTCCCCTTTTAAATCCGAGAAAACCCCTTCTTAGATCCGGGTACGGACTTTGGACCTCAGGCGGAGGGTGGCTAAGGAGGCAGCCCGCCTCCTCTACACGGGCGCCGAAGAGGAGTACAAGCAGGCGAAAGAGGAGGCCGCCCGCAGCCTCGGCATCAACACGATGCCCAGCAACTACGAGGTGGCCGTCGAGCTCGACTTCCTAGCGGAGGAAGCTGAGGGACAGGACCGCGGGAGGCTCATCCAAAGGCTGAGGGAGGACGCCCTGAGGGTTATGAAAGCCCTGGCCGACTTCGGCCCACGCCTCGTTGGAAGCGTGTGGAGGGGCACCGCCAGGAGGGGGAGCGACATCGACATAACCGTGTATGCTTCTATGCCCGAGGAGGACGTGGAGAGGTTGGAGGAGGCCGGATTCGAAGTCGAGGGCGCCGAGGAGGTCGCCGTCACGAAGCAGGGCAGGCCCAGGAGGTCGATGCACATAACCGTTAGACTTGAGGATGGGAAGGAGGCAGAGGTGGTCGTGCGCCCTCAGGAAGAGAGGGAAAATATTGAACGGTGCGAAATATACGGCGACCCGAAACAGGGCCTCAGCCTGCCCGAGCTGGAAAACCTTATGAGGAAAGACCCTCTCCGAAGGTTCGTCCCCCGGAGGCGGAGGATGTGAGCCCAGGGCTCTTCGGCACCTCGGGCATCCGAGGCGTGGCGAACGTCGAGGTCACCCCCATCCTCGCCATGAGGGTCGGCATGGCCCTCGCATCGTGTTTCGAAGGGGGAGCGGCAGCCGTCGGCAGGGACACCAGGCTCACGGGGGAGATGCTGGAGAAGGCTCTGGTCGCCGGCCTCAACTCCTGCGGTACGGACGTGTACACCCTGGGCGTCGTACCCACCCCTGTGACCGCGTACCTCGCGAGGGAGTTGGGGGCGGAAGCCGGCGTGGCCATAAGCGCGTCCCACAATCCTCCCCAGTACAACGGCTTAAAGCTCTTCGACTACACTAGCATGGCCTACACCGAAGAGGGCCAGCGGTTTTTAGAGGAGCGGATCGAGACCGGTAACTTCAAGCCCTCTGCATGGGATGACGTCGGCGCAGTCTCGGAGGTCGACGCGAGGTGGATGTACCTGGACGCCCTCACCGAGAACGTCGACCTGGACCGGAGATGGAAGGTCGCCTGCGACCTGTTCAACGGTGCCACGTGCACCATCGCGCCCCACGCGTTCATGGACCTCGGCTGCGACGCCACCCTGCTGAACGCCCAGCCCGACGGCAACTTCCCAGCCGGCGCCCCCGAGCCCGCACCAGAGTCCCTCCGACGGCTCGGGGAAATTGTGAGGGCGGTGGACGCCGACATAGGCCTCGGTTTCGACGGCGACGGCGACAGGATGATGCCGGTCGACGGGGAGGGGAGGGTCCCGAACCCGGACCGCGTCCTCGCGGCCTACGCAGGACACGTGGTGAGGAGGAGCCAGGGAGGCGTCGTCGTCACCCACCTCGGGGCCTCCATGTGCATCGACGAGAAGGTCTCAGAGGAGGGCGGCTCGGTGGTCAGGACAAAGGTGGGGGACGTGAGTATAGCCGAGGCGATGAGGGAGCACAACGCCGTGTTCGGCGGCGAGCCCGTGGGAGCCTGGATCCACCCAGAGGTCCACCTATGCCCGGACGGCGTCCTCTCCGCCCTCAAGCTGATGGAGGCCCTCGAGGAGGAGGACAAGACCCTAGCCGAGTTCGTCGCAGACGTGCCCGAGTATCCCCTCCTCAGGGTCAAGGTCCCCTGCCAAAACGAGCGGAAGGCCATGGTGATGGAGGCCGTGGCGGCAGGGTGCGGAGAGGCTTTCAGCGGCGTGCTCTCCATCTCAACAGTCGACGGCGTGCGTTTCGACCTCGGGGACAGTTGGGTCCTCATCAGGCCGTCGGGCACAGAGCCCGTGGTCAGGATCACTGTCGAGGCGAGGGAGGGGGAGGCCGCGCAGGAGCTCATGGAGCGGGGCCGGAGGATGGTTCTAGAGATTTTGGAGGGAGAGTGATGAAGGCCGTAGTATTAGCCGCCGGGAGGGGTGTAAGGCTCAAGCCCTTCACCCTGACTAGGCCGAAGCACCTGCTGCCCGTCGGGGGCGTCCCGCTCCTCAGGCGGACGTTCCTCGGTCTGAGGGATGTGGGCGTCGAGGAGGTTCTGGTCGTCACCCATTACATGGAGGAGAAGATACGGGAGTGCTTCGGAGACGGGTCCACGCTTGGCCTGAGGCTCACGTACGCCAGGCAGGATAGGATGATGGGGACGGCCGACGCCTTCGGGCGGGCGAAGGGCTTCACGGGTGGCGAGGGGTTCATCGGCGTCTACGGCGACCTATACTTGGCACCCGGATGCTTCGAAACCGTGGTCGAGGCCCATGTGGAGGGGGAGACCACCATGGCCGTGGTACCCGTTGAGGACCCCTCCAAGTACGGCGTCGTGGAACTGGAGGGCGACAGGGTGAGGAGGATAGTCGAGAAGCCCGCCCCGGGGTCGGAGCCGAGCAGCCTCATCAACGCCGGCATCTACGTCTTCACCCCCGAGGTCTTCGACTGGATCGGGAGGACCGGGCTCTCGAAACGGAAAGAGTACGAGGTCACCGACTCCATCGCGATGATGATAGGGGCGGGCTCACCGGTGAGGGCCGTGACGCTGCCCACAGAAGCATGGCTCGACGTGGGGCTGCCGTGGAACCTGCTCGACGCCAACGAGAGGGCGCTGGCCTCCATGGAGGCCGCCGTCGAGGGCGAGGTGGAGGAGGGCGCCCGAATCCACGGCCCCGTCCGAATCGGCAGGGGGACGAGGGTGAGGGCCGGCGCGTACATCGAGGGGCCGGCGGTCATCGGCGAGGACAGCGACATAGGGCCGAACTGCTACATCCGACCCGACACCAGCATCGGCTCCGGAGTCAGAGTGGGGAACGCCTGCGAGGTGAAGAACAGCATAGTCATGGACGGCACCCATATAGCCCACCTCTCCTACGTCGGCGACAGCATTATCGGCGAGGACTGCAACCTAGGCGCCGGCACCATCACCGCCAACATCCGCTTCGATAAGCGATCCGTGAAAGTCAACGTGGAGAACAGGCGCCTCGACTCAGGGAGGAGGAAGCTCGGGGCACTCATCGGCGACGGCGTCCAGACCGGCATCAACGTGAACCTCATGCCCGGCGTCAAAGTGGGCCCGGGGGCCTGGATAGCGCCGGGGCTGACGGTCTACGAGGACGTCCCAGCCGCGACCTTCCTCTCGTCCTCCAGGGCCGAGCTGAATACGAGGCGGATACCGTAGCCCGCGACGCCAAATTTATCGCTCCTCCGGTCTCAACGAATGCGGGAGACGTTGATAGACAAGAAGAAGCTGAAGAAGCTGTTCCCCAATCTCACAGAGGAGATGGAAAAAGGCGCGTCGAAGGTCCACATAGACAAGTATAGACGCCATGCCGACCAAGAGGACCATTTAACGACGAGGAGGTGGGCCGGCTACAGCCCCGAAGCGGTCGACTTCATACGCCGATGCGAAAGCGAGGAGCAGGCTGAGGAGATCATCAGCTATCTAGAGAGGCGGGGGAAGATCACTGCGGAAAGTGCGTCGGAGCTCCGGAAGCGGCTGAGGGAGGAGGGCCTCGAGGGCTTCGGGGGCAAAAAGGTATCAGATTTTTACAACCGCGAGGGATGACCGCTCCGGGAAAAATGGTTTAAGCCTCCGCGTCCCTGATTCTATTTGGTGCTTCCTTGGCTCCCCTGGTCGGCCTTGTGGGCAAGGCGAACGTGGGCAAGAGCACCTTCTTCGCGGCGTCGACCATGAAGCGGGTCGAGATCGCGGGGTTCCCCTTCACCACCATCGAGGCCAACAGGGGCATCGCGTACCTAAGGGCACCCTGCGTCTGCCGGGAGTTCGGCGTCGAGGACGAACCCGTCAACTCAGTCTGCGTCGACGGCGTCCGCCTCATCCCGATCGAGCTCATCGACTGCCCCGGCCTCATCAGGGGCGCCCACCGGGGGAGGGGGTTGGGGAACCGCTTCCTAGACGAGGTGAGGCGGGGTGACACCCTTATCGTGGTCTGCGACGTCGCCGGGGCCACGGACGAGAACGGCCAGCCGGTCCCTCCCGGGAGCCACGACCCCATCGACGATGTCCGCATGTTCGAGTCGGAGTTCGACCTCTGGCTCCTCAGCCTCATCCGGAAGGACTGGAACAGGGTGGCGAGGACGGCGGAGGCGGCCAGGGAGGAGATAGGCCGCCACCTGGAGGAAAAACTCACAGGGCTCAAGATGGACAGAGGTCATATCTCAGCCGCAGTAGATGAGGCCGGGCTCAACGCCCACCGGGCCCGCAGCTGGAGCGACGACGACATCGCCCAATTCGTCACGGGGCTGAGGAAGGCGTCTAAGCCGCTGATCGTGGCGGCTAACAAGGCGGACAGGGAGTACGCTGAGGAGAACGTGGAACTCCTAAGGGATGCGGGCTACCTGGTCGTCCCCACGTGCGCCGAGGCGGAGCTGGCGCTCCGGAGGGCGGCGGCCGCCGACCTCATCAGCTACACGCCGGGCGACCGCGACTTCGAGGTCAGGGACCCCTCGGGTCTCTCGGAGGGGCAGAGAAAGGGGCTTCAGATGATCAGGGAGAAGGTCTTCGAGCGGTGGGGGACGACGGGGGTCCAAGAGACGATTAACGCGGCCTTCTTCCAGCTCATGGACTCGATTCTGGTCTACCCGGTGGAGGACGCCGAGAGGCTGACGGACCACTCTGGGAGGGTCCTCCCCGACTGCTACCTGGTGCCGAGGGGGACGACGGCGAGGCGGTTCGCCGGCCTCATCCACACCGAGCTGGGGGAGAGCTTCATCTACGCGGTCGACGCGAGAACGAAGAGGAGGCTCGGCGAGGACTACGTGCTTCAGGACAACGACGTCATCCAGATAGTCGCCGCAAAGGCTCGGAGATGAAGCCACATGTCGAGAATAAACAGGAAATTTGATCGTCCGATCAGCCGTGTTATTGTCTGCCGCTTATCCAGCCCACGTTCTTGTCGGACCTGATGGAGGGGTTGTGGGGGTCAACCATGATGATCTCGAACCACTTGGACGTGCCGTCCTCCCAGACCCAGTAAGAGTTGAGGACCTCTAAGTTCGGGAACCTCCTGGCCGCCCTCTCCTCGGCGATGAGCTTAAGGCCCTTGGCGGGCGTGTATTTGGAGACGCCCATTCGCTTCGGCCGCCGCCCCATCCGGGGCCTGGGCTTCCTGCGGCCGCCGCGCCTGATCCTTACCCTGGCGATGACGAACCCTTTCTTGGCCTTGTACCCGAGGCGTCGCGCCCGGTCGAGGCGTGTCGGTCGCTCCATCCTGGCGATAGAGGGCTGACGGCGCCACCTTATCACCCGTTCCCTCATAAGCTCCTCGACGTAACTGTCGCCCGGCCGTCTCCACGCCCGCTGCATGTAACTGTACATCTTGACCGTCATCCCGATTTTGGGCAACGAATTGGATGGGTCCACGCACTAATAAAGTTTGAGGGAAGGCGCCTACGCCGGGGATAGGAGGATGATGAGTGGGAGGAAGACGCTCGCCACGAGGGACATGACCGTGACTAGCGTGTTAAGGGACGGGCCGGCGGTGTCCTTGAAGGGGTCGCCGACGGTGTCGCCGATGACCGCGGCCTTGTGGGCGTCGGAACCCTTCCCCCCGAAGGCGCCGTCCTCGATGTACTTCTTGGCGTTGTCCCAGAGGCCGCCGGCGTTCGACATCAGGAGGGCGAAGATGAGGCCGGAGAATATGGAGCCGGCGAGGAAGCCGCCGAGGGCCTCGATGCCGAAGACGAATCCGACTAACAGGGTCGAGGCGATAGCGACGAGGCTGGCGGGGAGCAGCTCCCTTAGGGCGCCCCGGGTGGCGATGTCGATACAGGCGGTGTAGTCGGGGTTCACGCCCTCCCGTCCCTCCCTGAGGCCGGGGATCTCCCGGAACTGACGGCGGACCTCCTCGATCATCCTGAAGGCGTTCTTGCTGACGCCGAGCATCAACTGGGCTGAGAAGACGGCCGGGACGGCGAGACCGATGAAGACGCCCAGGAGGACCAGGGGGTTCATGAGGTCGAAGGACACGATCCTGCCGGCTTCCAGCTGGGCCACCTCCCTATAGGCGCCGAGCAGCGAGAGGACGGTCAGCCCGGCGGCGCCAATGGCGAAGCCCTTGGTGATGGCCTTGGAGGTGTTTCCGGCGGCGTCGAGCTTGTCGAGGATCTCGACGGTCTCCTCCTCGAGGCCGGACTGCTCGGCGATCCCCTTGGCGTTGTCGCCGATGGGGCCGAAGGAGTCGTTGGCGACGACCATGCCGACGATGGAAAGCATGCCGAAGGCGGCCGCGCCGACGCCGTACACCCCGTACTGGGGGCCCAGGCCGGCGCAGAGCCGGTAGGAGACCAGGGCTGCGAGGCCGATGCCGATGAGGGGCGGGAAGACGCTCAGGAGGCCGTAGGAGAAGCCGGTTATGATGTTGATGGCCGCTCCGGTGACGGAGGCCTCCGCCGTCCTCCTGGCGGGTTCCCTGTTGATGGAGGTGAAGAAGTCAGAGGTGACGCCGATGACCACGCCGGCGACGAGGCCTACGGCCGACGCTCCCCAGATCCTGTAGTCGAAGCCGAGGAGGTAGGAGGCGGCGAGGGTCAACGCAATGTATATGAGGCATGTGAGGTAGGTCCCCCGGTTCAGCACCCTGCCGGGGTCGGCCCCCTCACCGACCCGGACGGCGGCGATGCCCAAGATGGAGGCGAGGCATCCCAAGCCGGCGAAGACGAGGGGGATGTTCATCAGCTCTCCTCCGAGCACCCGGCCGAGCACCATAACAGCCATCAGGCTCGCCACGTACGAGTCGAAGAGGTCGGAGCCCATGCCCGCGACGTCGCCGACGTTGTCGCCTACGTTGTCTGCGATCACGGCGGGGTTGCGGGGGTCGTCCTCGGGGAGGTCCATCTCCACCTTTCCGACGAGGTCTGCGCCTATGTCGGCTGTCTTGGTGAAGATCCCGCCACCGGCCTTGGCGAAGAGGGCCATGGCGCTGGCGCCGAAGCTGAACCCGGTGATGACGGTGGGGTCGCCCGTGAGGAAGTAGATGACGCTGACGCCGAGGAGGGCGAGTCCGACTACGCTTAGGCCCATGACGGCTCCCCCGCGGAAGGCGATGGGGAACGCCTTGGCTATTCCCTTGCGGGCGGCGCTGGCCGACCTGACGTTCGCGTCGGTGGCCACGTCCATGCCTAGGAAGCCGGCGAGGGCGGAGCAGGCCGAGCCGAACAGGTAGGAGGCGGTCATGATGAGGTTATCAACCGGCGAGGCCGTGGACCAGATGGGTCTGGGCAGGAAGAGGAGGATGACGACGGCCATGACGGCGACGAAGGCGGCGAGGGTCCGGTACATCCTGTTGAGGAAGGTAAAGGCGCCCTGCTTGATAGCTCCTGCGACGAACTGCATCCTCTCAGTTCCGGGGTCCTGTTTGTTCACGTACCTGTCCAGGTAGAATCCCACGATGATCGAAACGGCCGCCGAAACCGGGGCCACCATCCAAGGTTCAAGCCGCATTTGCAAACCACCCTTCTTGATTATTCTGGACTCCTTGATCCAGAAACCTCTCCCTCATGAAACATATATAAGATTTGACCGCCCTTCCCCGGGCCGTTCCGCGCTCTAGGCGGCGTACCGCCTCCTCTTTATGAGCTTCCCGGGCAGTATGAGGAGGGCGGTGAGCGACCCGAGGGCGCAGATGCCCAGCTGGAACGGCGTCAGCGGGGCGACGTGGAATATGTTCTGCAGCGGCGGCCAGTAGAGGATGGCCATCTGGAGGACGAGGGAGACGACGACCGAGACGAAGAGCATCTTGTTCTCGGTCACCCCCCTCCAGCCGAGGGCGAATATGTGGTGGGTCTCGGAGCGGCACTGGTAGGCGAGGAAGAACTCGAAGAAGACGATGGAGGTGAAGGCCACGGTCCGCGCCTGGACCTCGCTCCCGGTGGTGGCGTAGGTCCAGAGGAAGGGGACGAAGTCGGAGACGAAGTCTAGGAGGGCGGCGAAGAGGATGAACCTCCAGAACCGGGTGAGGATCCCCTCGTTCGGGTCCCGGGGTGGATAACTCATCAGTTCCGGGTCGGGCGGGTCTATGCTCAGGGCCACGGCCGGCAGCCCGTCGGTCACCAGGTTGATCCAGAGGATGTGGATGGGCAGGAAGGGCAGGGGCAGCCCCAGCATGCTGACGACCGTGATCTCTATGAACTCGTCGAAGTTGGCAGCGAGCATCAGCCGTATGTACTTGGAGATGTTGTCGAAGATGTGGCGGCCTCCCTCCACGGCCCGGACGATGGTGGCGAAGTTGTCGTCCTCCAGCACCATATCCGACGCCTCCTTGGTGACGTCGGTCCCTTTGATGCCCATGGCGACGCCGATGTCCGCGGCCTTCAGGGCCGGCGCGTCGTTGACGCCGTCCCCTGTCATGGCTACGATGTGCCCCTTCCTCTTCAGGGACTGGGCTATCCGCATCTTGTGCTCGGGCGACACCCGGGCGAAGACCCGGGCCTCCTCGATGACCTCGTCGAGGTCGTCGTCCGTCATCTCGCGGAGGTCGTCGCCGGTGAGGACAGAGTGCGGGGTCTCCTCCACCAGCATCCCTATGTTCCTGGCTATGGCAACGGCGGTGAGCCGGTGGTCCCCCGTAACCATCACCGACCTTATCCCCGCCCGCCCGCAGAGGTCGATGGCGGGGGGCACCTCCTCCCTCGGCGGGTCGATCATGCCCTCCATGCCGACGAAGGTGAGACCCGTCTCCACCTCTTCCTCATCGAACTTGTCGAGGGCGGGGGACAACTCCCTATAGGCCATCGCCAGAACCCTGAGGGCGTCCTTTGCCATGTCCCTCATGGTGGATAGGATCTCCTCCCTGTCCGCTTCGGTCAGCGGCCTAACGGCTCCCTCCTCGTGGATGTTGACGCTCCTCTCCAGAATGATCTCGGGAGCGCCCTTGACGTAGGCCACCCTCACGTCGGAGGCCTCGTATACGGTGCTCATCCTCTTCCGGCTTGAATCGAATGGTATCTCGCCGACCCTCGGGTATCGCTCCTTGAGGGCCTCCAAGTCCATGCCTGCCTTGGCGGCGGCCACGACGAGGGCCCCCTCCGTTGGGTCGCCGAAGACTCCCCAGCCGTCGGCGTCTCGGTGGAGGTGGGCGTCGTTGCAGAGGGCACCGATCCTGAGGAGAAGCTCCAGGTCCCCGTCCTCCTTCGGGTTGAGCCGGTCTCCGTCGAAGGTGAAACCCCCCTCCGGGGTGTAGCCCGCACCCGAGACGTCGATGATTCTTCCGCCGGAGAAGATACGGCTGACGGTCATCTCGTTCTTCGTCAGGGTCCCGGTCTTGTCTGAGCAGATGACCGTTGTGCTCCCCAGGGTCTCCACGGACGCCAGCTTGCGGACTATGGCGTTGCGGCGGGCCATCCGGGAGAGGCCGAGGGCCAGGGTGATGGTGAGGACGGCGGGGAGCCCCTCGGGGATGGCGGAGACGGCGAGGCTGACGGCGGTCATGAACATCGTCTCCAGGTCGGCCTGGTGGACCAGGACGCCGATGAGGAAGACCCATACGCAGAGGATGACGGATACAATGCCGAGCTGCCGTCCCATCCTCTCCATCTTCTGCTTTAACGGCGGGGCCTCCACCTCGATGGCTTGGACCATCCCGGCGATCTCCCCGAACTCGGTCCTCATCCCCGTCGAGGTGACGACTGCGACGGCCCTTCCGCCGGCGACTATGGTGCCCATGAAGACCATATTGCTCCGGTCGGAGACACCGATCTCGGCCGGCAGGGCCCCCAGGCGCTTCTCCACGGGCGTTGACTCCCCCGTGAGGGCGGCCTCCTCGATCCGGAGGTTCACAGCCTCCAGCAGGCGCGCGTCAGCCGGGACGCGGCTGCCGGCGTCTAGGAGGATCACGTCCCCGGGGACGAGGTCCCGGGAGTCGATGGACTTCTCCGTGCCGTCCCTGAGGGCGATGACGTGGGGGGCGACCATCCGCTTTAGGGCCTCGATGGCCTGCTCTGCCCTGTACTCCTGAACGAAGCCAAGGACGGCGTTCATGACTACGATGGCGAAGATGACATAGGTGTCGGTGAATGGTTCCCCCTTGCGCATGGCGATGTAGGCGGAGACGATGGCGGAGAGGACGAGGATGAGGACAAGGATGCTCTTGAACTGGCCGACAAACAGCTCAAGGGCCGTGACCTTCTTCTCCTCCTTGAGTTCGTTCGGGCCGTACTCCTCCAGCCTCCGCTGGACCTCCTCCTCGCCGAGCCCCCTGCGGTCGGTGTCCAGGGACTCAAGAACCTCGTCCATCTCAAGAGCGTGCCAGGCATTCTCGGATTCCAATGAAGCTCCCCCCCCCCTTTACCGTTTAACCCTATTTCAGATCCCTCAAAAAGGGCGTCTAATCCCTTAAAAGATATTTGCCGGGGCCAGATGTGCCAGGCCGCTGGGAAACCCTTTGGGGCTACGCGACGCCCTCTATGTCAAGGTAGGCCCGCTGCCGCAGGTAGATGACCGGGACCCCCTCTGAACGAAGCCGGCGTCTGAGCTCTGAGTCGTTGGTGGCGACGGGACACCGCCAACTCCTGGCCAAGCGTAGGATGACCTCGTCGACGGTCTCCCCGGGCTCGACTGCCTCATCGGCCGTCTCACACCGACCTGCCATAGAGAGGGCGAACTCGACCTCCTTTTTCAGGGACGGCTTCGCCCCTTCCCTGAGGAGCCTGAGCTCCTCTATCACCGGCGAGGGGACGACGCACAGGACGTTGCCCAGCAGCCGCCTGAGTTCCTCGAAGATGTCCACACCGAACCTGAGGGGGACGAATAGGAAGTTGGAGTCCAAGATTACGGTGGTCGTCCTCTCGTCCGCTTCGGCCTTCAGTCCTTGAGGGTGCCGACGCCTATGAGCCTCCATCTGCTACCGATCCTCCTGCTTATGGCCACCCTGTCGCCCTCGTCGCCGCAGACGGGGATGGTCAGCTTGGCCTCGAGATAGTTCTTGGAGACGGCGGTAACGGCCCCCATGGTCTTCGCGGTCCCTATGTTCATGAGGAGGTTCTCCTCACTCGCGACCAACTCAACCTTCTCCATCTGCCTGCTGCCCACGACCGTGTCGAACAGCCTGATGTCCAGTCCCAGCTCGCTGCGGACGGGCGGCAATGTCCCGGGCTTCCCGATGAGGCTTCCGATGAGGCCGTCGGACTTGGTCAGGGACGGGTCCAGCATCGTCCCCACCCCGACGAGGCCGCCGGGCAGGGCCTCCTTCACCGGTCCACCGCCTACGTGGAGGCTGGTGATCTCGGTGTGGAGCTCGCGCATCTTCAGCCGGTTCTTCTCCCTGACCGGGAGGCCGGGCAGGATCTCGATCTCGTCGTCGACCTTGAAGCTCCCCTGGATGATGGAGCCGCCGACCACCCCTCCCACCATCTCCTCTACGGGGGTTCCAGGCCTGTTGACGTCGAAGCTCCTGATGATGTGCATCCTCGGCGGCCTCTGGGAGTCCCTCTCCGGCGTGGGCAGGTACTCCTCCATCGCCTGGATGAGGAGATCGATGTTGACCTCGTGCTGTGCGGAGACCGGGATGATGGGGG
>Ga0114921_10000600_pt1 | contig 15510 bp, 12 predicted proteins | sample BentaG_FD_87016 | JGI IMG/M metagenome (GOLD analysis project Ga0114921, IMG submission 87016) | Deep subsurface microbial communities from South Atlantic Ocean to uncover new lineages of life (NeLLi) - Benguela_00093 metaG | ecosystem: Environmental > Aquatic > Marine > Oceanic > Sediment ...
AATAGGATTTGTAATTGGAATTTCAGTATTAAGAATCAAATGGGCACTACATGGAATTATAATAGCTGAAATTTTTGGATTGCCTCTCGTTCTTTATGATATAATACTAAGTGAGAGTCTACTTGTTATTGGTGGAGTGCTTATTATGAGTGCCGTATTTGGCTTAATGATTGAGTTCTTTACATCTATAGTTTTCAAGCAACCAGTAGAAACGAATTGAAATTTAATTTAAAACAGAAATTAGACTCTAATCATCTTTTTTTCATTTCTACTATTAAATATTCAACGTTGAGGTTTGTGGAAGGAATCTTATGAGTAGTGAAGATAGGGAGAGATACCGAACGGATCGGCTTCACGCCAAGAGCTTGGAAAATAATCCGTTAAACAGCCCCGTGGATCGTGATCTTGTTGTATATTTACCTCCGGGATATTTCGAATCCAAAGATCGTAGATATCCAGTAATTTACTTTTTGCATGGGTATAGTGGGAATAATCACAAACTTACCGTGTATCCGCGACTGGAGGATATGAAATATCTCCCTGTGGAGCAACTTCCATCACAAATTCTGGAACAAATGGATCTGACTCGGTTTCCCACCTATGAACTGTTTGACAAGTTGATTACAAATGGAGAGTGGACTCCATTTATTTTTGTGCAGCCTGATGGAAGTTTACACATACCTCACAAAGACGGGGCTAAGGATGTTACAGGTGCCGTATACACTAAGGGGAGTTTCTATCTGAACTCCGCATTCACCGGAAATTACGAGGACTACATTGTCAATGATGTCATAACACACGTTGATGCCGGTTATCGAACCATCCCGAATAAACAATACCGAGCTCTGATGGGAGTCTCAATGGGTGGTTATGGTACGTTGAGTTTATCCCTGCATCACCCCCAGAAATTTTCGGCTGCAGCAGCGATCAGTCCTGCGAATGTAACATTTGATTTATTGGACTGGAAGTTGGTCACTCCTCTCTATGAGCAACTTTTTGGAAGGGAACAGGCCGAACAGCTTGGAACCTCTTTGAGGGACGACTTTTTAGATACCTTAGATCTTATCTTCTCCAAACAAACTCCCTTACTTCCTTCGCTTAAACGAGATGAGACGGGAAAACTTGTGAGCTGGGATCCGCAGGCAAGAGAGAGCTGGCAGAAATATGATCTGAATAACATGATTCAAGAAGATCCCGCAGCTCTCAAAGAGGTCTCCTTGTGGATAGACTGTGAAAAAGATGACGAGTTTGGATTAACCGAGGAGGCAAGAAAAATTCACGAAAAATTAATAGGACTAGGGATCGACCATCACTGCGATATCTACTCCGATCCGAAAGCCGCCTTGTCTCCCCACATGTTTGGATGCTTTTATCACGTTCTCCCGGGCATTCGTTTCTGTCTTCAACAATTAACTTAGCAGAGACTGAACAAGTTCAAAAAGCAAGGATTTGTCAACTCTTTTCCCTGAAACGAGACCACAGTAGTCCGTAATTTTCACCATGTCTTCTGATGGAATATTGACACTGAACGTTCCATTTTCTCTAATTCAAATATTCGTGTGGTTTCATATTAACAATGCCTACAAAACCAACGGGCATAAAGTTTGGTTTACCGCCGACATTAACTCCTACTATTACGATAGGCTTGGGAAACAAATAAGGCTTAGCCTCAAGCTCAACTTTTTCCAAATTTTTCACTTCCTTGCCAAGTTACCATCGGTCGTAGTGAATTCTTGACTCATTATAACGATTTGCTGGGGACTTTTGTTCAGCAGGATAGCCGATAGGAATCACCGAAAAAGGTATGACATGTTCCGGAATGCCTAATAGTTTTTGAAGAGACTTATATCGATCTTCTCTGGGATAAAAGCCCAACCAGACTGCTCCTAATCCTTTAGCTTGAGCCGCAATCAAAATATTCTGCGTGGCTGCCGAGCAGTCTTGAACCCAGAATCCCTTAGCTCTTTCCAACTGCAAATCGCCACAAGCTACAATTGCAACTGGAGCATCTCTCAGCATTTTTGAGTATGGTTGAATTTTTGGGATCTCATCAAGAATCTGGCGGTCTTTAATAACTATAAAATGCCAAGGTTGCTCATTGACTGCGGATGGCGCGCTCATAGCAGCCTTTAACAGTTCCTTTATTATATCGTCCGGTACAGGTTCCTTCGTATATTTCCGTATGCTACGTCGAGAAAGAATAACTTCCATATTTATCCCTCAGGAATTCTATGATAATTATATTGTTTTGTAGACGTACAAAGGTGTTTCGATTCATTTAATGATAATGTGAATCGCTTGAAAAAGGTAAAAAGCAGGAAAGAAATAGAATCTGAGGCGTTAGATTACCATTGAGTATAATGGATTCTTGAAGGATCATATCGATTTGCGGGAGGCTTTTTTGCTTTTCTAATTTGGAATTCCACAGACAAGAATGGTGTTTGGCGCTTCTTTTAGCACCCTAGAATAGGATGAAACGTTGTAATTTTTTTCAAGAATTTCATACACATTTATTATAATAAAATGCCATGGTTGAGTATTTCCCGCAGATGTTGCGCTCATAGCCGCTTTCAACAATTCTTTCACAATTTCATCAGATACAGGTTCTTTCGTATATTTCCTAACCTTACGATTATTTATAAAACAGCGGAATGGTTGATATAATTCCACGTTTTATGAAAATCATCAATCTTTCCGTTGGTGGAAAGACCAGCCCTAAGGTTATCGGACTGTGCGCTCGTCACCGAGTTCAACACATGCTTCATCAATATCGTTTTTTTCAATATTTCTGCAGTCTTGAAGGAGATTATCACGCTATGCTTGAAGAGGTCATGGATCATCGACCATCTACGATAAGGACTACCCTGTTTCAAATGAGACTCTATGTACTCCTCAACTTGTGAGAGCACCCAATCGAAGATGGGTGGAAATGCTTCCTTGAAGCCCAAGCCTCTTCGAGCTATTACATAACTTGCTAAATGATGTACCGTCAAATTATGTAATCCTGAATATTTGTACTTACCAATGAGGGATGTATATCCCGGAAATACCTTTCGAAAGGACACACCGCATTTTTTACACTTCCGTTCCAGCAGTTGCAAGGCGGTGGTCTTCATATTGCATAATTTCCGATTAAGTATCTTATTATAGGAAAATTCTTGCTCGAATTGTAAATCTTCAACCACAATTCCTTTACCTTTATTGATGCAATAATTGACGACTTTATCCATCTTATAAGAAATATAATCATTGCGTTTATTTTTTCGATAGTTGTGAAGGTTGCCGAACAAGAGGGTATGATAAGAGAGCAGTGTACCGTTATTATCCACATTAGTTAATGCCACAAAATTATAATTAAAATCTAAGCCAATGGCACCATGTTCGTAGCCGTAATATGGTGTTGGTTCTGGAAGCTCATAGGACACATGGGCAAAGTAACGTACTTCTCCCTTAAAGAGTTTCCTTTTCACGGTCACCGCGTATTTGTCGGCATTAAGAATATCCTGAAACCACTGTTCCTGTACAGAATTTACGGAAATAGGAATGATCAACCATTTGCGTCCTTTTTGCTTGGAAAAGGTACGTATCTTGACCGTCTTATCTGACAAGACCTTAATGTTTTTGTTCGTTCCTTGTTTCTTTCCGATGCAACTGAAAGAAGAATCCCGTCGTATCCTGAACTCTTCCCTACTTATGTTACCTCGTATTCTTTGCCTGAATAATTTCTTAGTGCCGAATACTATGGGTTCAAGGTGCAAATTGTTCAGTTTAGCCATTATCGAGGATCTACGCGCGAATAATCCCTTTAACCGCCTATCATGTTTATCATATTCCTTTATTTTGTTGATTTTCTCAGTAATTACTTTTATTATATGAGTCATGCGATTTCGTCGTTTTTCCAGCCAGGTCTTTTGTGATTCCAGTTTCTGCTTATTATCAATCAGGATGGTGCCAACATAGGGATTATTCTGACATACACTCATCAAACACTGTTGGATGGTCTTGCTCTCATCGAAGTGTTCAGCAATATATTTTTCCCCGTAAAACAGCAGATTATAACCAATTCGTTTCACTCGGCTATAGATGGTGAAAATCTCATTTAGTTTACGTTCCTGTGTTGGATCGGGATAGATTCTGAATTTCGCCGTGTGAATCATTCTTCGTTATCCCCCAGCCCCTCTTCTTCTAGTTCTTTTAATCATGCCCAGAGTTCTTCAACCTATTAGCTACCCAAATAAATGTGGTTACTCATATTAATTAAAAGGGAGAGACCTCAATGAAAGTATTAGATTGTTTTGTATTCAGATAATGGAATAATTCCCTTTTTGGATCCACATTTAGACTTTTCGAGGTTGATTTCAAAATCAGAATAGTATGAAACTACTTGGGGGGAATATAATTTTTCTAAATTCTGTGGAGGGAGTTATTTTTGATTACAATGCTGTAAAATTTCTGTCTTAAACTATTTTAGAACGTATATTTCCTAATACTTCTTCTGGAAAGAATAGCTTCCATATTTCGCCCTCCATTAAATTCTTAGGTAATCCATTTTTAATGTATAAAGATGTTTTGTATGTTACATCAACGTTAATAGGAAGGTTTTACTTCAACTTAATTTCTAAAGACTTGATAATATTATAAAATGAAAAAGTACAGATATCACGAATTAGGGTAGCTTAAGTAAAATTATTGGAGGAATAATCGTTTCAGATAGTCTCCGGGGTATATCAACTACTGCAGGTGCATGGGCAATAATAATTGTATCACTTGTGGCTACAATATCACAGTCTAGAGTCTTAAGGGCCGTATCAACTTGCTTTACAGTCTCGGCGGCTCCATTTAGAGCAAATTCAGTCATCTTTTCTCGGATAATCTTTGCAAGTTCGCCACTTTTACTAACTTGCGAATCAAAGAAAAACTGGATTAATTTGGGAGGATTTTGTGTAATTTGTGAAAGAATAGTATCTATGGCCTCGAATGTTACTTGAGTTATTACGTAGCTTCCAAAAACACCTGAGACATCACGCAGGATGCCATCATCGCAATCGATCACCGGTTTTTCATTGTTTTTTTCCAGTAACGTTTCAACAGTGATGAGTATATTGTAGCCATCAACTGCTAGATGTTTTCCAGAAATATTTTCAAAGGGAACGAGTTTCCTCTTGGTTGCATTGATTTCTACTTTTGAATATAAAGCTCGATAAAGCATATGGCGCTCAGACTTGTTGAGAAGATACTTGTTCCCCACAAATTTAATTGCACTTGCCTTTTCGTAATCTCGGTCTAACAAAAAACGAATGTCTATTGAAGCATTTTTCATTCGCTCATCAAGCATTCTGTAACCTTCTAAAACCCTTTCTTAAGGACGTTTTAATAATCAAATTTATTACTAAAAAATCCAGCGAAAATAGAAAAGATTATTCTATAAAAATCGCTGCTCTTCCTGGTAATGCACTATTTGCTTTTTTTATTGGATCGTAGCGTTCTGGATCGTCAGCTTCATAAACTTCAACAGTTGTAGAGAAGGTTTTCTCTATAAAAGAAGATGCCGTTTTCAGAGTTGTAAGTTCATCAAATTTTGCCATAAGTTTTTGGTCTAACATTTCAAGAGAAAGGGTTTTTACAACAGGAAGTAGTTTCTGTACAAGTTTTGCTGCTTGCTTTCCATGTTTTTTAATTTCGGGATTGTGAAATATCGCCTTCATAATCTCACTTTGATTTGATATGCCCTCTTTAAGCAGTCTAAGGAGTTCTATATATAGTGTAGAAGCCCATTTGGGAGCTAAATAATAAACAATGCGCTTTGGTGTAATGTTAGTGACTTTTAGGATCTCTTGTGTGTCATCAATTGTTTTTCTAAGAAGATCTTCCATTGCTTCTGCGTCATACATCACCTTTGATTCATCCTTTTTCGGCCATGGTGCTAGGGAACAATATCCTTCTTTTCCTAAGATTTGCCAGATTTCCTCGCAAATAAAAGGCGAGAATGGGCTTAAGAGTCGTACCCATACATCAAGTACTTCGTAAAGAACTGTATCAATAGTTTCATTCCTTGTGGGTATATCTATTTCAGAATTTACACGTCTTAGATACCAAGAAACATCTTGATCCAATAAGAAGTAAGAATTTTGAATAGCATCCCGAACACGACACAAATTCATTGCCGCAGTGGTTCTCTTAATTCTATATTGAAGTTGACTTAATATCCATCTGTCGATGTTTTGAAGTTGAGGAGTGCCTTTGATATTTTTGCTTGAAACTTCTTGAGCAAAGTTGTAAAGGCGTTCAAGTCTATTTCCTATTGATTTTGCCATTCTTTCGCTGAACACGGCATCTGATAATATCTCGGCAGAACTGAGCACCGAAAGCCGAATTGGATCCGCACCATGGGTTTCGATTGCGTCATGTATTGGGATTATATTTCGCAATGACTTCGACATTTTACGAATGAGGATTTTTCCATCTACTTCTTCACCCATTAACACCGATCCATTAACAACAATTTGCTGCGGCCAATGTTCACGCGGGAAAATTGCGGTATGGTTGAAAACCATGTATGTCAAGTGATTCCAGATCAAATCTCTTCCTGAATGGCGCGAGTCTAGAGGATACCAATAAGTAAACTCGTTCCTCATTGATTCCAGCAAGGCGAGTTCAAGACCACTTGAATTTGATACATCTGTAATGCTGCCCTTTCCGAGGAATATATAGTCAAAGACCTCGTTGTTAAAATTATCACCCGTGAGACTAAATTGATTAATAAATTTGGCAAGTGTATAATAGGCCATATAGATAGTTGAGTCAGAGAGACTTTCAATAATCCACTCGGGATCCCAAGGAAGTGGAGTGCCTAAACCGGATTTACGGGCGCAGGCCTTTGCAGTTAACCAGTTGACGACATCGCGGTACTCGCCCACCAGTTCTTTGGGAATAATACTCATATTATCTAAACATTCATAAGCCAGTTCCTTCCAAGCTGGGTCTCCATAGTTGATAAACCATTGGTCGTGAACAACTTTGACCACAACTTCAGTTCCGCAACGGCAATGAATTGGGGCATTAACAATTTCGTAAATTGGATAAGCAAGACCCTTTTCAATCATATCTTCCCTTACTCTATCTTTTGCTTCAGAAACTGGTAATCCTTGATATTTCCCAGTTATTTCCTTGAGAATCCCATTTCGAAACTCTGCACTATAAACTTCTTCCGTGGCATCTTTGCATTTGGGATCGTTTTGGTCTGTAACCCCTAATTTTTCAACCGCATCTATAGCTGGGAAATCTGAATAACCCTCAATAGAGATTAATGAGATAGATGCTATCTCTTCAATTTGTTTTGGATCGATTCCGTATTTTTCTAATCCTGAAGGATTCTTTTTCAAATCTTCAAGTGCAATATAGTCATAGGGGGCATGAGCCGGCACACTCATAACACATCCTGTTCCAACATCTGGATCCACAAAGATGCCAGGTAGTACTAAGAGACCTTCTTTTCCAGTCATGGGATTCTGTACGGTTTTTCCAATAACGTCGTCACCTTTCATTTCTTGTAATATTTCAACGCTTTCGACTTGATGTACTAACTTTTCGGCAAATGCTTTAGAAATAAACCACTTTTCTCCATCAAGTTGAGTACCATCAACCTTAGCAACCACATAATCAGCATCTGGATTAACCCATGCATTTGTAACGCCAAAGACCGTTTCAGGTCTATATGTTGCTGCGGGCATATACCATCCATCTAAAATGAATTTTAATGCAGTGATTCCTTCCATTTCGGGCTCCTTATCGCCCAGTGTATCGTGCTGGCCCACAGCATTTTGGTCTAAAGGACACCACCCTACAGGATGACTCCCCTTAGTTACGAAGCCTCTATTGTGAAGGGTGTGAAACTGCCATTCGATGAACTTCATATATGGCTGATCGATCGTCGTAAACTCTCTACGCCAGTCGATAGAGAATCCAATTTTTATCATGCCTTCACGTATCTCGTTGTGAAAGTAATTAGCGACTGCTAAGGGATCATTCTTAAATGTAGATATGACCTCGCGGGGCACCTTGTAAATTTCCTCAAATGTATCAATAATTTCACGGTCGTTTTCTGCGATTCGATTTGCCATCGCTAGGATAGGAGTTCCCGTATAGTGAAATCCCTGAGGATAGAGCACATTAAACCCTTGCATACGTTTGAATCTTGCATAACTATCGGTGAGGGTATAGGTTCGTGCATGTCCAACATGCTGTGGAGAGTTAGGATAGGGATAAGCAACTGTTAAAAAGAATTTTTCACGATTTTTATCAGGTTCGGCTTCGAATATCTTATCATCATGCCATTTTTTTCTCCATTTACTCTCAATTTCCTTAAAATTGACCATTCTTTTGTCACATCCGACAAGCCTTAAATTTGGCATGGGCTTCTAATATAGATTTAGAATAATTAAAAGAAGTAGTTTAAAAAGATTTTATTACAAAGCTTAGAGTTGCATCCGCTTTAACGTGAAGAGAATAACTAAGTGCGCATACGGCTTATCCGAATAGCGCACCAAGTCCCGTATCCTCTTCTTCTTTCTTCTCTTCTTTTTTCTTCTTTTTTGCTTTTACTTTTTCACCAGACGCAGCAACGGGTGCTGTAGTTGCGACTGGTACAGCAGCAGCAGTTTTCAGAGCTTCATCGATGTTCACTTCTTCTAATGCTGCTACTAATGCTTTTGCACGAGCAGATTCGGGCTTAAGTCCAGCAGCGGTAAGAATTTTAGTCAGGGCATCTTCAGTTATTTTTTGCTTTGCGGAATGCAGCAACATTGCACTATATACATATTCCATACTCAAACCTCCTTTTCTCTTGATTTTATTACGAATACTATCCAAATAAATCTCCTAAGCATCATTCTTCCTCCTCAGGTTCAGTTGGTTTCTTTTCCTCAGGTTCAGTTGGTTTCTTTTCCTCAGGTTCAGTTGGTTTCTTTTCCTCAGGTTCAGTTGGTTTTTTTTCCTCAGGTTCAGTTGGTTTTTTTTCCTCAGGAGGAGGTGATGCAGGAGTTATTTGTACGAGTCCTTGAGGTAATGCAGACGGATCTACACTACCAATCTTAGAAGCAAGGGCTGACATTTGCCTGTTTGCCTTCATTAAAACTGCGGGCAGTGTTTCAGGCGTTACGAATGAAGTTGTTTCGGCTAAGCGCATACTGTTAATAATTGCTTTCTGCACCAACATTTGAATTGTTTCAGGTGCAGGATAGACAATATTTATTGCTAAATTAAGTGCTTGTGAGGCTGCTTCGGTAAATTGACTTCGGATTGCTTCTACATCGATTTGTAATTGATCTTTTTGTATGAGGGAACCATCTTCATAAGCAACCTCTATCACAAGGCCTACCTCCATAGGTTCAATACCTAGACGTGATAACACTAAAGCCAATTGTTTACTAATGGAGTCACCCTCTTTTGCAACTACAGTATCTTTTATAATAGCAATATTACCCTCGTCGATCCGGGTCGGGAGACCCACATTTGAGAATTCTGTGATCAATGGCCCAGGAGGAAAGCCAGTATTTCCCGCAGTAACGGTAATATCCTCGGGAGCGATTTGTCCAGGCTTGGCCAGGGTTTTCATTTTGTTTTTGTCAAGAATTCGTGAAAGTTTAAAGGGATCCATTTTTGCAAAAATGAAAATATTTGAACCAATGAGGTACTGTTCGAGTTTAGTAACATCAGGCTTTTCATCTTTACATTTCCTTAATGCAAGGCGCAAAAGGGTATTTTTTGTGACTTTTAGGGAAGCATCACCCTCTAAGAGTTTACGTAACCTTTGGATTTGTTTAGCCCCAATGCCCTCAGCCTTAGCGATTCCAAGTACCTCTGAAGATTTTATTAGATTTGTAAGCTCTTCAACTATCTCTATCTTGGCCGTTGGAATTTTTTTCGCTATTGTAGTAGTCGACATATGCTTATACTCCTAAAGTTCTATCTTGACTGGGGGACCCATTGTTGTCTTTATGTACAAAGATCTGATGTTGTCACGCCCTTTCTCAAGTTTGTCTTCCACAGCATCCAATACACTTTCAATATTGCTGCTTATCTCTTCATCGCTCATATCTTTTGTGCCAACCTTTGCAAAGAACACCGGGTTTTGCCTCAACCTTATTCGCACGGTTTTTTTCATTCGTGCGAATATTGGTTCTAAATCAGCAATTGTTGGTGACACAACTTGTGGCATTTTCCCACGAACGCCCAGTACAGGTCCCAAGATTCTACCTACTGTAGGCATAAGATCTGCCTGTGCAATAAAGAAATCATATTCTTCTGCTAGGCTTTTTGCCGCTCTTTTATCAGTGGCATACCTTTCTAAATCGGCCTTCTGAATCACTAGATCTGCACTTTCTTTTGCTCGTAGAGCTAGATCGCCTTCTGCTATGACCGCAATTTTAACTTTTTTAGTGGGTGGATACGGAAGAGAGATTTCAAGCCTTATTCGATTTTCTGGCTTCTTTAAGTCAATATTTTTGAGATTGATTGCAAGCTCCACGGTTTCCGTAAAGTTTCGATCTTTTGATTGTTTTTTTGCCTGTGTTACGGCTTCAGTAACTTTGGACATGGTTTTTGCCCCAATTAGAATGTAATAATGATGAAAAAGTTACATGAGAATTTATGCAGCTTAATACATACTGCACAAGGTATGTAAAACTACAGATAACGTCTTTTAAATTTTATCTTAGTAGCCGATACAAACTCTAATTCGCTTAATCTGTAAAGAGAGAATCATGCACGCCTTCATCAATTTCTTTTTGAATTTCTTTTGGATGTTTGTCTTCTACATTCACACCCAGAGTAATGGCTGTTCCGAGAACTTCTTTGGCAGCTGCCTTTAGGCTATTTGCTAGAAGTTTATCTTGTTTTATTTTTGCTACTTGAATAATTTGAGAGAGATTTAGATTGCCTATAACTTCTGTTCCCGTAGTTCCAGATCCCTTTTCGATTTCTAGCTCTTTCATAAGGAGCGCAGATGTTGGAGGAGTTCCAACTTCGATTGAAAAGGATTTGTCGTCCGTATTAATGGTGATAGTCACTGGGACTTTTAGCCCGGCATAATCTTTTGTTTTTTCGTTAATTGCTTGTATAATTTGATATACATTGACGCCAGTTGGGCCTAATGCCGGACCTAATGGGGGACCTGCAGACGCTTTTCCTCCATCGACTAATGACTGTATAACAGTTTCCTGTCCTGACATATTTAACACCTTAGTTCAATCAACCATAGAGGGACAACGTGCAATGTTTTAAAAAAGTTACCTTTAATGGCTTTAAGCCAAAAATCTTTAAGTCTCCAGCAGCACACCACTTAATCGCGATAATTTCCACTATGACATCAATAAGCACCAATTCTGGTGACGGATACGATGCTCGAATATTTCTTTAATCCTCAGTCAGTTGCAATTGTTGGGGCATCAAGAACCCCTGAAAAGGTAGGATACTCCATACTTTCAAACATTATCGAAAGTGGATATCGTGGTAAGATATTTCCCGTTAATCCAAAAGCTGAGGAGGTAATGGGATATAAATGTTATTCAAGTGTACTGGAAATTAATGATGATTTGGATTTAGCGGTTATAGCCATTCCCGCCAAGTTTGTTATTCAGGTTATCAAAGATTGTGTAGAAAAAAACCTGAAAAGTGCCATTGTAATATCTGCTGGTTTTAAAGAAATTGGAATCGAAGGCGCACGCTTAGAGCGTGAATTGGTTAGACTTTGTAAGCAACACAATATTGATTTGCTTGGTCCGAATTGTCTTGGAATGATCAGCACCTTTACGCCAATTAACGTGTCATTTGCAGCAACTAAAATGCCAATCCGTGGGTCGGTAGGCTTCATTTCTCAAAGTGGCGCTTTATGCACAGGTATCCTCGATTGGAGTTTAGAGGAGAATATAGGTTTTAGTAGATTCATCAGTCTTGGGAATAAAGCGGGGTTAAGTGAGACAGAATTTATAGCAGCGCTATCAGAAGATCCCAATACAAATGTTATACTCACCTACATTGAAGGCGTGAAAGATGGGAAGAAATTTCTCACTCAAGTTGGTCGTGCGACGCGAAAAAAGCCTATTATTATCATTAAATCAGGTGTCTCAGCAGCGGGCGCGAGAGCGGTATCTTCACATACAGGGACTTTAGCAGGGATGGACAGAGCATATGATACAGCCTTTAGGCAATTAGGAATTATTCGTGCAACACAAATGGAGGAACTTTTTGATCTAGCCGAAGCTTTTTCCAAAACTTCACTACCTAAAGGTAACAGGGTAGCCATCATTACAAATGCAGGGGGACCTGGTATTATTGCCACTGATGCCGCTGACAAGTATGGTCTCAAACTTGCAGCATTTTCTCATGAAACGATCGAAAAATTAAGAGAAGGACTCCCCACTGAGGCCGGTAAACACAATCCAATTGATGTTCTAGGAGATGCCAAGGCTGATCGATTCAAATTCACACTGGAAATTGCTGCGCAGGACGACAATATTGATTGTGTCATTGTCCTTCTAACTGTTCAAGCGCCCACGGAAGTGGAAGCTACTGCTGAAATTATTGCAAATATTGCTCAACTATCCAACAAACCAATTATAACGAGTTTTATAGGTGGATTTGACGCTCGAAAAGGTGATAATAAACTTAGAGCGGCTGGCATTGCGAATTTTCCTTTTCCTGAACGTGCGGTCGCTGCAATGTCTCAATTAGCAAAATATTCATTGTATCTGAAAGAAGAAGAACGCCAATTACCAGAACCATTTCCAGACATTAACGCCTCTAAAGCACATGAGATCTTCAGTGAGGTAAGACAGGATAACAGGAAGAATTTATTGGGACACGAGGCCATTGCGGTTGCCAATGCCTATGGAATATCAACTCCGGCAACTCAGTTAGCAAGCTCAGCCATAGAGGCAGCTGAAATCGCGCAGCAAATTGGATACGGTGGTCCTGTCGTTCTCAAGATAGCATCACCTCAAATCATCCACAAGACAGATATTGGCGCGGTACGTTTAGGAATACAAGGAGAAAAGGAAATAATCGATGCCTACAATCAAATAATTGAAAATAGCGTTAGGTATATGCCACAAGCTAAGATTTACGGCGTACAAGTACAAAAAATGAACCCCAAAGGGCGTGAATTGATCATTGGAATGAGTAGAGACCTTACATTCGGGCCGATGGTGATGTTTGGGCTTGGTGGTATTTTTGTCGAAGTTCTAAAGGACGTCACGTTCAGACTTGCACCAATGTCGCGCGAGGACGCCCAAGAAATGATTGTAGAAACCAAAGCTGCAGGTACTTTATTGAGGGGTGTACGGGGCGAACCTCCTGCAGACATTAATTCAGTAGTTGATATGATTCTGAGAGTTTCTCAACTTGTTACCGAGTTTCCAGAGATCGTAGAAATGGATATCAATCCGCTTTTCGCGTACCCGCTTGACGAAGGCGCGAGTGCGCTTGATGTCAAAATTAGTTTGCAATATTAGATTTCAAACCTCTACCAAATAGATGGCAATTCAAGAAAAGATATTTAACGAGATGTTTACTACCTCTCCCCAACTGGAGGATGTATATAATGCAATTATTGATTACATCTCCAACAGGATATTCTGGGAAGACCGCCGTGGCTTTAGCTTTAGCACTTCTCATTAAGGAAAAAACAGGATATAGTGTTGGCTACTTTAAACCCATAGGAAAGCCAGGAATTCATGAAGATGTACATGATGAAGACGCTCACCTAGCAAAGACAATTCTTGAGTTGGATTACCCACTTGAACTTATTAGTCCAGTCTTGCTACGACCAACACGATATCTTGAGGAAATACGAAAGAAAGAAGAGTTTCATCAAAAAATTCATGCTGCTTATGAAAAACTGTCAGCGGATGTCGACCTTCTCATAATTGAGAGTTCATGCTGCTTACACGATTTCATCAGCTTTGATCTTGATGCAGCCATGCTCGCAAAACAATTTGACTCAAAAATAATACTTATCGTGACTGGGAAAGACGATCGAACAACTGATACCATATTAAGAGAAAAATTCTTTCTTGAGCAAAGAGCTGGTACCTCTATATGTTCAGGAATTATTTTCAATTTTATCGAGCCTTATGTACTGGAGCGCATTCAAGGGGTAACGAGACCACTATTGGAACAATTCGAGGTCCCAATCTTTGGAATAATTCCCGCAGAAACCAGTATCGTCGCACCGTCAGTTTCAGACATTTACAATGCATTAGGGGGAGGAGAAATCCTGGTCGGTAAGGATAGAATGGATGATTTAATTGTCGAAGACTTCCTTGTAGGAGCAATGAGCCCCGAAGCAGCCTTACGCTGGTTTAGAAGATCTGTTCGTAAAGCCGTTATTTTAGGAGGAGATCGCCCAGATACCGCTCTTGCAGCACTCACAACTGATACTTCCGTGCTTATCCTCACGGGGAACTTGCACCCTAGCACTCATGTTTTAGTTAAAGCAGATGAGAGAGGTATCCCCGTTATTCTGGTGCCATACGACACATTCAGCACAGTAAGAAAAATTGAGGGTATCGTAGGTAAGACACGACCTAAACTCAGTACAATTAAGCTTATGAAAGGATTAATTGAGAAACATGTTGACTGGCGAAAGATTTTGGAAATCTTAAGGAGTTAGATTCCAAAATTTCATATTTTAAAGATTTTAGCGTTAAAATTTTAAAGGGGTTCTTTCCATACCCTCATTAAAATGTAACAATAATGATTAGAGGTGTAATACTATGGTAGCTGTTAATGATGTAGAGGTACGTGAAGGACTCTACTATGCGAAGGATCACGTGTGGTTAAAAGTGGAAAATGGTAAATGCAGGATTGGTATCACCGATCATGCCCAAAAACAACTTAAAGAAGTTGTCGTAGTAGATCTATTAGACGAAGGCGACGAGTTAAGCCAAGGCGATAGTTTCGGCGAAGTCGAGAGTGTAAAAACTGTCAGCGACTTACTTGCCCCAATCAGCGGAATTATCACTGAAATCAATGGCGAGTTAGAAGACAGTCCAGAATTAGTAAATGAATCACCCTATGATGAAGGGTGGATGGTCGTAGTGAAACCTTCAAACCTTGACGCAGAACTTGCAAATCTCATGACTTTTGATGATGCAGTAGAGTTCTATGAAGAGGTAGTAAAAGAAGAATAATTATTTTCAAATTTTTTCGTTTTTTTATTTTCCAGTTATTTTTCATTTGATACGATCCAGGTCATCAATTTTATTAAACTTGTACTACATGAGTACAAGAATTTATTACAAATTGTATTACCAATCATATGCATTTAAGAGGATTGTATAGCGGTTATTAGGCTGATTGTCTATCTGAAGATAGAAGTCTTGAGTTAACTTAGGTGACATCCTCCCCACCCTTTCGGATGGGGCTTCCAGCTTTCCATCGTGGTCTCGTTCCCTCACGGGAAGCGATGCTTAGCCTACGTCTATGGGCTTACGGAAACTTACCAGGTTGCAC
>Ga0114921_10000601_pt1 | contig 15502 bp, 24 predicted proteins | sample BentaG_FD_87016 | JGI IMG/M metagenome (GOLD analysis project Ga0114921, IMG submission 87016) | Deep subsurface microbial communities from South Atlantic Ocean to uncover new lineages of life (NeLLi) - Benguela_00093 metaG | ecosystem: Environmental > Aquatic > Marine > Oceanic > Sediment ...
AAGAATTCGATGGGCTAAATCGATTGTTCCTTTTGTCGTCGTATTCGGCACCAGAACAATAAATTCATCGCCACCATAGCGCACGAGATTATCAACTTTCCTAATATTCTTTTGCATAAATTGTGTAAATCCAATTAAAACCCTATCACCCTCTAAATGTCCGAAGGTATTGTTAATATTACGAAAATCGTCTATATCAAGAAGAATTAATCCAAATTTTGTAGCAAAACGATTTGCCCTTTTGGTTTCATTGTCAATCCAATAGGGTAAAAAACGGCGATTGTAGCAATCGGTTAGATCATCAAGATATGTTTGTTTCACTCAGAAATTATAATTAATTTTCTGTTAAAGTCAACTTTCCTCCTCAATCCATTTTTTAATCTCTTCTTTTGAAGGAATTTTACCTGAACATTTCACCTTGCCATTAATAACTAAACCTGGAGTAGCAAATACTGTATACTCACCAATTTTATTTAAATCTGTAATTTTCTGAACATCAGCTGGGATGTTCATTTCAGCAAGGACATTAATTGTCCTCTTTTCTACTTCCTCGCATCTTGGACAGCCAGGACCCAAAATTTTTATCTCCATATGACCTCCCTTTCATAAGAGGGGCTCTGCCCCCCTTATCTCCAAAAAGTCCTTCGATACTTTTTGGAGACCTCGAATCCCCTACCGATTTCTCCCAAATCTTCGATTTGGTTGAAAAATCGAGTATCCTCGTAAATTTAGTCTCATTATAATATGAGACAATTTACGGGACCGCCCGGCGATCGCAAGCGCTGGGCAAGAGGTTTATGCCGTGTTGGTTACTAACTGTTTGTAATATATCTTTGGTCGTACGCCATTTTTTATTTTCTAAAGAAAAATCCGTATATAAATCCCACAAACGTTGACATAACAACCACTAAGCAAATGTAAACTAAAGTTTTCTTCGTACCCATGACACTGCGAATCACCAGCATACTTGGTAGACTTATCGCCGGCCCAGAAAGCAGTAATGCCAGGGCAGGTCCCTTACCCATACCACTACCAAGAAGTCCCTCAAGAATTGCCCTTGGTAGTCGTTCACCGGACAGTGGTACAAAATAGAGTACTAAAAAAACAATAATGAATAGTATTAGTCTTGTTCGGTCCTTCATCTAAGTTTTTTTAACCAACATTTTTAAGATATCACTGCTCTCCTGTAAATTCTTAATAATGCATTTATCCATAATATCAATTATTTCAAAAATCTTGGGATCTGTAACTTCATACCAGACCTCTAATCCTTTTTTTTCACTGCGCACAACTCCTGCCTTTTTTAAGATTGCCAGATGATGGGAGACATTCGATTGTTCACTTCTTACATAGGGAAGAATCTTACAAACACAGCACGCCCCATCCCGTAGTTTCTCTAAAATTTTTAGACGTAATGGATGCGCCAGGGCATTAAAGACTTCTGCTTTAATCTCAAGAATTTCTCGCTTCATTATATGATTATATATAAATATTGTCATATATCGAGCAAAAAAATGACATATTAACTCAAGGACTAAATGACTTATTCCTAATGGCCTGAGCAGGTAACCCTACCGGTGATTGAGTTGTACTCGTATGGATTATTCGTTACCGGACAGTAAAAATCTGCCTCAGAAAGACCTTCAAGCTCACGCAGACTCGATGGATATTGGACGTTTTCTGCATAGTACATCTGAACGGTGGTCTCTATTCTTCTTATTTGTGATTGACATTGAATGATCTTTGCCCTGTCTATTGGTGCTGTGACTGGCCCAGCTTCTTCACCCTTTCTACCCGTATAATAGGTTATTATAAAAAAAGCCAAAATTGCCGCAATCAAGAGTGAGAACACGAGAGTTATTAATACCATACCTTTAGATTTTTTCAATCTCATATTAGAATAGTATATACTATTCTAATAAAATGTCAACATATTACTAATATCTATCCTTAACGTATATGAGCGCATTGGCTCGAATGCGAGATATATTGTCCGCCAGAATGAATGACGACTACATTCGCTTTTCTCTTGACATTGATGAAAATTTGGATAGAATAATTGACTATGGTTAAAATAAATATACTTTTATTTAAAAATAAAATAGGGAGAATTTATGGACCCAATCGCTGATATGCTGACGATCATTCGCAATGGTTGTCGAGCTCGAAAAATGGAAGTTACTGCTCCCTACTCGCGACTGAAAACCGAAATTCTAAGGGTTCTTCTTGAGGACGGCTTTATTAACAATTTCAGCCTCGACTCGGAAAAAAGGCCAAAGAAAATTACGATTATGTTAAAGTATGCTAAGGATGGTCAGTCAGTAATAAGAAATCTTAAACGGATATCGAAATGTTCAAAAAGGGTATACGTCTCGAAAGATGATATTCCAGATGTGCTAGGCGGATTAGGAATTACAATTCTCACCACTCCTAAAGGTGTTCTGAGCAATCGTGAGGCACGTAAAAAAAATGTAGGCGGTGAGGTCATAGCGTATGTTTATTAAACATATAGATTCAAACAGATGGCTACGGATGCAAACGGATATTTATTTTCATCTGTCTGCATCCGTTCATATCCGTTTGAATTTAATCGCGAAGCGATGTGAATCCGCTTACATCTGTATGAATCTAATCGCGGAGCGATCTGAATCCGCTAAAATCTGTTGCATCATCCCGTCAGGGAGGAGGTGAGCGTGGCGAAGAAGCGCTTTAGCTCTATTATCATTCCAAAGGAAGTTAAGATTGCTCTCTCGGATTCAACAATGAAGGTACAAGGGCCGTTGGGAACTTTGGAAACAGTGATCAGTGATAAGGTTGAGGTGGAAATTAAGGAAGATAAAATTTTTGTGAGAAATCGTGAAAATAGCAAGGAGTCCGCAATGCACCAAGGAACGATGAGGTCGCTCATAAACAATATGATCAATGGCGTTATGAAGGGATATGAAAAAATCCTAGTAATTGAGGGTACAGGATACCGTGCCCAGATGAGTGGTGCTGGTCTGCAACTCTTCTTAGGTTATTCAAAACCGATTACGATAAATCTACCCAAAGAGATTAAATGCGAATTGAAGGTAGTAAAGAGTGCGGAAAAGGGTGACTTAACGTATATAACCTTGAAAGGTATCAATAAACAGTTACTCGGTGATGTGGCTGCGCAGGTTAGAAGAACTCGAATACCTGATCCATATAAGCACAAGGGAGTCCGATATGTTGATGAAGTTTTAAGGAAAAAAGTTGGTAAACGCGCTGTTGTACAGGCGTAAGTAGGGTTATGAAGCTCATTGGTCGACAAAGAAGGCATCAAAGAATTAAAAAGAAATTGATGGGGACTGCGACAAGACCGAGACTCTGCGTCTTTCGGGGCAATCGTCATCTCTATGTCCAAATCATTGATGATACAAAAGGCAGGGTGCTTTTTGGGATTTCTTCTGTTGGTGCAAAAGGTCTGAAAGATATGAAAAAAATTGAGGCCGCTGCTGAAATCGGAAAGAGAATTGCTAAACTCGCCCTTGAGAACGGCATTAAGGAAGTGGCATTTGACCGGGCTGGGTATAAATATCATGGTCGTGTGAAGGCCGTAGCTGAAGGAGCTCGAGAAGCTGGTTTAGAATTTTAGAGGAGGCTTGGTGGCAGAAGATGTAACATTCATTGAAAAGCTTGTTGAACTAAAAAGGGTTTCCAAGGTCGTTAAGGGAGGAAAAAGATTAAAACTATACGCCTGTGTTGTTGTTGGTGATGGTGCTGGAGGTATCGGGTTCGGTCACTCAAAATCAGGTGAAGTAGCACGAGCAATAAAAAAGGCAACAGAAATAGCAAAAAAGAGTATGGTAAAGTTTGATGTCACAGAGGGAACAATTCTCCATACGGTTCACGGCAAATATTCTGCATGTAAGGTAATATTAAAACCCGCCTTAACCGGAACTGGTATCATTGCCTGCAAGGCGGTTCGATGCGTTTGCGAGGTAGCGGGGATTAGAAACATTCTCTCAAAATCTCTAGGCTCAAATAACCCAACCAACCTCGTCCGTGCCACAATGGATGCCCTGAAATCAATCCGGCCGGTTGCTGTGGTGGCTGAAATGCGTAATAAACCAATCGACTATTTTACAAGGAAGAGGTATGAAAAAAATAAAGGTGATATTAAAGAAGAGTCCAATTGATAAAATAAAAAAACACAAATTAACCCTCAAGGCTCTCGGATTAACAAAAATCGGTAAATCAAGAATCTTGCCAGATAACGAGGCGGTTCGAGGAATGATTAATCAAGTTTCATACATGGTAGAAGTTCAGGAACTCAAAGATGCGAATAAATGAACTGAAACCAGCCAGGGGTGCAACAAAAAAGCGGAAACGCATAGGATGTGGTCCTGGTTCAGGACATGGTAAAACATCGACACGAGGCCATAAGGGCGACAAGTCACGCTCAGGCTATCGCGTAAAACGGGGATACGAAGGTGGTCAGATGCCTCTCACAATAAGGATTCCAAAACGGGGATTTGTAAATATATTTAGAGAAAATTACGAAATTGTGAATGTAGGGTTATTAAGCAAGTTTGAGCCGAACACCGAAGTAACTCCTACTTTATTAAAAGAAAAAAAGATAATCAAAGGAAAAGGTAAATTGAAGATTCTGGGCGTTGGAGAAATTTCTATACCACTCACAGTAAAAGCACACAAATTCTCTAAGAAGGCCCAGGAAAAGATTATTAACGCTAAGGGTAAAATAGAACAGATTCAATGATTTCAACGTTTCAGAATATTTTTAAAGTTCCTGATCTAAAAAAGAGATTGGGATTTACCCTATTTGCTGTTGCGGTATATCGTCTCGGTGCACACCTCCCTCTCCCTGGAATAAATGCCCAAGCACTGGGGCTATTAATGCAACAATTAAAACAGCAGGGATCAATATTCGGGATGTACGATATTTTTGTAGGGGGCGCATTATCACGAGCAGCTATACTCTTTTTAGGTGTTATGCCCTATATTTCAGCTTCGATTATCTTTCAACTGCTCGGTTCGGTCTTTCCACAAATTGAAAGGCTTCAACGCGACCAGGCAGGAAGGAGAAAAATTACCCAGTATACACGGTACCTGACCGTAGGATTAGCAACATTCCAGGCACTTGGTATTTCTATCTTTTTAGAGACGCAAAAATTTACGAGTTCAGCTGGCGTTATGCCCATCGTCTATGATCCAGGTTGGGCATTTCGTCTCACAGCAATGTTAACGCTCGTCTGTGGTGCAATCTTTGCGATGTGGATTGGCGAACAGATAACCGACAGGGGAATCGGTAATGGCATATCATTCATCATATTCATTGGATGTCTTGAAGAGTATCCGGGTTATTTCCTCCGTACTGCGCAACTTGTTATCACCCAGGGATTATCAATAATAAACCTCATTCTCGTGATTCTTATTATGGTTTTCATTGTTGGTGCAGTTATTATTATGACCCAGGCAACACGCCGTATTCCGGTTCAGTACCCAAAGCGAATCATCGGTCGAAAAATGTACGGGGGGCAATCCACGTTTCTACCACTTCGGGTCAACACCGCTGGTGTCATACCAATCATCTTTGCACAGTCCCTGGTTGTTTTTCCTGGAACGGTCGCCGCATATGTTCCAGCGCTTAAAGGCATTAGTGAGGTGTTCCGACCCGGCTTCTGGGGTTATGATATACTTTTCTTTTCGCTCATCGTATTTTTTACTTATTTCTATACTTCTATTGTTTTCAATCCCGTTGAATTGGCGGATAATATGAAACGCTACGGTGGTTTCATTCCTGGAATCAGACCGGGGTCTAGAACAGCAGACTATGTGGATGCCATTATATCAAAAATCACCTTACCGGGAGCACTCTTTTTGGGTTTCATTGCCCTTGTTCCTTGGTATTTAATTAATTTTTTAAATGTTCCCTTTTATTTTGGCGGTACTACGCTATTAATTATTGTTGGTGTTGCATTGGACACACTCCAGCGGATTGAATCTCAACTCATGATGTACCACTATGAAGGTTTTATGAAAAGGGGTAAAATCAGAGGTAGACGATGATGATGGTATTATTCGGTCCCCCTGGTGTTGGTAAAGGTACTCAGGCTGATTTACTCTCCCAAAAGTATAATCTTGTGAAATTTTCCATGGGTGATGTTTTGCGTGAAGAGATAGCATTGAGTAGTCCGGTAGCGACTGAACTTGAGAAATACCTGTACCGTGGTATGTTGGCCCCCGATGATATTGTACTCGGGCTCGTTGAAAATTTTCTGCTTGAACATCGTGGTACTGATATACTCTTTGATGGATTCCCTCGGACCATCAATCAGGCAGAAAATCTACAAAAGATTGTAGCCCGATTAGCCTTGTTGCTTAACCTCGCCTTAGAAATGCATCTTAGCGAAGAAGACCTTATTAAGAGACTCGTGAATCGGACATATTGTCCTCATTGTGGTAGGATATACAACTACATAACGAACCCCCCAAAAACAAATGGTGTCTGCGATGTGTGCGGCTACACATTGGAAAAGAGACACGATGATGACGAAAAGATCATAAAGAAAAGACTGAAAGTTTATGAGCAAAGGACACGAGCATTAACTGATTTCTACAAATCGCAAAATATCTACGACCGAATTGATGCAAACGGTTCTCAGAAAGAAATATTTAAAAGAATATCCGAAATTATCGATGTCCATATTGATAAAAGATGAAGAAGCAATCAAAAAGATCGCTATTGCTGGTAATATCATCTATGAAATTTTTTCAACTATTGACAGAATGGACCTACGTGGTATGAAGACAGCAGAGTTAAATGATGAAGTTGATGCAATCATAAGGACGCATAACGCAATCCCTGCATTCCTAAACTATCGAGGTTTTCCCAAGAGTTGCTGTATCTCGCTCAATAACGAAGTCGTGCACGGTATCCCCAATAATCGGAAAATCGAAGAGAGAGATCTCGTTAAAGTAGATGTCGGTGTAAAATATCAAGGATATATTGCTGATGCTGCGAAGACCTTTGCAGTTGGCAAGGTATCTAAGCATGTAAGAAAGCTACTCTCGGTTACCAAACAGGCCTTAAAAAAGGGTATTGAGGTGGCAAAAATCGGTAGCAGTATTTCAGACATTTCGCGAGTGATTCAGCAAACTGTTGAACGTAATGGGTACAGTGTTGTCCGTGAATTAACTGGCCACGGTGTTGGTCAAGACCTCCACGAAGAACCAATAATTCCCAATTTTATCAGTGATGGTCCTGATGCAGTAATAAAACCAGGCATGGTATTTGCGATTGAACCTATGGTCAATATGGGTCATTATGATGTAATCACTGCGGAAAACAAGTGGACAATTTTAACCAAGGATAGCTCTTTGTCCTGTCATTATGAAGACACTATTGCAATTCTCGAAAAAGGGAATTTAAATCTGACCAGGGTGGTTGAAAGTTAATATATGGCACGCAAGGATTTAATCCAGACAGAAGGTACAATATTTGAATGCCTCCCCAATGCAATGTTTCGTGTTGAATTAGACAATGGTCACAAAATTCTTGCTCATGTTTCGGGTAAAATGAGAATGAGCTATATAAAAATTCTACCGGGGGACAGGGTTCTACTCGAATTATCGCCATACGACCTATCACGGGGAAGAATTGTCTGGAGATATAAATAAGAAAAGACGGAAGACGGCATAGATGGTTAAAGAGATTGACTTTTTTAAAAAATTATATATAATAAAAGATTGAGGAGAAAAAATGAAAGTTAGGACATCGGTGAAGAAAAGGTGTATTTCCTGTCGGATTATCAAGCGTAAAGGTGTAGTGATGGTTATTTGCAAAAACCCACGACACAAACAGCGACAGGGATAAATAACAGATGTTAGGTGTTAGGGAGCAGATGTTAGTGAAAATTCTATTAATTAAAAACACTAATCACACGCATCTAACCACTAATATCTGCAGTATGTAAGGAGGTTTATGGCAAGAATTGCTGGTGTTGATTTACCACCAAATAAAAAAGTTGAATATGGACTTACGGCAATTTTCGGTATCGGGCTGACAACGGCTAAAAATATTGTTGCCACGGTTGGCGTTGATCCTTCAAAAAAAATCAAAGATTTGAAGGACGATGAAATTACTAAAATAAGAAAATTGATTGAGACAAACTATAAAGTTGAGGGAGCACTCCGAGCCGAAATCGCCTCTGACATAAAAAGACTTATTGATATTGGGAGTCATCGTGGTATAAGACATAAGATAGGACTACCGGTTAGAGGACAGCGTACGCGCACAAATGCACGAACAAGGAAAGGTAAGAAAAAAACCGTAGCAGTACATAAAGGAATATCAGCAACGAAAAAATGAGAACGGTAAGTAGACGGACAGTTAGAAAGAAGAAGGGTGTCAGAGTAGAAGGGACCGGGATCGCTAATATCTTCGCCTCTTTTAACAATACAATCATCTCTATCTGCGATTCCAAGGGCAATGTTGTGTGCTGGTCTTCTGCAGGAAGAATGGGATTTAAGGGAACAAAAAAAGGTACTGCGTACGCAGCCCAACAGTGTGCTGATGCAGTGGCAAGAGAAGCACTGACACTCGGTATGAAAAAAATTGAGGTGAGGATAAAGGGTCCGGGACCAGGTCGAGAGGCAGCAATTAGAACGCTTCAAACTGTTGGACTATCAATCACTGCAATAAAAGATGTTACTCCTCTCCCACATAATGGGTGCAGACCTCCAAGAAGAAGGAGGGTATAAAAGTGGCACGTTATATTGGTGCAAAATGTAAGATATGCCGTCGCGAAACCGAAAAGCTATTCTTACGCGGCAGCCGATGTTATACAGACAAATGTTCATTTACTAGAAGAGGATATCCGCCGGGAACTCATGGGAAAGTGGGAAGGCGTAAGCTCACTTCATATGCTACTCAACTAAGAGAAAAACAGAAGGTTAAGGCAATGTATGGAATATTAGAAAGACAATTCCGTAAGATTTTTGCCGATGCTACAAGAAAAACAGGCAACCCTGGCGAAAATCTTTTAATTTGGCTTGAACGACGAATCGATAATGTGATTTATCAGTTAGGCATTGCATCATCCAGAACCCAGGCGCGACAATTTGTAAGACATGGCCACATTTTGGTAGATGGAAAAAAGGTAAATATTCCTGCATATTTAGTAATGGTAAATCAAGTGATTAAAGTGAGCGATGAATTGAAGAAAAACCCTATCGTCAAGAAATCACTTGAAGAACGCGATCCGGAAAAAATTGTTGGCTGGCTTAAGTTCGATAAGGAAAATCTTTCTGGAACCGTGCTGAGATTTCCCAAGCGTGATGATATTACAGCACCAATTCAGGAAAATTTGATCGTTGAATTCTATTCAAAATAGAGGGAGATTATGACGTTAAAACCACTTGTCATGCCCAAAAGTATTGAAATAGATAAAGAGGTAACAACCGATGATTTTGGCCGTTTCATACTTTCGCCATTAGAACGGGGTTTTGGTATTACTTTGGGCAATTCTTTAAGAAGGGTGTTGTTATCCTCAATTCAAGGAGCGGCAATTACAAAAGTGAGAATAGGTGATATCTTGCAGGAGTTCTCGACAATTCCCGGTGTGTATGAAGATGTAGTAGAGGTGATATTAAATTTAAAGAAGCTACGGGTGAAATTACTGACAGATGGACCAAGTACACTGTACATGAAGTTAAAAGGTAAAAAAGAGTATTGTGCTGGAGATATTGAAAAAAATCCTGAAGTCGTTATTGCTAATACCAAGCAAAAAATTTTAACTGTAACTGAATCAAAAGTAAATTTAACTATGGAAATGACGGCCGAAGCTGGTCGTGGTTATGTCCCTTCAGAAATGTTTAAGCACGGTGAAGCGCCAGTCGGCACCATTTACTTAGATGCAACATTTTCTCCAGTTCTCTCAGTAAATTTTGATATTAAGAATACTCGTGTCGGGACTAAAACAGATTACGACCATCTCGTTATCGAAGTTAAAACTGATGGTACGATTACGCCGGTAGAGGTTATGGTCGAAGCAGCAAGTCTTTTGAAGCATCACCTCTCGTTTTTCATAAATCTCGGTGTGGAACCGCAGTTTGTATCAAAAGAACAATTAAATGCCGAGCATCGTCGAATTAGAGAAATACTGAAGAGAAGCATTGACGAACTCGAAATTTCGGTCAGGGCCTCAAATTGTTTAAAGAACAAAAAGATTCAAGCAATAGGTGACCTCGTACGGAAAAGTGGTAAGGAGTTACTCACCTACGAGAATTTCGGCCGCAAGTCATTAAAAGAATTAGAGAAAATTTTGGCAAAGATGGGTTTAGAGCTTGAGATGGACGTTAGTAAATATTTAAAAGAAGATATATGAGACACGGTGATCGAGTAAAAAAACTGGGCAGAACAAAAGAACATCGTCTTGCGACATTAAAAAATTTATGTCGTTCACTATTCATTTTTGAGAGAATCAAGACGACGTTACCAAAAGCAAAAGAGACAAGAAGATTAGCTGAACGTCTCATTGAATTCGCCAAGAGAAATGACCTTGCAGCAAAAAGATTGATTTATCGCTTCATTCCTGATCATAAACTTGTGAAAATAATCTGTGATGAGATTGGTCCAAATTTTACCAATCGTCAAGGAGGGTATACAAGAATCTATCGTCTCGGCCCGAGACTTGGAGACGGCGCAGAAATGGCGATTTTAGAACTCGTCGAACAGAATGACCCTTCAACCATTGCCTTAAGAAGAAAACTGATTGAGCGCCGACACGTAGTCGAGGCAAAATCAAAAAAAGAGAAGAAAGAGAAGAAAAAGAAGCCGAAAGAGGAAAAGAAGGTAAAAGAAGTAAAGAAACCAAAAAAGGAGATAAAAAAGAAAACAGAGAAAAAAGCAAAACCCACCAAGAAAGAAAGAAAGAAGAAGATAAAGAAGTTAAAAAAGGCAAAAAAGAAAGCAAAAAAACGACGTAGATAAGTAGCGGTTCCACTACAGAAAACAGTAACACCCAAAATCATAGATATAACCAAGAGAACAGAATATGAAAAATATCTTCGAAATAAATAAAAAACAAAATTTATGATTATAAATCTTTTCCATTAATCATTAATCAACTAATCACCAATTAATTAAACACTTTTTAACCGCTTTCCATTTATTCCACATCCTCTCCCCTTCTGCGCGCTCTACGTTTTTTTTCAGCGATCTCAGCGAGAAATCCTATTTAACTAATCACCAATTAATTAATCTATCATATGTAATCTGTGCTATGATTATTTTTCAGTGAAATCCGTGTCTCTAATCTGTGTTCCGCAAAGCGAGAATCCTCGCCCCCCTTGGGCGGGATAATCTGTGTTATGTATTGACTTTCTTTTCTCAAGACTATATAATAGCTTACATGAAATTTTAGGGAGGTAATATGACCTTAGAAAAACCATGGAAGGAATCTTTCGACAGACTATTAGGGCAAATGGTTTCCCGTTGGCACGGCAGGGTTTCAGGGCTTGATGATAAGTCATTGGGAGAAATGTATGTCTATCCAACCTTTATGGGTGAATTACAGAAATATAAGCTCACAGTCGAAATCAGCGAATTTCCAAGAGTATCGAAACAACCAAATTATGTTGAGGGAATGGACAACGTAGAATACTTGCGCATTCATGTTACTGTACTCAATGAGCACAATATTCAAGTGACACGTGAAAACTTGGCAGAGCGCCTGGGAAAGTTTTTTCACCTAGAACATGAAATTCAGACTGGCAATAAGAATTTCGACCGTCGCTTTTTTATCAAACTGCGCTCTGAAAAGGACAAAAAATTTATGTTAGATAAAAATGTTCAAGAATTAATCTTCAATCTTGAACCATTCATTGTATTAGAGATAGCACCTTCGGGAATTCTCTGGTCACAGATGATAAACGATAAGGGACAACTCATCTTCGAAAAAGTGGATGGTTATGTTGCTACAATACTGAAGCTTGTGCATCTGGCGCGCTCGAGTTAATGAACTGAAAAGATTTCTTTGAAAGAAGAGAATAAAAATCCATGTACCATGAATATCAAACAAAAAGGGAGGTGGAATAATGCCTGTTAAATTTTGGTGGATATGGATAGCAATTGCTGCAGTATTCGCTGTCGGCGAGATATTTACCGCAGGTTTTTTTCTTTTGTGGTTTGGCATTGGTGCGATCATAGCAGGAATTCTCGCACTTCTCGGCTTTGGCATAGGCTGGCAATGGGCGGCCTTTGTCATTGTCTCTGGGGTACTTTTTGCCATTTCAAGACGTTTTGCCGAAAGATTTACAAAAAAGCAGCCCCCTGGTATTGGTGCTGATCGATTTATTAGTAAGAAAGGTGTGGTATTGGAAAACATCAATAATATCGAGAACACCGGACGGGTCCGAATCGATAAAGAAGAGTGGCGTGCCGACAACGATACCGATGAGATTATAACCGCAGGGACAAAGGTTATAGTTACCAGATGTGATGGCACACATTTAGTGGTTAAAGTTTTAAAAGAAGGAGAGTGACATGATAGCTTTATTTATCATTTTAGCGATAGTAATCTTTTTTATCGCAGCCAGTGGCATAAAAATTGTGAGGCCCTGGCAAAAGGCATTGATAGAACGACTGGGTAGGTATCAGCGTACAGTAGGTAGTGGACTTACCATCGTTATTCCTTTTTGGGAAAGGATGATAAAAGTGGATATGCGTGAACAAGTGGTTGATGTACCTCCACAAGGGGTAATCACCAAAGATAACGTTGTCGTCGAAGTCGATGCGGTAGTATATTATGAAGTTACTGATCCAGTAAAAGTTAAGTACAATATTGCCGATTTTTATGTAGCTGCCACCAAACTTGCACAGACGAATTTGAGAAATCTAATCGGTGATTTAGCTCTTGACGAATCACTTACTTCTCGGGAGATAATCAACACCAAGTTACGTGAGATCCTTGACGATGCTACTGATAAATGGGGTACAAAGGTTACCAGGGTAGAACTTCAGAGAATTGAACCCCCCAATGATGTCACCGAGGCAATGCACCGACAGATGAAAGCAGAGCGAGACAGACGCGCGATGATCCTTGAGGCAGAAGGCAGCAAAAGATCAGCGATTCTAAAGGCCGAAGGTCAAGCAGAGGCAATAAAGAAGGTTGCTGATGCCGATAAATATGAGAAACTAACAGTAGCAAAAGGCGAGGCCGAGGCGATCCAAACAGTCTTTAACGCTATCCATGACGGTAGGCCAACAAATGATTTGATTGCTATAAAATATCTTGAATCCCTTCAAAAAATTGCGGATGGGCAGGCGACAAAGGTATTCTTACCCTATGAGGCATCAGGCATTCTCGGAAGCATTGCTGGGATTGGTGAACTTTTTAAAGAAAAAATTACGGTTAAGAAAGAAAGGGAAGGTAAGAAGGAAAAATAATTTTATAAATCCAGACAAGGAAACCCACGATTTTGACATGAGATTGTAGAACGGAGCACAATTAATATGAAATCATCAATTGCTACAACTAGTAGTGAACTTAGTAGAGCACTTAATGGTTCTATCCAACGATTAGCTGAGCAGGCATTTTTTACAATTGGCGAAGTCGGATACTCGGTTATGGGTAGATTCAAGAAACGTCCCATAATTATTGACCTCTACCCTTATGATGAAATGTTCATCAGGCTTGATTGCAATACAATCTACGATTTTCAAATTGTACCTAATTCTTTTTCTGCCCGTTTAAATTTCTTAAAGGACACTCGCATATTCACAGGGGATGAAAAATTCGACACTATTTTTGTTGTACGAAGCCGCTATTATAATCAACTCGCTTCTTGGCTCATGCATACTGAAATTCGTGATTCAATACTAAGTTTAACGCCGTTTATGTATTTGATGTTTCAGAGAAATCTTCTCCGATTCAGAACAAAATTTGATTTTGATCAACCAAATGCAGCTGAAGTCCTTAATAGCGTTGAAATCTTAGATACACTCGCCGCCTCTTTGGAATCTTTACCGTGATTTTTAATTTTCAAGTCTTTAGTATTTATGACAATATTTTAAGGGGAGTAGTATGAAAAGTAATGAAATAATCCTTAAATATGGATGTAATCCACACCAATCAAAGGCAAGGGTATTTACCAAATCTGGTAACCTGCCCTTTAAGGTTTTAAATGGCCAACCAGGATATATCAACCTCTTAGATGCCCTGAATTCTTGGCAATTGGTAAAAGAATTAAAATCAGCATTAAATCTACCTGCCGCTGCATCATTTAAACATGTCAGTCCTGCGGGTGCAGCCGTGGGTCTTCCATTAAATGAAACCTTGAAGAAAGTCTACTTCGTTGAAAACATGGAACTGTCACCAATTGCTACTGCATACGCAAGGGCGCGCGGTGCTGACCGCATGTCTTCATTTGGTGATTGGGTCGCCTTAAGTGATGTAGTAGATGAATCTACTGCTCTGGTTTTAAAGCGCGAAGTCTCCGATGGCATAATTGCTCCAGGATACGAATCAGACGCACTGCAAATCCTCAAACAAAAGAAAAAAGGTAAATACATAATTATTGAAATCGACACGAATTATAATCCTCCCGACATTGAAAGCAGGGAGGTTTACGGCATTACATTTGAGCAAAATCGTAATAATTTCCAGATCATTCGAGAAATATTAAATAATGTAGTTACCAAAAATAAAGATATTCCATCCTCAGCAGGGCGTGACCTGTTAGTTGCTACAATCGCCCTTAAATTTACACAGTCCAATTCTGTGTGCCTTGCATTTGATGGTCAGGTTATCGGCGCAGGTGCTGGACAGCAGTCACGTATTCATTGCACCCGGTTAGCATGTTCTAAGGCAGAGAGATGGTTTTTGCGTCAACACCCTAAGGTTTTAGAAATGAAATTCAAAAAAGGAGTAACCCGTCCTGAAAAAATAAATGCCATAGAACAGTTTCTTGAGGAAGAACTAACCCAGGCAGAAAGAGAGGCATGGCAGACAAGGTTTGAAACTGTCCCAGAACCAATAACCAGGAAAGAGAAAGATGAATGGATAAAGAATTTAAAAGATGCATCACTGAGCTCAGACGCCTTTTTCCCATTCCGGGATAATATTGATCGGGCAAGCCGCAGCGGTGTGAAATATATTATCCAACCGGGTGGTTCAATCAAAGATGCTGATGTCATAGATGCAGCGAATGACTACGGTATGGTTATGATCATATCAGGAGTAAGGTTATTCCATCATTAATTAACTAAAGAGAAGTAGAGTATCATGGCCAAAAGAAAGAAAGAGAAATCTCGTGTAGGTGTCCTATTAGGTATAGCTATCACACCGGCTAAGGCTCAATCAATTGCGGGCTTCTTTAATAAATGCCCTTATTGTGTAACCTGCACAAATGTAGATTGCACCGTTTGCGTAAAAGTCAAGGGAAATAATCAAAAAATTATAGGGCAGCGAAAATTATTGTAGAGGAGGCAAATGAAAAAAATTGAATTGGCAAAGCG
>Ga0114921_10000602_pt1 | contig 15486 bp, 12 predicted proteins | sample BentaG_FD_87016 | JGI IMG/M metagenome (GOLD analysis project Ga0114921, IMG submission 87016) | Deep subsurface microbial communities from South Atlantic Ocean to uncover new lineages of life (NeLLi) - Benguela_00093 metaG | ecosystem: Environmental > Aquatic > Marine > Oceanic > Sediment ...
CCCACCTGGCCTGGGTCCTGATATACCTCCCTAATGAGGACAGAAACCGTGTCCTCAGTAGCACTAGTGACTGCGGTGGTATACTTATTACCTCCCTGCATTAACCTGATAAGTCGCTGAGCATACCTGGGTTCAACTTGACCTATATACTCCCCACGCCCATTCTCCACCACTAGCCTAGACCTATCTATCTTCAAATTTGCTGCATCTCCAGCAGCCACTCTGGCTAGTACCTCTTGAGGTGCCAGATGATACAGGTTAACCACTGCTGCCTTACCTACTTCCTCAATAAAGTGCTCTGGCTTGGCCTTATCGGTATCCCTCTCTAAGCCGGCCAGACTATCCCCCAAATAGGATAAGCGCTGGAGATTCCGCTTAGCGATGGTATTGTAAGGGTCAAGCTCTAAAGCCCGGCTGTAGGCTTCCCTTGCCTGCGAATACTCCCCCAGCTCCATATGGGCTCTACCCAAGCGATTATGGGCATCAACATCACGAGGGAAGCTGGCAACTATGGCCTTATTAACCGATACCGCCTCCCGCCACCGGCCTTGCAAAGCCAAGGCTATAGCCTGTTTACTACTCTGTCGCCTTAGTCTTACCTGTTCCGCTTGCCACCCTGACACCTTTATTACCCCCTAGGTTACTCACCTGTCCCAAATCATCTTAATACTTACCCTACTGTAATCAAATCAACTAAATAAGTCAAAACCCAAAAACAGAGATTTTATTAATGAAAAGCTAACCTGCTTTCAAAGTCAAGCCAAATCAACTTCTGCCCCTCAATTGCTTTGACAAACTACCCCTGCTATGGTAAGGTTTAATCGGCTTGTCAGCCGATTATTAGCTAATAAAGGAAGATTACCATGCAAGACAAGGTACAGGAAGTGCTAGAGAAGATACGCCCCAGTCTCCTTATGCACGGGGGTAATGTTGAACTAGTTGAGGTTAATGAGGGGACGGTCAAGGTAAAATTAACCGGTGCCTGTCAAGGCTGCGCTCTCTCCACCATGACCTTAAAGATGGGGATTGAGCGAATTCTAAAATCAGAAATCCCTGAAGTCAAGGAAGTAGTTGCCGCTTAACGGGTAAGTGTGTTCATCCCCTTTTGGCTAATCTACTTAGCCTTTTCCAGTTCAAACGCCTGATGCAAGGCGCGAACAGCATCCTTAACCTTGCCTTCATCAATAATGCAGGTTATCCTTATCTCCGAGGTAGAAATGAGCTGAATATTGATGCCCTTTTCACCAAGGGCACTAAACATTCTGGCGGCATAACCCGGAGTATTCTGCATCCCGGTGCCGATGATACTAACCTTGCCCAACTTGGCATCACTGATGCACTCCCTAGCTCCAATTGAGTCAGCTATAGGTTTTACTACCTCTAAGGCCCTTGCCATCTGACTCCTAGCCACAGTAAAGGTCAAATCAGTAGCATTATTAATACTGGCATTCTGAACAATAGTATCGACATCGATATTGGCTTTGGCTAAGGGCTCAAAGAGGGCTGCGGCAACACCGGGGCGGTCAGGAACGCCAACCACAGTTATCTTAGCCACATCAAGGTCATAAGTTACACTCCTCACCTTATTTCGCACTTCCATTGAAACTCCTCCGTGAATCAGTGTGCCGGGGTTATCATTAAAGCTGGAGGCTACCAAAATAGGGATATTATGCAGCTCCCCCAGCTCAACTGCCCGGGGATGCATCACCCTAGCTCCATAGGTTGCCAGCTCCAGCATTTCCTCATAGCCAATCTCAGATAGCCGTTGCGCCTCAGGAACAAGGCGGGGGTCAGCAGTATAAACACCCTCAACATCGGTATATACCTGGCATCCCTCTGCCTTCAGGCTAGCCGCCAGAGCCACAGCGGTAGTATCAGAGCCACCCCGCCCCAGGGTAGTTACATCCATCTCATCAGTTATCCCCTGGAAGCCAGCCACAATGACAATCTTCCCTTCGTCCAGCTCCCTGAACACCCGTTTGGGGACAACCTTGAGGATTCGAGCACGGCTATAGGCAGCATCAGTCCTTATCCCGGCCTGGGCACCACTAAGGCTGATTGCCTCATAGCCCATATCCCTCAATGCCATGGCCAGCAGGGTACAGGAGACAAGCTCACCGGTGGAGAGCAGCATATCAAGTTCCCGGTCATCAGGACGGCTGGTAATCTGATAAGCCAGCTTAATTAACTCATCAGTGGTATCCCCCATCGCTGAGACCACTACCACCACCTTATCACCTCTGTCCTTAGCCTGAGCTATGCGCTTGGCTACGCTCCTAATCCGCTCAGCACCAGCCACTGATGAACCACCATATTTTTGAACGATTAGCGCCATAATTGACTCCTCAAAACTCAAGCAATTCGCGCACGGTATCTCCCCAGTAAACTGTGTAGGCAAACCATGCAATAGCAATACCAATTATCATCATGAATGTACCAGCAACCCATCTACGATACCGAAATGCAGCAACAAAGCCAACAATGATACTTCCAACAGGAGGTAGTAGAATAGCAATAATCCAAAACCATTTGGGATATCCCTTTAGGTGTCGTAATCTCCTCACTGTGCATCGCTGACAAGTGCAAGCTGGCGGATGTCCGCCATAAAACACCTTGCGTGCAGTTTCATCCTTCCTCTTATATGAAACCATGTTACTCTATCAACTTTCCCATAATATTATATCCGGGGTCAATAAACAAGCCTGTTTCGCTGGCTTCAGCCTCAGTGAATCTTTCTGCCCCGTTAGTGGCAAATCCCTGCCCCCATAATAGAAATGGTACCGGGTCATCGGTGTGGGTTTGAACCTTGATTGGTGTTGCGTGGTCAGGCATGATTAGCAACCGAAGGGCATCCTGCTGCCCAGAGCAGAGCCGGCTGATAATCTCCCTATCCACCCTCTCAATAGCCTCTACTTTATCATCAATAGAGCCGGTATGAGCTGCCTCATCGGGCGCCTCAATATGGATAACCACCAAATCATACTTGTCAAGCGCCTCCACAACTCCGGTTGCCTGAGCAGCATAATCATTATCCAGACCATCGGTCACCCCGGGTATATCTAATACATCCATCCCCATAATTCGGGCCAGGCCTCGGAGAAGGTCAACACCTGAGGTCATAGCGGCATTGAAACCATTAACCTGGCTGAAAGCGGGCATCTCTGGCGCCCTGCCACTACCCCAGAAAAGCCAGATTGTTGTCACCGGGATATCGCCGTGAGCCCTCCGTTCTATATTCACCGGGTGCTCCCGTAGCACCACCTCTGAGCGTTTCATCAGGTCTCGCAGCAGGTTGCTTCCCGGACCCTTGGGCAGAAACTCACCAATAGGCTTGCCCGGGATGTTATGAGGGGGGGTACAAGTAGCCAGAAGGCTATCCTCATGCCCCTCAAGCTTGCAGATATGGCGGTAGCTAACGCCGGGATAAAAGTGAATTTTCTCACTACCAAGGCTCTCCTCTAAGGTGGCAATAAGAGCATGAGCCTCGTCAGTGCTGATATGACCGGCGCTGTAGTCCCACATTTTCTCATCGCGAACTGCCACCAGATTGCAGCGGAAAGCGACCTCCCCATCATCTATAGGAATGCCCATGCTCCTGGCTTCAATGCCAGCCCGCCCCCGGTAATAGATTTTGGGGTCGTAACCCAGTATTGACAGGCAGGCACAGGCACTGGAAGCCTCCATCCCCGAGGGTACCGTCCGGGCAAGTCCAAGAGTGCCTTCCAGGGCTAGGGCATCCAGATTTGGGGTACGGGCAAGCTCCAGGCAGGTCTTACCATCACGCTCAGGTAGTGACAAGCCCGAAGCACCATCCATTATCACAATGCAATACTTCACTTAACTCCTCCTGCAGTTTACAATGAGGCTTAAAACAAACTATAATATTAACTGGCGGGGTGTAGCGCAGTCTGGGTAGCGCGCAGCGTTCGGGACGCTGAGGTCGGAGGTTCAAATCCTCTCACCCCGACCAGTCTACTCTATCTTCTTCGCCTCCTCCCACAGGGCGTTCTGCTCCTCAAAGGACAGCTCGCTGAAGTTTACTCCCCGCTTACGGCAGGCTTCTTCCATATGGGCAAAGCGACAGTAAAACCGCTTATTGGCTTCCCTCAGTACTGCCTCTAAATCAACCCCCAGCCGGCGGGCAATGTTGGCCAGAGTAAAGAGCAAATCACCAAACTCTTGCTCTTTCTGCTGCTGGCTCTCAGCCTGCTTAAACTCGCTAACCTCCTCAGCCAGCTTATCTATAATGCCGTCAATATCTTTCCAATCAAAGCCAACCCGGGCTACCCGACGCTGAATCTCCTGACTATATGCCAATGATGGCATCTGCTTGGGCACACCAGCCAGCATGGAGGTATCAGTTCCCCTCTCTTCTTCTTTAAGAACCTCCCAGTTATGGGCTACTTCATCAGCACTGGTTACCTTCTCTGAGCCAAAGACATGGGGGTGGCGATGAATTAGCTTAGCATTGATATTTCTGAGTACATCCCCCAGCTTAAACTCCCCGGCTTCAGTGGCAATCTGAGTATGGAGCACAATCTGCATCAAGAGGTCACCCAGTTCATTACAGAGCTTGCCTGAATCCTCCTCATCAAGAGCCTCCAGCACCTCATAACACTCCGACAGCAAGCTCTCCCGAAGTGAGGCGTGGGTCTGCTTTCTATCCCACGGGCAACCATCAGGGGCTCGCAGGCGGGCGATTATGTCTACAAAGGTGTCAAATTGGCTTAAGTTCTCCGATAAAGGCAAATTTGTCTCCTTATTATTGATTACCACTGAATTATACAAGCTAGTCAGCAATCAGGCAACATAATCAGCTAGAAGTGGCAGGAGAGCGAAGTCAGACAGGGAGCACTCTCAACCCGGTAGCAGTGTTGCCCCAATGAACTGCCTCTGCCCTCTTAAGAATTCAGCGGCAGACATAGCCCGTTTACCCTCTAGCTGAACCTTAAAGATACCTAAAATTCCCTCCCCGGTATGGACACCAAAGGCCACTTCCGAGGCTGCGACTCCAGTTGGGGCTACCACCCGACCTACTTCAGGGGTTCCCTCTTCAGGTAATGGTAGAGCCTCAATAATTTCAAGACGCCTGCCCTGCCATCTGGTGTAACACCCTGGCCAGGGATAAAAGGCACGCACCCGCCGCCATATGTCAATGGCAGGCAGGCGCCAGTCAATCTCACCTTCCTCCTTGGAGATGGAACTGGAGTAGGTGGCTTCAGCTTCATTCTGAGGTTGGGGAATGAGTTCATCCCTTAACCAGCGAGCTAAAACATCCTGAAGCAAATGAGCTGCTACCAGAGATAGCTTGTCAGTAAGCGACCCGGTGGTATCCTGCAGGGAAATAGGAATCTGCGCCCTGGCTAATACGGGACCGGTATCTAAGCCCTCATCCATTAACATAATACTAACCCCGGTAAACTCATCTCCAGCCAGAATAGCTGCTGCCACCGGCGAGGCTCCCCGAAATCCAGGTAGTAGAGAGGGATGAATATTAAGGCACCCATGACTGGGGATACCTAAAACTGACTGTGGCAGAATTTGACCAAAGGCAGCAACCACTATAACATCAGGCTGAAACCCGGCTAACTGTTCCACCACTTCTACCCTCTTTAAGCTAGCCGGCTGGATAACAGGCAGCTCCCAGGTTACTGCTGCCTCCTTCACCGGTGATAAAACTAGTCTTCGCCCCCTGCCAGCCGGTCTATCAGGCTGGGTATAGACAGCAACCACCTGGTATCGATTAAGAACAAGGTGCTCAAGGGAGGGAACTGCAAACCCAGGGGTACCCATAAAGATAACTCGCAACCTAAGCCTCCTACCACCAAATTCTAACATTAAAATTTTTTTTCAACAAATCAGCCACCCCCTATCTATGAGCTAAATATTGGGTAAAAAAGTTAGTCTGATGGAGTTTGCAAGATAAAACAGGGGCTGAAAACAACCAGCAATCAACCTCCAAAATCTTGCCATTAACAAAATCTAGTATTAACCTAATAAGTGAATCTTATCCTCCCCCAAGCACCAGTCAAATCCGCTATTATCCTTGGCTCCTAGAGCCAACACCCGCCTGTGAAGGTTACAGGCCAAGTTATAATGGGGAGATTTTATGGAAACAAGTTCGGCAACAGAAATATGGGGAACGGCTCTAGGTGAATTGCAAGTCCAAGTCAGCCGGTCAAACTACCGAACCTGGTTTGTAAAAACGGTAGGCTTAAGCTATCAGGATGGTCAATTTGTCGTTGGTGTACCCAATGCCTTTGTTGCCGAATATTTAGAGATGAACCAGAGCTCTCTAATTGAGAAGACCCTTATTGGCCTTACCAACCAGGATATTAGGGTCACTTTCCAAGCATATACCAGTCAGCCGAATGTGGCCACCAGTTATAAGACCGGACTAAGAGCTACACCCAAGTTTAACCCCCAATATACCTTTGATTCCTTCATTATTGGTGACTGCAACCGCCTAGCCCATGCTGCTGCCTTGGGAGTAGCTGAAAACCCAGGGCATAGCTACAATCCCCTATTCATCTGTGGAGAACACGGTTTAGGTAAGACTCACCTACTGCATGCTCTCGGTCATGTTGCCTTATCTAAACAGATGCAGGTGCTTTATGCTAGTGCTGAGCAGTTTACCAATGAGTTTATAAAGGCAATCCGAGAGAGAAAAACAGAAAAATTCCGCAATAAATATAGAAATGTTGATATGCTATTGGTTGATGACATCGACTTTATTTGCGGCAAGGAACAGACAGAGGAGAGTTTCTTTCATACCTTTAATGAGCTACATGATAATAATCACCAGATTGCTATTACCAGCAACTACCCACCAAAATCTATGCCCCGACTAGGTGAAAGGTTACGCTCCCGCTTTGAGGGAGGATTAATCACCGAAATTCAACCACCTGATTTTGAAACACGCTTAGCCATTCTGCAAGCTAAGAGTACCCAGAAAGGAGTAAACCTTGCTCCAGATGTGCTGGAGTATATCGCTCAGCGGATTCAGCAAAACATAAGGGAGCTAGAAGGCTCCCTAAACCGGGTTATTGCCTATGCCAAATTACTCAAAGCCCTGGTCACCCCTGAGCTAGCGGCTCAAGCACTTGAGAGCCTGACTCATAACAGGGTTAACCATGCTGCTATCACCCCAGCTCTAGTGGTAGAAGCAGTAGCTAATAGCTTCCAGCTAACTCCTTCAGACTTAACAAGCAAGAAAAGAGATAAGGAAACCGCCTTTGCTCGAGGGGTTGCCGTTTATCTTCTTAAGCAAGAAACACCTTGTTCACTAGCCCAGATTGGCCAGGAGTTAGGTGGCAGATATCCCTCCACTGTGGCTCGTGCTTTGGGGAAAATAGCAGCTGGTATTGAGACAAACCCCTATTTAAAGCGTAAACTCCGGGACATCCAAGCAATGATACAACCTCCAAAAGCACCAAGGAAGGGCTAACCTCTGGGTATTGCAGATAATTGCTCCCCTTTTGCAGAATTATAGCCCTTATTGGCATAAGGTTGAATGGCTTAGCAAAGTTTCTGCTATCCTTTTCCCTCTACTCCAAGGCGCAAATCCCTAGCTAAGTGTAGTATTTCCTAGCTCACCGCATTATAATTATTAAGATTAACTATTAACTTACCTAATATAAATATAAACAGTATATAATAAAAGTATAAGATTTTTGCTATGCTTGATAGGATAGAAATAGAGGTAAAAGCTGGTGATGGTGGGGATGGAGTGGTTAGTTTCCGCCGAGAGAAGTTTGTTCCCTACGGAGGCCCTGACGGTGGGGATGGTGGTGACGGTGGGGAGGTGGTTATTGGAGCGGATTCCAGTGTTACCAGCTTGTACCAGTTGAAGTGGAAGAGATTTTATCAAGCTGGAGATGGAAAGAATGGCAGGGGTAAGAAGCAGCATGGTAAGAAAGGCAAAGCCCTGATACTAAAAGTACCGCGGGGCACTGTCGTCTTAAGCAAGACGCAGATTGGTGACGATGCTCTGATTGCTGACCTGGAGCAGCCGGGGCAACAGATAGTGGTGGCTAAGGGTGGTAAAGGAGGCTGGGGGAATACCCATTTTACTGCCCCAACCAATCAGGCACCCAGAATTGCGCAGAAGGGGGACGCTGGAGAACAAGAGTCTATAATATTAGAACTGAGACTTATCGCTGATGTTGGTATTATTGGCTACCCCAATGTTGGTAAGTCAACCCTGCTAGCAGCGGCTTCGGCTGCCAAGCCTAAGATAGCGGGGTATCCCTTCACCACTCGTGAGCCTGTTTTAGGTATGGTTGAGGTTGGACAGCAAGGCTTTTCCTTGGCTGAGATTCCGGGACTGATAGCCGATGCCCACCTTGGTCGAGGTTTAGGGCATGATTTTCTACGCCATGTCGTCCGTACCAAGGTACTTATCCACCTGATAGACGGTAGTGCAGTATCCCCAGTGGAGGATATGACGCAGGTGAATACTGAACTCAGCCTGTTTGATTCAGCTCTGGCACAAAAGCCACAGCTTGTGGCGGTCAATAAGATTGATTTACCGCAAGTGCGAGCTCGCTTAGCTGAGATAGAGGGAGCCTTTAGCAGTGTTGGCATAACACCCCATTTTGTTTCGGCAGCGATGAAAGAAGGTGTTTCTGAGCTTATGGCTGATACAATGAAGATGTTGGATGAGGTTGCCCGACTCAAGCAGGACATCGGTAAGAAGATTCCCAAGAAGGTTTTTCACCCTCAGCCCAGGGATGTCGGGGCAATGGTACATAAGGAAGGAGATACTTTCATCGTGGTGGCGCCTAAACTGAAGCGTATCGTGCCCGGGGTGGATATGACCAGTCCAGAGGCGCGACGCTTGCTCCAGAGCCGATTCACCAGGCTAGGCATTAACAAGGCTCTGGAGAAGGCTGGGGTTAAGCCGGGGGATAGAGTCCGTTGTGGAGATTTGGAATGGCAATGGAGGGTAGAATGAAACTAGGTGTGTTTGGGGGAACCTTTGACCCAATTCATAAGGCACACCTTACCGTTGCTGAGGAGGTAAGAAGCCAGCTAGGTTTTGCTGAGATTTTGTTTATCCCAGCCGGTCAGCCATGGCTAAAAGCCAGTAGTCCTATTTCAGCGGCGGAACATCGCCTGGAGATGGTGCGACTGGCTATTGCCGATAAACCTTACTTCAAACTATCTCCTTTAGAGATAGAGCGTGCTGGTCCTTCCTACACCGTTGATACCATTGCTGAACTAAAGAGGCAGTGTGCTGACGATGAGCTTTTTTTCATTTTAGGCTGGGATAATTTTGCCCAGTTGCCTCAGTGGTGGGAATCGGGGCGACTTATTACAATGTGTCAGCTAGTGGTTGTCCCCAGACCGGGCTATCCTGCCCCTAACCTTGAGAGGTTGGAAGCCATGATTCCCGGGTTATCGCGAAAAGTAATACTGATGGATAAGCCAGAAATAGATATTAGCGCCGAGGAAATCAGACGCCGGGTTGCCCGGGGCTTATCCATAAACCACCTTGTCCCTGAGCCGGTTGACAGGTATATTAAGCAGCATCAGCTGTATAAGGCAACAGGAGGTATCTCATGAAGGTTATTGGTGTTGTGGGTAGTCCCAGAGAGGGTGGCAATACGGAAATCCTTACCAAACATACACTGAAGGCTATAGAGGAGGAGGGATTGACAACAGAGCTGATAAAGTTGGCTGGCTTGGACATCCGACCATGCAATGCCTGTATGGTTTGCCGGGAAGAAGAGTGGTGTCCTATTGAGGATGACTTTTTACCGCTATATTTCAGGGTGAAAGAGGCTGAGGCAATAATATTGGCCTCACCGGTGTACTTTGGTTCAGCAACAGCTTTATTAAAGGCTTTCATGGACAGAGCCGGCTATATTTCTGGCCCAAGAAGGGTGTTTGCCGGGAAGGTGGGCGGACCTCTGGTGGTAGCCCGCCGGGCTGGTCAAAACTTTACCTTTGCCCAGCTGATGTACTGGTTTCATATCCTGGGGTTTTACATGCCCGGTTCCACCTACTGGAACATCGCCTTTGGCCGGGAAAAGGGTGGGGTTAGTCAAGATGAGGAGGGACTTAATACCGCCTGGAACTTCGGCAAAAATATTGCCTTTTTGGTGAAGAAGCTGAAGGGGACGAGCTAAATATCCAGGTTTTTGACATTTTGGGCGTGGGCTTGAATGAAGGCGCGGCGGGGTGGGACTTCTCCCCCCATCAGGGTATGGAATATACGGTCAGCTTTAGTAGCGTCATCAATGGTAACCGTAAGCAGAGTGCGGGATTCTGGGTCCATTGTGGTTTCCCATAGTTGTTCGGGGGTCATCTCTCCCAGACCCTTATAGCGCTGAAGTCTTACCCCTTTCCTCCCAGAACTTTTGGAGATTTTTTCCAGCACTTCAGCAACTTTGTGCCAAGGCATATCTTTGCCAATTTCTTTGCCATTCTTGACAATTATGTATGACTGCTTCTCAACCAAATGCTCGACTTTGAGATATAATTGGAAGCACTTGTGAAGAATTGGATGCTCAAAAAGTTTCCTATCCAGTCTTATCTTACCTTGCTTTAAATCAACTTCTAGCTGGTATTCCCCCTCGGCGCGATTAAAGGATGCCTTAGTTGTAAACTTCTCAAAGGGCGCAACGCTCTCGAACCAAGCCCTGATTGCCTGCATATTTTCCTCTTTTGAGAAGTCAATGCGATAAAAAGACTCATCTTTTTTCAGAAGAAACTCACTTGCTTCCCGTGGTAATACGCCTTCCTTCTCCAATGTTGTTAAGCCTTCGTCTAGCTTTCTTAACGAATTCAAGAAGTCACGAATCTGCTTTCCAGTCACTGTGACAGAGCCATCTTTTGAATATACAGAGACATCAGCGAAGGCTTTATCGTCAAAGAAGCGCTCCAAGTCATCATCCGAGTGTACCCATTCCTTTGTTTTTCCTATAGTTATCCGGTAGAGGGGTGGCTGGGCAATGAACAGGTGCCCGTGGTTAATTAGCTCCACCATGTGCCGGAAGAAGAAGGTGAGCAGCAGGGTGCGGATATGGGCTCCATCAACATCGGCATCAGTCATCAGGACAACCCGGTGGTAGCGGAGCTTTGATAGGTCAAGCCCGTCATCTATGCCGATTCTCAGAGCAGTAATGATGGCACGAATTTCTTCATGGGCTAGCATCTTATCCGGTGGCGCCTTTTCCACATTGATAATCTTACCCCGCAGAGGCAGGATAGCCTGAAAGCGGCGATTACGTCCCTGCTTGGCTGAGCCCCCGGCTGAAGGCCCTTCCACCAGAAATAGTTCGCAATGGGCTGGTTCTTTCTCTGAGCAGTCAGCTAACTTTCCGGGGAGGGTGCCTGTATCCAGGCCGCTCTTTTTGACAATCAGGTCGCGCGCCTTTCGGGCGGCTTCTCTCGCTTTGGCTGACGTAAGACACTTTTCTATAATCCTTTTGGCTTCACTGGGGTGTTCCTCAAGGTACAGGGATAAACCCCCACTCATTACCCCCTCAACCACACTTTTTATCTCAAGGTTACCTAGCCTGGTTTTAGTCTGTCCCTCAAACTGTGGTTCAGCGAGCTTGACACTAATAATGGCAGTAAGCCCTTCTCTAACATCATCACCAGTTAGATTTGGCTCCCCGTCTTTGAGAAACTTGTTTTTATGCCCATAGTCATTGAGAGCGCGAGTTAGCGCCGAACGGAAGCCAGTAAGGTGAGAGCCTCCGTCCACGGTATTTACGCAGTTGGCAAAGCTAAAGGTCGATTCAGCAAACCCTTCAGTATACTGAAGGGCTATCTCGACTATGGTGCTATCTACTGTCTTAGATATGTAAATCGGTCTAGAGTGGCGGACTGCCCGATTTCGGGTAAGGTGACGGACGAAGCCGGTAATGCCACCCTCAAAGTAGAAGGTTTTTTCGCTGTCTTTTCTTTCATCTGTAAGCCGTATTTCCAGCCCCTTGTTCAGGTAGGCCATCTCTCGTAAACGCTCACTCAGGGTATTGAAACCATAGTTGCTTTCGCCAAATATCTCCTCGTCAGCGAGGAAGGTGGTGGTGGTTCCGGTGTCACTGGCTTCACCAACCACAGTTACCTCTCCCTGGGGTATGCCTTGTTTATATTCTTGTTGATAGAGCTTGCCATCACGCCTGACATTGACCCTGAGCCAGGAGGAGAGAGCATTGACTACTGAGGCACCTACCCCGTGTAATCCCCCTGATACCTGGTAGATACGACCACCAAATTTTGCCCCGGCGTGCAGTGTGGTCATTACTGTTTCCAGGGCTGATAGCTTGGTGGTAGGGTGGGTGCCCACGGGAATGCCGCGTCCATTGTCTTCAACCATGACTGAGTTATCTTCTTTGATGGTGACCACGACGTTATTGCACCAGCCAACCATAGCTTCATCAATGCTATTGTAGACAATTTCATAGACCAGGTGATGCAGTCCCCGCTGGTCAGTGCTACCAATATACATACTGGGGCGACGGCGTACTGCCTCCCGCCCTCCCAGGACCTGGATGTCCTGTGCTGAGTACTCGATGTTATCTGATTGCTTAGATTTTGAGGGTGTCTTCTTTGCCATAGCTAGTTTCTGCTACCTTGATGATAGGAACAAAAAGGAAAGTTGCTAAAAAGTGAGGCGGATTATGGAGAAGTGCTAATGCAGCTAAAGCCAGCATATTTAATTATAACACAATTTAGCTTGAAATTGAAGCTGCTGAATTACTAGGTCAAGAATGAGGTTGAAGGGTATTTGGGAGAGGGCAAGTTACCGCTTGTGGATGAATACCTGGGGTAATTCTCTGGGGAAAGTAAAAGGTGGCTTGAGACTATCTATCTGTGGTGATTTATCAATCAGCCTTTTTCGACTCACTTTCCGCCGAAGATAGTGCCTTATTTAGTTTCTCCATTAATCTTGACTTGCGCCGGGCGGCATTATTGGGGTGAATAATTCCCTTCTCGGCCGATTTATCCAAGGAACCGATGGCAGTTACCACTGCTTTCTGGGCTGATTCAAGTTCATTGGCAAGAATAAGCTTCTCTGCCTTGGTTATGTTAGTCTTGCATAAGCTGCGCATCGACTTATTGCGCAGTCGTCTTCTTTCCGTTACGCGCACCTGTTTTTGAGCTGATTTAATGACAGGCAATGTTTACCTCCATAGCATCTTTACTTTAAGTCAGGTCGAGGAGCTGGTTCTCGTGGTCGCCTTATCCCCGACTCTGGTAACATTAATTACCCCTTGAATTGCCTCAATTCGGGCCAGGAGCCGGCTTAGCTGGGCTAAGCTACTTATTTCTACAGTAAAATATTCCGAAACAGTATGGTCATCATGGTGGGTGGAGCTTACGGCGGCAATATTGACCTTGTCTTCAGCCATGATAGTGCTAATGTCACGCATCAGCCCTATCCTATCCCGGGCTTCAACATCAATACTAACGGGATAAGGTGCCTTAGTCTGTCCCCACTCCACTGGAATCAGTCTCTCGCTTTCACTCTGGTGCCTCACATTGTAACAGCCCTGGTGGTGAATTGTCACCCCCCGGTTACGAGTAATATAGCCAATAATCTTATCGCCGGGCACAGGATGACAGCACTTAGCCAATTGGGTAAGCAAATCTCCGGTTCCCAGCACCTGGATAGCTGATACTGGTTGTTCCGGTGCCAAGACTTTAGGCACTATCCTTGGCTGCTCCTCTTGAGTGGCTAGCTTCAAGGCAATTTGATGAGTGACAATGCTGCCATGACCAATAGCCACCAGGAAATCATCCAGGCTATCATAATTGAACAGCTTAGCCAGCTCCTCCTGCTTACTGAGTTTTATACCCAGATGCCTCAATTCCTTTTCCAAAATCTTGCGGCCGCGTTCAATATTCTCGGCTCTTTCCTGCCTCTTAAACCACTGCCGTATTTTTTCCTTGGCGTGAGAGGTCTTAATGTAGCCCAGGTGTGGGCTCAGCCAATCTCGGCTTGGTCCCTTGCCCTCCTTTGCTGTCCTAATTTCTACCACGTCACCATTATTGAGCTGATAATTGAATGGCACCAAGCGGCCATTCACCTTAGCTCCTACACAGCGGTGGCCTAACTCGGTGTGAACCCGGTAAGCAAAATCAAGGGGGGTAGAACCTTTAGGCAAATCTTTTATCTCCCCCTTGGGGGTATAAACAAAAACCTGGTCAATAAATATATCTGTCTTAGCTGATTCCAAGAACTCTTCTGCCCCGCTGAACTCCCGGTGCCATTCGATTAATTGACGCAGCCAGGCTATCCTTTTCTCAAAATCGTTGTTCTTTCTTTCACCTTCTTTATAGCGCCAGTGAGCCGCCATCCCATGCTCATCCATATAATGCATCTCGCGGGTGCGAATCTGTACTTCAAGAGGGATTGTGCCCAGATGCATCACGATGGTATGTAATGACTGATACCCATTTGGCTTGGGATTGGCAATAAAGTCATCAAAGGCATCAGGCAGGGGGTGCCATAAGTTATGGATAATACCTAAGGCAGTATAACAATCTGGCACAGTACTAACTAGTACCCGCAGGGCTAAAAGGTCATGTATATCATCAAAGTCTTTACCCAGAGAGGCATACTTCTCCATTTTCTGGTGTATGCTGTAGATATGTTTCGGTCTGCCTGATATCTCGGCTCTTAGTCCTGCCCTGTCAAACTCCGCTTGTAAAGCCTGAATCACCTGAGATATGAACCTTTCCCGCTGGAGACGCCGGGAAGCAAGGAGCTTGGCAATATGGCGGTACTTTGCTGGCTCCAGATAACGGAAGGATAAATCTTCCAGCTGCCACTTCAGTTCCCAGATTCCCAGGCGGTGAGTTAATGGAGCATATACCTCTAAGGTCTCCTGGGCAATGCTACGCTGTTTGGCTAATGATAGGGCAGCTAGGGTGCGCATGTTATGCAGTCTATCGGCTATCTTGATGAATACTACACGGAGGTCTTCAGCCATGGCCACCAGCATCTTCCTCAAGTTTTCTGCCTGCACTTGTCCTGCCCCTGTTCCCTTTGGCGGTGGTACCTCCCCAGAGGCTTGCCACTCGAGCTTACCCAGCTTAGTAGTGCCATCAACCAGCTTGCCTACCTCTGGGCCAAACTGGGCCTCAATCTTGGCAACAGGTATCCCGCAGTTCTCAGGGACATCGTGTAGCAAGGCAGCCGCCAGAGTGCTGGCATCAAGCTGAAGTTCAGCCAGAATCAAGGCAACCTGTAATGGGTGTTCCAGATAGGGCTCACCTGATTTACGTACTTGTCCCTGGTGGGCCTTCTGGGCGAAATTATAGGCAGCCTTGATTATAGCCACCCTCTCTGGTGGTAGATATTCTTGGCTCTTCTTGATAAGTTGACTGAAGCTTGTCATCACTTCACCAAAGGCTGAAATCCTGGGCCTGTCAAACCTTGGTTATACCCAGGATTATTATTCTTAAGTATAGCGCAATGGGGGCGACTTGTGCAAAGATTAGCTTTATCTTTACAAATTCGAGACC
>Ga0114921_10000603_pt1 | contig 15484 bp, 14 predicted proteins | sample BentaG_FD_87016 | JGI IMG/M metagenome (GOLD analysis project Ga0114921, IMG submission 87016) | Deep subsurface microbial communities from South Atlantic Ocean to uncover new lineages of life (NeLLi) - Benguela_00093 metaG | ecosystem: Environmental > Aquatic > Marine > Oceanic > Sediment ...
AGTAAATAGACATGAAAAAGTAGAGAAATTTCTAAATCTCCCAGAAAATCTTGAACTCATGGCTCTTATAACACTTGGAAAAATCCCTCCAGAAAAGAAAGATGGTAGAAGAATCCCTCTAAAAGAATTAATAATTGAGCCTTAATCAAATGCTCCCAAATAAATCAATAATTTTAGAAGTAGCATGAAAAAGTTAATAATTAATTAGAATATAAAGAAATAGGAGATAAAAATAAACAAATACTAAATAGACAATAAAGTTAAAACTAATGTATTAAAAATTTTTAAAATAAAATGAAAGTTAAATAATATTTGAGTAAATGGAGAAGAGATGAATATTAAATGGTTAGGACATGCAGCTTTTTTAATTACTTCAGATGAACAAATAAAGATAATAACTGACCCCTACCAATCCAGTGGGGGAATCAAATATAGTCCTATAACTGAAGAAGCTAATTATGTAGTTATTAGTCATCAACATACTGATCATAACTATACAGATGATATTATAGGAAATCCAATAATCATTCAGGGAATAGGCTTACATAAAGAGGAACATTTTACCTTCAAAGGAATTGGTTCTTTCCATGATGATAAAAATGGAAGTCTTAGAGGCAAAAATACAATATTTTGCTTTAATGTAGATGATATTAATATTTGTCATTTAGGGGACTTAGGACACCTCTTGTCTCAGGATAAAATTGAGGAAATTGGTAAAGTAGATATTCTTTTAATACCTGTTGGGGGAACATATACGATAAATGCAAGCCAAGCAACAGAGCTGTATAAGAATATAAAACCTAAAATAATAATTCCTATGCATTTCAAGACTAAGAAAGTGGATCTTCCTATTACTGATGTAAAACCTTTTATTTCAGGGAAGGAAAATGTAAAGGAATTAGATTCAAGTGAGATAGAGATTAGAAAAGAAGAACTTCCAAGGGATACAGAAATAATTGTTCTAAAACCAGCTCTATAAAGTTTTAATTAATGATAAATTCTTTAAAATTTTAAAAAAGATATTATCCCTTTTTGAATCAGATCCTAATGATTTTTAATACCTATTGAAACCCCTAAAAAAATTGAAGAAATAGAAATGTTCATTTTTATTGTTAAAAAGGTGGTCAATTCTTATATGTTATTACAAAGAAATAAAAAGAATTGACTTCTTTAATAAGTAAGGTTATGATTAGGTCCTATCTTCTTATACAATTCTTTATTCGATACTTTTTTAGTTGTTTTTATTTTCTCTCGACTATTTCTAGTTTGATGCCTAATAATCAAAGCTGTTCCAGCTAAGAATATTCCTAAAGCAACTTTTCTGCCAGGAGTTTCTGTAAGTTTTTCTAATATTTCTGTAGCTTTTGTAAGTGTTGGCGTATAGAACTTTTTTTTACCAAATTTACTGATGCTTCCCATAACTCCACCAGTAAAGAAATCTGGAGCTTTAAAAAATGTATTTTTTAAACTATCCATCTCAAGTAAAGTTTCCTCAAGTAGCTTTAATTTATTTCTACATATTTCACAAATATCTAAATGATTCTTAACCTCTTCTCTAACGGATAATTCAATTTCTTTTTCTAAAAAAGCTGGTAAATTTTTATCAACATCAGAACATTTCATCTAAAATTCCTTTTAACTACTTATATAATTAAATTACAAATAAAGATATTATTTATATCAATTTAAAATATAACTTATAAAATTTAGTAAGAATTTGACGAAGTATGAATTTGTTATGTTTCAATAATTCGAGTAATTATTTAATCCCTTATTACTTATAGGAGAGAGTAGCGAAAGAGGAATAAATAAAAAATAGTGAATACTTGCTATATAAAACAAAAGATAGGTAAAAAAATCTCTATAAGAAAATTTGTAAAGAAATCTAAAAAGAAAATCAAATTTAAATTATTGTAAAATGTTTAATAGTTCTTCTTCATTATGAGCTAAAATTGCTCCCTTTTTTACAATTTTTTCATAAATTTCAGTAGCTTTTCCCTTAGTATAATCACGCTCAGTGATTGGGGATTTATTTAAAATTATAACTTTTTTCCCCATATTAAGAGCTTTCTCCACAGCTTTCAGATTTGGTAGATTTCCATAACCATATTCTATATTTGTAAGTATTACTATCTCACAAGATTTAATTTCTTCTATATTTTCTCTATAATTTTCTTCACTTATGTGTGAAAAGGGAGCCTCAGATACAATTGGAATTTCTAAAGCCTTTGCAGTCTCATAGTCAGTATCCATTATATTTAAGACTCCACATGAAATTAGAAATCCATCAATCTTTAATCTGCTCATTATCAATGAGCCAGTTCCCCCACCACATACCAGATGAATCCTTTTTCTCTCTATTGACTCCTTTTTAAAGAATCCTCTATGTATTGGGGTTGTATAAATTCTATTTGTAATGGGATTTTTCTTAACTACAACTGGTATATCGTAAGTTTTTTCCAAAATATTTGAGATAAGAACATCTTCAGTATTTCCTTTAGCAAAAATCTTTCCCTTAGAAAGAATCAGTATTTTTGGACAGAAATATGCAGCCAAATTTATATCATGAAAGACAGTGATAATTGTAATTTCTTGCTCCTTATTTAATTTTATAATAAGGTTCATTATCTCCAGTTGTGAATTTATATCTAAATGTGTTGTTGGTTCATCAAGAAGAAGAAGCTTAGGTTGTTGGGAAAGAGCTTGAGCAATGGTAACTTTTTGCCTTTCTCCACCTGACAGCTGTGAAATATATCTATCTTTTAGATTAAATATTTTTAAATCCTTTAAAGAGTTAATTGCGATTTGATAATCAATTTCTTTCTCCCAGAAACTGCCTTTTAAATATGGACTTCTGCCCATCAAAACAGTATCTAAAACAGTAAAATTAGAACCTGTAATGCTATCTTGAGGAACAACTGCAATTATCTGATAGAGCTTTTTTTTAGAAATTTCTTTTATATTTTTATCCTGAATAAAGATTTCTCCTGAATCTGGCTTTAGAACTCCACAGATTAAATTCAAAAGAGTTGATTTTCCTGAACCATTAGGACCGATAATTCCTAATATTTCACCAGGATTAACAGTAAAGTTTACATCTTTTATAACAGGTAAATTATTGTATGAAAAATCTATATTCTCAAGAATCAGATCTGATTTATGCATTTTTATTTAAAAATTTCCCTCCCCTTTTTCTTCATTAGATATATAAAATATGGAGCACCAATTGCAGCAGTAATAATTCCAACTGGGATCTCTCTTGGTGACATAATAGTTCTAGCAATAGTGTCAGAAAAAAGTAAAATTATTGAGCCTGCCAAAGCTGATGTTGGATATAAAATTCTATTATCAGAGCCAACAATTAATCTCATGATGTGAGGTGTAATAAGACCAATAAATCCAATTAATCCCCCAATAGCTACTCCTAATGAAGCGAGTAAAGAGGCTATGATGAGCAGAATTCTTCTTAACTTTTCAACATCAACTCCTAATTGAGTTGCTCTGCTGTCTCCTAAAGTTAAAATGTTAAGTTCCCTCAAGAAAAAGAGTGTAGCAGCAAAAGTTAGAATTATTGGTATCGCAAGTACATGGATTTTATCCCAATTTGCAGTTGTAAATCCGCCCAACATCCAGAAAATTATTTTTTGCATGTCATCTATATTAGCAATTAATAAAAAATAAACTATTGAATTAATTAAAGCACCAATTGCTATCCCTGCTAAGATTAAATTACTTATAGGAACTCTTTCTCCCATTCTCGCCAATTTATAAACAGCAATAACAGCAATAACAGCACCTATAAAAGCCATAATAGATACAGCAGAAATACCAAATAACCCTGTACCTAAACCCAGAAAAAATGATATAGTTGCTCCAAGTGATGCACCTGATGAAACACCAATAATGTACGGATCAGCCATTGGATTTCTAAATATCCCTTGATATATCACCCCGGCAGCTGCTAAAACAAGCCCAACTAGAACTGATGAAACAATTCTTGGAAGTCGTATCTGAATAATTATTGCTTCATTTTTTGGAGAAATTGATTGATACATTTTTATATTACTTCTGAAATAAGGAATTTTTTTAATTAAGATACTGATTATTTCCTTTGTTGAAATTTTGGCAGAGCCAATACTAGTAGCAATAAAAATTGCTAATGTTAAAAGTATAATTAAAAAAATTATATGTTTTAGAAGCTTTCTCTTTTTTTCCAAGTTATTTTAAGTTAATAAATAAGTTTTATCTTTCTTAATGTGAATTTAATATTTTGTAAGATATTTTAAATTTCCCCTCTCCCTTTCCCTCTCCCACCAAGGGAGAGGGTAATGGTCGAGAAAGTATATCTAAAGCTGATATGTCTCATGTCAAGACCTGACTCCTTATTCTAACCCCTTATTCCGGAAATTCAATATCAGGATATAGTGCTTTTACAATTTGTAGGAACCCCCCAATTATCCTAGGACCAATTCTTGATACCGGGTCATCATCTACTACATAAACTCTATTTTCTAAAACAGCTTTAATAGATGAAAGTCTTTGATCATTAATTATTATTTCAGGAGTTTGTGCTAAAGATTTAGGAGCAATAATTACATCTGGATTATTTTCTATTAACTTTTCCAAACTATATTCTAGCCATCCCTTTAAACCATCAGATGCAACTATATTAATTCCATTAGCTTGTTCAATTAAATCATTTATAAAAGTTCCTTTTCCAGTAGACATTATTGGCTCATTCCAAACCATGTAAAATACCTTTGGCTTATCCTCATCAGAAACATCAGCCACTAATTCTTTTATTTCATCTATTTTTTCTTGCATTTCTGATGTTAACTCTTCTGCCTCTTCAAATCTATTTGTTAATTGACCAATCTCAATAATATCCTCTAACACATTTTCTATGGTATCTGCATCTAAAGTATAAACAGCAATTCCTAAACTTTCGAATTCATTTACTGCCTCTTCATTACCTTTTAATGTTAAAATCAAATCTGGCTCAAGTTCAATTATTTTTTCCATGTTTATGTTAATTGCATCACCAATCTTCTCAACAAATTCTACTTCCTCAGGATAATTGCTAAAATTATCCACTCCAACTACCCTTTCACCTAGATCTATAGCAAACAGTATCTCAGTATTTCCAGGAGCTAAAGATATTATTTTATCTGGTTCCTCTGTTAAAGTAACCTCCGTCTCTATGTCATCTATAACAATTACAGGATATTCTGTTTCAAAAGTTTCTTCCTCTTCCGTTTCAGTTGCAGTTTCTTCATTTAAAGGTTCTGTTGCTTCCTCAATAATCTCAGTAGGTTTTTCAAGTACAGCAGTCCTTGGCTTACATCCAAATAATAATGTGCTAAAAACAGCAAAAATAGTTACTATTGTAGTTAAATTTTTGAATCTATCTTTTAAATTTATCTTAAATAATTTAGTTTTAATTAAATTTTTTAAAATTTCTAAGTTAGTCATTTATTTTTCCTTTTTATAATGAGATTTTCGATTTAAAAATATTAAATTTATATTTTTTATAAGATTTTTTCCATAAAAAAATCACCTCTCTTTCCTCGAAGAGTAGCAATTTAACATTCAAGTGAGGTATCCTGACTTCTGGTTTACACTTTTTAAACCTTCCCAAACATAATGTTCAGTGACACATTTTAAAAAGTAACCCAGTTACAGTGGCGGGACCGTATCGGGTTTTCACCGATTTCCCTCTTTATTTTCAAATTAGCTTGAATGTTCAATATTCAATTGTAATTTAAAAATAGCATTAAATATTTTTAATGTCAATAATTCTATATTAATCAAATAGATGTTTAAAATTACTATTTTTATTTCAGTTCTTTGAATAGAATATCTCTTAAAAGCCTACGACCTCTAAAGATGTTGCATTTTATAGTTCCTAAAGGTAGTTTTAGTAATTTTGCTATTTCCCTATAGGAATATCCATAGATATCCCTTAATACTATTGGAACTCTATATTTTAAGGGTAAAAAAATAATACTTTTAATTATTTTCTTCCTGTCTTCACTCCTTATAAATTCTCTCTCAACAGATGAGGGTCCTTTTAAATTAAAACTGCTTATAAATTCTTTATCTCTTTCTAAATACAATTCTGTTGTTTTATTAGTATATCTTTTTCTTTTTCTTATAAGGTCAATACAAGTATTTGTAGTTAGTCTAAATAGCCAGGTTGAAAATTTTGACCTACCGCCGAACTTGTGTAGTGATTTGTAAATTTTTAAAAATACCTCTTGTGCAGCATCTGAAGCATCATGACCGTTCCCCATTATAAAAAAAGCGGATGTAAATACCTGATTTTTATATCTATTCACTATAGCCTCAAATGCAATGTTGTCTCCTTTTCTTGCACGAGCTATTAGAAATTGGTCTCTTAAATCTTTATATCTTCCTGTAATTTTATTCTCTGTTGATTTGCTTTTTGCAATATCCATTTTCTAAATTTTTTAATTTCACTATCTTTTTAAAACTCTTTATTTAGTTGAGCAATGCAAATAAACTTAAATTTTTAATTGAATTTTAGCATAAAATAGGTTGACATCTGGAAAATACCATGAACTAATTAGATATTTTTTAAAGTGAAGAGAGATATTTCATTTAAATAAAATAGTATAATATTTTCTTTGTACAAAAGTATTTAACTATAACAAAAATCCTTTATCACTGTCTGATAAAGGATAAAAAGAAATTTTTTATTAATTTATATAATAAATTGAGATTTTTTTGTTTAAATTTAAAATATTATTGACCATAACCTGGGGGAGCATCCACTAATTCAACTGTTGTTTTAAAAATTCTGCCATTTCTATTTATCTCCAATTCTAATTTATCACCAACATTGTGCTTAATAATTTCTGATAAAAAGTCCCCGGAATTTTCCAATACGATACCATTACACTTAATAATAATATCCCCTGCTTGTATTCCTGCTCTTTCGGCAGGTAGACCTGGAAATACTTCATGAATAAATACTCCAGAAGCATCCGGTAGATCTGCCATATTTATACCAATTATAGGTATTCTTGATTTTCCATATTTTATTAATTGATTTGCAATATTTGTGGCTATATCACTCGGAATAGCAAAGCCCAATCCAATATAAGTCCGTGTCGGACTTATCATTATTGTATTAATTCCCATTACCCTTCCCTCTATATTTGCTAATGCACCTCCACTATTTCCCTCGTTTATAGCAGCATCTGTCTGAATTAAATCAACTATAAACTCTTTACCTACATCTATTCCAACCTCAAATATCTCTCTTCCGAGTGCACTTACTACTCCTGAAGTTACGGTCTGTTGAAGTCCAAGTGGACTTCCAATTGCAACTGCTAAATCTCCTACCTCTATATCTCTTACGGATACAAATTCTGCTGGTTTTAAATCTTTCCTGTCGACCTTTATTACAGCAATATCAGCACGTGGTTCAGTTCCTACTAATTCTGCCTTTATTTTTTTACCATCATAAAATGTTACTTCAATGCCTTCAGCATTCTCGACAACATGGTTATTTGTTAGTATATACCCATCTTTTGAAAAAATTACTCCACTTCCAATACCTATACCACGAAACTCCTGACCAAAAATATCATATTGTACAATGTCAACAACTATATTTACTACACTTGGTTGAACTTTCTTAGCTACGGCTGTAACTGGATTTGCTTCCTTTGTTTCAATTTTAATAACTTGCTGTTCTTTTACAATCTCTTCTGTAGTTGTAAATTCATTTTCTGCGAAAGTTTTCTCAGTTATTGTTTCTCCTTCAGAAGGAGATGATATTATTGGAAATCTTTTTAAAATTAATGCTCCAAATATTACTATAGCAGCAATAATTACTATTAAAAATATTGCTAAAGCAATTAAACAGCTTCTTGAAAAGTTCCGGGGTAGATTTTGTTGTGAGTAATTGTATTCAGGCATTCTCTTCTCCTTCATTTTATTAAGATTTTTACACTACCATTTCTTCAGCTTTTTTAGTCTTAAGTATAGATATAAGCTCAGGAACAACCTTAAATAAATCTCCTACTATTCCAAAGTCTGCAATCTTGAATATAGGAGCGTCTGGATCCTTATTTATAGCTACAATTATCTCAGATGTCTGCATACCAGCTCGATGTTGTATAGCTCCTGAGATACCGCATGCAATGTAAAGCTTTGGAGATACAGTTTTACCAGTTTGACCTACTTGATGATCTTTTGATATCCATCCTGCATCAACTGTTGCTCTTGACGCCCCAACTTCACCACCCAATAGGTCAGCAAGTTCTTGAATAAGTGTAAAATTTTCTGGTCCTTTTAATCCTCTTCCACCTGAAACTATCACTTCTGCTTCCTCAAGTTTAACTAATTTTTTCTCCAATTTTAAGAATTGAACTAAATGAGAAAGAATATCAGATTCTAAAACATTTGGTTTTATATTAATAACATTCCCTTCTCTTGATAAATCTTTTTCAGGTTCTCTGAATACACCTGGTCTTACTGTTGCCATTTGTGGTCTATGATTCTTACATGTGATAGTAGCCATAATATTTCCACCAAATGCTGGTCTTGTTTGTAGAAGATGTCTCTCAGTTTCATCTATGGTAAGTTCTGTACAATCCGCCGTTAGTCCAGTTTTTATTCTCTGAGCGAGTCTTGGAGCTAAATCCCTTCCCATATGTGTTGCTCCAAAGATGAATATTTCTGGTTTTTTCTCCATAGTAAGGTCATAAATTGCCTTTGTATATAAATCTGTCTGATAATTCTCCAATAATGGGTTATTTATTAAATAGACATTATCAGCCCCGCAATGAATTAATTCCTGTGTTAGTTCAGCGATGTTATGACCTAAAAGTATTGATTCAACTCTGACTCCTAAAACATCAGCAAGCTGCCTTGCTTTTCCAACTAACTGCCTGGCAACTCTTGTGAGTTTTCCATCTCTTTGCTCAGCAAAAGTCCATACTCCAGAATATTGACCAATATCAAATACACCCTCTTTTATTACCTCAATTGATATTGCTTCTACCGGACATTCGTCGACACAAGCACCACATTCATTACAAGCATCAAGTAGTACTGCAATACCTTCGTCATCAAGCTTTACTCCATTAAATGGGCATATTTCAACACATAATTCACATCCTGTACATAACTCCCTGTTAATATAAATTGCCATATAATTACTCCCAATCTTATAATATGTTCTTTGCTCTTAAACGGTTAAATAAAATCTCAGCGGATTTTTTGGGTTCCTCTTTAATAATTTCACCTTTACCTTTAGGTTCTGGAGAGAAAATTCTTTTAACTGATGTAGGTGACCCATCCAAACCTATTCTTTTTTCATCAACATCTAAATCTTTCTTTTCCCATGTTTCAACTTCTTTCTCCCTATATGCACTTATAATTCCATATGCTGAAGGATATCGGGGCTTATTTGCTTCTGAAATTACTGTTAAAAGAGCGGGTAAATTTGCTTCCCATTTTACTCTTTTATCCTCCAGTTCTTGAATTGCAACTACTTTATTTTCTTCAATATTCAAATCTGAAACATAAGTTATTTGAGGAATTGATAAGAATTCCGCTAATTGTGGTCCTACCTGTGCAGTATCTCCATCTATTGCCTGTCTACCACATAAAACTAAACTATATTTACCTATTTTCTTAATAGCAGAACCCAAAGAGTATGCAGTAGCCATCGTATCTGCTCCAGCAAAAGCCCTGTCAGTCAGAAGTATTGCTCTATCTGCACCCATAGCTATTGCTTCTCTTAAAGCTTCATCTGCTTGTGGAGGTCCCATTGAAATAACTATTACTTCACCACTAAATTCTTCTTTTAATCTTAATGCTGCTTCTAAAGCATTTTTATCCTCAGGATTTATAATGCTCGGGATTCCTTCCCTCATGAGTCTTCCTGTTCTTTTATCAATTTTGACATTTGTAGTATCAGGAACCTGTTTAATGCAAACAATAAATCTCATATTTTTTCCTCCAATAAATTATTATTAAAATTTTGAATTACAATTTCCTCTGTTTTAGTTTATTAATTATGTTCTCTGTTTTGATTTATTAATATTATAATATGTCTCATGTCAAGACTTGATCCCTTTTTGACCTCTTTTTGGACCCCTTTTTAGGATTTTCTCATTTCCCTGCTAATCATATTAGCTATTACAAGTCTTTGAATTTCATTGGTTCCTTCATAGATTCTTGTTATTCTTGCATCTCTATACATTCTTTCAATTGGAAACTTTTTCATATAACCCATACCACCATGAATTTGTAATGCTGTATCAATTGCTCTACAGAGAATTTCAGATGCAAAAAGTTTGCACATTGCTGATTCTTTTGTAAATCTTTCACCTGTTCTTTTTAACCAAATTGCATGATATACCATATTTCTTGCAGCATATACCTCTGTTGCCATATCAGCAAGCATCCATTGTATTGCTTGATTTTCCCATATAGGCTTTCCAAATTGAATCCTATTCATAGCAAATTTTATTGATGCATCTAAACATGCCTGTGCTCCTCCAACACAACCCGCAGCAAGTGATAATCTACCACAATCAAGACCTTTCATAAAAACAATAAATCCTGCTCCAACATCACCTAAAACATTTTCTTTTGGCACTCTACAATCTTCAAATATTAATTCAGCAGTACTTGAACCTCTAATTCCCATCTTATCCTCTAATGTTCCTACTGAAAGTCCTGGTGTACTTTTCTCAACTATAAATGCAGTTACTCCACCTCTTGCTCCAAGTGCTTTATCAGTTACTGTTAAAACTATAATTATATCTGCTCTGTCTGCATTGGTTATCCATATCTTAGTTCCATTTAATACATAGCAATCACCATCTCTTGCTGCTGTAGTTTCTATAGCAGCTGCATCTGAGCCAGCATTAGGTTCTGTTAAAGCAAATGCTCCAAGCTTCTCTCCTCTTGCAAGAGGAACCAAATATTTCTGTTTTTGTGCTTCAGTTCCGAACATCTCAATAGGCATGCAACATAGAGATGTATGAGCTCCTAAAATTGTACCGTGTGAATTACAGACCTTTCCAATCTCCTCTACAGCAATACAGTATCCTAACATTCCTGCTCCAGCACCACCATACTTTCTTGAAACGGGAAGCCCCATTAAACCCAATTTTGCCATCTTCTTTATATTTTCTTCCGGAAACTTTCCTTCTCTATCCATATCTTCAATTACAGGCACTATTTCATTTTCACAAAACTCCCTTACTGTCTTACGCAGTAGCTCAAGTTCTTTTGGAATAGAATAATCCATCTGCACCTCCTCTCTAACGAAGTTGTCAGATTTTTATAAATTATTAGTATTGTTTATTTTTTGATGTTTTTCAATAATAAAATTTTTACAACTCTATTTTAGAAAATAATCTTCTTTTTGCTTAAATTTAGTTTATTTTACATAAATAAATCTACTTGATATTTTTATAGAAATTGATAATTACTTTCCTTTAAACTTAGGTTGTCGTTTTTCAATAAATGCAGCTACACCTTCTTTCATATCTTCTGTTCCACAAATTTCTCCAAATAACTCAGACTCTATATTTAATCCTTCTTCTAATGATACTTGTATGCCTTCCTGCATAGCTTTTTTAGATTTACCAACTGCAATTGGTGCCTTGCTAATAATCTTTTTTGCAATATCTTTAGCAACCTTTAGTTCCTCACCATCCGGAACTACCTTGTTAACAAGACCTATCCTCATAGCTTCCTGAGCACTTATCATATCTCCAGTAAAAATCATCTCTTTTGCTTTTGCCAAACCAACAATCCTGGAAAGCCTCTGCGTCCCGCCCCATCCAGGAAATAAGCCTAAATTTATTTCAGGTTGACCAATTCGAGCTCTGTCAGAGATTACTCTTATATCAGTAGCCATAGCCAGTTCCAATCCTCCTCCAAGAGCAAGCCCATTTATAGCAGTAATAACTGGTTTTTTCATCTTCTCCATTTTGGTTAGAATTGCTTGACCTTTTGATGACATCTCTTCTGCTAAATCAGGAGTCAATTGTGGCATTTCCTTTACATCTGCACCAGCAATAAAAGCATATTTCCCACCACCTGTTATAACAATTGCTCCAACATTAGAGTCTTTTTCCAACTCATCTAGTACCTCGTCTAACTCCTCCATAGTTTTGGTATTTAAAGCATTTACCGGGGGGCGATCAATTACTAAAGTTGCTACCTTGTCTTCAATTGTATAATTAACAAATTCTCTCTCCATAATTTTGACCTCCATATTAACTTTTTAAAAAAGATTATTGAATTAAATTTTTATAATTTTTTTTATTTTAATTTCTAAAATCTTATAAATTTAACCAAATTCAAAAACAAATAATTTTTAAAGTTAACTTAAAAATTTCAATTTATTTCTTAATATTTATATTTCAAATAAATGAGTAGTTATTTTTAAATATTTTTTTAAATTCTATTATATTTATTATTATTTTTGAGATTCTTCCCCTTCCTTTTCGTAACACTCAAAGTCAGGGTAAGAATGACAGTTACATATTTACATACGAGAATAACATTTCAACTTATTACTATAATTCAGAAAATTCGCTAATGTTTTTACATTTTGCTATAGTCGTAAAATCCTCTTCCTGTTTTAACTCCAAGATGTCCTGCTGCTACCATTTTTCTCAGAAGATATGGTGGATTGAAGTTCGGATTTCCATACTGATTTGCCATATAATCAGCTACATTTAAAACAACATCAAGTCCTAAATTATCTGCAAGAGTGAAAGGACCCATTGGCATTCCTGCCCCTGCCTGCATAGCCAGATCTATATCTTTTGCTGATGCTACTCCTTCGTCAAGACATTTACAAGCTTCTATTAACATTGGAAGAAGTATTCTATTTACCAAAAATCCGGGTATCTCCTTTACTTTAACAGGTAATTTCCTGAATCTTTCTGAAAGCTCAACTATTGTATCTATTGTATCTTGAGACGTTTCAATGCCTGGTATAACTTCAACTAACTTCATAATATGTGCTGGAAAGAAAAAGTGCATTCCTATAACTTTCTCGGGTCTACCAGATCCACTTCCCATTTTTGAGATGGATAAAGCAGATGTATTAGAAGCAAAAATTGTATGGGGTTCACATATCTCATTAATTTCTTTGAATAATTTAATTTTTAAGTCGATATCCTCTGGAATAGCTTCAATTATTACATCAACATCCTTTAAATCTTCTAATTTTAATGTACCAGTTATCCTTTCCATAATTTGGTCTTTCATTTCCTGAGACATTTTACCTTTATCAACTCTTTTCTGAAGAATATCATTGGCCTTTTTAATCCCTGAATCTACAAATTCCTGCTTAATATCCCTGAGAATTACAGGAAGACCTGCATAAGCAGCTACTTCAGCTATCTCTGCTCCCATAGTTCCTGCTCCGCAAATACCTATTTTATAAACATACATTTAATCAACCCCCTTTTTTAGGAAACCTAATAAAAAGTTTTAAATATTTTAAGATTAAATTTTGAAATAACTCTAAAAATTAAGCCTCTTTTAATGAAGCACCTTTACTACTATTATGTAGAGATCATAGTTCACATTCTCTCTACAACCATAGCTATTCCCTGACCACCACCTACACATAATGCTGCGAGTCCATATTTGGCATCTCTATTTTTCATCGCATAAAGCAGTGTTACTAATACCCTTGCTCCACTACATCCTACTGGGTGACCCAAAGCTATTGCTCCACCATTTACATTTAATTTATCATGGTCAAAGTGAAGTTCTTTATCTACTGCTAATACCTGAGCTGCAAAAGCCTCATTTAGTTCAATCAAATCCATATCTTTTAACTCAAGTCCAGCCTTTTTTAAGGCTTTTGGAATAGCATATACTGGACCTATTCCCATAATTGCTGGATCCACTGCTGCCACACCATAGGATAAAATCTTAGCTATAGGTTTTATTTTTCTCTTTTTAGCAACATCCTGTCCCATTACTACCAGAGCTGCAGCTCCATCATTTATTCCACAGGAGTTTCCTGGAGTCACAGTTCCGCCTTTTTTAAAAACGGTCGGATAAAGAGCAAGTTTTTCTTTTGATATACCTGCTTTTGGAAACTCATCTTTATCAAACTTGATAGGTTCTCCTCTTGTTTGAGGAACCATTATGGGAACTATCTCCTCTTTGAACTTTCCCTCTACTATTGCTCTTGTTGCTCTCATCTGACTCCTGGCAGCATATTCATCCTGTTCTTCTCTTGTTATTTTATATTTTTCTGCTAAATTTTCAGCTGTTGCACCCATAATGATGTTTCTTATAGGGTCAGTTAACCCCTCCCATAAGGTATCTATAATCTCACCGTGTCTTAATCTATAACCCCATCTTGCTCCCCTTAAAACATATGGGGCAGCACTCATATTCTCAACACCACCTGCAACTATTATATTTGCATCTTTGAGTTTAATTGCTCTTGCTGCATCTACAACAGCTTGTAAACCAGATGCGCACAATCTGTTTATTGTATATCCTGGAATTTCAACTGGAACTCCTGCTTTTAGTGCAGCTATTCTTCCAACATTAGGCTCATCACTTCTTTGTAATATACAACCTAAAATGACATCATCAATTTCCTTTCCTTTTACATTTGACCTATCCAATGCTTCCTTTATAACAACTTTTGCTAAATCAGCAGGTAGAACATCTTTTAGGGTTCCTCCAAAATATCCAATTGCTGTCCTTACCGCACTTGTTATTACAACATTTCTCAAACTATCCTCCTTTTTTAATGATAATTAAATATTCTTTATTCAATAAATCCCATTAGCTATATATTTCCTTTCTAAATATCTTTATAGCTTTTTCGAGCTTTTCCATCCATGGTTTTTGTGCTTCTTTAATCTCATTATATTTTCTAAAGCCCTCTTTAGTTAAAGAGTAATATTTTTTATATGGTTTTTTAGGTTTATCCCACTTACCTTCTATAAGATTTAATTCCTCCATTCTTTTTAGAAGTGGATAAATGGTGTTAGGATTTACTGTCATAATATTTCCGCTCATCTCTTTAATCTTTAATATCAGTTTATTGCCATACTGAGATTCATTAGAAATTAAGTGAAGTATAAGTAGGGGAAATATATTTTTGGATTTAACTTCTCCCAAGAAGATATCTTTAATAGTACATTCAAACTCTTTTGATGTTTTTTTCTTCTTTTTTCTTGGCATGTATTTATTTTGATGTTCTATAGTATAATAAGAAATTTATTTGATAGATTGATTATAAGAAAAGAATTTAAAAAATATTATATCTATTAACTTTTACTTATTATTTTGTAGTAATTATAGTACTATTTTGTAATCGTAGATTTTTAAATTAATTTAAATTATTTGCAGAATAAATTTTTATATTAATTACCTTAGAAATATTATTAAAAATAATAATGTTTGTCAATAATATTTTATTAAAAATAATAATTTTTTATAC
>Ga0114921_10000604_pt1 | contig 15482 bp, 12 predicted proteins | sample BentaG_FD_87016 | JGI IMG/M metagenome (GOLD analysis project Ga0114921, IMG submission 87016) | Deep subsurface microbial communities from South Atlantic Ocean to uncover new lineages of life (NeLLi) - Benguela_00093 metaG | ecosystem: Environmental > Aquatic > Marine > Oceanic > Sediment ...
CCAGAGCAGTAGAGCCCCTCATTCAGGCTCTGAAGGATCAATCCTGGTGGGTTCGAAGTGAAGCAGCGTCCGCTCTTGGGGAGCTAGCGGACTCAAGGGCAGTCGAACCTCTAGGTATTCTGGCTCTGAAGGACGAAGACCCGCATGTTCGGGATCCAGCAGTACGGGCTCTTGGCAGGATAGGGGATGAGAGGGCGCTGGTATTTCTTACTCAGGCTCTGACAGACGAAGACAAAGCGGTGCAGTGGACAGCAGCCGCGGCTCTTGACGAGATGGGATACGGACACTTCACCATTCTCTGAGCGTTGCAAGTAGGGCGGCCCAGTGGACAGCAGCACCAGGTGGAAGATGAGTGCCCTCGCCAAACGGCGAAGCCCTTTTGTCAGAATCGGGGTGTTCAAGAGCTTTCCTCCTCATCAACAACTCTCCCAACTAGTCAGCCACTGATCGAAAGGCTTCCCACTACGCCAGCAATTATCCCACGCTTCCCAAAGACTCCTCAAACTGAAAGCGAGCAGGTCAAGCTGGCAACTTGCCCTCGGACTTCATACGGACCCTCGTAGGGATCTGGCATTGACACCCCGGCCTCGCCAGCTTATAATTCCCACCGTACGCGGCTGAGAGGGGAGCATGGAAGTGGACAGACCTTTGGGCAGGTAGGAGGGCAGCGCCTGGATCCCGAGAGTCCCGTCTCCAATCCATACCTGGGGGGGATGGACGTGATAGGCAGCGGCGCTGCAGGGGATTTGATCCCCATCGGAGTGCGACGACTGCTCGAGTATCTGAGTTGAACCTAGTACGCAGGAGGGCGAAACAAATGACTCAAGAAAAGGCGATGTCGCAAGATCGGCCTCAGGGCTTCTACTTCGAGGAATTCGAGGAAGGGGTGGAGCTGTCAAGCCCGGCGCGCACGATAACGGAGACGGACATTCAGCTCTTTGCCGGCCTGACCGGTGACTACAACCAGCTCCACACCGACGCCGAGTTCTGCAAGGACACCGTCTTCGGCCAACGGGTTGCTCACGGCCTCCTGGGACTATCGATAGCCTCGGGACTGGGCAGCCGTCTGGGTTTCATCGAGGGCACTGCCGTGGCCTTTCGAGAACTGACCTGGAAGTTCGTGGGGCCCATTGTCATCGGCGATACGATACATCTCGAACTCAACGTAGCGCACAAGAAAGCCATGCCCCGCCTGGGCATGGGCATGATCACCTTCGATGTATCCCTCGTCAACCAGAAAGATGAGACGGTCCAAAAAGGACAGTGGAAGGCCCTGATCCAGAGTCAGGAGGCGGAAACCAGCCCCTTGTTGCGTCAGGACTAGTCCCCAGAAGCCAGCGAGGACCCACGCGCGCATGCTTAGCAGAGTGACCAACAGGGCAAGAGAAGGATACGACGAACACCGCGACTTCGTCCTCTTGGCCATTCTCTTCACTAGCTTTCGGCTCATGGCCCTGTTGCTGTTCGAGCCCGGCGGCTACATCCTCGACTGGTCCGGATACTACGTACCCGGCGCCAATTTCGTTCAGTTATCGGACAGGGGTTTCTACCCCGTCGTCCACTACTGGATGGAGTACCCGCCCCTCTTTCCCTGGTTGGCTGTGCTCCTCTATCGCCTCAGCCTGTTCTTGCCCTCGTGGAGGGACCCCAGTTTGTGGTTCAACCTGTTTCTGGGCGGTACGCTCCTGATCTTCGAGATAGGGAACTTCGTCTTGGTGTACGCCATCGCCTTGAAACTGAGGGGACGAGAGGTCGCAGTGAGATGCGCCTGGTTGTACGCCGGCCTGTTCTTCCCTCTTGTGACCCTCCTGTTCTGGTTCGAGAGCTTCCCCCTCTTCTTCCTGCTCCTCGGCGTGTACATGATCCTCGCCAAGAGGCCCCTCTGGGGCGGGATGGCCGCTGGCATCGGCTTCATGGTCAAGCTCGTACCGGCTTTCGTAGGCCCCGTTGCCCTCAGGGCATTCCCCAAGATGAGCCAGAAGGTCACGTACGTCCTGGCGGCTGCTTTGGCGGCTCTGCTGATTGGACTCCCCTTCCTTCTGACGAATACGACCTTCTTCCTGACACCTTTTCTCTACCAGGGAAGCGTCGGCCCTTGGGAGACGGTCTGGGCGCTTCTCGATGGCTACTATGCTGGCGGCGAGACTACACCTCTGGAGATACGTTTCGACCCCACAGATATAGTCGTGTCTTTTCATGAGTCAAGTTTTCCCTATGTCCTTGTGGCGCTGGCCTTCGTCGCGATTTTCCTCTTCCTGTACACAAGACGGATAGATTGGCAGGACAACCTGAAGGCGGTGGCCTTTTGCGGCCTATCCATAAACCTGTTTCTGATCTTCTCCAAGGGTTACAGCCCCCAGTGGATAGTCAACCTGCTGCCCTTCATCATCTTGCTGATGCCCAATCTACGAGGCGTAACCTATTCCCTGCTTCTGATGTCGGTCAACGTGCTGGAGTTCCCGATCGCCTTGGTCTTGATACCAGGTCATCCCTGGCTGTTCAGCCTCGCTGTGCTCTATCGCACCCTGCTACAGGTCCTCCTCGCGGCCGAGTTCGGCCTTATCCTGTTCCCTTCCGTCACCGGCAAAAGGGTTCAACATCTGGTTCTAGTTTCCATTGTGCTTGCGACAGTCGTCGGCAGTCTGCCCGTCGGCGCACTGGCCATGCGGGACTACGTAGCCAATAGGTACGCCGAGAACGCCTACGTCGAGACCATGGACTTCCTGAAGAAGCAGCTTGAGGGAGGTGTAGTCTTCACCGATCAGCGGCTCTATCAGCAGCTGTATCCCTTCCTGGTGGGAAGAGGGGTGTACCTCCTTGAGGACGACGAACGGCTGGAAAGCAGAATGGCTAAGGTGGCCGACCGCCACGACTCAATCTGGGTCCTCTACGCCGATTCCGAAGACGATCAACGCTCCAACCCAGCCGTCGAAGACTGGCTGAGAGAACATGCTTTCCCCTTGCCGATCGAGTGGTTCAGCAACACCCGTCTGACGCGGTACTCCACAGCGACGCGGCGACTGGAACTGCATGCGGTGGAAGCAAACTTCGCCGGCCAGATCGAATTGGCAGGATGTGCCTTCGATGAAGGACCGCTGCGGCCGGGAGAGGTGGTCCAGGTTGGCCTTTCGTGGCGCTCACTGGAACAAGTGGCTACAGACTACACGGTCTTCGTCCACCTCGTAGGTGAGCACGGGCGCGTGTGGACCCAGCACGATAGCCAGCCTGTGGGGGGTTCGAGCCCCATCTCATCGTGGGTGCCCGGGGAGGAGATCGGAGATAATCATGGCTTGGCCCTTCCTGCCGACATCCCTGCGGGTGATTATCAGATAGCAGTGGGGCTGTATGACGCAGCCACTGGCGAGCATCTACCCCTCATTACTGAAGGGCAAGGCCCAGCAGGAGATAGAGTTCTGGTCGGCCGAGTCATGGTTGCGACGGGAAGCGGCTGAACGGCCCTTCCCGACCCAGGGACAGCTGTCGCCCTTGCAAGGGCGAGGCAGTGAACCCTCCGCCACAAACTTGCATCCCTCTGCCATTTCCATCGATCTCCACGCTGCCCTCGCAGGACTCATGACCGAGGATGCGACCAGTCGACGAAGTCACCAGAGAGGTCCCCATGCCCATCCGATGCACGCCTCAGCTCTCGACTGAGTTGGGCGACAAGGCTGCCATTACTGACTGGTTCGACGTTGGTCCCCACGTGGTTGAAGTCCGGGGGCGCCTTTCGACGCACCTCCGGTGCTCGTGTGCCCTTTGACAGCCACGTAGCGGTATGATATACTGTGTGAAGCGTGCTGAAGTCCCACTTCTAGAGGAGAGTGCATGAATTGGGTCGACGTAATCCTGGCTCTGCTGTTCACGGCAGGCCTGGCCGGCGGCTACATTCAGAGACTGTTGCGCCAGGCTCTGAGTCTCGGTGCCCTAGTCTGTGGGATCATCTTGGCGACCTATCTACAGGTGCCGCTGGCCGCTGGGATTGCCTACGTCCGCCCGGAAATCCGGGCCAGGACTAGGGAAACGGCAGCCTTCTGGCTCTTACTGGTAGCCATCACCGTAGCACTTGACGTCATACAGAGACGAGTCCTTCCCGAGACCAAGCTCCTTGCTGTGGGGATACTAGACCGAATCGGAGGCGTCTTTGTGGCCTTCTTCACGGTCTGCGGTCAAATGAGTGTTGCCGTTCTGATCTTGAGGTTCTTTGTTAGGCTATCCTGGCCCATTGGGAACACTCTGCGGCTGTTCGTTTGGGAAGGGATGGAGTCTTCTACCCTAGTGACGGCGTTCTACAACCTGCTGGTAAGCCTCGTGCAGATAGTCGGTCGATTCCTGCCCGAGGGCGGGCCCGGATTCCTTGCTCCCATCTGACCACGTGAAGTGATGTAGGATTGCCATCCCCCGTTGGGCACCGCCAGCGGGGGTTGGTTTGTTGATAGAGATGAACCCCAAATCGTGGGACGTTCTCGAATATCCCAAGATCCTGACTCGATTGGCCGAACACACCTCCTTCTCGTTGGGACACGAGCTGGCCCTCAGGCTGCGTCCCTCCTCAAGAGAGAAGGTGGTCCGGCGACGACAGCAGGAGACCAGCGAGGCCAGGCGCCTCCTCGACATCAAGCCTCAGCTGTCCCTGGGAGGCATCACGAACCTTCGCCCCTTGCTCAAGAAGGCTCGCCTGGAGGCCACGCTGACGCCGAGCGAGCTTTCCGACGTACGCACCACCCTTCTCAGCGCACGCTCTTTGCGACGGTCTATCGTTCCTCTGGAGCGCCAATTTCCACTCCTGGCTGCCCGGGCGGAGGAGATAGAAGGTTACTCAGAGTTGCCCCAGGAGATCTCCAGGGCAATCAATGATCGCGCCGAGGTCCTTGACAGCGCCAGCCCTGCGCTGGCCCAAGTACGCAGCGAAGTCAAGGAAATCCATGAAGAACTATTGGATCGACTGGAGAGAATCGTAGGTTCTCCGGCCAACAGTCACTTCCTGCAAGAGAAACTCATCACCGAGCGCCACGGTCGCTACGTCATCCCCCTCAAAGCCGATTTCAAGGGACGGATTCCGGGGGTCGTGCACGACCAATCATCGAGCGGGGCGACCCTGTTCATTGAACCCCTAGCCACTTTGGAACTGAACAACCGGTGGCGGCAACTGCAACTGGAGGAAGAGAGAGAGGTGGAACGCGTGCTGAAGCAGCTTACAGCACGTGTCGCCGAAGAAGAAGAGGCCATCGCCAGGACCCTGAGGGCCTTGGCCGCCCTGGACCTAGCCTTCGCCAAGGCCCGCTACAGCATCCGCGTCCAAGGCGTCGAGCCAGAACTCGTCCCCTTCCGTCCCACCAACAAGAAGAGAGAGGAATCCAAGCGAGGCTTCCAGCATCCCGGGTCTACCCTACGGTTGATTCAGGCTCGCCATCCTCTGCTGCCGCCTTCCGAAGTAGTGCCCATTGACGTCCATATCAGCGAAGATTTCTTCATTGTGGTGATCACCGGCCCAAATACCGGGGGCAAGACCGTCGCCTTGAAGACAGTGGGCTTGCTGGCGCTGATGGCCGAGGCAGGATTACACATCCCCGCCGCAGAAAGCTCGGCTCTATCCATATTTAGGGGGGTCTACGCGGACATCGGTGAGGAGCAGAGCATAGAGCAGAGCCTGTCCACCTTCTCCTCTCACATGACCAGAATCGTAGACATCCAAAGCCGGGCATACCGGAAATCCCTTGTCCTGCTGGATGAGCTGGGCGCCGGCACCGATCCAGTCGAAGGCTCAGCTCTGGCTAGAGCCATCCTTTCCCACCTTCACAGACGGCAAATCACCACTCTGGTTGCCACGCACTATTCCGATCTGAAAGTCTACGCCCATGCCACCCCAGGCGTGAGGAACGCCTCCGTTGAATTCGACGTCGAGACGCTGGCCCCCACCTTCAAGTTGACCATCGGCTTGCCCGGTCGAAGCAACGCCTTGGCAATCGCTGCTCGTCTCGGCCTCGCCAAGAAAGTCGTAAGCCAGGCGGCGAAACTGCTCACGCCTGAAGACCTGGAAGTGGAGAGCTTACTGACCGAGATAAAGGGGGCTCGTGACCAGGCCTTGACGGCCCAGCTAGCGGCGGAAGACGCGCGCGCCGAGGCGAAGGAGTTGAGGCGAGCATTGCAGGAACAGCTGACAAGAGTCGAACAGGAGCGCCGCGAGATACTGAATCAGGCTCGCCAGCAAGCCCGGGTGGAACTTGCAGAGGTCAGGAAGGAACTGCGCAGTATCTCCAAGGCCCTCAAGCCCGAGATCAGGCCTCAACAATTGGTCCAGGCAAAAGCGCAGCTGAAAGACCTGGAGGCAGCTGCGAAGCCTCCGGAGCCACCTATCAGGCTGGTTCCCATGGACAAGGAAAAGCTGAGGGTGGGACAATCGGTCTGGGTGGAGGATCTGCGGCAGAGGGGCGAAATCACCGCCTTCCAGGACGGAGAAGAGGTGGAGATAGGCGTAGGGAGGTTCCGGGTGAAGGCGAGACTAGATGACCTGGAACTGGTGGCTGAAGAGCCCCAGGTACACCGGGAAGATACGTACGTTGCGGTCACGCGGCCTGCACCACCTCCAATGACTTTGCACCTGCGAGGCCAGCGAGGCGAAGAGGCAATTATCGAGCTGGGCAAGCATCTGGACAGCGCCTACGTGGCTCACCTGCCTGAAGTGCGCATCGTCCACGGCAAAGGTACTGGAACCCTGCGTCGCTTGGTGCGTGAGGAACTCCAAGAGCACCCCTTGGTGGCGTCCTATCGTCCTGGCGTGCCCGAGGAGGGGGGGGACGGCGTAACCATCGCCGAATTGATCGAGTGAGCGGATCCCTTCACTGAGGCGGAGAAGTCGTCCGATGAGCAGGGTACCACTGATCGATGAAGAACGCTAAAGCCAGGACTGCCAAGATGTAGCCGAGGTAGTTCTCGTTCATGAAACGTGACGTATACAAGAAGGCCAGAGCCAGGACAGCGTAGTGGTAGAGCATGGAACTGATGGAGTTCCGTGTCCATTGCCTCCAAAGGAGGACCGCCAAGAGAGGCAGGCACACCAGCAGCTCCGGTATCCAAAAGGGGAAGTAGTCCAGGCGGGATTGCACCAGACCCAGTGCCAGCACAAGGTTGGCCAGTCCCCACCCCGTGATCTGATACGGGACCTCAGCCGTCCCGCTACTCCAGCGCCAGACATCATCGAACAGGGCGTCAAAATCCCAGACCGCGAAAGGCAGGAGCAAAAGGGCGAGGACGAGGATCAATGGAACCGTCTTGCGAAACAGAGTCACGGCCAAGGACTTGAGATCGGCGCCCTGCACGAATCCCTCTTGGCGGACCAGATAGAGGAGATAGAAGGGGATCAGGAACCAGGCTGTGGGTTTGCTGGCGCAGGCCAGGCCAAGCATCACCAGCGACCAAGTGAGATGGCCCCTTTGCAGCAGGTAGATCGAGAAGAGAACCCAGGCCAGGATGAAGACATCGTTCTGGCCGAAGATGACGTCGCTACCCATGATAGGGTTTAGTCCCAGTACCATTACCAGGCACAGACGCTGGTCACGCTCCCTCGCCAGACGCGGCGCCAGAAACAACAGGGCGACGAAAAGAATCAGATAGACAAAGCGCTGGTCGTACCACCCCAATATGGACTGGCTCAGGAGATAGAAAGGCGTGGAGAAAAGGAAGGTCCAGGGAAGATAGGGGTAATGATACAGGGCAGTTCGGAACTCAATCCCCCAATCGGCCATCGGCGTGTCCACGTAGTCTTCGACGTAGGGATTCTTGCCAGACAGGACATACTTGATCGTCTCCTCGGTCTGTATTACCCCGCCACCATGGGAGAAACTGGCCGGTCCCGTCACCTGGCGCAACAGGATGGAAAAGACGGGCAGCGCGATCACGGTGGTGAAGACTATGCAGATCACTATGGCCATCTTGGCCTGGTACCGGCGCTCCTGGCTGATCCGTGGCCAGATGTCAAAGAAGATGTAGAGGATCAGCAAGCAGAAGGTGATGCTGATTAGGAGCAAGCTGAAGGGATCGGTCATCCAATGGTGAAGCAGGCCCAGGCTCTCTTGCGGAAGAAGCGAGCCGACGACGGGGATACGCTGGATCAATCCCACCCTACGGGGGGCCACCAGGCGATCCGCGAGGGTGTCGATCCTCACCCGGGCGGTGACCAAGACGAAGAGCAATAAGACATCGAAGGACTTGATCTTCACTGGAAAGCCCTTTCCCAGCGCTTATTATGCGGCAGAAGAGATTATGGGGCTAGCCAGCTCTCCGAATGACGAGGAAGGCACCAGACTATGGGCGTCACCGTGAGAAGATACGCCGGCTTACTCATCAGGGTCGCCCTGCTGGCGCTGATAGTTCTGGGTTCCAATCTGTGGCTCGTTCGCATCAGAGATTCCATACGCAGTCACCGCTCAGTCCTACGGGGGCAACCAAGTCTGGAAGAACCGAGTAGCCCTCTCGTACAGCAAGTCGTGCTGGTCGTTGTCGGGGGCCTGCGACACGATGCCTCTTTACAGATGCCATACCTCAACGGCCTGCGGGACCGGGGCCTCGAAGCCCAGTGCAGAGGCTACTTCCCTTCCCACTCTCAAACTGCTTGGACGACCTTGGTCAGCGGTGCAGGGCCTGAGATCAGCGATGCTCCACTGCTGGATCTTCCTCATGAGGACCTGAGGTTCCTCACCGTTGACGACCTCTTCACGGAGGCGAAGAGAGCTCATCTGACGACCGCTCTGGCCGGTTTTCAATCGTGGGAGAGTATGATCCCCGACCAGGCAATGGACGGCAGTTTCTTCGTCTCTGGGGCTGGCGCCGAGGCCGATGACTTGGTGGCGCAGGCGGCTCTGGAGTTCATGGATGACCTGCGACCCAACTTGCTGCTCGTCCATCTCACCCAGGTGGACCATGCCGCCCGGAGCGCCGGCACGGATAGTCAGCAGTATCGGGCAGCGGTGCGTCGTGCTGATTCACACATCCGGGAGATCGGGCAACGTATGAGCCTGACCAGGCAGGTGCTCATAGTGACCGCCGACCATGGATATCTTGCCAACGGGGGCTACGGTGGTGGAGATGAAGAAGTCGTGGTCACGCCCTTCGTCATGGCTGGGGCGCGTGTGGCAACGGGAAATCACGAAGAGCTGGATCAAGCCGACATAGCCCCCACCATCTCTGCCCTGCTAGGCCTGGCTGTGCCCAGCGCCGCCCAGGGAGAGGTACTCTTTGACGCGCTGCTGCTCGACGAAGCGGAAAGCACTGAGAAGTGGGTGTCATGGGCTCGACAGCGAGTGGAATTGGGGGACCTCTATCTGGAGAGCATCGGACAGGAGCCCTTGGGTGAGGCGGCCAAAGCTGACGCCGAAGTCGCGTATAGCTCCCTCCTGGTAAGGAACTATGGCAGCGCTCGCAATCTGGCTGAATTCGCAGTGCAGGGAGCCTCCGACGAGATGAAGAAAGGTCGCAGCATACGGATCAGGAGGGAGCAGCAGCGGAGGTTGCCTATGGCTCTACTGGTCGTCGGGGTCGCGGTTTACGTCCTGTGGCGCCGCTGGAGCCGTACCACGGCCGTACTCGTCATCTCCGCGCTGGCGAGCATCGTGATCTATAACCTTCTTTTCGTCTGGGGAGGACATACGTACTCTTTCAGCAGCATACGGGGATGGGACACCTTCCTCGCGCAGGCGATCACACGGATCGGCACCGCCCTGATACCAGCGATATGGGTCATCGCCTGGATTATTCGACGCGAAAAACGCAGAACACCGCTGGAGATAGCCGTCACAAACTACAGCTTTGCCTTGATCCTGGCATTCTTCCTTGCCCTTCCTTTGATATCCGGCTATGTTCTCAACGGCTTTGAGATAGCGTGGTATCTACCCGATCCTCTCATCGCCTTCCTGCAGGTCTCCGCGCTGGTGCAGCTCGGAGTAGCAGCGCTCCTTGGCCTCGCTGTGCCTCTGGTCACCATCCCTCTCGACAGGTTACTTCGCTGGACAATGGTCAAGGTCCGCTCCGCGTAGACGCCCAAGCCGTCTCCAGGCCATGGAACAATGCCCTCGATATGGTACTGCCACATGCGTGGCCCGGATCGCGTGTTCTGCTTCCAAGCGTCAACCCAGGAACACGGCATGGTGTGATCGCCTGGGCGCAGGGCTGAAGTCCTGCGCTGGGAACTGGGAAACCGGCCAAGGCCAGTTCCGAAACATGCGTCCAGCAAAATTCCCTCTACCCGTAGCATTGGGTTTCCAACCGGATGCGCTGGCACGGCGGTCTCCCAACACCCTTGTCGACAAGGTTACCACTTCAATGGCGATTCTGATATAATGAGCCTACGCGCCCTATCATGGCGCGAGGAACGTCGCCTTGAAAGTACTGCTGATCAACCCCAAAATCGACTTGCCCATAGATGTGCGAAGTAGTCCCTCATTGGGCCTGGCGTACCTTGCCGCCATGTCGGAGCAACGTGGCGACGAAGTGCGGGTTCTGGACATGGACGTGGAAGACACGCCGCTGCGGCAGGTCGTCAGGGAGCACGTGCCTGAGGTTATTGGCATCACCGCCAACACCATTCAGATCGCCGGTGCTTGGCGGGCGGCACGGGAACTGAAGCACATAACGCATGCTACGGTCGTCCTGGGAGGCCCTCATCCCACATTCCTGCCCGCCGAATCGGTAGAAAGGCCTGAAATAGACATCGTGGTGCGGGGTGAAGGTGAGCTCTCGTGGGTAGATCTGTGCGCTCATCTGGAGAAAGCGGATTCGCTGGACAGAGTCCGGGGCATCACCTATCAGGGCGATGGGGCGGTTATCGACAACCCTGACCGGCCTGTGATCGAGGATGTCGATTCGTTGCCCTTTCCCTCCTATCACCTGTTCAAGATGGACCGTTACACCAATTTGCAGCCCACGCTCGACCATATCGGGGGACCCAGTTATCCCATCCTGAGTTCCCGTGGTTGCCCCTATCGCTGCACGTACTGCTCGCAGATCCTTCCCCGCCGATGGCGCGCCCGGTCACCAGAGAACGTGGTCGAAGAGTGGCGGTGGCTGGTGAAAGATCTGGGGGCCAAAGAGATAGGCGTTCTCGACGATTCCTTCAACATAGATAGGGGTCGAGTGCTAGCTATCTGCGACCTGATCATCGCCCAAGGCCTGAATCACGTGCCTTGGATCATGATCAACGGCATCCGTGCCAATCTCGTGGATGAGGAGCTTCTGGGCAGGATGCGGGAGGCCGGCTGCATTCGCACGGCGTTTGGGGTAGAGAGCGGCAACCAACGGATCCTGGACACCGTGATAGACAAGCACCTGGCGCTGGACCAAGTGCGAGCAGCTTTCAAGGCTGCGAAGTCGGTGGGTATGGAGACCATAGGTTTCTTCATCATTGGACTGCCGGGTGAAACGGAGGAGACGATGGAAGACACGATCCGTTTCGCCTGCGAACTGGATCCCATAGTGGCAAATTTCTCCATGGCGACGCCTTTTCCGGGCACTGAGATGTATAGGCAGGTACTGGAAAACGGAAGGCTGCTGGTGAACGATTGGGGTGATTTCGCGTTCTTCGAGAATAAGGCCCAATTCGAGAGCGATGACATGCCGGCGGAGTTGGTGGAGCGCAAGTGGCGGGAAGCCTATCGCCGCTTCTATCTGAGGCCACGCCGTGTAGCCCGTACTCTGCTGCGAAAGCGAATCTGGCTAGAACTGCCCCGGACCGTCCGCATGGCCTTGAAGACCGTGGTGGGGTCGTGAAGAGCGGTCACGACGAGCCGATGCAGACGGTTACATTACCACTCGAGTGAGGGATGCGTGAGTCAAACTGACAAGATAAGGTGCAGCGTGGGTATTACAGCCCACAATGAGGAAGCCAACATCGGGCGCCTGCTGGAAGCGATGTTGAACCAGCGCCTGGATCGGGTCGAGATCAGCGAGATCATCGTCGTCGCCAGCGGCTGTACCGATAGCACCTGCGACATAGTGCGGGGGTTCGCGACCAAGGAGCCACGCATCAAGCTCCTCACCCAGGATGAGCGCGAGGGAAAGGTCTCAGCGGTCAATCTCTTCCTCAAGCACGCCCAGGAGGAGATCTGCGTCCTCGAGAGCGGAGATACATTGCCCGGCGAGGATAGCGTGGAGAACTTGGTCAATATCTTCCGGGACCCTCAGCTGGGGATGGCGGGGGCCCATAAGGTTCCGGTCAATGTCCCCGATCACGTGATTGGCTATCTCTCACACCTGCGACTGACTCTGGAGCACTCATTGTGCTTGGAGATCCCCCGCTTGGGGGAGATGATCGCCTTTCGCAAGGTCTTCGATCAGATACCGCCCGACGTGGCCATGGACGAGGCCTTCGTCGAGGCCCTGATGATCGACCGGGGCTTGCAAGTGAGATATGCCCCGGACGCCATGGTGTACAACATGGGGCCCGAGACGTTCAGTGATTTCGTGCGGCAGAGGCGCAGGAACTACGCTGGCCATCTGCATCTGAAGCACAAGTATGGCTACCGTGTCTCGAGCCTGGACAATGTACGGGTGGCCCGCCTCGCCTTGGGCGAGGCCTGGGGGGCGATCAGCCGCACTGTGCGCCTCCTGTATATCTTGACGGCCTTGGCGGCCATCGAGATCTACTCCCGTGTCCTGGGCAGTTACGATTACTATGTCAAGGGGGACAAACACGTCGTTTGGGACATGGCCTGGACGACCAAGGAGGTGGACGAAGCCAAAGTACAGGCCACTGAGAAGTCGGCACAGGCCTTATCGGAGGAATAGCTTGCGAGACAAGTTGGTCACCGCCCTGAAACTCGCGGTCAGCGTAGGGCTGATCGCCTATCTCCTAAGTCGGGTAGGGGCAGATCAGGTGGTCGAGGCGATGCGCTCAGCCTCGACCAATTACTTGTACCTGCTGATAGCCCTGGTTCTATACTTTGGGGCTATAGCAGTAGGGTCCGTCAAATGGCAGATACTGCTCAACGCACAGGGGATAGAGGTCCCTCTGGGCAATCTTCTCTCCTATACCTTCGTCGGTCTCTTTTTCGGTAACTTCCTGCCCACCAACGTAGGGGGAGACCTGGTACGTGGCTACGATCTGGCCCGTGACACTCGGCTTCCTGCCGAGGCCGCCATCTCGGTTCTGGTGGACCGAATGGTGGGCCTGATCGCCTTTGTGTTCGTGGCCGTGGTGATGGCGCTCTCGGTGGTGTACTCCGCCGGGCAGGTGGCGCTGTGGGAGGTCGCCCTGCTTGCTGTGATAGCTCTGCTTGGTCTGTGTGGCGTCTTCGCCCTTATGCTGAGCAATCGACTCCGCGCCCAGGTGCGGCGTCTCTTCAATCTGGGGCTACTCTCTTCTCCGGCCCCTCTGTACGACAGGTTGTCTGACGCACTGTCGGCCTACAGGCGGAGCTACGCTGCTTTGGCTCAGGGCTTCCTCATCTCGATCTTGGTGCTAACAATCGGCAGCGTGGTGAACTATCTCATCGCGCTGGCCTTGGGAGGCGGCATATCGCTCTTGCACATCTTCCTTTTCACACCCCTGATCACCTTTGTCCTCTTGATACCGATCTCCATCGGGGGCATCGGGCTGAATCAGAGCGCTTACGTCTTCTTCTTCAACCTTGTGGGCGTGCCCGAGGAGAAATCCCTCGCCATATCCCTCATCATGCAGGCCATCATCATCGTGGCCAGCCTGCCTGGTGGTGTCCTCTGGTGGCGCCAACGCTCGGTGCGCCAGCCCGAACCTGCCACCGAGGCTGTTGGGGACCAGTAAGATCTGCTCGCCGCCAACTCGCTGGCAGAAGTAGCCGGAGTCGCTCGCCTCTCCCCCGTCCTCGCTGTCCCACGGCAAGAGTGTGTCCCTAGTTCCTGCAGTCCACTGGTAGTATGAACTCACCCTCGTTTTGGAACTCTCCGCTGGACAACTGTCGATATAGTCCATATCGCACCATCTGAGCAGTAGCCAAGCAAGGGAGCGGGTACACATCGCGCACGATCTCTCTCCTCCCCCAGGTCGTCGGCGGCCGCCAGCCTTACACGAGAGCCAATTGGCCCGCCTGAGCGATGATGTTCCCCTGGTCATCCAAGAGGTGCACGAAGACACTCAGGCCTCGCTGCGGCTTGGCGTGAGCAACCCGCCCCTGCAGTGCATCAGCGAACCCGCCGCACTTCGCCGGTCGGTCTGCACGAGGCTGCTCGGGCAGAACTTCGGAGGCAGCGCAGCCCATTTGAACTAGCCACGCTCTAGACTCTTCCGCTGAGATGTAGTATACTTATGAACTGGATAGTTCCAGTCCAAAAAGGAGCAGTGGGGCGTGGACGCGATAAGTACAGACGAAGAGTTGTTGGCAGCACTTGAGGAGGAACGGAAGAAGAACCCTGATCTGGCCCAGGCAATTGATCTTCACCACGAGGTCATCTCCACTCGAGGCAAGGTCGAGGCTCAGGCAACCGGCGTCGAGCCCGACGCACAGGAAGTAGCGACAGCAATCGACCAGCGCGTACCCCTCATCGAGCGGTGGGCGTTGGGGTGGGACGAAGACAGCGTCACTCGCCTCGGTACCCAGATCTGCGATATCGTCGCCCGCCACAGGCAGGAGTTGGCGCCCAAATTAGAAGAGATACGTTCCCTGCTGACTGAGGAGCCCGACCAAACCCAGAGTATCGTCACCAGCTATCTGAGGGAGGGCAAGGTGGATCTGCCAGGACATCCCGACCTGGACCAGGAGCTGCTCTCCTTTGTCTTGGTCAACGCCCTGCACCCCTTCCTGCAAGCCCACGCCGCCGTTCTCATGCCTCTGATCAAGGACGAGAAGTGGTACCAGAAGGTATGCCCAGTCTGCGGTGGCGAGCCAGATTTCGGCTACCTCGAGAAGGAGGTCGGAGGGCTTCGCCTGCTATGCTCCCGCTGTGACACCCTATGGACATACAAACGAGGGGAGTGCACCTTTTGCGGGAACTCGGACAAGGACTCCTTCTTCTACTACCTTGGCGACGACGAGGTGTTTCGCCTCTATGTGTGCGACAAATGCAAGCGCTACCTGAAGATCTTGGATGGAAGGCAGACTGCGCGCAAACCGCTGCTGCCCCTGCAGCGCATCATCACCCTAGGGATGGATGTCTCAGCCCGTCAAGAAGGATATCGATAACACACAGGGTCCCATGAACAGTAGCACCACAGACAACGTGGCCTATCTCCGGTATAGTGGAAGTAAGATCCAGGAACGGGAGAGGCCCCTGGTCCGCGAGGCTCCCTGGACGATCCACGTCAATGGCCAGGAACTGGTTACTCTGCTTTGCACGCCTCACAAAATGAACTTCATGGTCCTGGGGTTCCTTGCCGCTGAAGGCCTGATCAGTAGCCTGGATGATGTGGCACTGCTCCAGGTCTGCGACGAGCAAGAAGGCGTCATTGAGGTGACCATGAGCCAAGACGGCGATATCCCCCTGCCCGCCCACCCAGTCCTTCTTTCGGGGTGTGGTCGAGG
>Ga0114921_10000605_pt1 | contig 15458 bp, 11 predicted proteins | sample BentaG_FD_87016 | JGI IMG/M metagenome (GOLD analysis project Ga0114921, IMG submission 87016) | Deep subsurface microbial communities from South Atlantic Ocean to uncover new lineages of life (NeLLi) - Benguela_00093 metaG | ecosystem: Environmental > Aquatic > Marine > Oceanic > Sediment ...
TCAATTTGATCACCGGATGGCTTAGCTTTGCCACGGGAAGTGAGAAAGGCAATCTTTTTTCCATCGGGAAACCATGAGGGGGAGGTACAACTCGCAGAACCATAAGTCATCTGCCTTCTGCCGGTTCCATCCTTTCGGACTCGCCAGATGTGAGTGGTGCTCTTCAGATCCTTATCATCCATGTCCCGTGTTCGCTTGGTGTAAAGTACCCATTGACCGTCTGGAGAAAGCCGCGGGTTGCCTGCCCGGTTTATCCGCAAGGTGTCTCTCGCGGAGAGCACCCGGGGCCCTTTTGCTTCCACAGCACTTTTGTTCTTCTCCTCTAACTGAACTGCGGAAGAAAGGACCAGAATCAGAAAAACAAAGATAAAAGTTCTCTGAAATAACTTTCGAACCATTTTAGCCTCCAAAACTTTTTTGTTTGTCAGTGATAAATTCAGTCAGCTTTGGAAATTTCCAGTGAAAAGAACTTCAGCTGGGCTGCCTGAAAAGCAATTTTTATCCAACCCCGGCTGGCAATAAAGAGCTGGCCCACTATAAAAGCAGTGAGTATTGTTAATAGAGAGTAGGTCGGAATAATAGATTTCAAAACCCAATAGATTCCGAATAAGATGATGGCTGAAACCAGAAGTAAATAGTATAGAGCCAGAGTCCTGCCAAATTTTTGAAAAACAAACTTTATTGTTTTAAACAAAGAGCGAAAAACAAGACGCGAATCCTCGGTTACTATTTTAATCCGGGTATAATCCAGGATCATTCTGATTAAAAACAAAAGGAAAAGACCTATTCCTATTCTTACCCAGACAAGATAAAAACCTAACTGTTCGTTGGATCCATCAGCCGTGAAAACTCGGCCAAGAAGGTTCAGCAAGATATTAATAATGATAAAAACAACCCAGAGAATGAGGGAATAAATGAAAAGGCGGAAAAACCGTCCAAAAAATTTTCCAGCTCCTTGAAAAAAGATCTGAGCAAAGCGGCCTTTTTTATCCTCAACATCATTCAATTTAGGGGGATAGGTTAAGCTAAAGAGAATCCCGCCATGGAGAAAAATTGAAATCAAAAAGTAGATGAAAATCAGAAAGAGAGCAACAGAAAAAATCGTTTTAATGGATTCTCCGCTATGGGCTAATAACTCAAATAATACATTATAATCGAATTTTTTCAGCAGGCTGTCAGCTATTGCCCTTTTCCCTATAACATCGCTCAATAACCCGAAAACAAGAAAATATATGACAGAGGCAAACAGAAAATTTATGAGCCATAAGACAAATATCATCTTTGGCCGCAAGGTGGCCTCTTTGATTCCATTACCATAGCTTTTCAATACTTTCACTTCTTCCTCCTCCTATCAAAAAGAAATAAAAGAGAGAATGTTTTGAAAATTGAACATTGATTTCAAAGCATATTTTAAAGGGGATACCTTTTTTGCTTTCAGGACTCGAGAATTATTGGTGTAGTTAACATCAAGAATAACTTTATTCTCAGGGTCGACTTGAGCGGATTTAAGCTTGTAGGGCTTAAAATAGACATATTTTTTCCACCTCTCTCTGCCATCCCATTTTTCGCGTATTTCTTCGCCGTTCTCGAAAACGATTAAAATTTCTTGGGGAAAAATCCATTCCCCTTTTCTCTCGACCACCACCTCATTCCTGTATAGCTCTTCTTTCTGCCTGCTTTCCCTGCCTTGAATTCCTTCATCAGCTTCTTTCTTCCCTTTAAATATCCCCTGGGGCTCTTTCACCTGCCTAGAATTAATCCTACTAATAGCATAATCCAGCTTATCCGGACTGGATAAAACCTGGTTGAAAAACCAGCCTAAATCCTGGCCGCTCACTTCCTCTGCCACGGCAATAAAGTCCTTTGTGGTGGGATGTTTGAATTTCCACCTATCAAAATAGGTTCTCATTATTTCTGACATAACATCCTCGCCGAGATATTTCTCCAAGGTCAAAAGCACGAGCCCGGCTTTTGAATAGGAGTTCAGGCCGTAACTCCCGCTGCTGTAATACTCCCAGGAATTCTTTAAAATGGGATCCATTCTTCCAGACCCGATGACCTGTGCTCTTTGAAGAGCAAAATCGCTTATTCTCAAGCCGCACGTATTGAACATTGATCTATCTTCGCCGTAGTACTTAGCCATTGCTTTTATTTCAGAATAAGTATTCATTCCCTCATCGAGCCAGGCTTCTTCAAACTCATTCGAACCGACCATTCCATACCAGTAATTATGGCCAAACTCATGAATAGTGACCATTTCCGAGATATATATTCCCTTGGGCATCCAGGAAAAAGTCATGGAGGTAAATAAGGTAGGATATTCCATTCCCCCAGCACCCAAAGCTCCCAATGGGGGGTCGACCAAGGTGATGGTGGGATAGGGATAAGCACCGTAATTTTGGCTGTAAAACTCAATCCCGTTTTTCAAGGAACTCAGATACCTTTCTTTTTGGCTTAAGTGACTGCGGTGGATCAGCAAAATTATTTCTGTATTGACTGGAGGACTTTCCAGAGTAAATTTCTCCCTGAATTCCTCGAAATCCGGGCAGGCTGTCCAGGCAAAATCGTGAACATCCTCCTGAAAATGGGTATAACTTTTACTCCCGTCATTATTCTTGACTTCTTCAATCCTTGTTCCTGTTGCTCCCACCACATATTCCTCAGGAACAGTAATCTCTACTTCATAGACGCCAAAGTCAGCGAAGAATTCTGAATTGCGATGATACTGATGACAATTCCATTCTCCATTCCATAAAACACCGATTTTTGGAAACCATTGCGCGACCATGAAAAAATTCTTATGAAAACCAGAACGGGCAAAAACCTTGGGTAATTTTGAATAAAATTCAATATAAAGGGTTATTTTTTTGTGAGGAGGAACAGGTTCCGGCAAGCTCACTCTCATCACGGTCTGGTCGTCTATATTTCCATCATCGGGCTGAATATACTCCATAGTCGAAATTAAATCTGTGCCATCGACTAGCTGAATTTTTCTTATCTCAGTATAACCCCAGTTTTCTTTGTCTAACTTAAACCCACGATGGGCTCCCTTGCTCTCTTTCATAAAAGTCGAGCGATTGTTTTGAAAGGCATTTAAATAGAGATGGAATTGAAGCTCTAAGATAGGCTTCTCCGAATCATTAAGCCAGGTTAATATTTCCTCCCCGATAATTGCCTTCTCTTCAGGAACAAGCTTAGCTTTTATTCGGTAGTCAACAATATGCTTGCTCATACTGGCTAAACTAACCTGACTGAAAGCAAAGAGACAAAAAAGAACCGGTAAAAATGTTTTTTTCATCTTAAAACTCCTCAAAGATTGATTTATAAAGCGGAAACAGAGGCCATCATCCTGTTATCTTTTGCCCCCGGAGAAGGAATACACAAACAAGGCAGGGACGCATCAGCAAAATTTCAGATCGCTTACTTTTCGCAGAGCTTCCTCAGCCAATACTTTCACATAATGGTTTTTATCTTTTGTCAATCTGACCAATAAGGCCAAGGCATCTTTTCCTCCGATTTCTCCCAAGGCTCTGGCAGCTGACCTTCGGACATCAGCATTAGGTTCCTTGAGTACAAATTCGATATGTTTTATGGAGAGGGGATTTTTTCTGATTCCTAAAATCTTTAAAATGGCGCTTTTAACATTCCAGGGAGAGGTTAATAATTTTTGATGAATCATATCGATGTCCAGGTTCTCCCTCTGTCCCAATTCATTAATGATAAAATCGCAAATCTCTTGGCACGGATCATCCAGGGCATCCAGTAAAACTTGGGGTGCCCAGGGAGTATTGCCTCTGGCAATGGCTTTGATAATCTTCAGTTTTTTCTTTTTTTCCTTAACTGCTTCGATCTTCGTCAAAACAGATTCAGGGGGAGTAATTTGTTTTTTTGCAATTCTCTCTTTTCTTTCCAATTTTCCGCTAAAAATCTTATAGCACAGGAAAAATTTGATGTCAAAAGTTTAAACACCAAGGACTGAAAAGTAAAGAGTGAAGATAAAATAGAAAAGGGGGAAGGCTGGAAAAGAAATACATTTCTTTAGCCAAACTGTTACACGGCTACCTTATTGATTGGGAAACGGAAAAGAGTCACAAGAACACCCGGTTGGCTGACACGAGAAAGATGGGCTTTTCTGCACAGGGAAATTTGAATGAATAAAAGAATAAATGAGGTCACTTCACTATTAAATCTATACTGCCAATGCCCGCACTTACTTTAACGTCAATCGAAACATCAGTTTTTCCAAACTCATCATTGGTGTAGACGTGTCCCGTCTTATTCAGGCCCTCTGCATCGACTGATCCAATTCCCCCATCAACCTTTACCCGAACACCGATATTCCTAGGCAGGTAGATAGTTCCACTTCCAACCCCTCCATCAATGGTCACCCTCAAACTGTGGCTGTGTTTACCGGACAGATCAATCGTTAAATCACCCACACCCATATTAATATCAAGGGACTCTAACCTTAATCCCCGGAGGTCAAGTTTGCCTTCACCTGCTCCAAAATCGATTCCGAGATCAATGGGAACCTCATTGCTCAGGCGAATATCCCATCTGTTTTCCGCTTTACCCACAGGCATGCCTGAAGCTTTCCCCTGCTCAACCGAAAGCATCCCCTTTTTGCCAAATACATGGTAATCAACTTCAGGTTTCCACCGGTCAACATTATAGCTAAAGGTGCCTTCCATAAGTTCTCCAGCTCCTCCCTGGAGTCTCAATTCCCCTGATCCCATCTTTAATTCTAATTCCACTGACTCAGCCTCACCCAATTGAACGCTTCGGCTCTCCTCCCTCAGCTCACCAACCTTTACACATACAGCTACAGCTCCAATAAGAAGAGTTAAAATCAATATTTTTACAATTTCCATACGTTTCATAGTTGTCTTCCTCCTCAATAAATATTACGAAATCAAGCCAAATTTAGTTCAATATTTTTTCATTCCTGTCTCTATCATTCCAAACATATCCCGCCTTTAATGATTCTTGTCATTCTTAGCCAAGTGCATAAAACTCTCCTCTGCCGGAGTTAGCCCTGATAGGAGGAGCTAACAGTGATTATCTAATTCAACTTTTGACTCAAAAGTCCTTATGCTGAAACAGGTCAAGGGTCTTCTTTCTTTTCAGAAGAAACCTAACTTTCTCTTTGGAGAAAGATTCATCTTTGAAAGGAAATTATCGCTTCAACACCTTGAAGAAAAGGCAAATATTTATGAAATGCTCTGCAGGGCAATCTATTAAAAACGCAATATTTAATGTGTCATCGCAAGGAGCGAAGAAGATTCATTTATTGCGTTCGTATTAGTATCCTCTCGCCAGTCCGATGCCGCGCGGATCTGCACCGCCTGCAAATCCCACCGGTTTACCCTTGGCATCATACTTAATCGTTAAGCCGTGGGCGTTTCCGAGCGCTCTGACCGCGCGTACTTTATGCCCCATGTCCTGAAGTTCACTGCGCACGGAGGACGAAATTCCACTTTCCACAAGAATAAAATCTGGTTCCGCAAAACTGGCTCGTGGTGCGGCAATCGCCTGTTGAATATCCATCCCGAAATCAATCATATTCATGACCATCTGGGGAACGGTCTGGCCTATTGTATGTCCGCCCGGCGTTCCCAACGCTGCCCAGGGCTTGCCGTCCTTAAACACAATGGTCGGACAGTCTCCGGAAAGCTTTCTGTGGCCTGCATGCGCATCCATCGGAATTCCTTTTGGCTCGAATGTGCAGTAGGCAAGCGAATTATTGAGCCAGATACCCGTGCCTTCTACCATTAGGCGGCAGCCGAATGAATTGCCAAGAGTCTGGGTTGCACTGACGATGTTTCCCCATTTGTCAGCCACAACGAAGTGGGTTGTATTTTCTCCTTCTTTGACCACGACTTTCGGAGGGACGAACGGCTTTGCCTTGGTCGTATCCATGCTGCCCACGATTTCTTCCCAGTATTTTTCGGATAAAAGTCTGTCCAGTGGCGGGGGATCAATTTCCGGATCTCCTGCATAGGCGAGACGGCACCAAAAAGCATGCTTGGTTACTTCGGCGAAACGGTGGAGATAAGCTGTTGTATTGTGCCCGAGAGCCGCATTATTGAATCGGCTCATTAAGCCAAGCCGGATAAGCGAGGGAAAAGCCGTGGAAGGCGGCGAAGCGGTCATCACTTTGTACCCACGGTAATTAATGCTGACGGGGTCCCACCACTCTGCCCGGTCAGCTGTGAGATCCTGAATGGTCAAAAAGCCGTTGCTCTCCTTCATAGACTTATCTATTGCCTTTCCGATTTTGCCTCCATAAACAGCCCTGGCACCCTGCCCGGCTATTATCCGCAGCGATTGACCGAGGTCCTTCTGGGTAAGAAAATCCCCTTTTCTCAGGGATTCCCCTTCCTTACTGTAAACAGCTTTGGCATATTCATTGAATTCAGGAAATGCAAATTTTATAACTCGAGCCAGCCGCTCATTTACCTTGAATCCCTCTTCCGCAACCTTTATCGCCCCTTCAAAGAGCTCTTCCCAATCGAGCTTCCCGTATTCTGAAGACATGGCCCACCATGCATTCACATTTCCCGGAGTGGAGAATGCTTTTGATCCACGCCGGTTTTCCTTGTAATTTAGCGTCGGGGGGCGGAAAACATCCGAATCGACATTCATGGGGATTTTTCCGCTCGAGTCTAGAAAACGGGCTTTTCCGCTTGCGGCATCGTAGACAAGAATTGTCCCGTAACCACCGATGCCGGAATTCATCGGCTCAACCACATTCAAGGTGGCGGCAATGGCAACAGCCGCATCAAAGGCGTTACCACCTGCTTTGAGAATATCCAGGCCGACTTGCGTCGCTATTGGATGAGCTGTACTGACCATACCGTTTATCCAAACGTCTGGGCTCAATCCCTTGACTGGCTGTTGTTCATCCTGCGTTCTATTACAAGAAACAAATGCAAATAATACAATTAGTGACAAGAATAATTGCTCCCTGAACATATTTGACTCTTCCTCTCAACTGAGGATCAATTCACGTTCATTTCTTTTAAAAGATAATCCACCTCGCCAAATTTTTGAGTGATCCACAATACATAGCGGATATCCACTGCAATAGAGCGACTATAATCTTCGCTCCAGGCATAGTCATTGATAGTCGCCTCAAAAGCGCGATCGAAATTGATGCCGACAAGCTCACCGCGTGCATTGAGAACTGGACTTCCTGAGTTCCCTCCAGTCGTGTCCATATCGTATAGAATGCAAACAGGAACACTCCTTAATGGGGGATGCTCGAAACGGCCAAAATCCTTTGCCCTAAACAAATTTATGAGTTTTGATGGTGTATCAAAAGGCTCAAGACCTGTGGTTTTTTCTATGACTCCATCGAGGGTTGTGATGGGGTGGTAATAAACAGCGTCAGCAGGCTTATAACCCCGGATTCTGCCAAAAGTCAACCGCAACGTCCTGTTGGCATCGGGGATAAAATCTTTTTTGAGGAATTGCTTTTTCACAACAATAAGTTGAGCATAAAGCTGATCCAAAGCTCCTTTACGGGCCTTTTGAGTTTCTTTAAGTTTCTGGTAAGTGGGATATAAAGCTTCGGCTAACTCGATAAAGGGGTCCCTCATCTCTTTGAGTTCCTGAGGTGATTTTTTCAGCGCCTCCATCAAGACATTTTGGCTGTTGAGCCTTGTCCTGCTGTAGGCATTTTCAATGAAATCATTGATAGCTTTTTCAGGGCTGCGTCCCTTGATCATATCATCTATGGCGAGAATTCGATGTTTCTCCGCCAGATTGGCTGCTCGCAAGAGAATTTCCTTCAGGATTATCCTGTCCGTTGGCTCATAATAATTTCTCAGCATCAACTGCAATCTCTTCTTGGTGAGAGAGAAATTGCGGTCCATGTAAGCAGACTCTCGCTCAAGATCATCCTTCTGGAGTTCAATTGAAGCTTCGTAAACAGTATATCCAAAATAAATCATATTTATGCTGCGTCGAAGATAGTCCAAAATCAATTCGTACTCGGCCTGTGGGCACGTTTGTTCATAGACTTTGCCGATCTCTTCCAGAAGGTCACCATATTTGGCCTTTCGCTTATCATCCGCTTCAATGAATTTTTGTAAAGCTTTTTCTTCGTTGCGCCTTTTTTCCACCAGCTGAGCCCTTTTTAAACCCTTGAGCTTTCCACGATAATTTTTCATCGTATTGGAAAGGCCTTTGATGCGGGATAAATGTTTAAGGGCAACAGCACGGTCATTTTCGCCCATTTTTTCCATGACTGAGATTTGCCAGGCATACCAATCCGCCACATACGGCATCCGTATTTCATCCTCAAAAGCTAAAAAATGGGAAGTGCGGTGACGGTAGGTTCTTCCGGGATAACCGAGAATAAACACAAAATCTCCCTCATTCACTCCTTCGGGTGCAATCTGTAAAAATTTTTTGGGATGAAAGGGAACATTCTCTGGAGAGTATTCAGCAGGTGAGCCGTCAGAGGCAACATAAGCACGCATAAAGGAAAAGTCCCCTGTATGGCGAGGCCACATCCAATTGTCTGTTTCACCCCCAAATTCGCCGATAGAACGCGGAGGAACATACACCAGCCGGATGTCTTTCAGGTAGGTGTAGAGGAAAAGCACGTAAGTCTTCCCACTGAACATTTCCGCAACTTCAGCCCGTATGCCGGGATTTTCCTTTTCGGTTTTCTTCACAATTTCTTTGATTTTCTTCTCTATGGCCTTGGTTCTTTCAGCAAAACTCATTCCCTTCTTGACAACGCTCAGCACCTCATCTGAAACATCCTTGTAGGATTCTGTAATACGAGCCGTCCTTCCCTTAGCCTGTATTTCTTCTGAGCGATCTCGGGCTAAAAATCCATTTTTGATGTAATCCTTTTCCTTGGTACTGGCAGCCTGAACAGCCCCATAGGCCACATGGTGATTGGTTATAATCAAGCCATCCGGAGAAACAAACGAACCGGTTGCTCCGACATTGACAACGGCATAAATCAAACTGAGTCCATCAGGATTATAGATTTCTCTTGAAGAAATCTCCAGGCCCTTTGAGCCAAGGTCTAGTTTGTGGATTTCGCTTATGGGCCACATGCCCTCATCTGCAGAGATACTCAAAGATAAAAGAGTCACGCTAAAAATGAATACAATTCTAATGAGTAATCGTTTGGTCATGATACTCTCCTTTTTCTAAAGTTCGTATCCCATTCTTCCTCTTCGTCCGCCTTTCGCTCAGACCGGAAGGATAAAGAAGAACTCTTTTTTTTTCTTTCCTTTCTGCTCAGACTCTTCCAGCTTATATTTGCTCCCAACCCCGTAAGAGCTTAGGCATTGGAAACGGATTTTACCCTCTGGGTAGTAATGAGTTTCACGAAATATAATTCGTCGTCTCCCGCGGTCAATTTTGACCATAGTAGCTTCAGCCAGGAGATAGCCGCTGCTGTCGATTGCCTTCGCAGATTCCAATATCAACACAGGGCTGTAACTAAAAATATTCCACCAACCATCGAACTCATGCCAGTAGACAATATCCATCATACTACTGCTGGCAGCACTCTTGCCAGATTTATATATAAGTGGCATTTTTCCTTTATAAAATGGAGGTCTTTGATAGAGCTCGTGTTTGTAGACAAGTACCTTTGCCTTTTGCCACCTTAGGCTTGGTACTGACGACCCTAAAATAAATAGTCCGACAACTATAATAAGGATGACTAATTTGACTTTTTTCAATGATAGTACCTCTGCTTCAGTGGCTGGTTAGGCAGCACCTTACCGCGGTCGATCACATCATAAATGCGCGGACTATGAAGTAGAGCGTTATTTTCCGAGGGCTTTAAGAATCGCCTTTTTAAATTCTGGGTTTACTTTAGCTCCGCTGGCCTCTGCCTGATCAAGATAGTTTAAAGCTTCTTGATACTGTTTGGCCATAAAATGCAGACTGGCCAGATTATTGTAAGCATTCCCATGTTGGGGGTTTACTTTTACTGCTTCAAGATACTGGACATGGGCTTCCTGATATCTTTTCAATTTAAAGAAGATATTCCCATGAAAATAAAAATAATCTGATGGAATGCTTTCAACTGGAGGTATAGGCTCAGTGAGTTTACTTTTTATCGTTCCTTTTTTTTGCTCTATTGAGCTAATTTGACTTTCAAGTACACTTCTTGTCTCATAATTCTGCGTTTTCGACAATTTCCCTTGAAGATTTGACAGGTTTTCATCTAATATATCCATCTGTTCTCTGAGTTGGGAAATGTAATCCAGATGGGCATATTCTTGCAAATCAGCCATATATTCAAAATTTTCTTTAGCCTTTTCAATATGCTCCAAGGCTTGATGTAAATCTCCTTTTTTATAAAGAATTTGGCAAAGATAGAAATGGGCCTCGACATGCTCGGCCAATTCTTTTATGCATTTTTTCAATTCCTTCTCCGCCTTTTTGTAATTCTCCTTAAGAAAATGCTCCTTACCTTTTAAAAAAAACCTGTTGGCTATTTTAAATTTTTGGTAAACCTCTTTTTCCTTCATGTGAAAATATCTCTGGCCAAAGCTCAAGTTGGGCCCCAGAAGTAAAATGAATACAATCAAAGGGACAAAAATTTGCTTTTTTGTTAATTTATAATTTTTTCTCAACTTCCTGTCCTCCCTGCCTCTCGGCCTATTTGCCTCCATGCGGGTATTATGCAGGCATATCTCTCTCATTTTCTACACCAAAATCTTATAGCACAGCCAAAATTTGATGTCAAAAGTTAAGAAAAATGAATCTGAAAGGTCAGCTAACGAATATCAAAAAAATGGAGAAGATTGTATTTTTAAAAAACAGGTTTCGCCACTTGATATTAATTTATTTTCTATCTCCTCCTAGACAACGAATAGGCTTTTATAAAAGCTTGCGACAATCTCATCAAATTCTTCCCTGTATTGCTTAACAGTGCGAGGAAGAAAGTCCAGTATATCCTGGGCTGTGATCCCATCTTCTCCCTTATCCCTTGCCGCCAGGTCTCCAGAAAACCCGTGCATAAACACCCCTGTTCTTACGGCATCTTCTAAGGACAATCCCAGCCCAAACATGGCAGCAATGGTTCCTGTGAGAACATCGCCAGAACCCGCTGAAGCCATGCCAGAATTTCCACTCATATTGATAAAAACTTTCCCATCCGGATAACCTATCTGAGAATGAGCTCCTTTTAACACAATAATTGTATTCAGTCTTTTGGCTTCTTTCTGGAGTATATCTATTTTATTCTCGTCTATTTCAGCTACAGACATATTCGCTATTCTGGACATCTCACCTAAATGAGGAGTAAGAATTGTTGGTTTCTGTCTTTCCTTTATTATTTCTATGTTTGGAGAAAGAGCTGTAATCCCGTCCCCATCAACGAGAAGGGGACTCGTTATCTCTTTTGTCATTTGTCTCACCAATTCCTGCGTCTCCTCATTTAGCGATAAACCAGGCCCCATGACTACCATATCCACCTGCTTTGAAAGCTTCGAAAGCCTGTCTTTATTCTTTAAAGCGATACTCCCAGAGGACGTTTCTTCCAGGGGGACAAAGACAATCTCGCTGCCTTTGCTGGCTATAAATGAGGTAATGGATGAGGGAGAAGCAAGACGAGAATATCCCCCTCCTGCTTTTAGAAAAGATAAGGCAGAAAAGTAGGGAGCTCCGAGATAATTCGATGCGCCGGCAATAAAAAGGACATCTCCAAAATCTCCTTTATGGGCATTTTTCTCTCTTTCCGGAAGCTTAACAGGACTGTTAATCTCTATTTTGAGAGAATCTTTGTTGTAGAGGGAAGGGGGAAAAGAGATATGGGATACGTACAGTTTTCCGCCATTCTCATACCCGGGATAAAGCACATTTCCTATTTTTGGAAGCCCGTAGGTAATAGTGTAATCCGATTTGACAGCCGTGCCCATTACCTTACCAGTGTTTCCGTTTATTCCTGATGGGATGTCTAGGCTGAACACTTTTTTCCCGCTTCGGTTTATCAACTGAATAACATCCTTATACATACCTTCTACATTTCTCTCCAATCCTGTGCCAAATAGTGCATCCACAACAGCATCACAATGAGCAACTTCAGCCTCCAGGGATTCCACGGATTCAATACGCTTTATCTCTATTGGTAATTTGGATGCAATTTCAAAGTTCTTCTTTGCTGCACCCTTAAATTTTCCCTCATCACCCAAAATAAAAACTCGTGCTTCTCCTCCTGTTGAATGTATTTTTCTGGCCACAACAAGTCCATCTCCCCCATTATTGCCTATCCCGCAGAACACAACAAACTTCTTATCTTTTACCCCAAAGTCTTTCAGTATAACAAAGTAGGCCGCTTCTCCTGCATTCTCCATCAGAAATTCCTGGGCAATGGCAAATTCCTCTACAGCACTTTTATCCAAATTTCTCATCTCTTCTACTCTGCTTACCTTCATTTCTCCCTCCTTGAATAAAAGTTTTCTTACATCAAATTATCTCACAACACATGCTATCGTCAAGAGAAACAAGCAGAAAGAATTATCTTCTTATTTCACAATATTTTAAAATTGAAGGTTTTCTAAAATCTTCCAATTTCTTTTTCGTCAATCTCCTAACATTCCTGTCCGTGCTTTTTACCCTGATAAATCTCTTTGATGTCCAACTGAAGAAGAAATATCTTTTTTCAGGTTAGTTATTGGTGAGGGATACATCCGCATTCGCAGCGTGATTTTGGAGATGGCGGCTAAATTGTAAACGGCTTAGTGTCTGCCCATTCCTTTGACTTCATCCACTTCTTTCGGGCGATTAGCGAGGCATAGACTACACGCTCGTCATCGAGGATCACCTGGCCAACGAAATGGGGGTGTAATATAGTTTGGGTTTTCAGGCCATGGAGGACTTCCTCATTGACCACTCTTATTTTTTCATGGATCAGCTCCCGTACGATTAACTTGGTGCGACGTTCCTCTTCACCACTGACCTGAGCAAGGGCTTCAGAAAGTTTAGCCAGCGAATCGATTCCATCGGGTAGAGGTACACGTGTTTTCGGCAGTGGCGGATGCTCGCCTCTTGACCGCGCCACTTGAAGCGCCAACGACCCATAGCATTCGCGAATGAGCGCTGGCCAAATGGACTTCCAAAAGCTGGGCGAGGGTGTCCGCTCAACACCGACAACCTGGTCGTTGATAAGAATGATGGCCCCCACCTGCCGCGGTATGCACTCGAACTCGGCCACGAACTGATCCAGCTCCTTGCGGAACTGATAAAGGAAGTAACCGAGGTTACTTTGGGCGCGAAGGCCCATTTCCTGGTTGAACAGGCTAATACCATCCCACAGCTTCTCGTAGTTCTTCTCGCGGTGAAGCTCCATCGCCTGCTCGCGCAGCGGAAAAGGCAGGATTGTCATCCGATAGTTTCCCCGGCGGATCAGCCCGGGCTGGGAGTCTTGAACGCACATGGCCGTGGTGAATCTGCGTTGCCAGCCTGACGGTACAATGCCTGCATGCGACATCGCATGGTCCTGAACAGCCATCTTTACGACATACCCTGCATGACAGGGGATAATCAGGATTGCAATTGAAGGATTGTAGAAATGCAGCGCCCCATAGTCTGTGGTCCAGGCCTCAGCTCCACCATCGACTGGAGATACGAACCGTTCGTCTGCCAGGTCGCTTACAAGAGGAATAACCTGCATGTAACCGACGCTCTGAATCCTGCCGGCTTCAGTGCCACGGAGCGCTTCAGAAAGCGTGAAGGTAATGGTCTTTCTTCTTCTTGTGGTCATGGCTTCTCCTCGCTTTTCATAAGCTCCTTCACCGATATGCCGACCAGCGGCAGCGTCACTCCCAGAAGACCTCCGATAGCGCGCTGGACATCCAGCGCGAACATGGCCTTGAGCAGACCCAAACAAAGCGCTTCAGGCTTGTTAAGAGGCATGGTCAGCACCGCATCACTGAGTACGCGTAGGCCCTGAGCCTCAGCGGCAAACACTGGAGTTACTTGGTAGATTGGTGTCTCGATCCCAATCTCTCGAACTGTACGAACGACTTCCCCAAATCGACCAGCCGGCGTATTCTCGTAGCCGTCAGTCAACACAAACACAACCTCGGGCTGGCCGTGAAGGAGTTCAAGCAGGCCAGGAGCCAGCAATGTTTCGCCGCTTGGCTCAATTAACTGGAAAGCCGGAGCTGGTTGACCGCTGGTATTGACGACTGTCGCCTTGTCCCCTGCGCAGCTGAGCATATCGCGCATCGCCAGGGCCACAGATATCGGCCGAAGCTTTTGTGTCTCGTGGCCGAGCATGGAGCCTGACGAATCCAACAGGATACCCACATGACCAAAATGAACGGGCAGTTGCCGCGCCGATTCCCCGGCCTTGATCTGGAGCTGCTTTGAGATCGCCTTGGTCATGCCCATCTCGAACGCGTATACATAAAGCCTGACCGGGTCGTACCGGCTCGGATCAAACACGACTTTTACCTTGGCCTCGATTGCCTTGCGCTGCATCGCCATCTTCTGAGCTTTGGTAAGTTGACCCTTTGTCAACTCGAGCACCTCGGCACTCGTGCGGTCAGGATGAAATTGGCTGCGGATGCCCTCGAGTACCTCGTACGGCAGGTTCTTGCCTCGCTCAAGCTTTGTCTTGGCCTCCCGGTAAGCTTTGAGCCTGCCGAGAGTAAGCTTGTCTTCGCAACCAAACACAAAAGCCACGCATTCGCCCACCCGATCCAGAGCTTCTTCATGGTCAAGATGCCGACTGATTTGCCTGGCAAGGATGTGCTTTTCTTGGTCATTGCGGACCGCAGGATCCTTGGCGAGGATCGAACAGACAATGCTGGCCGTCCTCTTGCCCCATGCATGTTCCAGGGCCCGTGCAGCCTTCCGGCGGTACTTGACTGCCCACTGTTCAAGCCTTTTATCAGCCAGAATCTTGCGCAGGATCAACCTACGAGTCCGAGCATTGTTCACCCGCCCCTCACGCAAGAGCTCAAAAGTCTTGAACATGCGCTGGGGAGGCAGGTGATTAATAAGGTATTCAAGCACCATCATCTCTTGCTGCGGCGAGAGCACTGATCCGTCAGTCCTCCTGTTGGCCAACAGGCGCACTGCCCCTAGCTGGCGCGTGTAGTCGGTCAAGCCCGGAAGCAGGAGTGCTGCCGCGTAAATGCCGCGGTCTACTGCAAACAGCTCGCTGTGAAGTACATCGAGCGCCTGCTCCTGCTCTTCCTGCGTGTTGTAAAAGGTTGCGCGTCCCATGGCCGTGCCCGCAGCGTCCAGGAAGGAACCGAAAACTGCAGGCAGCGATTCCCGCTGAGGCGGAGACAGATGCGCAAGGCTTATTGCCGGAACTTTGGCTTGCCATGCAGCAGGGATAAGTTCGTCCATTATCATTCTCCAATCCAGGCGGCAGCGCCCTTTTTCAGGGCCATTATCAATGCCAGTGCTTTGAAAGGTAACCCATCATTAAGCTGGTTCAACGGTAATTTGTCAGGCCA
>Ga0114921_10000606_pt1 | contig 15437 bp, 9 predicted proteins | sample BentaG_FD_87016 | JGI IMG/M metagenome (GOLD analysis project Ga0114921, IMG submission 87016) | Deep subsurface microbial communities from South Atlantic Ocean to uncover new lineages of life (NeLLi) - Benguela_00093 metaG | ecosystem: Environmental > Aquatic > Marine > Oceanic > Sediment ...
GGAACATTGTCAATTTCAATAATGAGTACAAGTTCGGGGATAATAAGAGGTTTGAGATTTTTGGCAATCGCATCAAATTCAGCATCGGTCATTGGCACAAATCCCCAGTTACGACTCAAGGCATCATTATACACCGCTTTAATCTTTTTAATCTCATTCGCAAAGTCCTTGATGTTAGCCGGTCTTATCTTCATATCCTGTACCCTTCTGCGTATGATTGAGCAGAGCCGCTCAAGATATTCGAATGGGGCATCTTTTAAATCAACGTAATACGCATAGAGATCTCGTGCCTTTGCAAGACCTACCTTTTCAAGGAGTTGCGGATAATATTCGAAATTATGGGTCATCATGATAAATGGAGGTGTGTAAAAACCCTCAATGAGAACACCACATTCATCATTGGTTGAAGGATTCATCGGGCCAATGAACTTGGCCATTCCCTTCTCACGGTGGAATTCTTTTACCTTGTCGAATAGTGCCCGGGCAGCCTCTTCATCATCATCACATTCAAAGAAGCCGAAATAACCTGTCTTTTCACCCCAGAATTCAATATAATTGTGATCAATAATTGCACAAATCCGACCAGAAAGACGCTTATCACGATACGCCAAGAATAATTCCCTTTCTGAATGCTCCCAGAATGGATTTTTCTTTATATCAAATAAGGCATGTACATCACGTTTTAAGGGGGGAATCCAGTAGCGATTGTCTTCATACAACTCATAAGGAAAATCGATGAACGTTTTTAATTCTTGCTTAGACTTTACGGGTATGACCGAAATCACGTTTTCACGGCCACAAATTCTAGAACACAACGTCTAAAGACATCTAATACAACATCAATATCTTCATCGGTATGCGTTGCCATGTAACTTGTACGAATCAATGCCCGACCTGGCGGTGTTGCTGGGGATATAACAGGATTGGCGAAAATACCGTTCGCAAAGAGCATTTTCCAGAATGCAAAGCATTTTTCGTCTTCACCAATAATGACAGGTATAACGGGAGTCTCACTCTCTCCGGTATCTAAACCGATTTCTTTAAAACCGTCAAGCACTCTTTTCGTTATGTCCCATAATCGTTTTCGCCTTTCAGGTTCTTTTTTGATTATATCTAATGCCATCTGGGCACTCGCAACAGAAGCCGGCACCATACTCGCAGAAAATATTAACGCCCTCGCTCTGTGTTTGATATAGGTAATCACATCCTTATCTGCAACAACGAAGCCGCCTAAAGAGGCAAAGGCCTTACTGAACGTTCCCATAATCATATCAACCTCATGAAGGAGATTAAAATGCTCACATGTACCTCTCCCCTTTTCACCATGCACACCAACACCATGCGCATCATCGACAAGGAGACGGGTATTGTATTTCTTCTTCAAGCGCACTATTTCAGGTAAATTTGCAAGATCACCTTCCATACTGAATACACCATCAACAATTATTAGTTTCCCGCGATCTTTTGGCAACGAACTCAAAATCCTTTCTAAATCATCCATGTCATTATGGCGGTACTTTTTAACATCAGAATAGGATAAACGACAACCATCAATAATTGATGCATGATCCTGACGATCAATAATAAGAATGTCATCTTTACCACCGATCGCAGAAATTATTCCTAAATTGGTCTGGAAACCTGTTGAAAAAACGATTGCAGCATCTTTTTCAAAGAATTCGGCCAAATCATTTTCCAGTCTGACATGGATATCGAGGGTACCATTAAGAAACCTCGAACCGGAACAGGTTGAACCGTACTTTTTGATAGCATTGATTGCCGCCTCTTTCATTCGCGGATCTGCGGCAAGACCAAGATAACCATTGGAACCAATCATAATAAATTCTCTACCATCGATATTTACCAGATGGTCTTGAGCCGATTCGATGGGTGTAAAATACGGATAAATTCCTAATTTATGCGCTCTATTTACGTCTCTGACAATTGCCTGACATTTGTCAAATAATTCCATAGGTGATTATATATATAATTCTTTTAAAGTCAACATTATTTTCTACGTTTATCGTTATACGGCGTGGCGGCCCGTATCGTCTTACGGCATCGTTATATGGTTAAATTGAATTATAACAACAAACGTAAAACGAATAACGATACGGGCTGCAATGCCAATCAACGAATAACACCAAACGATTATTTTATCTTTATGTTCCTCAAATACCAACGCAAGTCAAAAATTCTTTCTATTTCATTTTTATCAATGTATTGTGCCACCTTTGTGTTTTTTAAAACAATCTTTTTTAAATCGGTTTTCTCTCCTATTGCCTGAAATGACAATCGCTGAATTAAACCATAAGCCTCTATACGTTCCATACCCTTCTCGATGAGTTTATTCATCAAAGGTTGGGACGCGTAGACGCTAAGGCTATTTTTTATATTGTCGAGCATCCGCTCTGGATAAACCCTCAAGTTTTTCAACACCCATAATATCTTTAGTGTTATATAGTGAGCCAAATGGAAGGTGTCAGGGAATATTATCCTTTCCACCGAAGAATTAGTAATATCCCTTTCATGCCATAGATTAATATTCTCATGAGCACCGTGCACGTAACCGCGTAAAACTCTGACCAGACCACAAATTCTTTCACACGTGATTGGATTTTTCTTATGAGGCATTGCTGAAGAGCCTTTCTGCCCTTTTGTAAACGGTTCCGAGAGCTCACCAATTTCAGAACGCGACAGATTTCTGATTTCTGTAGCGATTCGCTCAATACCGCATGCATATAGTACACAATTGGAAAGTAAAAAAGCAAATCTATCCCTCGGGAGCACTTGAGTGGACACAGGTTCGGGTCTCAGCTGCAACTTTTTCATCACTCTTTTTTCAATTGTGGGTGATAACATCGTATAGCTCCCAACTGCCCCGGACAATTTACCATATGAAATTTCGTCTCTGGCAATACACAACCGATTGTAACCCCTTTGTACCTCTTCATACCAAGAAGCGACTTTATAACCAAAGGTGATCGGTTGAGCAAACATTCCATGGGTTCTCCCCATTTGTGGTGTATCTCCATATCGAAGCGACATTCGTTTAAGTACGGTGAGTAATTTTTTGATATCTTTTAGAATAATATCCATAGCTTCTCTAATAATGAGTACAAATGCAGTATCAACCAAATCATACGAGGTTAGGCCGAAATGTAACCATTTTCCTTCCTTGCCTAATTTTTCTCGTGTTGCGTCTAAAAAAGCGATCACATCGTGATTCGTTATCTTCTCTATTTCATGAACTCTTTCTGGTTTGACGACAATCTTTAACAGCCTCGTACTCAAGCCTTTTGGAATAATATGGCTCTCTTCCTCAACTCTTGCAACAACCTTTTCAACCAGAAGCCACTTTTTCAACTTATATTCTTCATCCAATATATTTGCCAACTCTTTTGTTTGATAGCGTTTAATCATAGCAAACAAACCTCCATTATAACCCTAAATATAACTGAATAATCAAACCACCACGGTCGATTATAAAATTAATGTCTCTTGTGGCCTGGAAGGCCCTTTGAAAATCATCTATGTTTCTAATACGCATATTCCTTACCTTCAATATTACATCACCGGATATAATACCCAATTTTTTACCGACACCATTGGGTTCAACTTTTACTACAACAACACCTTCGCTGTATCCAAGATTGTATTTATTTCTGAGTGCCGTGTTGATATTTTCTACATATATTCCATATATTACAACTCTTTTTTCAACACTAGTGGATTCCTTAAACTCCTTAACCACAAGAACTGTTTTTATTGAATCCTTATCTCGTAGCAGAGTAATATTTAATGTATCATCCACAAAGACATTCGAAAGAAACCGATTCCAATCTGGGACATTATTTATTTCATGGCTGTTCGCAAATAGAATCCTGTCTTCTTCTTTAATTCCAGCATTATGGGCTGAACTTTCCTTTTCCACCCCTCTTACCAGTACACCAGATCTTTCGATACCTTTTGCCTCAGCAATATTTTCTGTAATATCCTGCAGCCATAAACCAACCCAGGGGGTCCTTACCTTGCCAAATTTCTTTGCCTCTTTAATAAATTTCTTGACATCATTAATCGGTCGGGCAAAACCAATGCTTTCTGAACCACCACCCGAAGTAAAGATAGCAGTATTAATCCCTACTACCTGACCCAGAATATTAACCAATGGTCCACCTGAATTGCCTGGGTTGATTGCTGCATCGGTCTGTATCATATTTTTATAAACTCTGCCTTCTCGGGTTGATTTAATTGCCCGATTGAGCGCAGATACTACACCAACAGTAACAGTTGGCCTTGTGTCTTCTAAAAGAAAGCCGAATGGATTACCGAGGGCTATTATCCATTCCCCAATCATCATATCATCTGAATCGCCCAGTTCGGCATATGGTAGATTACTTGCATTCACCTTTATCAATGCTAAATCATTGATATGGTCAGATGCAACGATCTCGCCTTTAAATTGTTTACCATCTGGCAACGTTACATTGATATCTGTCGCATTCAATATTACGTGTTCATTCGTCAAAATATAACCATCGGATGCAATAATCATACCCGAACCAAGATTTTTGATCTGCCTCTTGTGATAATATTCGGGGAAGAAATCCCGGAAAAAGTTGCGGAAAATATCATCATTAAAAGGGGAATAAAATGGTGAAGTTGAAACAACCTCTGTTTGTGTAACGGTGATTGAGACAACGGCTTGACTCACTTTTTGGGCAGCTAATACTATTGCATTTGTCCGCTGTCTAGAAATCTCATCATTGAGGTCAACGAGTCTGATCTTATCAGAATAGTAATGGAAGAACTCGGGTTTCAATAAACTGTATAACCTAAAACCCAGAATCGCCAGTATAATACCAAGAAGGATGAATAGTATATCGCGTTTTTTCATCGATGCTGCCAATCCCTAAAAATAGTTAAAGGGCAAGGGTAAAGAAGCTTGTATAAAAAATCAAGTATCCTTACCCAAACCGAATTTGCCATTTCAGTATTTCACCTCCACAAGAAAGAGTCCCTGGGGCGGCGCAAAATAAATTTCCTGTATCTTACCTGCAAAGACATCATCAGTATTATGAGGCGAAAACCTTCCACGCCCAACGTCAACCATAAACCCGATAACGCCGCGAACCATTTTTCTTAGGAATCTATCACCTTCAATTTCAATTATAATCTGAGAACCATTTTGTGTCAAGTTCACGTTATTAACGTTGCAGCGTGTATTATGATTGCCGTCGCAAACAGAAAAGTTCTTAAAATCGTGCTCATTGACAACATATGGAATAACCTTCCGTATTGCAGACAATTGGAGGCTGTATTTTACAAACCAATTATATCTCATTTTGAAGGGGGATGGTTCTAATGTTATATGATAACGATATATCTTACTCTTTGCAGAATATCTGCTGTTGAATGTACTCCCTACCTCTTCTATTTTTTTAACATAAATATCCTCCCTAACCAGTGAATTTACTCCTCGTTTAATTTGTTCTGTATCCAAAGGAGTAGAAGTGTGAAAGTTTGCTATCTGCCCGAGGGCATGGATACCTTGATCAGTTCTTCCTGCGCCGATAATTTTTATATTTTCGTTTGTGATTTTTTTCAATGCATCTTCAATTTCACCTTGAATTGTTCTTTTATTTGGTTGGTACTGCCAGCCATAAAAATTTGTACCATCATATTCAATCACAAATCTCAAATTTCTCATCAAACCAATTATAGTCAGAAATGTGCTGAAATCAATATAAGAAAAATACTAAATGCCACTCCTGTGTCTCGGAGAAAGAAGCACTAAATACTAAACAAACGAATGGAAAATGGCTTCGTTTTTTGTTTGACGGCTTGTTTCTCAATGTCGAATTTTCCCTCGACACTGAGCCTCGGGACGAAGTGCGAAATGAGACAGCAGCTCGCCCCGTTGAATACTTGGTTTCCTTCAGAACGGTGCAATATCCTTTGGACTATTAAAGACCTTTTAATATTTCTTTTAGCTGTAATAGTATATCCTTTATTCTACGGGGCTCGTATCGTTTTACGGCTTAGTTATACGGTTGGATTCGGATACCAGATTATCAGAATATCAGAGGGAAGCATATCAGAGGATCTGGACATCAGGAAATAAGAAAATATTATTGCCTGGTTCCCTGGTATTCTGGTGTCCACTTCCTGATAGCCTGGTTTCCTGATGACCGTTAAATAATAACAAGAGGTATGTGGTAAAAATTAAAAATAATTTTAATACAAAGATTAACTTAATTAAAGATTCCTATTTTATGTATTTAACAGGGCGGGCAGCGATGTCCCGCTTTGCGAGGACTCTCGCTCTTGCGGAGCCGTATAACGATTAACGAGAAACTCACAATATGTTAGGATTTCGGATTTAGAAATTAGGATTTTACCGAACGAAGTGAGGAATTTATGCCAAGCGTAGTTTTATTATAAATGTAGTACCTTTACCAAATTTACTTTTTACCACTATCTTTCCATTATGAGCCTCAATTATATTTTTGGCGATAGCCAAGCCGAGACCCGTCCCGCCTTTTTTTGTAGTAAAGAAAGGCGCAAATATTTTTTTGAGATGCTTTTTGGGTATGCCCTTGCCATAATCATGGAATTCAATAACCCCTTCTCTTCTATTTTTATAGGATTTTATTTCAATCACTTGCCCTTTTTTACTGGATTCGTATGCATTATTTAATACATTAGCGAAACTGGATTTCAGTTTATTCAAGTCCGCTAAAATAAAAAAATCTTTATCTTTCCTTTGTATCTTGGCATCCTTGTGGGTTGCTCCACGCATTGTATCAAGGAGAGCCTCACTAATCACCTCGCTGATGCGTACGCGATTTCTCTTTATTGGTGTAAACTGAGCAAAATTTAAAAAATCAGTTACAATTTCATTCAACCTGGTTGACTCTTGTATCGCCATATCTATAAAAGGTAAGATATTTTTCTTTTTCGCTGTCTCACGAATGACCTCAAGTGAACCCCTTATTGAAGACAAGGGATTACGTATCTCATGGGCTAATGAACCACCCAATTCAGCAAGAAGTTTTGTCTGTTTAGAAATTCGCGACGCTTCCTGGAGCTTCCGTATATTTGTCAAATCTTGTAAAATACCTAAGGCTGCCTTAAAGTTGTGAATCCGAGCACATGATAGCACATAGTAGCGTTTCGCGATCTTTAACTCTATAGAATTGGATGTGCCTGTATATCTTAAAAATTTAGCGATATGGAGATAGACCTGAGTACGAATTGGGCCTTCAGCAATATTGGTATAGATGATATCTCCCGTATCATCAACAGTAATAATCCCAGAAGGAAGGTTTTTAATAATCTCTTCTGTCGTTAGTCGTAATCTTTTAGCTTCCTCTGTTCTGCGTCGATATCTTTCTGACAGAGCTCCGCTCATTACGGCTGTCAACAAAAAGAGAAGTGTAAAAATGTAAAATCTATACATCACCAAACGTATTGGATGCACTGAGCCTCGTGTCTCAAAGAGTAGTAGACCAATGAAAAATGCCGCTGAGCTTAAGGCAATAATATAAGCACCACGTCGGAAGAGATACATCGAAGATAAAATAATAAGTAGAACATAGAGTAGCGGAAACATACTCTCTAAAGCACCAGTATAATGAATCATTGAGCCAATAAGTGGAATATCTAAGAAAAATAGTAGATACAAAACAATGCGCTCATCAAACCATTGCTGAAGGAGTAGCAATAGTATCGCCAAAATAAAAGAAGTAAGAATTATAAACCAGAAAGGAGTTGGGATACTATATGTGATTGGATATGATGACAGTAGGATAAATGTTATTAAAAGAGGATGTAAGATTATAAGACCAGTTAGCTTACTGAATCGTTCAGGATATACCATCATCCCTCAATTTAATTCACGATATATACATTTTATTGGTAACGCTCACCATTTTAATAATACAAATGCACAATAATGTTACGAGGTGAGCGCAGGTTTCTGTGATGTGCTGTATCTATTGCTCTAATCAGAAATAGTACCTGCCAACTGGAAGATTGGAAGATACATTGATATTACAAGAAACCCAACGATACCACCGAGAAAGACCATTATCACTGGTTCGAGAGCGCTCGTTAAATTCTCCACTGCCTGGTCTACTTCTGCATCATAAAAGTCTGCCACCTTGGAGAGCATGTCATCCAATCCTCCGGATGCCTCACCGATTGCAATCATTTGGGTCACCATCGGTGGGAAGACAGCGGTTTTAGATAATGGATCAGCAATGTTCTCGCCACCTTTGATTGATGTCCGTGCCTTGAGAATTGCATCTTCGATTACCCAATTGCCAGCACTCTTTGCAGTAATCTCAAGTGCATCAATGATTGCAACACCGCTTGAGAGAAGTGTAGAGAGCGTTCTTGAAAATCGAGCAATAGATTGTTTTTTCATTAAATTTCCGAATACCGGCAATTTTAAGAGAAGAGGGTCCATCACTTTTGCACCAGATTCTGTTTTGTGCCATCTTTGCATTATTGTAACCGTAGCGATAAAGATAATAAGTAAGGGAACTGTCCATACCTTCATGAAATCAGAGAGAGCCATAACGAATTTAGTCAATGCCGGAAGTTCTGCACCAACCCCCTCAAACATCTGTGTAAAAATTGGAATAACAAAGAGGAGCATTACTGCGATAGCCCCAACTGCTACAATACTGATAATGGCAGGGTATATCATTGCACCTCTAATCTTGCGCATGAGTGCTGCAGATTTCTCTAGGTAGGTTGCAAGACGGGAAAGTATAACATCCAACGCACCACCGGTTTCTCCTGATTCAACCATATTAACATAGAGATTATTAAAAATCCTCGGTTGGCGACGAAGTGCATCAGCAAGTGATAGTCCGCCTTCTACATCGCCTCGTACTTCACCCAAGACGCGCCGCAGTGCTGGGCTCTCTGTCTGTTTTGCTAAAATTTCAAGACAGCTGAGAAGAGGTAAACCAGCGTTCAACATTGTTGAAAATTGTCGAGTAAACACAGCAAGTGCACGCGTCGATACCCTACCACCGAAAAGTGTTATTCCCCTCTTTTCTTCTTTTATCTTTATTGAGGTTGGAATAATCTTCTTCTGCCGTAGTGCAGCTACAACGTCCGCTTGGGAACCCACAGCCAGTTCCCCGCTCGCCGATGCCCCTGAGGCTGTTCTACCTTTCCAGACAAATGTTGGCATGTCACCTCCTTACTTTTAATACGCGGAGATCCGCGGATAATGAAGCGAATTTACGCGGATAATTATTAATAAATAATTTTTATTCAAACATCTAAACCTATTTACCCTGTTAAATAACGCTAATCTCACAGTTACACTCCATAGAATATGTTCCTTGCCGACCTAATATTTTTATTATCGTCATGGGTATTGTATTTAACAAGGTAAACCATATTCATCCCAACACGGGTGATTTCTGCTCGACCATATGCTCGAATTCCTCAATGTTCGGTGCGTAATCAAATGCTGTTTCTAAGGTTATTAACCTCTTTGAATATAAGGTGTAGAGTCCCTGATTCATTGTCTGCATTCCATATTTCTGCCCGGCTTGCATTGCTGAGTAAATTTGGTGCTCCTTTTCATCTCTGATAAGAGCTCTTATCGCAGGTGTTGCAATCATCACCTCTACAGCTAAAACACGCCCACCGCCGATTTTGGGCAGCAATTCCTGGGTGACTACACCCTCAATGACAAAGGCAAGTTGTGCCCTCACCTGTCCCTGTTTATGTGGTGGAAAGATGTCAATTATCCGATGTATTGATTCTGCAGCGGAATTGGTATGGAGCGTGGCCAAGGTGAGGTGGCCTGTTTCTGCAACGGTTAAGGTCATCTCAATCGTTTCTAAGTCTCTCATCTCACCGACCATCACAACATCAGGGTCCTCTCGCAAGAGATACTTGAGTGCATTTGTAAAGGATTTGGTATCACTTCCAACCTGTCGTTGGTTAACAACCGCTTTTTTATGTCTAAACAGATATTCAATTGGATCCTCTACGGTAATGATGTGACATCGCCGCTCACCATTGACTTTATCAATAATTGCTGCCAGCGTCGTTGATTTACCGCACCCGGTTGGCCCAGTCACGAGAATGAGCCCCTTGGGTCTTGATGCGAGTTCTTGAATAACCGGTGGAATCCCCAAGTCTTTAAATCCCCTAATTTCAAAAGGAATGGTTCGAATTGCTACAGCGGCACTACCTCTCTGTCTGAAAAAATTTCCTCGAAAACGCGAAAGTCCAGAAATACCAAATGAAAAATCTAACTCCCACTCCATCTCAAACTTTTTGCGCTGCTGATCATTTAAAACGCTGTAGGTTAAATTTTGAACTAATTCGGGTGTCATCATTTCATAATTTGTTGGAACCAACTCCCCATCAATGCGAAACATAGGTGGTGCCCCTGTTGTTAAGTGCAGGTCAGTCGCATTTCTCTGCACCATCTCTTCCAAAAGCTGTGTCATTGTAACAGGCATTTTACCTCCTTAATATGACCTTTTTATAATTAAAATGCTAAAGTTTCCCTCATCAATTCTTCAACGGTCGTAACACCCTGTTTTATTTTCTCAATACCATCATCTCTTAAGGTCTTCATCCCATCTTTAATGGCCTTTTTACCGATCTCATCTGAGGAAGCACCCTTGAGAATCATATTTCTAATTTCTGAAGAAATTGGCATCACCTCATAAAGCCCAACTCTTCCTTTATAACCGGTTTGGTTACAATGAGAACAACCTTTACCTTTATAGACTATACCATCAGGGAAGGAATCCTTGGATATACCAGCCTCTTCAAGGAGTCTGGGATCAACTTTTATTTTTTCCTTGCAATTTGGACAGATACGACGCACAAGGCGCTGTGCCTGAATGAGCACTAAGGCACTGGCAACGAGATAGGGTGGAATACCGATATCTATTAATCGGTTAGTTGTCGAGGGGGCATCATTGGTATGAATCGTGGAAAATACAAGATGGCCTGTAAGGGCAGCACGAATTGCAATCTCAGCAGTTTCTGAATCACGTATCTCCCCCACTAATATGATATTTGGTGCCTGACGCAAAAAGGCACGAAGCGCCGAGGCAAAGGTGAGCCCAATCGCTTCATGAACCTGAATTTGATTTATTCCATGGATATTATATTCAATGGGGTCTTCAATTGTCATTATCTGGGTATCAGCGCTATTAAGACGGGCTAACGTTGAGTAGAGAGTTGTTGTCTTCCCGCTACCCGTGGGCCCGCAAACGAGCACAATACCATAAGGATTCTCAATTGCCTTGTGAAATTTCTGTAATGCTTCCTCAGAAAAACCGAGTTTTGTCAAATCGAGCATGAGAGAAGTGCGGTCAAGAATTCTCATCACTACCTTTTCACCATATAGGGTCGGTATAACCGAAACCCGAAGGTCAATCATCTTGTCGCTAACCAAAATGTTAATTCTTCCATCCTGGCACAGACGATGCTCCGCAATATTCATCTTGGCCATTAATTTTAATCTCGTAAGGATTCCTGCCTTTAAATTGAGCGGCGGAGATTGTTGCTCTCGTAAAACACCATCAACTCTAAAACGAACCCTTACCTGCCGCTCATAGGGTTCGAAATGTATATCAGAAGCCCCTTTCTCAACTGCATCAGCAATATAGTAATTAACCAATCGAATAACAGGACCTCCTTCGGCATCAGCCCGGAGTTGTGTCTCCTCAATCTCTTCGAAGTAGCCTGTTTCCAGGAGTTCCAAATCCTCGATACCCAATTCCTTGGGGCCAGGTTCAGCCACTACCTCAGCTATCCCCTTTTCCATCGTATAATAACGGTCTAAAGCCTCTCGTATACTCGATTCTGATGCGAGGACCGGATTGATTTCCATCCCCGTAATAAAACGAAGGTCCTCGATAGCACTGATGTCAGTTGGGTCGGGCATGGCAACGGTCAGATATCTTCCCTTCCGTTCAATCGGTAGCACTTCATAGTGAAATGCCTTTTCAGCAGGTATTAACTGCAACACCGCTTCGTCAGGGATTATATAATCAAGATCGACTACTTCCATTCGGTAGATGTTACTTAACTGAGCGAGTAATTTACTTTCAGAAATTAAATTGAGATTATTGAGCACACTAATTAATCGCTGACCAGTTTCCCGTCGTTCTTGAACCGCTGTACGCAACTGTTCCTCGGTCAATAAGCCATGCTTAATCAAGTATGCACTAAGTTTTTCTTCCATTATTCTACCTTTGTTTCTCGAATAACCTCTTCTATTGTTGTAAGACCCTTTTCCAATTTTCCTAAGGCAGAATCGCGTAGTGTCAGCATACCTTCTTTTATAGCTGTTCTTTCAATCTTATCGGTCAATGCCTTTTGAAGAATCAACTCTCTTATTTTTGGTGTAACGAGCATATTTTCGAATATCCCAATTCTTCCCTTATACCCGGTTCCGCGGCACTCCTCACAACCTTCCCCTTTATATAAGGGGTAATTGACCTTCTTCGGGTCAAGCCCAGCATCAACCAAAACTTCAGGAGGATACTTCACTGTGTGTTGACACTTACTGCAGACCTTTCTTAAAAGCCTTTGTGATTGGAGGGCTAAGAGTGTCGAGGCAATGAGGAATGGCTCGACATCCATATTCACGAGTCTCGTAATCGTGGCTGCTGCGGAATTCGTATGAACTGTGGAGAGCACGAGGTGGCCAGTTAATGATGCCCTGATCGCAATCTCAGTGGTTTCCAGATCCCGGATTTCGCCCACCATGATTATATTGGGGTCCTGACGAAGATAGGAACGCAGTGCTGAGGCAAATGTTAATCCAATCTTTTCACGTACCATCAATTGATTAATTCCCATGAGTGAGTATTCAATTGGATCTTCGGCAGTAATGATATTTAGACCAGGGTCATTCAACTCAGTCAAGGCGGAGTAAAGCGTGGTTGTTTTACCTGAACCAGTCGGACCGGTAACCAGCACAATACCATAAGGGGATTTGATCGCCTTGCGGAAGGTTTTTAGTGTTTCTTCTTCAAAACCCAAGAGGTCCAAATTCAATTGGATAGCAGAACGATCGAGAATCCTCAGTGCAAGTTTTTCGCCGAACAGTGTTGGTACTGTTGACACACGTATGTCGATGATTTTATTATGAACCCTTGCCTTTATTCGACCGTCTTGCGGAAGCCTCTTTTCTTCAACCTTAAGTTTGGACATAACCTTGATTACCGTGGCGAGCGATTTTTTCATCTTTTGGGGTGGTTTCATAACTTCATGCAAAATGCCATCAATACGATATCTAACTCTCAAGTCATTTTCATACGGCTCAATGTGAACATCTGACACATTGAGGTCAACTGCATCAGTGATAATCTTACTTGCCAATTTAAGGGCTGGACCACTATCAGTACTTTCTATGACCGTTGATAAATCCTCCTCCTTTTTTTCTTGTGTCTCATCAACAACCTGTACCTGTGCCCCAATGGCATCCGTTGCTTCGATTTCATGCATCACATCGGTTAATAATTTTTGAACATGATAATGTGCTTGCACAATTTTCAAAACAGCTTCATCAGACGCAACGACTGGATCTATTTCAAAACCTGTTGCAAACTTTATATCTTCTATTGCTGCTACATCACCTGGATTTACCATTGCCAAAATCAGTTTACGCCCCAATCGCTTAACCGGTATGACCAGATATTTTGCAGCAAGGTCACCAGGAATTAATTTTAATACTGAATCTTCTAGTGCTTGCTTTTCAAGGTCGACTGCCTTAACGCCAAAGTGTCTTGATAGGGCACCTAATAACTCCTTCTCTGTAATAAACCCCAGCTTTACTAAAGTGGTTCCAAGCCTTGTACCATTCCTTTTTTGGTCTTCCAACGCCTGATCGAGCATTTCTTCAGTAATCAACTTCTGCTTCAGCAATATTTTACCCAGTTGCATGCTATAATATAATACAAATATTAAGAATTGTCAAGAGGTAATTTTGAGATTTCTGGAAAAAGCTAGAAATTTCTGTCCGAAGACACGCGTGGAGTCTAGAGACTCTGCGTAGAGCCTCGTTCTCTGAGAGCGGGCTTGCTGAGATTATATAGACAAAATACACCAAAAAAATGACTAATAGCAATATCCGTAATATTTACATAATAATCCCAATAAAAGGAGCTTAAATACTCTTTAAAGCTTTTATGGAGATTTCTGAAAAAGACCAGAAATCTTCGATTACAGTGATTTGCATAAGATTACGCCGATGGTAGTCGCTGAAATATCACTGTCCCGTTTGGCGGGATCCACGATTTCTTCTATGTTTATATCCAATAACGATAAATCGGGACAATCTTTCTGTTATCATCGTAATCTTGAGAGCGATGATGACTTTTTCAGAGCTCTCTTATGAGAGTATTGACAACTATATATTTTGAAGTATAGTTCCATGTGTTATTAGGAATAGATAATCTCATTGCTACGCGCTTCAGATGTTTAAATAACATGCATATTGCTATTTGTAGTAATCTCTCTTCCTGTGATTCTCTTCTCCGACCCACAATTGACATTTTACATCAACAAAAAAAAATTAAAATAAAAATGGTCTTGGCACCAGAACACGGACTGTATGGTGCACTACAGGATCAACAGGAATCGAAGGATTTCTATGATAGAGATAGAAGGGTGTGGGTCTATAGTCTCTATGGCAAACAAAAAATGCCTGATATAAATATGTTAAAGGAGTTAGATGCCTTGCTCATTGATTTACAGGATATAGGAACGAGATACTATACCTTTCTATGGTCAGCAATGTTACTGATTCAACAGATGGTTCGGCTAAAAAAGAAGGTGATCATTTTGGATCGACCAAATCCGTTGAATGGTACAACCGTTGAAGGACCTGTTCTTGATGCGAATTATGCCTCGTTCGTTGGACTCTATCCAATACCAGTGCGGCACGGCTTAACAATTGCTGAACTGTGTAATCTCATTAACACAGAATATGCACTTGGAGCTGAAATTGAGGTTATAAAGATGAAAGGCTGGCAGCGCCACTATTATTACAATGATACCGGACTGCGCTGGACCGTCCCATCGCCTAACATGCCCTTATTTGTCACTGCCTGCGTGTATCCTGGAATGTGTCTTTTTGAGGGTACCAATATCTCTGAAGGTAGAGGAACAACAAGACCATTTGAAATATTTGGAGCACCATGGATTGAACCATTTTACCTTGTTAAAAGAATTAAAAAAGAAGCAATCAACGGAGTCGACTTCAGGCCAACCTACTTTATTCCAACATTTAATAAGTATAACGGCAAATTGTGTGGCGGCGCGCACATGTACGTAAGAAATCTTAAAAAATTTGATCCGGTTCTCACTGGATTGGCAATAATAAAAGCAATAAAAAATCTTTATCCAGACAAATTTCAATGGCGAAAACC
>Ga0114921_10000607_pt1 | contig 15434 bp, 11 predicted proteins | sample BentaG_FD_87016 | JGI IMG/M metagenome (GOLD analysis project Ga0114921, IMG submission 87016) | Deep subsurface microbial communities from South Atlantic Ocean to uncover new lineages of life (NeLLi) - Benguela_00093 metaG | ecosystem: Environmental > Aquatic > Marine > Oceanic > Sediment ...
AAGGTATTTCATATACTCGAACTCCTCAGAGATGAGATCGGTTTTGATGAGATTGGTAAAAAAGTGAAACGCAAGTTCAATGGGTTCAAAGTTGCCCCTTACTATGGATGTCTACTGTTAAGACCTGAAGAAGTAGGGATTGACGATATGGAGAACCCAACGATATTAGAAAATCTATTTAACTCTTTAGGTGTGGAGACGATTGACTTTCCCTACAAGAACGAGTGTTGTGGTGCATACCAGACTGTAAATGAAGTTGACCTTGTGGTTCAGAGGACATATACAATAATAAATTATGCGAAAAAACTCGGTGCAGATATGTTGGTAACTTCCTGTCCGCTGTGTGAATTCAACTTAGATAGAAGACAGGAGGAAGTGAAGAAGAAATTTCCTGACTTTGAAGGATTACCCGTTTTATACTTTACCCAGATTATGGGACTCGCTTTTGGGCTGGATAAGAAATCTTTACGGTTTGACTTGAATTATATAAATCCCGAACCATTACTTAAGGACAAAAAACTTTTATGAGGATTGATAAAAGGGGTGTTTTAACAGGAACCTGGAATCTTAGCGGCAACCAGGCATGTGCTGAGGGCGCACTTGCAGCAGGATGTAGGTTTCTTTCTGCTTATCCAATTCCACCATCCATTGAAGTAGTGGAAAGATTTACGCAAAGGGCAAAGGAAGTCGGTGCAGTTTTTGTCCAGATGGAAGACGAAATTTCGGTTCTTGCAGCTGTTTTAGGTGCATCTTGGACAGGGAAAAAGTCAATGACTGTAACCTCGGGACCTGGTTTTTCCAATATGATGGAGCATCTGGGGCTTGGCGTGATGCTGGAAACTCCTTGTGTAATTGTTGATATTCAACGAGCAGGTCCCGCTATAGGTATTCCAACTCGTGTAGGTCAAGGAGATATGATGCAAGCAAGATGGGGCTCTCATGGAGACTATGAAATAATCGCCCTTTCTCCAAGCTCTCCACAAGAGATGTTTGATTTTACTATTAAAGCATTTAATCTCTCTGAGCGCTACCGTGTCCCTGTTGCAGTGATGTCAGATGCGTATGTAGCTCATTTGAAGGAGAAGGTTGTGATACCTCCTGCAGGAAAGATTAAAATTAAACCCAGGCGATATTATAAGGGACGAAAGGACAAATATTTACCATTTAAAAGAGATAAGGATTTTGTTCCTCGTATGGTAGATATAGGCGCTGGGTATAGGTTTCATGTTACGGGGTTAACCCATGATGAGCGTGGCTATCCTATTATGTTTGAAGAATGCCAGGAGCATAATGTTCATCCTCTGGTTAAAAAAATCCGTCACTATGTAGATAAGATTGTTGAATTTCAGGAAGTAGAGACTGATGACGCTGAAGTTGTAATTATCTCATATGGAGCGACTTCAAGGTTTGCACTCAAAGCAATGGAGCAAGCAAGGAAGTCTGGTATGAAGGTGGGCAGTCTTAAACTTATTACAGTCTGGCCCTTCCCTGATAAACGGGTAGCTGAACTTGCGAAGAAAGCAAAGGCTTTTGTGGTTCTGGAAATAAATTATGGTCAGATTGTTTTCGAAGTTGAAAGATGCAGTTACGGAAATGCAAATGTTGCATTTGTTTCTCACGGAGAAAAGGGAATTGATAACATAGAGGATTTACTTTCGACAATCGAACAAGTTTTAAAAGAGAAGAAAGTAAGAAAAGGAATTATTGAGTACCGCACATAAATTTATGTGCGGGATAAATGAGTCAGGAAGACATAAAATGTCGCCAGTGAAGACCATCGATAGTAAGATAATCCATCCGATGGATAATTTGCTTCGTATGGAGAGGATACCTCATATTTGGTGTCCTAGCTGTGGGATTGGTTTGGCTGTTACTGCTTTTACCGCCGCTCTTGAAAAAGCGAAGATCGATTTAAACAAAGTTGCTATAGTTTCTGGTATAGGCTGTACTGGAAGGGTAGCAGGTTACACAAAGCTTGATTCATTCCACACTACTCATGGTCGTCCCATTGCTTTTGGAACTGGGATCAAGATTGGGAACCCAGAAATAAAAGTAGTTGTGTTTTCAGGAGATGGTGACTTGATTGCAATTGGTGGTAATCACTTTATTCACGCTGCAAGAAGGAACATTGATATGCTCGTAGTATGTGTAAATAACTTTATTTATGCGATGACAGGTGGCCAGGTGGCTCCAACAACTCCACTAGCCGCTTATGCCACAACTTCACCTTATGGGTGTGTTGAACCCCCATTTAATATTCCGTACTTAGCAGATTCGTCTGGTGCTGTATATGTGGCAAGGTGGACAACTCTCCACATCCGAAGGCTTACTAATTCCATAGCTGAGGCACTAAATAAGAGAGGATTTTCGGTAGTTGAGGTTATTTCACCGTGTGGTATGTATTATTCAAGAATTAACAAGTTAGGGGATGGGCTTGATATGATGAAATTTTATCACGATAATGCAGAGATAAGGCATGGGGAAGATACAAAGAACCTTGATATTGGATTCCAAACAAAGATTATAGTTGGTAAATTTGTTGATAGAGAGAGACCTACCTATATGGATTCATATAACAAGTGGCTTTCTGAAATAAAAACTGAAGAGAAATTGAGAAAATAAGAAAATGGAAATTACAAGGATAGACAACTTTTTAATTTCTAATTTCCTAATTTCCATTTTCTGGTAAGGAGTATGAAAGCTAACCCAAAGGATGTAAATACTGGTGTCTATTATATAGATGGTGATGTTTCATCTGGTTATGGTGCCTTGGCAGCAGGATGTAAATTTGTAGGTGGCTACCCAATTACACCGTCCACTGAGGCATTCGAGGCAGTTTGCCGAAGGGGCCCCCTTGTTGGAGCCATGTTTATTCAAATGGAAGATGAACTTGGGTCTATAGCGTCTGTAGTTGGTGCATCCTGGGCAGGGGTTAAGTCGATGACTATTACATCTGGTCCGGGTTTTTCTCTTATGATGGAAACTATCGGATTTGGTGCAATGTTAGAGACCCCTTTTGTTCTATTAAATATCCAACGCGGTGGGCCTTCTACGGGAGTCCCAACCAAAACAGGTCAAGCAGATATGATGCAATCACGGTGGGGCTCACACGGAGACTATGAACTTATAGCCATATCCCCAGACTCTCCCCAGGAAATGTTTGATTACACAATTAAAGCATTTAATTTGGCGGAAAGGTACCGTTGCCCTGTTATGATAATGTCAGATGAATGTGTCGGTCATATGACTGAAAAAGTAGTTATCCCCCTCGCAGATGAGATTGAAGTTGAGCCCAGAAGATTTTATGATGGCCCAATCAATGAATATTTACCATTTAAGCCAGATGAGGATCTTGTTCCACCAATGGTAAAAGCAGGCGATGGCTATAAGTTATACATTACTGGGCTTATTCATGATGAAAGAGGTTATTCAATAAAAAACGAAGAATACAAATCCATTTATACTAAGCGGCTTGTTGACAAGATTAGGCTTAACAAAGACAAGATTATTGAACTAAAAGAAGAAGAAACAGATGATGCAGAGGTTGTTATTGTCTCCTATGGAATATCATCAAGAGTTGCCGTAAGAGGAATTGAAAAAGCAAGAGAAAAGGGGATAAAAGTAGGAAGTCTTAGACTTGTCACAGTATGGCCATTTCCTGATGAGAAGATAGCAGAACTTGCAAAAACTATAAAAGCCTTTGTAGTTCCAGAGATAAATTATGGGCAAATTGCTTTTGAAGTTGAGAGATGCAGTCATGGTGAGGCAAATGTTATTCTTGTCCCTCACGGTGGGGCAGGAGTTCATAATCCCGATGACATATGCGATGCAATTGAATATGCTGCTAAAGAAAAGAAAAGGATTGAAGGAGTTATTGAATATAAGACAAAACTTGAGAAGTTAGTTTTTGAAGAAGGTTATAAATTACACGAATGAATCCAATTATAACTGCTTTTTCTAAAGGGATTGAGAAATCAGGGATTAAACCATCAAAAGTCTCTGTTCCATCAGATATTCCATTTGGATCGGAAGTTGTAAATCATTTGGGAGTTGACTTTTTTCATACTATTCGGGGACGGGCTATTCCTTTCGGTACCGGATTAAAACTGGGTAATCCAGCTCTAAAAGTAGTTCCCTTTGTTGGAGACCTCATGACACTTGGCGGAAATCATTTCGTGCATGCAGGAAGAAGGAACATGGAACTCTTAGTTATATGTGTGAATAATTTTGTTTATAGAAAGATAGGAGGACAACCTACTCCTTCGACTCCAGTAACATTTTCACCCTACTCAACTTTTGAAGAACCATTTAATATCCCACATCTTGGTAACTCTTGTGGTGCAGTATATACAGCAAGATGGACGGCTTTACATACTGATGAACTTGCAAATTCTATCGCCGAAGCCTTAAATAAACAAGGACTCTCTGTGATTGAAGTCATATCACCGGGACCCAATTATTATACAAAGATTGAAGACATAGAATCCAATTTGATAAATTTTTACTACGAAAATTCAGTAATAAAAAATGGTGAAGACCCAAAGAATGCGAGAATTACTCCTGAAGAGAAGATTGTAGTAGGCAAATTCACGGACAAGGAAAGACCAACATTTATTGACTCGTATAATGCTCAACTTAGTAAAGTATTAGGTGATAAATTTACTCCATATGGAGGTAAAAATGGCTGAGATTATATTTGTGGGTTTTGGAGGACAGGGTATCATTAAGTCGGGAATTATTACCGGAAGGGGGGCATCAATTTTTGACAATAAGTCTGCTACTATGACTCAGTCATTTGGACCAGAAGCAAGAGGTGGGGCATGTAGTACACAATTAGTGATATCAGACAGTAAAGTGCTTTACCCTTATGTTGAAACAGCAGATGTCTTTGTTGCTATGTCCCAGGCGGGTTATGATAAATATGAACACGAATTATCGGAACAAGGAGTGCTTTTGATAGATGAAGACTTGGTAAAGCCCAAGCCACCTCGAGATGAAATTAAGATTTTCTCTATCTCTGCTACAAGATTTGCTGAAGAACTGGGAAATAAAATAATTGCAAATGTAGTCATGCTTGGATTCTTCACTGCCGTTACCAAACTGGTATCAAAAGAAGGGATGAAAAAGGCAGTTGCAGATTCTGTGCCATCAAGATTTGTGGAACTTAACCTCAAGGCATTTGACAGAGGATTCCAGCATAAAAAACTATGAAGTACTGGCGAACACCATATAACATTGATGAAGTAAAAATCCCACAGGGCGAGATCCACATAATAAAGGACAGGTGTAAGGGGTGTAAGTTCTGTGTGGAATACTGCCCAAAAGATGTTTTAGAAATGTCTGAAGAGTTTAACGCCAAAGGATACCATCCTCCCTATGTTAAGAATCCAGAAGACTGTGTAAATTGCGGACTTTGTGAAATGCTATGCCCAGAATTCGCTATATGGTCAACTCTTAAAGAAGAAACAGGCTCCACATCTGGTGGATAGTTTTGAGATTTAATATGGCAATAAGTATCGATAATATTCAAAAAACACTGGATACAAAAGACATATATCTTAAATTCCCTGAAATTGCTCCTACTACTTATACTGTTAGAAAAATACAGTTATCTCCCTGTAAAGTTGGTTGTCCAATAGATACGGATGTAAAGGCTTATCTTGGTCTAATTGCTGTAGGGAAGTTTGAAAAAGCTCTTGAAGTAGTGAAGAGCGATAATCCACTGCCTGGAATCTGTGGCCGTATATGTGTACATCCATGTGAAACCGAGTGCAACCGCAATGAAATTGACCAATCACTCGCCATCTGTTCACTTAAAAGATTCCTGGCTGATTATGAACTCAAGAAAGGTAGAGCCAAGTATAAACCTATTAAAAGCATTAAAAAGGAAAAAATTGCTATTATTGGTTCGGGCCCAGCTGGTTTGACTGCCGCCAATGATCTCATTAGATTAGGATACAAGGTTTCTGTTTTTGAAGAATTACCAGTTGCTGGAGGAATGTTATACACTGGCATTCCTGAATACAGGCTTCCCAGAAATATTATAAAAACCGAGATTAAGGCAATAAAAGAACTTGGCGTCAAAATCAAAACAAACGCAAAGATTAAGAGTTTGAACAAACTGCAAAAACAAGGATACAACGCTATATTCCTTGCTATAGGTGCACACAAAGGATTGAAACTCGGTATTCCTGGAGAAGATGAATTTGAAGGTTTTCTTGACTGTATTACTTTCCTTCGAGCAGTGAACCTTAAGAAAAAAGTTAAAATTGGGAAAAAGGTTATTGTAATTGGAGGCGGGAATGCAGCCATTGATTCAGCCAGAACAGCACTCAGGCTTGGTTCTGATGTGCATATTGTATATCGAAGGTCAAGAAAGGAGATGCCTGCTAACGAATGGGAGATAGAAGAAGCAGAAAAAGAGGGAGTCAAGATACACTACCTTGCCTCTCCGATTAAAATACTTGGTGAAAAAGGTAAAGTAGTAGCTGTGGAGTGTATCAAAAACAAATTGGGACCACCGGATGCCAGTGGCAGAAGGCGACCTGTTCCAATTAAAAGGTCTGAGTTCAAAATAGAAGTCAACACAATAATCCCTGCTATCAGTCAACAACCCGATATCTCATTCCTCCCAAAAGACCATGGTCTTGAAATATCTAAATGGAATTCATTCGTAGTGGACGAGGAGACCCTTGCCACAAACATACCCGGTATTTTTGCTGGTGGTGATTGCGTCACTGGACCCAAGACTGTAATTGAGGCCATAGCAGCAGGCCACAGCGCAGCAAAGTCAATTGACAGATATCTGCAGGGCAAACCTCTAAAAGAAAAAACTAAATTATATGAAAGGGTAGAATATGAAATCGTAATCGAACCAAAGGAGAGGAAAGAAAGAATCCCTATGCGTGAACTTTCTTTAAATAGAAGAAAGAATTTTAGAGAGGTAGAATTAGGTTTGACTAAAAAAATGGCAATAGAAGAGTCAGAGAGATGTCTAAGGTGTGGGTTCTGCGCCGAGTGTAGCGAGTGTACGCCTGATTGTGATAAAAGATTGGTAGCCCTATCAGTACCAGGAGACACATCAGGGATGTTGTTGAGAGTCCCAATTGATCACAGTAAATTTCCATTAAATGGCAGTTCTCTACAAGGAAAGATCTCATGGGCTGATGTAAAGGAAGTACCTGTCATAGTGGAACCCATAACTGCTAAGGTAATAAGTGACCTTTGTCGTGGATGTGGTGATTGTGAAGAGGTCTGTGAGTATTCCGCTCCCAAATTACAGGCTTGTGGTGAGCCGACAAGCCGAACCACTTGTGGTGAGCTAAATCGAACCAAGCAAGAAAATGGAGTCAAGATTTGTAGTATTGAGGAATCTCTATGTAAGGGGTGCGGCGTCTGTGCATCTATTTGTCCATCAGGTGCAATAACAATGAATTATTTCAGTGACACTATGATTAATAGCCTATCTATGAAATCTGCGGCTGAAACTAAGATAGTTGCCTTTGTCTGCAATTGGGCTTATCCGATGACACAAGATTTTGAAACATTTAACTCTATACCTCTTATTAGAGTTATGTGTTCTGGTCGTATCACTCCCGACTTTATTCTCAAAGCTTTTATGCATGGTGCCGATGGTGTCATAGGAATAGGATGCTCCGAAGGAAAATGTCATTATATCAACGGTAACGAAACTGCTGAAAAGAATTTTGAGAAAGCAAGAAATATTTTATACACACTTGGAATCGAGCCCAACAGAGTTAAACTTGAACGGCTATCACCTGATGAACCTGAGAAATTTAAAGAAGTCATTGGTTTTTTCATTAAGAACATAAAGAAGAAAGTTAAATAGAGATAGTATGGCAACGGAAATTAAAGAGGCTTTACAGGACATAATTAAAAGAACAAAGGCATATAACTGTATCGAGTGTGGAAAATGCAGCTCAGTCTGTCCTATTTCTCTTCTAAATGAAACTTGTTTACCAAGAATTACCGTTAATAAAGCTCTATTTGAAGCCCCTGAAGTGCTGCTGAAAGATGAACTCCTCTGGTCATGTCTGAGTTGTAGTCTATGTTATGAGAGATGTGAGTTCGATGTGAAATTCCACGAGTTTATAAGAGATTTAAGAATAGAGGCCTATAAGATTGGTCAACAGGGTATTTACGCTCATAACGGAGCAATGCAGTCTATAATGAAAATGATGACATCTCCTGACCTGAAACAGAATAGACTAACCTGGCTCTCAAAGGACCTCAAAACATCAGATAAAGGAGAGTTCCTTTATTTCGTAGGTTGCCTTCCTTACTTTGATGTCTTCTTCACCGATCTGGAATTAGATACTTTAAATATTGCAAAAAGTACCATCAAGATACTTAACCACTTAGGTATAGAACCTGTTCTGATGCCAGATGAAAGATGTTGTGGACACGACCTCTTGTGGACAGGAGATGTTGAGAACTTCAAAAAACTGGCACAGCATAATATTGAGGCGATTAAACGCACAGAAGCTAAAAAAATTATAACATCTTGCCCAGAAGGTTATTATACACTTAAAGAGGAGTATCCAAAATATGTTGGTAAATTAGGGGGAGAGGTAATTCATATTTCACAACTATTATCAGAAAAACTTTCTGAACTAGAATTCCAAAAACCGATAACCGATAACCGAAAACTGATTACCTACCAAGACCCTTGCAGATTAGGTAGATTCTCTGAAATTTATGAAGAACCAAGAAAAGTAATAACAGCCATAGATGGAATTGAACTCCGTGAAATGGAGAGGAATAGAAAGAGTGCAATCTGTTGCGGAACATGTGGATGGATGGGCTGTGGCACTTATTCCAAACAGATTCAGATAGCAAGATTGAAAGAAGCGAAAAATACAGGTGCAGATTTACTTATCACATCCTGTCCAAAATGTATGATTCACTTCAAATGTGCACAATCTGATAAAGATGTAGATAAAAAAGCAAAAATTAATATTCAGGATTTAACTACTTTAGTAGCAAACAGTCTAAAAGAAAGGAGGTGATTGGATTGGCGGAAGAGCTGAGAATAGGCGTGTTCGTTTGTGAATGTGGGATAAACATCGCAGGCACGGTAGACTGTGACGAACTTACAGAATGGGCAAAAACATTGCCTGATGTGGTCTTCGCGATTAAGAATAGATATACCTGTGCAGAACCTGGTCAACTAGAGATAAAACAATACATCAAAGAGGAGAATCTAAATAGGGTTGTTGTTGCAAGTTGCACTCCTCGTATGCATGAACCAACTTTCAGAAGATGCTGTGCTGATGCTGGCCTTAATCCTTATCTCTTTGAGATGGCTAATATTAGAGAACAATGCAGCTGGGTACATTCAGACAGAAAACAAGCTACTCAAAAGGCAAAGGATATCGTAAAGATAGCAGTTGCGAAGGCAAGATTCCTTGAGTCTCAGAAAGAACTTGAGGTTCCAGTTACTCAGGCTGCTTTGGTTGTAGGAGGCGGCATAGCAGGAATACAGTCATCTTTAGATCTTGCTGATGCAGGTTATCAAGTCTGGCTGGTTGAGAAGGAGCCTACTATCGGTGGGTTAATGTCTTATATCAATAAGACCTTCCCCACCATGGACTGAGCGATATGAATCCTCGGACCGAGGATGATGGATGTCGGTCGGCATCCTAAAATTAATCTTCTCGCCTATTCAGAGATAGAGGAAATTACTGGTTATATCGGTAATTTCCATGTAAAGGTACGTAAAAAGGCAAGATATGTGTATGAAGAACCCTGTACCGCGTGCGATGAATGTGTTAAGGTATGTCCTGTTGTAATGCCCGACGAACACCAACTCGGACTTTCAACAAGGAAGGCCATATACATACCTTTTGCACAGGCTGTACCCGCTTCCTATCTCATTAATATGGAAGATTGTCTTGGAAACAATCCAATCGCCTGTGGAAAGTGTGCAGAGGTTTGTGACCCAAAGTGTATAGATTTTGACCAACAGGATGAGTTTGTGGAGTTCGATGTTGGTGTTGCTATCGTGGCAACAGGGATGTATGTCTGTGATCCCACTATACTTGATGAATACCGTTATACAAAATATGAAAATGTCATCACCTCATGGGAATTTGAGATACTTACAGGGCCAGGGTATGTTACAAAAGGTGAACTTTTAAGACCAACAGACCGCAAACCTCCAAAGAACATTGCTTTTATCCAGTGTGTTGGTTCAAGGTCTGAAAAACGCGGTAATCCTTACTGCAGCAACATTTGCTGTATGAATACTGTTAAAGATACTCTTTTTCTTAAGGAACATCATCCGGAAATTGATTGTTCAGTTTTCTATATTGATATACGATCATTTGGAAAAGGATATGAGGAGCTCTATAAAAGGAGTAAAGCGGTGGGAGTCAAGTATATAAGAGGCATCCCTGGAGATATCGTTGAAGACCCCAAGACAAAGAATTTAATTGTTACTGTAGAGAATACAACTACCGGAAAGATTGAAAAACACGAGTTTGAAATGGTTGTGCTTTCAATAGGTGTAATTCCGAGACCTGAAACTGAGCAAATTCAGAGAGCCCTTACACTGTCAAAAGCTCCAGGCGGTTTCCTTATGGAGTCACATTATCAATTAGACCCCATTGACTCGCCTACAGGAGGTGTATTTTTGGCTGGATGTTGTGAATCACCTAAGGATATTAAATCTTCTGTTATTCAGGCATCAGGTGCAGCATCGAGGGCTGAAACACTGCTTACCACTGGTAAGGTGAAAGTGGAAGCTATTACTTCTACGATTATTCCCGATATGTGCAAAGCTTGCGGTATCTGTGCCGATGCATGTCCTTATGGTTCGATAACCGTTGATAGAAAGGCAAAGACTCCAGCTGTGGTTGTTGAAGCTGCTTGTAAAGGTTGTGGAACTTGTGGTGCAGAGTGTAGATTCGATGCAATTGAGATGAAACACTTTACCGATAGGCAGATAATGGCAATGATTGATGCAATGTTTGAAGAGAAACCAGAGGAAAAAATCTGTATCTTTGCCTGTAACTGGTGCTCATATGGTGGTGCAGACCTTGCTGGACTCTCAAGAATGCAGTACCCTCCAAATGGCAGGATAATAAGGACGATGTGCAGTGGAAGAGTGGATGAGAAGTTTATTTGGCATGCCTTTAAAAAAGGCGCTCCAGTTGTACTCGTCTCGGGTTGCCATTTTGCTGATTGTCATTATATTAATGCAAATAGATGGACACAGAAAAGAATTGAGGGAATGTGGAATAAACTTGAACGCAAAGGGATTAGACCCGAAAGATTGCAGCTCGAGTGGGTCTCCGCTGCTGAAGCAGTTAAATGGACAAAGGTGATGCATGCAGTTGAAGATCTTAGAAAAACTGTAACAAAGGAGGAGATAGAGGAAACCAAGAAAATACTGAGTGATAAGAAAAAAGGATGAGGGTTTAATGGCTGAAGAAGTAACATTTAAATGTCTGAGATGCGGTTATGAATTCAAAGGGACCTACGATAGAAAGGTCCCGGAAGAGAGAGAGTGCTCAAAGTGTGGAAGCAATAGCATCCGCCCTTTGCCCAAAAAGAAAGAAAAATAGTGCCTGAAGAGTATAAATTACTCATAAACGGTAAGTGGATTAGCGGCGAAAAGAGACTTGAGGTAAGAAATCCTTACAATCAGGAACTACTCGGTACGGTTCCAGAGGCTGGCAAGCAACAAATAGAGAATGCAATTAAGAGTGCTCAAGAAGCCTTTAAGATAACAAAAACTCTCCCTGCTCATCTCCGCTCTCAAATTCTTGAGCACACCTCAGATACCATAAGAGAAAGAAGAGAAGAACTTGTTCGCACCATTACTTTGGAAGCAGGAAAGCCCATAAAATATGCAAGAGGAGAGGTCGACCGTGCAACAGAGACTTTCAAATTTGCATCAGAAGAAGCTAAAAGGGTATATGGAGAGACAATACCTATGGATGCAGCAGCCAAAGGAGAAAATAAGGTCGGTTTCACTTTCCGGGAACCACTTGGAGTTATTGGTGCTATTAGTCCATTCAATTTCCCATTAAACCTGGTTGCTCATAAAGTAGCTCCGGCTATTGCATCAGGAAATACTGTCGTGCTTAAACCATCTACCTATACTCCTATAACTTCACTTAAGTTAGGAGAAATTATGTTAGAAGCTGGACTCCCACCAGGGGTCTTGAACATCATAACAGGACCAGGCCCTACAGTTGGAGATGCTATAGTTAGAGATACAAGAATATCTAAAATTACATTTACTGGCAGTTCATCCGTTGGGCTTGGAATTACTGAAAAAGCAGGACTTAAACGAATTACCCTTGAATTAGGATCTAACTCTCCTGTAATTATTGATAAAGATGTAGAATTCCCCCTACAAAATATTGTCGAAAGATGCGTTTTTGGAAGTTTTGCTTATGCTGGCCAGGTATGTATATCTATTCAGCGTATTTATGTGCATCGAGATATAAAAGAGCAGTTCATCAAACAGTTCTTGAAAGCAGTCTCAGAGTTAAAATCTGGCGACCCATTGGATGAAAACATAGATATAGGTCCAATGATTACAGAAGCTGAAGCTGAGCGTGTAAAACAATGGATAGATGAAGCCGGTTCACAAGGAGCTAAACTCTTAATTGGAGGAAATCATAAGGGATCTATGTTTGAACCCACAGTACTCACTGATGTAAAACACGGGATGAAAGTAGTGTCTAAAGAGATTTTCGCACCTGTTGTATCAATTATGGAGTTTAAAGATTGGGAGCAGGTGATTGAAGAAGTTAATACCTCAAAATATGGGTTGCATGCAGGGGTTTATACACGCGATGTTAAGAAAGCCTTTTATGCGGCTAAAAACCTGGAAGCAGGTGGAGTTTTAGTCAATGATATCCCAACTTATAGAGTTGACCATATCCCTTATGGTGGTGTAAAAGGAAGTGGAATTGGAAGAGAAGGGGTAAAGTATGCTATAGAAGAAATGACTCAGCCCAAATTTGTATGTTTTAATTTAAGTTAAATGTTGACAGGGCAATTAGTGATAATATATTTTTTAATGGTACAACCGCTTGGGAAAATAAAACAATGAAGAGAATAGGTGTTTTCATTTGTCATTGCGGTATTAATATCGCCGGAACAGTGGATGTTGATAAAGTAAGAGAGGAAATCAGTAAATACCCCGGCGTAGTCCATTGTGAAGATTATAAATATATGTGCTCAGAGCCAGGTCAGTTAATGGTAAAGGATGCTGTCAAGGAGAAAAATCTTGAGGGAGTAATAGTAGCCGCTTGTTCACCAACTCTTCATGAAGCTACATTCAGAAGAGCTGTCCAGTCCGTTGGTTTGAACCCTTATTTATATGAAAGTGCCAATATAAGGGAACACTGTAGTTGGGTACATAAGGATAAGGAAGTAGCGACAGTAAAGGCAATAAAGATCGTGAAAAGTATAGTTGAAAAGGTAAAACTTAATGAAGGACTCAAACCGATAGAGGTACCTGTTACCAGGCGCGCACTCGTGATTGGAGGAGGGATTGCTGGGATTCAGGCTTCTTTGGATATTGCAAATGCTGGTTACCATGTGATATTAGTTGAAAGAGATCCATCTATTGGTGGCCATATGATTCAGCTCTCGGAGACTTTTCCTACACTTGACTGCTCACAGTGTATTATGACACCCAAAATGGTAGAAGTGGGACAACACTCCAATATTAAGCTATGCACCTATTCTGAGATAGAAGAAGTCTCAGGCTATGTTGGTAATTTTAAAGCAAAAATAAGACTTAAGCCCAGTTATGTAGATTGGGAAAAGTGCACTGGATGTGGGCTCTGCAGCGAAAAATGTCCTACTAAAGTCCCATCAGAATTTGATGTTGGGCTTAGTAAGAGGAAAGCAATCTATACTCCTTTCCCGCAAGCGGTTCCTAATAAACCCGTAATTGACAAGGAACATTGTTTATACTTCAAAACAGGTAAGTGTAAAATATGTGAGAAGGTCTGTGATGTGGGAGCAATAAAATTTGATGAAAAAGATGAAATAGTAGAGGAAGAAGTAGGTGCTATTGTAGTCGCCACTGGTTATGAACTTTATGGTATGGAAAATATTGGAGAATACGGTGCTGGTAAATACAAGGATGTAATTAATGGACTTCAATTTGAACGGCTTCTCTCTGCATCAGGACCAACCGCAGGTGTAGTTAAGAGGCCTTCTGATGGCAAAGTTCCAAAAAGAGTGGTATTTGTGAGTTGTGTTGGTTCAAGAGACCCTGAACACCATTTTCCATATTGTTCCAAGATATGCTGTATGTATACTGCAAAACATGCGATGCTTTATAAACATCGGGTGCCTGATGGCGAGGCAATTGTATTCTATATTGATGTTAGGGCAACTGGTAAGAAGTATGAAGAATTTGTAACCCAGGCACAGGAAGAAGATAAAGTTCTCTATATCCGTGGCAAGGTATCCAAGATATTTTCCACCGGAGGTGGATCCGCCTCTGGCGGAAAGGATGGAAATGAACTTGTAGTTTTGGGTGCAGATACTCTCATAGGTAAACAACTTGAGGTGAGATGTGATATGGTTGTGCTCTCTATGGCAATGATGCCAGGTCAAGGAATAGATGACCTGATAAATAAGCTAAAAATACAGGCAGACGAACACGGATTCCTTAGCGAGGCACACCCAAAACTCAGGCCAGTAGAGACACTTACTGCTGGATTCTTTCTTGCAGGCGCTGCTCAGGCGCCTAAAGATGTGCCCGAAACAGTTGCACAGGCATCAGGAGCAGCATCCAAGGTATTAGAGATGTTCTCACAGGAAAAACTTGAGCATCTACCAATTATCGCTACAGTAGATGAAGATTTATGCAGTGGTTGTGGAGTATGTGTTCCACTTTGTCCCTATGATGCCCGTGAACTTACAATGAAAGACGGCAAGAAAATTGCTACTGTGACTGAAATTCTATGTGAAGGGTGTGGAAGTTGTATTGTAGCCTGCCCTTCTGGCGCATCCCAGCAGAGGAATTTAAGAGACAACCAGATATCGAAGATGGTAGAAGCAATGACTTCTGTTACTTCCTTGGATAGATTATTGGAAGAGGTTGGAAGTGATAAACAGAATAATACGAAAAGATGAGTTATAGATGCGAATAACCCTCGTCAGAAATATCAATCTTGTTACTTGGTGAAACATAATGCAAAATCATTTCCTTTTTTTCATTTTGCAATTCGACATTCATAGAATGTCGTTTATCTGTGATAATCAGTGTCTGAATTACAATGTATTCTTTTTCTGAAAATTTAGTATTCGTGTACATTCGATTATTTCGTGGTTTCTTTTTTTCTTGACATATTTTTATATTTTTTCTAAAAGTATATTGAGGAAGGGCTGTCCCACCTTTTCAGCCCTTCAAATCACCTCCTCTAAGGGTGTTC
>Ga0114921_10000608_pt1 | contig 15408 bp, 15 predicted proteins | sample BentaG_FD_87016 | JGI IMG/M metagenome (GOLD analysis project Ga0114921, IMG submission 87016) | Deep subsurface microbial communities from South Atlantic Ocean to uncover new lineages of life (NeLLi) - Benguela_00093 metaG | ecosystem: Environmental > Aquatic > Marine > Oceanic > Sediment ...
ACGGAAAGGAGAAGATTTGCATCGAGTTCGGGGTTGGGCGTGTCTAGGAGGTGAAGATAGGAGAGAAGGCGGACTGTCAGAATGCTCAACGTGAGTATGGGGAGGAGCCCCACAATGAAGGATGTCCAAAAGATCCTGCTGCGGTTGTCTGCATTTCCTTCGGAGTGCAGCCCAGAGATCATTCTGACCATGATCTTCTTGAGACCCAGGTTTCCTGTCAGTGACACAGCGTTCAGCGCGATGATCAGCAGTGCGTATTGCCACGCCAAGTCCGCTCCGAGAAACCGTATTAGTATGCTAAAGGTGAGGATGCTGATCAGAAACACGGTTCCCTGCTGAAGGAGGACGGCGCCTATGCTCCTAGCCAAGCCAAACTGGTACCGAGGTGAGGACATGGGTCTTGCCGCGTAGTGATCCCGAGAAGTCTTTGATCAACCGTGAATACTGAAATCAACCATTCTTAAGCGTTCCCGCGTAGCATGGGGGAAAAGGCGTATGGAAAGTGACACCTCCTACAGTGTAGGGACTCAAATGCCGACCCACGGAAGCGTTGCTAAGGCTGGCAAGGTTAGGTCGCAGACCCCGGTTGTCGAGGGCCGAGAGAGGAAGTCTCCCTCGTCGAAACTGAGGAACGGACGCAACTACCGCGTCAAGTTCATACTCAAGAGGAATCCAGGACGGGGATACAGGAGATGGAGATAGAGCCCGGTTTCGAACAGCGGGGATCGAAAAGCCCAGCCTCAACTCCTAGTACTCTCGAACGCGTCTCGGACACTTGCGTCCGAAGCATTACTTTACATGGCTCAGAGGACTACTTTGTGAAGTTCATATGCCGTTCACACAAACCCCGTATGTCAGAACGGCTGTAGAGCCTGCGAACACGAGCTCGAAACCCTAGGAGGGATCTGGGAAAATGGAGAAGGGTACACCAGGATACCGTGGAAGGCTCCACGAAATGCTCAACTCACGGGGGATTGCGGTCGGAGATGTGGTCAGGATAACCAGGGAAGACAGGATCTTCCAAGGCATGCTAATGCCACGCCCCGAGTTGTCCGACGATAGGCACCTCGTCATCAAACTATCCAACGGATACAACATAGGGATACGCGTCGATTCCTCCGTGAGTCTTGAACGAGAGGGGGATGCGAGGAGAAGTTGACTCCTGCCAAGCCTTCTCCTCGGGTGACGATTCTTGGAACCGGGGGAACGATAGCAAGCAGAGTCGACTACCGCACAGGAGCAGTCAAGCCAGCCGTCAGCTCTGAGGAATTGGCGGAGATTCTCCCAGAGCTTCGTGAGCTGGCCTTCATAGAGCCGGAAGTGATACTCAACAAGTACAGCGAACACATCACCCCCAGTGACTGGACCACAATGGCTCAGATCACAGCCGACAAAATCGAGAGCGGGGTATCAGGCGTCGTCATTCTCCACGGAACTGACACACTGGGGTACACCGCAGCTGCCTTGAGCTTCGCCCTCCGAGAGCTCCCCGTGCCCGTGGTAGTCGTTGGGTCCCAGCGGTCGTCCGACAGGCCAAGCTCAGATGCAGCCTTGAACCTTATTTCGGCTGTTGCCGTGGCGGCCCGAGCCCCATTCGCGGAGGTGACGGTCGCGATGCACGAGAATCTGTCGGACGATTTCGTCCTACTGCACAGGGCCACTCGAGTCAGAAAGAACCACACGAGCAGGAGAGATGCCTTCCAAACCATTGACTCTACTCCCCTTGGACGCGTCAAGGGAGGATCGGAATTGGAGCTACTCACAGATGATTATCTAGGCAGAGATCCTGCGAGGGAGCTAAGACTGAGAGGAAAGTTCAACGAGAAGGTCGCTCTGCTCAAGTTCTATCCGAGCTTCGATCCTTCACTCATAGATTTTCTGGTCGACAAAGGGTACCTCGGATTCGTTCTGGAGGGTTCCGGGTTGGGCCATATCAACGACAGGTCGTACCGATCGCTGGAGAGGGCCAGCGAGAAAGGTGTTCACGTCTTCGTGACCTCCCAGTGCATATGGGGGCGGACTAACTTGAGGGTCTACGATACGGGTAGAGATCTGTTGAGGCTGGGAGTCGTCCCTCTCGAGAACATGCTGGCAGAAACAGCTCTCGTCAAACTCATGTGGGCGCTCGGGAACTTCGAGAAAGGTGACGAGGTTGTGGAGGCGGTGAAGACCAATATCGCCGGTGAGATCGTGGAGAGAAGCCTGGGTGGGCCACAGAGGGGCTTCAGGGATTGAGATCGAGACTCGACTATGGAGAGATCGGTCTCAAAGTGGGGGTGGAGATTCACCTTCAGTTGTCAACGGAGAGGAAGCTGTTTTGCCATTGTCCCACAGCTCTGGACGAGAAGGCGACAGGCAGGTTCACTAGACGTTTGAGACCGACACAGAGCGAACTCGGTCAGGTCGATCCGGCGGCTCTTTTCGAGTTTGAGAAGGGAAAGATCATAGAATACTGGAATCCAGAAGCCTCCTCGTGTCTGGTGGAGATGGATGAAGAACCCCCCCACTCTTTGAATCCCGAAGCACTGTTTTCAGCCATCAGGATGGCGAGGTTTCTTCACTCGTACGTCGCCGACGAGATCCACGTGATGAGGAAGATAGTCATTGACGGTTCCAATACGGGAGGGTTTCAGCGAACATGTATCGTGGCACTAGGGGGAGATATTCTGCTCGACGACGGGGAGAGCGTGCCCATACAGACCGTCTGTTTGGAAGAGGACGCCGCTAGAATTGTGAAACAGAAAGAAGGCGTATCCACGTACATGTTGGACCGATTGGGCATTCCCCTCATCGAGGTCGTAACCTCCCCAGCGATAGGCTCTCCGTCGAAGGCCGTCGACGTTGCACTCAGGATCGGCCGCATAGGAAGGGCGACAGGTTACGTAAAAGACGAGCTGGGAGCCATCAGACAGGACGCCAACATCTCAGTCGGAGATGGTACGGTGGTAGAAGTGAAGGGGATTCAGCGTCTATCCCAGCTTCGCAAGGTTGTGGAGTTCGAGGCCCAAAGACAGGTCTCCCTCGTGAATATCTCGAACGAACTTGGGTCCAAGGGCGTATCGGAAGACGATCTACAGGTGCAACCGGTCGATGTGTCCGAGGCCTACGAGGACACGAAAAGCGAGACCTTGTCGGAAGCCCTCAGCCGAGGGGACAAGATCTACGCCGTGAAACTCAAAGGCTTCTCAGGGCTTCTCAGTAGAGACACAGCTCCAGGTTATCGGCTGGCGTCCGAGATGGTCGAGAAGGTCAGGTTTTGGACCGATGTCAAGGGGCTCTTTCACACCGACGAGATGCCCTCTCAAGGAATCACCGACCGGGAGATACGCCGGATGATGTCGAAACTATCAGCATCCGACGGCGATGCCGCAGTCTTCATATTCGGAGAACCAGCTGAGATCACAGAAGCTCTACGCAGAGTCCTTGAGAGAGCACTGGAAGCGCTCTCGGGAGTTCCCTACGAGACACGAGGCTGCCGGGAGGATGCCAGGACATATTTCCTGAGACCGAGACCTGGAATGTCCAGGATGTATCCGGAGACAGACATCCCTCCCGTACCGGTGACACCGGAACTGCTGCAAAGAGTCGATTCAGTCCCTATCACAGACCCGAGGGTGGAGATCGACAGGCTTGTGGAAATGGGTCTCACTCGACAGCTGGCTCGGGAGATCTTCGACTCTAGGCATTACGACCTGTTCCTCTCACTGGCTCCGGACTTGAAGAAAGTGAAGTCCTCCTTTGTTGCCTCGTCCTTGACCGGTATCCTCAGAAACCTGGAGAAGGAAGGATATGATGTGTCGAAGCTGAGTAGGGAACGGATAGAGGGGATCTTTCGAGCTGTCGATGAGGGAAGAACGGCGAAGGAGTCTGTTGGGTCGCTCTTCGAGTTTATGTCGGAGAGCCCCGAGAAGGGAGTCGAAGAGAGTCTAGAGGCATTGGGTCTCGTGATGCTTCCTCGAGCCGAGATTGAAAGAATAGTTGAGGAGGTCGTGGGGCGCATGAACCTGGAGGGAGAACCCGAGCGAGTGCTGGCTAAGGCCGTGGGACAAGTCATGTCCGTCGTGAGAGGCCGAGCGGAACCTTCAGTCGTCTCAGAGCTGGTTCGGAAGAGGCTGGGTAAGGAATGAGTTCGTCAGATTCCTCCCTTGAGCTCAGGATCAAACTGGCATCCCACGAGGTGGAGATTAAGGGTAGGAGGGAGGATGTGATGATCCTCCTTGATAAAGCGATGGAATACGTCGAAAAGTGGAGGGCCTTGACCCCCCCTGCTCAGCCCACTGAGGCACCTGCGCGTTCAGTAGGGGAAGATGCTTTAGAAGAAGTCGAGGCTCCCCCCTCTATTCGGATAGCTCCGGGGGACACGGCCGTTTCAATAGTCGAGAAACTCTTCTCCACTGACTGGGCGTCTAAGCCGAAGACCCTCAGGCAGGTAATGAGGACGTTGGAGTTCCTAGGGGTGCATTACCCCAAATCCACGATAGCCGTCACCCTCAGAAGGCTCGTGAAGCGAGGGGCGTTGCGTCGGATCAAATCCGAGCAGAACGTGTACGTATACCTCCCCTCGGGAGTCTCACGGGAGGCTTGACTCTTTGAAGAAAGGAACGCTGAGAGTGAGAATCGAATGGGAGGGCAAGACCTTCGAATTCACAGGCCGGCCCACCCAAGTCTCGAGCGAAATCCAGACCCTGCTCGTCAAAACGATTCCTGAACTCTCCCTTGCCCAAGAGCTGATTCTCTCCTTCGACGCAAGGGACCTCGCTGAGATCATCGCACAACACATCAGCGTAACCCCCGAGAACGAGATCATTCTCAAACTCTCACCCAGCTCGAGCTCTCTCAGCGACAGAATCTTGTGTGTCCTCGTGGCTCAGAAGTTCCTGCTTCTCTCCGGAAGAGCCGAGAACGATTACCTCCCCCTCCGGCAGCTGGCAGCCAATTCCTTGGGTTCACCTAAGTCCTCCTCCTCTAGATTGAGTGAGCTGATCGCGGATGGTCTGGTAGAGAAGCAGAGAGACAGGGGTGCTGTTTCGTACCGTGTGACCATAAGGGGTATTTTACACTTCAAGGGCTCCCGGGCTCCCGGGCTTCAATAGAAAAAAGAAGGAAGCCTGCGGACCTGCCTTCCTACGTAGATTTCACGTTGATGACCTGATCTATGGGGGTCTTCTGAACGTACCTGTATCTTCTCGCTTTCCCCTGTCTCGTCAGCTTCCCTTCCTTAACTAGGTCCAGCAGAGCGTGAGAAATAGCGCTTCTGTCGTAGTGATACCCTTTTCTCGACATCTCGTCGTACACTTCACCCAAAGCTCTCGGCCTGGCCATCCAACCTTGCTTCCACAATCCCTCGATCACGTCCCTGCATGTCGCGGGAACCTGTTGCCCCCTCGTCTGTGTGACGCCCGACTGCAAAACGTCTGAGCTCGCCCTGAGCCCCCTCAAGACTTCCCTTACGACCCTTTCTACTTGATCCTCACTACATTCCAGCTCAACTTCCACGCCCCCAACGCTGAGCCGAATCCTGACCTCTCCTCCCTGCATTTCGACCCGCCTGTTCATGAACATGTGGCGCATGCGCAAACCTTATTAAAGGATTCCGCTGTTGTATTCATGAACAAGATGATCCAGAACACTATAAAAGCTTTGCCATGATTGGAGGGGAAAAGTCATGTACGGGGTAATCGGGAGACTGGCGCAGACGACAACCAAGCTAAAACAGGAGGTGTTGGTGCCCTCGGCCCCCTCATCGACCTACACGCTTAGACCCTTGTTCAGCAACACGACGGAGGAGCCACAGCCGACGAAAGTTGAGCATCTTCGCTGTCGGGGGCGAAGGAAGCAGGTCGTAGGCATCGACTCCACATGTGTTCCGCTGGCAGAGAGCATTAGAGGCGTTCTGTATGCAGCCAGAGTCTGTAGGGTGACGTTCACCGGAGAGAGATTCGTGGTCGACCGTTTCGGCCCACTACTAGTCTACATGACAGCTGAAACAGTGTCTGACCTTTTCAGCGAGCTATCGCGACCCCAACGAAGGTTCGAAGTGCCTACTCCCACCAGTAGGTACTCAGCTAAGATCATCATGACCATGCTTGAGAGATGGCTTCTCTCGAAAACAGTGGATGAATCGTCCGACTCTTTGGTTCTCGTAGACGGACCCCTTTCCCCCACTGAGTTTGAGCTGAGGACTGCCTCGCTGGGGAGAATTCTGAGGAGGGCTTCGGAAAGACGAAACAGAGTCATCGGCGTTTCGAAAAGCTCGAAGCTCTTCAAGATCTCCTACGGCAAGATGATTGCCCTATCCCGGAGTCTCAAGCCAGCAGTGGTGGAGGTCAGCACAGGCAAGCGCTTGCTGAGGGGGGTCTTGGGTAGAGTGTTTCTCGGGTATCTTTCCCACGACGGTGTTCCGCTCAGGATCGATGTGAGCATGCATGACGATCGACCCCTTGAATCCGTGGAAATCCTTGTCTCATCGGATCAGATGGCCTATGGCTATCCTGAGACGTTGCGTCAGGCCCACATCTTGTGCAAGTTGTCTGCCTCAGAGAAAATAGGCCTCAGAGCGAGCTTGAGATCCTTTGACGCCGTCCTCATCCCCTCCGAGAGAGCCCGTGACATAATCTTCGGTCCGTTCAACAGCACAGCAGAAGGTTGAGGGGTCGAAGATGAGGTTGCTGAGCAAGGAGGGTGCAGTTTTCAGGATCATCGCCTACCCGGACGAACGTGTTTCTAAGGGAGAGTATCTGGCGATAGAGGACGACAAGAAAAATCTTGCGGTTCTGGTGCAAGTGGCGGACATAGATTATGCTGACGTGCCCGGATTGCTCGAAGAGCTCATAAGGGAGGGCTTGTACGAGAGTGAAAGAGTTGTGGATCCCCAGAACCTGGGCAGAACCACGAGGTTGCTCAGAGACGTGAAGCTGCTGACGTGTGTCTCAAGAGGAGTGATCAGGGATACTCAGCTCTCGACTAGGGTAGATGACTTGCCTTCCAGGGCATGTTCTGGAATTAGAGTTGTATCCTCTGCGGACGTTCTCAAGATGGCAAGTCCCACCCCTTCTAGGATTGTGCACCTAGGCCGAGATAGCTCAGGCAAACAGGTGGCGATAAGTGCGGAGCGTTTCGACGGCAGGTTGACGCTCATTACTGGCATGAAGGGGACGGGCAAGTCTCACCTTTCGAAGTTGCTAGTGAAGGAGCTCGCGGCCAATGGCGCCCCCGTTCTCGTCATAGATCTCAACGGGGAGTATGTAGGCCTTGGGAGACGCAAGGACGGATCCCCTTCCAACGATTGCGACAGAGTGAAGGTGTACCATCCTGGCCTGAACCTCTCCTTCACGCCCAAGTACCTGGGATTGAGGACCGTCCTCGACCTGCTTGTAAACGTGTTGCACCTGCCGGGAGTGTCATCTTCGGTCTTCAAACAGCTTTGGCGCTTAACAGAAGCCAAGGATGTGCCTAGCCTGACTCGCCTGGAAAGGTTGGCTAGTCACTCGGTCTCAAACATGCTGGTGAAGGACGCCATAGTTTCCAGGCTCATGTCGCTAGGGTCGTGTCCATTCATAACGGACGACAAGTCTTATTCAACGACTGTCGAATCTCTCGTAAGACCGGGGCAGGTTTCTGTACTCGTCATCCGCGACCTGAGCTCGGTGGGAAAGAAGTTGCTCGTTGAGGTCATACTGAGTAAGCTCGTGTCGCTAGCTGAGAGAAGGCACATACCACCCCTCTTCCTCTTCGCCGAGGAAGCCCACACATACATTCGTGATACCTACTGGGGGGACCTCACAACTCGGATGAGGCACTTCGGTCTCTTCGTCATCTTCGTGACCAATCAGCCAGATGCGCTTGACCACCGCGTCTTCAGACAGCTCGACAACATTTTCCTGTTTTGCTTCAAGAACGAAAGAGACCTCGAGATGGTCTCCAGCATATCGGACATCGACGGGACCACAGTAAAGAGCATAGCGAGGGAGCTGCCGACAGGCAGCTGCCTGGCCATAGGGTGGGTCGTCTCGTCTCTTCCAATCCTTGTGCACGTAAGCGATCTTGACGTAGACGTCATGGGGGACACAAGAAGAGTGTTTCAAGACGTTCTCGTGGCCAGCCTGGCCTCACACTAGGCCTCTCTGCCAAGGACTCGCCACACGTGGTAGGACCTCTGCAGCACTGTTACGATGTTGAGCAGAGACCCGGCCAACAGAATTATGTCCAACGAACGGCTGTCAAGCGACCACATCAACATCCCTATGATCAGCAGTATCAGCCTCTCCGCTCGCTCCATCAGACCAATTCCAGCCATGTCTACTGCCAAAGCCTCCGCCCTCGCTCTCGCGTAGCTAATCAACAGCGATGTCGACAGGAAAAGGACTCCGGTAAAAAGATTGCTGTAGCCGCCCAACATTAGGCCGGAAACGAGCACTATCTCAGCGATCCTGTCAGCATATGAGTCGACGAAAGCTCCAAACCGTGTCTCCTCCCCTTGCAGTCTCGCCAAGGTGCCGTCTATGGCGTCCATCGTCGACGATGCAGCAAACAGTGTCGCGGCGGCCAGCAGAGACATTCTATCGGTGGGCTTGGCCCACAGTAGCATGCCTGAAACGACTGAGAGTGCAAGAGCCAGTACAGTCATATGGGTCGCTGTGATTCCCATGGGTGCCAACCTTTTGGCAATTCCCTCAAGCAGGGCCAAGAAATGGATCCTGAACCTCTCAAGAACCAACGGCCGCACCGGCAACACCGGAAGTCCTGCCTTCTATTATAAGTCGACTGAATAGGTTTCTAGGAGAGCTACGGCTTGGGAAGAGTTGCGAAGGGGATCGGATGCTCAGTCAAGGGCTGTGAAAACCCTAGCTCTCGGTCGTTGTCGATGAGTAGAGTGAAGGCCTCCCATCTCGAGTTGGCCAAGGAAGGGAGACGCGTCTACCTCTGCAAGATTCACTGGAGGGAACTGAAGAAGCTGACCCGTGAGGAGAGAAGACTGGAGAGGTGGAGGTGGGGATGAGAGGCCGTTTACATGAAGCTCTCGAGGGACGAATACTGTGGCGCTTCTCTTTCAAGGGTTAGCCCGATGGCGTCCAAGAGTTGTTCGAAGGTAGATCGAAGTAGCTCGACATACTTTGGCACATCTATTTCCTCCTTGTTACAGTATTCCACGGGCTTGACGCCAGGCTTCGTGGTCGTCTTCAAGTAGGTCATCCTCTCCCCAGCAACGACGTGTCTGTTCTCTTCCCTCTCGAGCAGCCTAGCGACCTTGACATGCTGGGGAGTTGTCTTTGTATACGCTGCCAACGCCTTGCCGAGAGTGGTCGAGATCGCCAGCTCCTCCTTCTCGAAATCTCCTCTTAGGATCTTCTCCTCAGCCTCGCGCACCATGCCCTGAACATCCTTCCTTGCTTCCTCGAAATCATCCACTGTTTGAACCTCCCTCAAGCGATCCAACACTCGTCTGAAAGCGGCCCGGATCAGCTGAGGCGTATTCTTCTTCTTGCCGACGAGTCCTTTGACATCCACAGTTCCCGACTCGGTGACGCCGAAGTAGTTCTTCTTCCTTGAGCTGAAGGCGACGTATCTATATATCTTGTCAATCTCCAGGTCTAGCCTGTGATTCTTCTCCACCCACTCAGCCAGATCGGCTATCTGCTCTTCCTCGGGACGTTGAAGGAAGAGGCTGTCAGTGTCGCCGTAGATGACCTTCATCCCCTGAGCCTCACAGTGAGCTAGGGTGTCCTGTATCACGTGTCGACCATACATCGTCACGCTCTCCGCTGCCGGAAGATAGTAGAAGGGAAACTGCTCCGAACCGAAAACTCCGTAGCTAGCGTTCAGGACGACCTTCAAGGCCTGCTGGATCACGTTGTAGAATTCCCTCGTTTCATCGTCCAAAGCCTCGGATCTGGCCATGTGCTTGAAGACCTTAACTCTGACATCCCGAATGTTTCCAACCAGCTCGCTCACCATTCCTCTCTTCAGGGTACAAACCCAGTGACCTGTTCCGGGAACGGTGGTCCCCCTACACTCCTTGTGTGGACAGTTTACGCTTTCGTACGAAATGTTGTACTCCTTCATGATGCTCGGATACAGGGACGAGAAATCAACAACGCAGACATCAAAATGCACACCGACCTCTGGCTTGACGACTATCGCACCAACGTACTTCTTTCCTTTCGTGACGGGCTCGGTGTATCTCTGCCCCCCCTTCCTCTTGATCTCCTCCTTCAGCGGAACCAAGTAGCCCCGATTCCTGTGGACCTGGATCACCCTGTTCTTGATCCAGTTCAGGACCGACAACCTGCAGACATCGTCAAGAGTCATGTTGCTAACCCTAGCTATCGTCGTGATGAGCCGCATGACTAGGTCCTCGCCGAACGATGTGAGCTCGTACGTTAGCTCGCTGTCCCGAAAGGAATACTCCACCAGCAGGCGTGGACCAACGGCTGAAAGGTGATCATCCAAGATGATCTTCCCCCGGCCAAGAAGATTTTCCGAGATCTCGTTCAGCGATATAACGTCGTACTTGTCTCCGAACGCGTAGCCCTTGATGGATCTGTTGAAGAAAAACCGATACAGATCTATGTGAACTCCCCACTCTATGCGGGCATCTCGACGCCCTATCTTGAACGGTAGCTGCTTTCTGGGGATGCCGAGGTTAATGCAACGACGATAGAAGTATGGTAAGTCGAAGCTGTCCCCGTTGAATGTTACCACGAAAGGATACCTACGGAGTATCTCGAGGGCCGACGTCACAAGTTTCTTCTCGTCTCGAAAGATCTCGACGTCAAACTCTGTACCATGAAATTGGTCTTTCTCGATATCTCCCTCTCTGTCGTAGAGAAGGACCGTTCTCAGACCGTCCGACCCACAGAAGGATACGGACACGATGGGGTCCGATGCGTGCGTTGCCATGGGAATTCGGTTCCGTTCTTCCGTGTAGATCTCAAGATCGAACGCCACCCGCCTGAAGCTTGGAATGTCCGCCGCCAGGATCTCCACCCACTGGTTGAACGCAGCTTTCTCATCTTCGGTCATGTCCTGCATCGCATCAGACGCGATTTGTTGAAGATGCTGGTCTATGTGAATAGTCGAGCCCGTGATCTTTCCATCGATGAGTTTGTAGGCTCTCCCAACCTGCAGGTCGCGGTCGAACAAGTAGTTGACGTAGTACTTGATGTCTGCCTCCCAGGCGTCGATCTTCTCCCGAAGCGAAAAGCCTGTCCCCCCAATCGCTAGCGGGTCTGTCGCGGAGATCTTTGTCACCCAGATCTTCTTGTCCCTAAGGGCATCGATCTTGCGCTCCTTCTCTAGTCTGAGAACACTCTTGTTGCCCTTGATGTGGGGGTTTCTCGTCAGCTTCTCTTTGGGTTCTCTACTGTAGCAGTACGGCAGGTGGCCTGTGTCGTCGTACCACAGACGGATTTCCTCGGTCCTCGGATCGTAGAACTTGAGGTAGACTTTCCGGCGGTCACCATCATAGTCTGCGGACACCAGAAAGACATCCCGTCCGCCGTTGTGACTCACATCCGCTATCATTTCCCTTGATGTATCAGTGTCTACGCCTTTGGTGCCCGATAGGTGTTGCATGAAGAGCGGAAAACCTTCAGCGACTAGTCTTCCGACGGCAGGGTTCCGCAGAAGCATTCACAAGATAGTGGACGGTTTGGATTAAATTGGGTTCGGCGATCGAATCCTCCATTCCACAGCGCTATGAACCCCAATAGAATAGCTTCTCGTCCAACTTCGTCTTCGTGTCCTTGGAAACAGCGGACATCAACTCGAGAACCGTCTTTGCAGCCAGGTAATGTGAAGGAGACCACTCAGAGCTCGGAGAGAGTTCCATCACATCGAAACCGATCACATCGCTCTTGATCAGCAACTCAAAGACAGAGAACAAGGTGTCTGGCCCTATTCCCCCGGGTTCGGGGTTTGACACCGCTTCCATGTAAGCCGGATCCATAACGTCCAAGTCAACCGATATATATAGGGATTCCCGACTCGGCATTCTCTCTTCGATTGAGGTTCGCGCGAGGTCGTCACGGACGAGCATACTTGATGGTAGGATCGTTACGTTTCTTTCCCGGGCATAGAGTATCTCCTCTACTTCTCCCGCCCTGAAGCCAAGGTGCAAGATATCAATGTCTGGGTTTGCCTCGGCGATTCTTCTGAGGAAGGTTGTGTGAGATGTGGACTCACCCAAGTATGAGTCCCTCATATCTAGATGAGCGTCGAATACCACGAGAAGTTTTGGATGGATCGCTTCAACGGCTGCCCATGTCATTGTGTGCTCCCCTCCGAGCATGACAGGAATTCTCTCCTGATCGGCAATTGTCCCGACAACGGATTTCGTCTCTTCGAACAGAGTGTCGAAGTCCATTCCAACGACGTCCCCCAAGTCGCATATGCGTAGCCTCCTGTAGTCAACCCTGAATCTTAGGCTGGTTGTCTCCAGTTCGGAGGAGAAATATCGGAACATATCTGGAGCACGAAGGGCTGCCCTTCGCCCGGTCGATCTCCCGTCGTAGGGACTGCCGAAAAGCCCGAACTCTGCCTCCTCCAAGGTTAGGTCAGAATCGGTGAACTTGCCTCTCGAAAAGACAGGCATCTCCGGCGGCTTCATGCGGAGTCATGTGTTTACGGGCAGGTCCCCCATAAAAGGAGAGATCCGTCCGCGACGAGGCATATCAGATTCGAACAAGACTTATAATAGAATCTGGGCGACCATACCGTGCAGGAAGCAGCCCGGACGGTCTTGAGATGTCACTGCTAACTCGTTTGAGAAGTCCTCGGGTGCAGGAAGGCTACATGTACTTCGTTGGAGCCTTCCATCTGGCTATCTATCTCAGCATAGCGTTTTCCTATTTCGAATACGGGTTCGTGGGGTTTTTCGCGATCCTGGTTGGCCTGATGATACGGTCTGAGGTAGCCATCTGGGCCCTAAGATACCTGCGGATCGCAGTGGCACTTGTGTTTTCCTTCAACATCCTCGTCCTCTTGGGGGTCACGCCGGCGACTCATGGTCTTTCTGTCGAGGGCATTCTGCTGATGGTGCTGTTCGGTGTTCTTCTGGTCGTTTCCCTGGTTTTCCTTTACAACATGTTGGTCTACGGGGAACGTTGGGCTCTCCAAAGGTAGATGAAGGCTAAGAGGGCCACAAAGAAGATCGCGGTGTACATCTTAGTCGCGAAGACCAGGTTCCAAGCAGTGTCTGGGGTGGGATAGGGATTGACCATAGTATCGGGGTTACAGATTTCCCAAGGCGAGAAGGCAGCGCCTGCGGCTACACGTGAAAAGCAGCTAGCCATCAGGGACGACCATAGGTTGAAATTGAACAGCACCTCATATCCGGACAAGTACGTGACAAAGCCGGCGACAGCTGTCAAGAACCGCAGCCGGGCTAGGCTCCAACTGGCCAGTCTGGTTCGGGCCGATTCTAGGCCGAATATCCATCCCAGAACTAGGAAGAAAGCGAAGTAGGTTACTGGCTTCGCGTAGAGAGGGAAGGGTAACACTCCAGGAGGAGGGAACTCGTCGAGGACCATGTTTTCCCCGAAAGGCCACAGTCTGTCGTCGACCACGGCCCTTCCAAAATAGTAGGAGAAGATCAAGAGTGAGGCAGCAAGAAAGGCGATCGACAGCCATCTGAAACTCACAGGGGGTTCTTCAGTCAAGCAGGTTACCATCCTCCACCTAGCTGAACAAGGATTATAAGACTACCTATGAATAGGGTGTAAAGAACTCGTCATCCCCTGCACGCTCTGTTACGACGGTGCTTCATTGACTCAAGAACACCTTGAAAACCAAGGGCGATTCCGCCCTCCGGATGGCAACCTCGTTCTGTACGCCGACCTTCACATCCACAGCTATCTGAGTAGGGCCACCAGCGCCCACATGAATCTTCAGGAGCTATCGAAGAACGCTCTCAGGAAGGGTCTCACCCTCCTCGGCACGGGAGATTTCACCCACCCAATCTGGATCAAAGAGATCAAAGGACTGTTGAGTCCCTTCGGTGACAGTGGACTGTACAGCTTCGGAGGGGTCCTTTGGATGCTCCAGACGGAGGTCAGTACCGTGTACAAGGATGACAGTAAGACTCGGAAAGTCCATCACATCATCTACGCCCCTGACTTTGAGACGGTGGACCAGATCAACGATGTCCTATCTGAATACGGCAAGTTGGATGTGGACGGCCGACCAATATTCAACAACATAACCTCACCAAGCCTCGTAGAGATGCTGAAGGCGATTTCCCCAGACATTCACATCATCCCAGCCCATGCGTGGACGAGCTGGTGGAGCATTTTCGGGGCATTCTCCGGATTCGACTCCGTCAAGGAGTGTTATCAAGATCAAGTCGGACACATATTTGCGCTGGAAACCGGGCTGAGCAGCGACCCGCCTATGAACTGGCGGCTGAGCGAGCTGGACGACTATGCTTTGGTCAGCAACTCGGATGCCCACAGCCCGTGGATCTGGAGACTGGGTAGGGAGTTCAATGCTTTCAAGCTGGACACGCCCTCCTACCGGGAAATCTTCGATGCGATAAGGGAAAGCGATAGCTCTCGGTTTCTCTTCACGGGAGAGGTCTCTCCAGAATATGGAAAATACCATCTCACCGGACACAGAAAGTGCGGGATCCGTCTTAGCCCCAGCGAGGCGTCGAGAAGACAGAACGTCTGCCCCAGGTGTGGCAGAAAGCTGACCGTCGGGGTGCTTCAAAGAGTTGAGGAGCTGGCAGACAGACCGGAAGGCTACTCGCCACAGGGGGCAATACCCTACAGAACGATCTTGCCGCTGTACGAGATCATCTCTCACATGCTGGGGGTCAAAGCTCTTTACTCCAAACGAGTCCTCGAGATCTTGGATGGTCTGATCAGTCGCTTCGGGACAGAACTCAGAGCCCTTCTGGAGGTCGAAAGAAAAAGATTGGAGGAGGTCTGTGGACGAGCCATCGCAGGCGCCATACTGGCGGTCAGGGAAGGGAGGGTGACCTACGAGGCTGGGTACGACGGATTGTACGGAGCTCCCGTCTTCCCTGTGGAGGAGATCGAGGGCGTTCGAAGGTCAGCCACACTTGACGAACTGATGTGATGTGGAAGGCAGCCAGGCGCCGATGCGGTTTCACACTCAGGACGATGTGGAACGAATGAAGCTACGGCCGCGGATGGAGAATCCGTTCCGAGAGAAACTCCAGTCACGTTATAAGACGTGACGGTTGAGTTGAAATCCATGAGACGGAGCTACCTGCTAGACCTGAGCGTGACTCTATTTCTGGCTCCCTTCGGCTTGGCGGCTTCACTTCTGATCTACGTAGCCCTCATCAGCCAAACAGCCTTCGACAGTCTCACACAGGTTTTTCTGTCCGTCTCAAAGAACCCGTATCTGTTCGTTGTATCCATTGCTCTAACGCTCGCGGGAACT
>Ga0114921_10000609_pt1 | contig 15406 bp, 9 predicted proteins | sample BentaG_FD_87016 | JGI IMG/M metagenome (GOLD analysis project Ga0114921, IMG submission 87016) | Deep subsurface microbial communities from South Atlantic Ocean to uncover new lineages of life (NeLLi) - Benguela_00093 metaG | ecosystem: Environmental > Aquatic > Marine > Oceanic > Sediment ...
AATACAAATAAGGGCGACTTGCCTTAAATAAGTCGATTTCCCCCCCATATTAGGACCTGTGATGATAAGGATTTGATCCTTATCTTTATCAATATAGGTATCATTGGGAATAAAAGGCTCTTCATTAGTGATTTCTATGACTGGATGCCTTCCCTCTAAAATCCTTATTTTATCTTCGGCGTTTACTTCAGGACGACAGTGACTTCGTTGAGCAGCCAATTCAGCCAGAGAGGCAAGGACATCCAAAGTGGCAATAGCAGAAGCTATCTTCTGAAGCCTTATTGTCTCGGAGGAAATTTTTTCTCTTACTTCAACAAAAAGATTGTATTCCAAATCCGCACTTCTCTCCTCGGCGTTAAGCACTTTTTCTTCGTAATCTTTCAGTTCGGGGGTGATGAATCGCTCAGAATTAACGAGTGTTTGTTTCCTGATGTATTCCGGCGGTACCAAACTTAGGTTAGGCTTAGTGACTTCAATGTAATAACCAAAGACTTTATTGTAGCGAATCTTAAGGGATGAAATCCCTGTCTTTTCCTTTTCTTTCTTTTCGAGCTGAGATATAAATGTTTTTCCTGAGTGGCTGATTTTTCTCAGCTCATCCAGTTCTTCATGATAACCATCTTTTATGATTCCTCCCTCACTGAGTAAAAAAGCAGGTTCATCGAGAATCGCTTCTTCAATCAAATTTACTATGTCCTGGCCATTATCCCAAGCTTTATAAATCTGCCTCAGCTTTTTTGCGGAAAAATTCTTAATGGATCCTTTAATTTGAGGGAGGGGTAAGAGAGAGTTTTTCAATGACACTAGGTCTTTTGGATAGGCAACAGCTAAAGAGATTTTCCCCGTAAGGCGTTCCAGATCAAAAATTCCTTTCAACCTCTCCCTCAGTTCTTGACGTTCGATAGTGCTTTCTAGGATTTCTTTCACTGCATCTAACCGTTCATTTATCTGAGAACAATCCAAAAGTGGTTGAAGAAGCCAACTCCTAAGAAGTCTCCCTCCCATCGGCGTTACGGTAAAATCGATTATATCTAGCAATGAATCCTTGAGGCGGCCGTCTCTCAGGTTTCTTATCAGCTCCAGATTCTTTATAGCCGAAGACTCAAGGGCCATCTGCTGACCTGAGTATACGTAGGAAATGTTATGGATTAAGGAAAGAGAATCTTTTCTCACTTTCTTTAGATAATAGAGAAGAGCCCCAGCTGCAGAAACCGCCAAGTTCTTATCTTTAAGACCGAATCCATCCAAGGTTTTTACCTTAAAATGGTCGAGTAAAAAGTTTTTCGCCTGGGTGAAATCAAAGGCCCAATCTTCAACAGGACTCCTCAATATAAAGCTCATGTTGTTCTTGGAAAGAATCCTGTCGATCACCTCTTCTTCTTCCTCTGGAAAAACAATCTCTTTTGGAGATACCCTGAAGAGTTCATCAGGAAGAAACCTCTTCTCCTGAGAATCGCATTGGGTTGTCTTAATCTCTCCAGAGGTAAGATCAATAAGAGCCAAACCCCAACTATCATCTTTAAGGTACAAACTGGCTACAAAAGTGCTCTCTTTGGCCTCTTCAAGCTCTATCTCTACGGCCGTTCCAGGAGTTAAGACTTTCACCACATCCCGCTTGACAACTCCTTTAGCTACCTTTGATTCCTCTACTTGCTCGCAGATAGCCACTTTAAATCCCTGTTTTAAAAGCTTGGCTAAATACGAATTGACAGCATGATAAGGAACACCACACATGGGCACTTTCTGGCGCGAAGTCAAGGCAATTTCTAGGATAGGGGAAGCGATTTTGGCATCTTCATAAAACATCTCGTAGAAATCGCCGAGGCGGAAAAACATAAGTGCATCTTGATAATTCTTCTTAATCCTAAAGTACTGCTCCATCATGGGAGTTGTAGAGTTGTTCTTTGCCATCTTCTCATCAGCTACAATTAACTATAACCTTAGAGGTTCAACATTTCAAGAAAAGTTCGAGCTAGTGGGTCTTAAAACAAGCTCACTTTTCCCCAGGGCTCAATGGGGCCTGACCCCAATGCTTAAGGGAAAGAGTTGTTAATGGCTGGCTAAGATATTATAATCATGTTTGCAGAAACTCCTAATGTGATTTACATATTGTTATTAAGATTTAGATGAGAAGAGAATGAAATCTTCCGTATTATTCGACAGGACCCTTAAAAACAAAAAAGTTATATTCCTGGATTTAGATGGTACTATTTACAAAGGGAACATCCTCATTAATGGCGCAAAAATTTTTTTAGAGTATTTAGATGATAAAAGAATTATCTATTATTTTCTTTCAAATAATTCTTCTCGCTCTAAAATCGATTATGTAAAAAAATTATCGAACTTAGGCATCCAGTCCACTGAGGAAAAAATCATTCTTTCAACTGATGGGGTTATAGATTTTCTACTGAAAAAAAATGTAAAAAATGTCTATGTAGTGGGGACCAAATCCATGAGAGAGATGTTTATCAAATCAGGAATAGGCGTGGACGCACAGAACCCAGAATACATAATTCTAGGGTATGATACTGAAATCACCTACGAAAAATTAAAAAAAGCTTCTATCTTTCTGCAGAATGGAGTCAAGCTGATAGCGACGCACTGTGACATCGTTTGCCCATCGCCGGAAGGATTCCTTCCAGATGTGGGTTCCATGTTAGCTTTATTTGAAAAAGCTACCAAGAAAAGGCCAGTGATGATATTCGGCAAACCTAATGCAGAAATGATAAGTCATGTTATCAAAAGACACAAAGTGTCCCCAGAAGAAGTGCTCATGATTGGAGATCGAATCTATACAGATATGGAGTTAGCCAAAAGAGTCGGATGTGATTTTATCTGTGTATTGAGCGGAGAGACCCAGCAGGAAGATATCGAGAAATTGGAAGAGCAGCCTACATTGGTGGTCAAAAGTATTAGAGATATTATTAACTAGACTATTTTTTTCTAAGGGCTAATAGAGCATCTCTAACATACTCAACAGCAGATAGCAGCGTAGCGGAGAGGACGGTCCATGATACAGCATAATATGACCAAAATCCAACAGATTCCCAATAATAAGGACCGAGCAACAAAAAGAATGCTCCAAAGGACTGAATAACTGCTTTAATCTTACCACTCATTCTCGCAGAAACAGATTGGCCCCTTTGGGCTAATACTATCCTCGAGTAGGCGACAGTAATATCTCGAAGAGCCATAACTAATGGCACCAGAAAAATTGTTAAATCTTTAGAAGCTAAACTCCAGAATACAATAAGTCGGCTTAGACTATCGGCATAGGGATCAAGCATGGCTCCAAACTCTGAGGCCACTTTAAAACGTCTGGCAATCCTTCCATCAAACCAATCTGTTAATTCAGTTACCAGTAATACAAAAAAACAGATTATGAACACTGATTTAAAGTTTTTGCTACTTAATAAAATTATGGAAAATACGATAGACAGTGGAATTCTGATGAGAGTGATGAACTGAACTGTGAGGTAACTGTAGGTATTCCTATCGTTCCTCATGTTTTTATCGCTTTTATTCAATTTCATTTAAGACTTTTCAACAGAAAGAATCTATATAAGCTCTTACTGCATCGCTTCCTGAGCTTTCCTCAAAGTCTCTGAATCTCCAACATTCAGTATTGTAAAAGGAGAAGACCAGCCGCGGCCAATCCTTCTCAAAAGACCTGATAAGACTCTCCCCGAACCTAGTTCCAGGAAAAAATCGATCTTTTCTCTGTTGAGCCTCTCCATGGATCCATACCAAAGAACAGGATGGCTTACCTGTCTTTTTAGAGCATCTCTTGCTCCTCGGCCATGATGAACGACATCTGCTTCAACATTGGTGACTACAGGAAACTTTAGATCTCTAAACTCAATCTTGTCTAAATCACGAGAAAGCTTTTCTTCTGCCGGCTTCATCAGCCTTGTGTGGAAGGGAGCGCTCACAGGAAGGAGAACAGAGCGAGGAGGATTTATTGATTTTAATGCCTCGTTAACTGCTTCCTTGTGGCCAGCAATTACCATCTGCTCCTGACTATTCCAGTTGGCAATTTCAACAACTCCCTCTCTGACACCAGCAATTCCCTTTTCTACATCTATGTAGCTAGAGCCGAGAACTGCAGCCATGGCCCCTACTCCAACAGGCACTGCCTCCTGCATATACTTCCCTCTTTTGTGCACCAACCGAAGAGCATCTTCAAAGCTTAAGGATCCCGCTGCTACCAGAGCCGAATACTCCCCTAGACTGTGACCGGCAGCAATCTGCGGTTCAATCCCGAGTAGAATATAAGCTATAAAACTGACGGTAAGGAGTGCCGGCTGAGTTATCTCTGTCAACTTTAATTTTTCCTCTGGTCCCTCAAAACAGAGTTGAGAAAGTCGAAAACCAAGAACCTCGTCGGCTCGAGCAAAGATTTCCTTTGCCTGAGGAAAAAAATCGAAAAAATCCTTTCCCATACCAACTGACTGAGAACCCTGTCCTGGAAATAAAAAAGCTTTCTTGCTCACCATACTCCGGTTTTTATTTAATTTTTGCTACATCGAATTTTATCTCTACATCCGCTTGTTTCCTCAGATTATTAATCCACTCGGCAATCTGTCTCTTCATTTTTTCTTGCCTGATTGCCATCTCAATCTCATCCAAAATCTCTGTCATAGGACGCGGGTCCAATCCTCTTTCTTCCTGCGCAGGAATATAGACTTCTTTATAATAAGTTTCGATTTCCTTCAAACTCAGAATAACTTTCTGACCAAATCTTCTGGATATAACTTTTTGGTACATGATTTTTTCCTTGAAATGCCCTTTTAGCTCTTCCAGACTCAAACCAAACTCATCCAGTTTTTTCTGAAACTCTTCTGAACTAAGCCCCAGGGAAGCTCTCTCAAGTTCAGCCTCTAATTCGGCTCTCTCAACAGAAATATTTTCCTTTGTTGCATCGATTACAATTTTTTGGTTCACCATCCTTTCCAATATCAACGAAAGGAGATCATCAACCTCTCTCTCAAATTCATACTCATACAGACCGAAGTCATCAGCAATTTTTAAGTCAGTTAAAGTGATGATGTGGTCATTAACTACAGCCACAATACGGTCTATGACCTCCGGAAATAAGAGGGAAGAGAAAAGAGTGAGGAGTAAGAAGCAGAAAGGAATATGTAAGGAAGAAACAGCAATCTTTTTTTTAGAAGACATTTCCAATGGTTATAAAGGCCAAAACTTTTCTTTCCCCTTCAGGGGCATCTAAATTCCATCCCAAGTCAAAACGCACTGGACCTAAAGGAGTCCGATAGCGGACTCCAATTCCCAAGGCATCCTGGAGAGATGCCAAGTTGATATTCTTTATTTCAGGAAAAATATTACCTTTATCATAAAAAACAGCGCCGTATAAATCTTTTAAAACTACAAAGAGCGGAAACCTCAGTTCAAAATTCAAGAGCAACAAGGCTTTCCCGCCAACAGGCTTTCCAGAGAAAGGGTCTTTTGGACCCAGTTCATCAAACCTCTCCCCCCGGAAAGAATTGCTGCCTCCACCAAAAAACCTCTCATGAACGGGCATTTCCCCAGTTCCAAGCCCCAAACGGGTAGTAGAGCTTAAGGCAAAACCTGAAAATATTGGCAAAAACTGCTGGTATTTGACAAAGTTTTTTAAGTAATCAGACTCTGCGTTGAAAACAGGATAGGCCCATTCAGCAACAATGCTGAAAAAAGAACCTTTTTCAGGATTGAATGGATCATCCCTTCCATCCCAGATGAAACTTCCGGAGAGGGATGAGGCAGAAAAAGGTTGATTCTGGCGATCAACCTCTGATTCTTCAATCTCCAGGTTATAAAGATTTGTTCTTGCCCATCTCAAAGTACTCAAAAAAATCAAGCTTTTTGAATATGCTTTGATCGCTGTCAGGCTGATCCCTCGTCGATCATAACTATAGCTTTTACGCTCTTCCCTCTCCACCCAAGCATTCCAGGAAGACTGCCACGGCAGTCCAAAAAGGTAAGGCTGTTCCCAAGAAATGACTCCTCTTCTTTCTTGGAGGCTCACCTGACCAACAAGGCTAAGCTGCGAAGCTGTACCTAGAATGTTTCCCCTGATAAATTCAGCTGTTCCTCTTGGTCTTATAACATTATTCCATACGACAAAGGTGTGAGGCTCACTTTTCGTCTCAAGTCCGACACCTAAACTTACATAGTTTCTCTTTCCCTCTCTTAGCCTGATGACCAGGTTTTCCTTCCCTGGGCTTATAGGAACTTCCTCTATTCTTATCTCTGAGAAAATGCCCAGTCTTTCAAGCCTCCTTTTTGTTTCAACTATTGCCTCATAAAAGGCAAAATCCCCCTCTTTTATTCTGAGTTCCTTTAGGATAGTACCTCTTTTTGTTGCTTCATGTCCTGTTATAACTATTTTTTCAATTTTTACTGGATTCCCTTCTTTAATGTTAAATTTGAGGGAAACAAGACCGTCTCCTTTTTTTTCTACATTCGCTGTGATCTCTGTTGTTCTGATACCCTGGTTCAAATAAAAAATTCCCAACTCTTCAATATCTTTTCGGACATTTGGTTGGAAGAAGGGACCTCCCTCAAAACTGCTCATCTGTTCCAAAAGCTGCTGGGGTTTAAATCTAGATGCTCCTGCTACGGAAATCCTATCAATCGTTTCCTGCGGACCCTCTTCTATATAAAAGACAGCCTTAACTTTTTTCTCTCGCCTGGAAAAATTCAAATCTACCCTTGTTTGTGAAAAGCCATGAGTCTTGTAGAGAACCTCAATTTCTTTTGGCAATTCAAAAAGTCTCTGTCCATCTATCCAGCTAAAAAATGGAACTTTTTTTCTTATTTCAAGCTCTGCTCTGAGCTGAGATGAAGAAAAATATTTTAATCCTTCAAAGGAAACATCCTCGATCTTATACTTATCCCCAGGCGTGACCCTGTAGATGACCTGAATCTCATTGTCGACTTTCTTGATAGAAGACCTTGCATGGCAAAAAAGGTATCCCTTGCTTCTCAGGAAGGCTATAATCTTCGCTTCTCCTTCAGCCAGTCCCCACTCCTCAAAAATCCTTTCCTCCCAGATTGGTCTCAAGAGACCCAAAGGAACGCGAGCTCCTCTTACCAAAATCTTTATCTTTTCATACGGATTAATCGTTAGAGATAGAGCAACATCCATATCTTCCTCATTGAACTGCTCATCTCTAATCTTAATCTCCGCGCGTTGGTAACCCATCAAATTATAAATCTCTTTTATCCTGGAAATATCTTCCTCTAAAACCACAGGAATATAGACTCCTCCTTCTCTACTTTCTATCTCTTTTTTTAATCGAGCCTTGGAAAGTAGAATTTCTCCTGCAAATTCAATTTTTTTTATGATGTATCTTCTGCCCGGGGAAATCTTAAAATTGACATCGACAGAAGAGGATTCAAAATCTTTCTTAGTAGAAGTCGCAATCTCACCATGAAAATAGCCTTCCTTCTTCAAAGCTTCCTTTAACTCTTCACAAGCCTTAACAAGTTTTTCTTCCGAAAAAGGACTTCCTTTTTTTAAAGAATACAAAGACTCTCTTAATTTTTTCTTCGAAATTCCCGGCTCTTCCGGGAAATTGATTTTTCGTGTGAAGAGCTTCCTGGTTAATAAGAATGTCAGCTGTATATTTTTCTCTCCATCTTTTAAAACCTGAATATCTGAGAAAAGTCCTGTTTTAAAAATATTTCTTATGCTGTCAGTGACTCTCTTTAAGGAGAATGTTTCTCCTTCTCTTACTGAAATCATTTCCTCAATACCCTCTCCGTTTATCCTCCCATCAACTTTGATGACTACTTTTGAGATAACTGACAAGGAGAATTGTTCAGAGAGAGAGTATAGGGGTTGAAGGAAGACAAGCACAGTGCAAAAGACAAAGATAAATATCTTGTCAAAACTAAAATCTTTTGTGAATCTTAACATCGAAGCTAAATCGTCCTTTTTCATCTCGAATGCCGACAACTGAAAAGTCGTCAGTAAGCTCCCATTCCAATCGTACAAGCTCTTCCTTTTGAGTAGAGAGGTTTGTCGAATAAAGAATAAAGAAGTTTCTTGATATTTTCTTTCCAACTGTAAGGCGAGCTGTGGTTTCTGCTGATGACCCCATAAGAAAAGGATCGATTCTAAAACGGTCAAAACGAAAGAGCTTTTCTGCCCGCTTCTTGGCTTCCTCGGCGAGCTGGAAGGAAAGAAGAGAAGCTGTGGAGAGTTGAGTGCTTCTATCGTAGGAGTAAGTCCTTTTAAAGGCTTCTCCCATAGCTAAAAGTGCCAGAACATCTTCTGGAGGTAAAGGCGGAGAAGAGCTGAATTCCGGATTAAGACGGCCTATCAATCCATTGAGAGAAAAAGTTACTCTGTAATCCTTGACATGTGTCTCTCCCTTAAATTCTATATAAGGTTCTATGGTTGAGGGATTGATAAAACTCACTCGGCCGCTCAATATCCTGAATTTTCTATCCTGAAAATAAACATTGCCCTGAAGAGCTTCAATATCACCGGTTAAGATGGGTGCTTTCACATTCCCGGCAACTGCTAAATCAAACTTTCCTTCAATTCTGCCCAGTGAGTTCTCCATCCAGGCATTATCTTTTGCCTGGAGACGGAGGTTTAAATTGAGGTCATCAAAAATCCCGGGTTCTGTCCGGCTCAGATAATAGGGAGTGGAGTAAAAAACGAATTTCTCATTGAGCTCTCGCCGCCAGGTAAGCTTTTGTATCAAAAAATCTCCTTCTAAATCAAAGCGATTCTCATCTTTAATAAGTTTTAGGGAGCCATCTCCCAATGCCCTTGTTCTCTCCAAGGGAGAGAGAAGCAAATTCTTTCCCTGCGCTTTCAGCTCTATCTTCTCAACACCCTTCTTCCCCAGTTTCACCCCACCAGAACCCCAGACATCACCTCCTCCAAGGACGCCTTTGAAGGAACGAATGGAAAAGCTGGTGTTTTCAACAAATACTAATCCTGAATAGTCTCTAACAGCATGGGCAAACTTGGGGAGAGGGAAAACCGAGCCTTTAAAATCTATTACTCCTTTAAGCTGCCAAGAAGGCTTGCCTCCACTCAGATCGGCTAAATAATTAATCTGCCCCTTTGCTCCTCTCCAAGGAAGAAGAAGGTCCAGATTGCGAAAAGAACCTCTTATGTTAGCTGAAAGCGGCTCTTGGAAAAAAGGTAAATGCAATGAAACATGAAATTCATTTTCTCCTGGAAAAAAATTTCCTTCAAGCTCTAAATCAAAACTATCTTTTCTGATGCCAAGCTTAACATCTCCTTTTGCTTCAGTTTTCTGGAAAGGATAGATGAGTAAATCCATTACTTCAAATTTCCCTGGAGCCCTGTCTTTGCCAAAAAAGCCTTTTCCTTTCAGCCCAAAAGACAAACTTCCCTTTAGGCCGGGATTAAAGAAAGCAATATTCAGATCATTTCCTACAACATCCAGGTCAAAAAATTCACTCAGAACACCTATTTGAACATAGCCTTTTACTTCTCCTTCATGAAAACTAAACTGGAGTTCAGGAAAAGTAAGAACATTGTCTTCCCAAACTAATTTTCCGCTCACATTTTTCATGTTCTGTCCAGAGAATTTCATCGATGAACTCGAAAATTCTCCGTTCACCTGGACATCTTCCCCTTGTTGTCTGACTCTGAAATCACCAGAGCCTTTCCCGCTAAGGGGAAGATCGATATCTAGGGCTGGAAGGATTTTTTCGACATTCCCTTGATCAAGATGAACGTCAGCCCTTACACCCAATTGATTGGTAATAAGGTCAATCTTTCCTCTCATAAAAGGGTCTTCTACCTGGAATTTGCCAAAAAAATCTTGTTTGATTATTTCTGCCTGGCCTTCAACCGAATCGACCTGAAACTTGGCAAATCCGCCAGGAGAGAGAGAAAATTTCGCCCTTATTTGAGGGAAACCATAATCACCAATAATTTGAAGGTCAACTGAACCTTTTCCCCTTATTTCAGGAAACTCAAATTTTTTGTTCAGGATTAAAGAGGTAAACTGTCGAGCCTGTTTAATGTCGCTGACTTCCCCTTGTATTTTTACATCAACCTTATCATTCAACTTTACTTTTCCCTCTACACCAACATCAGCAAAGCTTGTCAGAAGCTTTTCTGAGAAAAATGTAAGTTCATCCTCTAAATCATAGTTAAACTTGAATCTCCCATGAAAAGGAAACTTGTCAGGAAATGTTTGGAGTGACTCGTCCCTAAATTCAGCATCAACCTTGAGCACTCCTTCTTCAATGGTAAAATCTCCCCATACAGGAGAGATGACTGGCCAGGGAAGATGTGTATATTTCATTATAGGGTCCAGGTGAAATCCTCTGGCAACTCCACTGACTTTCTTTTTGTCATAATATATTTTTATATACTCCCTCGGTAAAAGACCTTTCCGGATGTTGAATTCCACATTTCCCCCTGCTGTTCCTCTTATTTCGACTCTTCCATTCACTTTTCCCAACGGAACCTTGTTTAAGTGGATATCATCACCGAAAAAGGAAGAAGAAAATAAAATTTCACCTTCTTTTCTTGTCAGAATTCCGGTGCCTTCCACTTTTCCGTCCCATTCAAAAGGAAGATCCAGAAAATCAACGATTAAAGGGGTTTTTATTCTTAAGAAAGTAGTTAATGCAATTTCGGGTTCCCGTAAATTGATTAAATTTCCTTCGGCCTTCATGATGAAATCAGGCCCATTCATCCTCATTTTTTTTATAACTATTTCATCACGTCGGCCTTCGAATGATAGGTTTAATTTCCCTCGAAGTTCTTTCTTTGATGAACCTAAAGAAAAAATATTCTCCTCAGCTTCTCCTTGAAAAGAAATAAAATCTTTCTTTTGGGTAAAAAGAGCTTTTATGCCAAGCGAACAAAAATTGTTCCCCTTCCCCCAATAATACAGTTCACCTCCCCTTATCAACCCTCTCTCAACAGCAAAGGGGATAGGAAATATGGCCTTTGTCTTCCCCCTTTTAGTCTCATCCGAAGTAGTAGCATGGATGACCAAGACAGGCTCATCGATGAAAACGTTAAGGGGCTTTTCTCTGGTTAATAAAGATCTGTAAGATATTTTGACAGACACCTTTTTAGCAGAAAAGAAAGGAGACGGGGAAATTGTCCTGACATCATCCATGATGAGAGCAGGAGGAAAGAGAGAGAGACGGAGCTGAGTATAACCGAGAGCGCTTTGTATTTTATTCTTGACCTGATTGAGAAAAATGTTCTTTAAGACTACACCGGCCCCGGCTATAAGAAAGATTACTAGAGAAATGACCATTAATCTTTTCAGCTTCTTGTTCATAATTTTAGTTCATTTAGTTTATCTAGTTTGTTTAGTTTATCAAGTGTTAGAGTTTGTTCAAGCCTCTACAAGGCTAATTTATTACTCCTACATTTATCACTTCTGACTACTTCTTTATATTAATTATCATATTATCGCATTATCCACTAATTATCGCAAAAGACGAAAAAAAGAATCTTAAAATATATCATCTTTCTCTAAAAACATAAAAAATGGAAAAAAGTTCCTAAAAGTTGAGACACATTTTTGAAATCAAAAAAGAAAAATCCTTACTCAACAGAAAAGAGAAGGGAACCAGATTCTACATAATCGCTTGCTTTAGGGCCTATTCTCTTTATCAATCCTGATTGGGGAGATCTGATTTCATTTTCCATTTTCATGGCTTCGAGCACCAAGACAGCTTGACCATCTCTCACCTCATCTCCTTCTTCAAGCAAGATCTTCACAATTCTTCCTGGCATCGATGCCTTGACATCTCTTTTCTTTTGTTTCGCTTTCTGCGTTTCTAAAATCTGGGAAACTGACTTTTTCTCTATCTTGAAATATCTTCCATTAACGTAAACCGAGAAACCAGAGGCATTGAAATCTATCATGATATCATAAATTTTGTCATTAACATTCAAGAGGAGCTCATTAGCGCTTAAATTTTCGCTGGAAACAGAATATTTCTTCTTACCCAGAGTTACACAAACACTGTTCTCCTTTTTTTCTTCAAGGTTCAACCTGAATTCTTCCTTATCAAGCCAAAAAGAAATATTCATCTTAAAGCCTGTTTGATAAGTTCCGTAATCTCCCTTGAAGTTTCCAATTGCTTTCTCTCTTTTTTGAAGAAAAAGAAGGACCTGCCTTACTCTCAGCATAGCTCTTGATCCCAGCAGCTATCAATGCTGCTACTTTTTCCTCTTCACCACCTCCATCGACCTCTTTTTCCATCTCGGGAATGAAATGAGTATTATAATTTCCTTTGAAAAAATTAGGGTGCAGGAGTATTCGCTTAAAAAAGGGTATTGTCGTCTTTATTCCGTATATGTGATATTCTGATAGAGCTCTAAGCATTCGTCGAATGGCTTCCTGTCTGGTCATCCCCCAACTGATAAGCTTGGAAAGCAAAGAGTCGTATTCCAAGGGAACTTCGTATCCCTGGTAAACTCCGTTATCATCCCTGACACCAAGTCCTCCAGCAGGGGTGCGGAGATGAATTATCTTCCCTGGAGAGGGCATGAAATTATTGTCAGGATCTTCAGCATAGATTCGACATTCGATGGAAAATCCCTGAGGCTTTATATCCATCTGAGAAAATCTTAGACGAGAGCCTGCGGCAATTTCAATCTGAGATTTGACAAGGTCGATTCCAGTGACCATTTCAGTTACTGGATGCTCCACTTGAAGGCGGGTGTTCATTTCTAAGAAATAAAATTTCTTCTCCTTGTCTACAACAAATTCTATTGTGCCTGCGTTTCTGTAGTTGACGGCAGCAGCAGCCTTCACAGCTATCTCTCCCATTTCTTTCCGAGTTTTCTCATCCAAAAATGGAGAAGGAGTTTCCTCCAAGACCTTCTGGTATCTCCTCTGAATCGAGCACTCCCTCTCTCCTAGATAGATAATGTTCCCGAAATTATCTGCCAGAATCTGAATCTCAATATGATGCGGCTCTTCGAGATATTTCTCAATGTAAATGGAAGGGTCATCAAAGCTTGATTGTGCCTCAGACTGGGCCATCCGAAAAGAAGAAAGGAGCCCTGCTCTTCTCTCAACCAACCTTATTCCCTTGCCACCGCCACCTGAAGAGGCTTTTAGCAAGAGAGGATAGCCCACCTCTTCTGCTTTTTGCTGCAAGTCCTTCTCATCCTTCACCGGCTCAAGGGTGCCGGGAATGACAGGAATTCCAGCTTTTACCATCTTCTGCCGAGAAAGCGTCTTTTTACCCATGATTTCCATGGGCTCAGAAGGAGGTCCAATAAAGACAATCCCTTCCTCTTCACATCTCTTTACGAAATTTGAATTTTCAGCTAAGAAACCATAGCCAGGGTGAACAGCCGAAACCTTGGCTTTCTTGGCAACTTCTATAATTTTATCGATGTTAAGATAACTTTGAGAGGGCTTGGCAGGACCTATAAAGTAAGCCTCCTTCGCCAATCTCACATGAAGCGCTTTGCTGTCTGCTTCTGAATAAACAGCTATTGGAGCGATACCCATCTCACGGCAAGCCCGGATAACTCTAACAGCAATCTCGCCTCGATTGGCAATCAATATTTTTTTAAACATTCTAGTCATTTTAGCCTATCTAGTTTGTCTAGTTTATCTAGTTTGTTTAGTGCGTTTTGTTTATTTCTTTTATTTTAATACAAACTAAGAAATAAATAAATCAAACTATCTAAATGGACCAAATAAACCGGATGAACTGTTTTTTTCTCGTTGGTACTGAAAGGATTTGATGAATCAAACGCCTACAGATTTATCATTACTAATAATTTTGTGTTGCACGTCTTGCGCGTCTCACTAGTCCAGCTCACATTTATAGCGGAATATTTCCGTGCTTTTTAGGCGGATTCTTATCCGCCTTGTTCTCCAACATTCTCAGGGCTGCAATAAGTTTTGGCCTCGTAAGCTTGGGTTCAATCACTTCATCCAAATATCCTTTCTCACAGGCTATATAAGGATTAGCAAACTTCTCCCTGAATTCATCAATCTTTGCTTCCCTCACTTTACCGGATTCTTTTGCCTCCTCTATTTCGTGTTTGTAGACTATGTTCACTGCTCCTTCTGGGCCCATGACAGCTATTTCAGCGCTGGGATAGGCATAATTTATGTCGGCTCTGATGTGCTTAGAAGCCATAACACAATAAGCCCCTCCATAAGCTTTCCTGGTGATGACTGTGATTTTCGGTACTGTAGCTTCAGAAAAGGCATAAAGCAGTTTGGCCCCATGACGAATTATCCCCCCATGTTCTTGAGCAACCCCAGGGAGAAATCCTGGAACATCTTCAAAAGTGATGAGAGGAATGTTAAAAGCATCGCAGAAACGGACAAAGCGTGCTCCTTTGTCCGAGGCATTTATATCTAAAGCCCCGGCCAGGTGGTCTGGTTGATTGGCTACTACAGCCGCTGATTTACCTTCTAAGCGGCCAAAGCCGATGACAATATTTTTAGCGTAGTCGGCTTGAACTTCAAAAAAATAATTGTCATCTAAGACTTCTCTGATAATCTTCCTAATATCATAAGGCTGGTTTGGATCATCGGGTATCAAAGCATTCAATTTCTCGCTTATCCTATCTACAGGATCAGAAGTTTCTTTCTGTGGAGGGTCTTCCATGTTGTTATTAGGCATAAAAGAGATAAGCTCTTTAATCAAAGCCAGGGCATGCTCCTCATCTTCAGCGGCAAAATGAGCAACCCCACTTAAGGTGTTATGAGTTTCAGCTCCTCCCAATTCCTCCATGGTGACTTCTTCATGGGTCACAGCTTTAATCACCTCAGGTCCTGTGATGAACATATTGCTGATTTCTCTGGTCATGATGATGAAGTCTGTCATAGCCGGCGAATAAACAGCACCTCCAGCACAAGGTCCCATGACGGCTGAAATCTGAGGAATGACTCCTGAGGCTAAAACATTCCTCAAGAAAATATCAGCATAGCCGCCAAGACTGGCAACTCCTTCCTGGATGCGGGCCCCGCCTGAATCATTCAGTCCGATAACAGGAGCACCTACTTTCATAGCCAGGTCCATGATCTTGACTATCTTCGCTGCATTAGCGCCGCTTAAAGAACCACCGAACACAGTAAAATCTTGAGCAAATACATAAACCGTCCGACCATCGATTCGTCCATAGCCTGAAACAACGCCATCCCCATAAACTCTCTTTTTCTCCATCCCGAAATCATGGCTCTGATGAACAACAAGCTTATCCATTTCTTCAAAAGAACCTTCGTCCAACAGGAGATTTATCCTTTCGCGGGCGGTAAGCTTTCCAGCTTGGTGCTGTTTTTCTATCCTCTTTTCGCCTCCACCTGATTCAGCTTGTTTAGTTTTTTCTTTTAAGCTGTCGATTTTTTTTTCAATTGTCATTTCCTCCCCCCCGGTAAAATCTTAACGCTTCACCTTCTCC
>Ga0114921_10000610_pt1 | contig 15401 bp, 8 predicted proteins | sample BentaG_FD_87016 | JGI IMG/M metagenome (GOLD analysis project Ga0114921, IMG submission 87016) | Deep subsurface microbial communities from South Atlantic Ocean to uncover new lineages of life (NeLLi) - Benguela_00093 metaG | ecosystem: Environmental > Aquatic > Marine > Oceanic > Sediment ...
CCTCGTCGAATCCGCGCCCGACCCGCTGACCAAACTGGACACCGGCGAGTTCGCCGTGGTGCCCGGTTTCACCGGTCGGCTGCTGCAAAGGTTTCAGCCCGGTGCCCGCAGCCGATCCGACAAACGGGTCTACCGTGCGATGGTCGCTGCCTTACCCGAGGGGATAGCCGCCGGCGATTACACAACCGCCGCGCAGGACAAGCCGGCGTTGGTGGTCACCGAAGTCACTTCCCGGGACTGGGACAGCCGCGAGCTGACGGCGCTGCCCGCCCACTGCGGCCAGCTCAAAGTCGGCTCGGTCGGCGGCTCCCGGACACCGTCGGCCGTGGGCCGCTGCCGGTTGCAGGCTGCTCGCGAATTCCCGGACGGAACAGCACTTTTCGATGCGCTGCGGGCCGGACGGATCAACGTGGCGTGGACCACCACCGCCGACCCGGACATCCCAGCCGACATGGTGGTGTTGGCGGATCGAAAACCGGCGCTGGTGGCGGCGCAGAATGCGGTGCCGTTGTACCGCCGCAACGAGCTGACCGACGCGCAGGTGCTGGCGATCAACGAGGTGGCGGGAGTTCTGGACACCGCGGGCCTGGCCGAAATGCGCCGCGAGGTGGCGTACGGCGCCGACCCGCGACTGGTCGCCGAGGCCTGGCTGGCGGAGCACCCGCTCGGACGTTAGCGCTTGGGGGCCGGCAGCCGCGACGCCAACGCGGAAAAGAGCCGCTGGTATCCGGACCCGGTTATCCGAACGATGAGGTCAAGAACCTTGGCGTCCGCGCCGACGAGCACCCGGGCCCGGTTCTTGCGGACGGCTTCGAGGATGATTTGTGCGGTCTTCTCCGGGCTGGTGCGGGCGAACTTCTCGTCGAACAATTGTGCCATCTCAGCGATGTCCAACCCCTCGGCTGCGGTCGCGTTGCGGGCTATGGCGGTCTTAATGCCGCCGGGATGCACCGTCGTCACCTTCACCGGGTGACCGGCGAGCGTCATCTCCTGCCGCAGCGCCTCGGTGAAGCCTCGGACTGCGAACTTTGCCGAGTTGTACGCGGCCTGGCCCGGTACCGAGAACAGTCCGAAGACGCTGGAGATGTTGACGACGTGGCCGTCGCCCGAGGCGATCAAATGCGGGAGGAACGCCTTTGTGCCGTTGACCACGCCCCAGAAGTCCACGTCCATCACTTTTTCGATGTCTTTGAACTGGCTCACCTCGACGTCGCCGCTGAATGCGATGCCGGCGTTGTTGTAGATCTGATTGACCTTGCCGAAGTGCTCCTTGACGTCGTCGGCGTAGGCCAGGAACGCCTCCCGCTCCGCGACGTCGAGCCGATCGGCCTTTACCGGAGCGCCGAGGGCCCGCAGCCTTTGCTCGGTCTCTGTCAGTCCTTCGGTGTCGACGTCGCTGATCGCCAGTTTCGCTCCCGACCGGGCCAGCTCGATGGCCAATGCCCGGCCGATTCCTGAACCAGCACCAGTGATGACGGCGACCTTGCCGGCAAACCCCTCCATGTCCACTCTCCTCGGCGCCCGGCTTCGTCCCTCAGCCGAACGCCTCGTCGATGATCTCGCGCTGTTCGACCGCGTGGACCTTCGACGAGCCGGACGACGGTGCGGACATGGCGCGCCGCGATATTCGCTTCAGCCCGGTCAGGTACTCGGGCAGCATCTCGGGCAACACCAGCCCAAACGTCGGCCACGCACCCTGATTGGCCGGTTCTTCCTGAACCCAGAAGTGCTGTTTGGCGCCTGCGTAGCCCGCCAATGTGTTGGCGAGCCGGCGCTTGGGCAGCGGGGCGAGCTGCTCGATGCGCACGATCGCGATATCGTCCCGCTTCTCCTTGGCCTTCCGTGCCACCAGCTCGTAATACAGCTTGCCGCTGGTCAGCAGAATCCGGGTGACCTTCGATCGGTCACCGATCCCGTCCTCGTAGGTTGGTTCTTCCAGGACCGAACGGAACTTGATCTCGGTGAAGTCGGCGATATCGCTGACCGCAGCCTTGTTGCGCAACATCGACTTCGGCGTGAACACGATCAACGGACGTTGGATGCCGTCGAGGCCATGCCGGCGTAGCAGGTGGAAGTAGTTGGCCGGGGTGGACGGCACGGCGATGGTCATCGAGCCTTCGGCCCACAGCTGAAGGAAGCGTTCAATGCGACCAGAAGTGTGGTCAGGGCCCTGCCCCTCGTGTCCGTGCGGGAGCAACAACACCACGTTGGACAACTGTCCCCACTTGGCCTCACCGGAGCTGATGAACTCGTCGGTGATCGACTGCGCGCCGTTGACGAAGTCACCGAATTGCGCCTCCCAGATGACGATCGCGTCCGGGTTGCCCACCGAGTAGCCGTACTCGAAGCCGACAGCAGCGTATTCGGACAGCGCAGAGTCGTAAACCAGGAATCTGCCGCCGTTCGGTGTGCCGTCCTCGTTGGTGGTCAGCAGCTGTAGTGGGGTGAACTCCTCGCCCGTCTTGCGGTCGATGACCACCGCATGCCGCTGGGTGAAGGTGCCGCGACGGGTGTCCTGGCCCGATAGCCGGATCAGCTTGCCGTGCGCGAGCAGCGAGCCCAGCGCCAGCAACTCGCCGAACGCCCAGTCGACCTTGCCCTCGTAGGCCATTTCGCGCCGCCTCTCCAGCACTGGCTGCACGCGCTGGTGCACGGCGAAGCCCTCGGGCAGCGCCAAATGCGCGTCGCCGATGCGGGCCAGCATTGACTTCTCCACCGCCGTGGACAGCCGTGCCGGGATCATCTGGTCGGCCTCCACGGACTCGCTGGGCTCGACGGATTGCGCCTCCAGCTCGCGGATCTCGTTGAACACCTGCTCCAACTGCCCCTGGTAGTCACGCAGCGCGTCCTCGGCCTCTTTCATCGAGATGTCGCCGCGGCCGATCAGATCTTCGGTGTAGGTCTTGCGCGCCCCGCGCTTGGTGTCGATGACGTCGTACATCGCCGGGTTGGTCATCGACGGGTCGTCGCCCTCGTTGTGTCCGCGCCGCCGGTAGCAAACCATGTCGATGACGACGTCCTTGTTGAACCGCTGCCGGAAGTCCACCGCAAGCCGCGCCACCCAGACGCAGGCCTCCGGATCGTCGCCGTTGACGTGGAAGATAGGTGCGCCGATCATCTTCGCGACGTCGGTGCAGTACTCGCTGGATCGGGAGTATTCCGGCGCAGTGGTGAAACCGATCTGGTTGTTCACGATGATGTGGATCGTGCCGCCGGTGCGATAGCCGGGCAGCAGCGCCAGGTTGAGTGTCTCGGCTACCACGCCCTGGCCGGCGAATGCGGCGTCGCCGTGCAGCATCATCGGCACGATGGAGAAGCCGCCGTCGTCCTCGCCCTTATCCAGTAGGTCCTGCTTCGCCCGAACCAGCCCCTCAAGCACCGGGTCGACGGCCTCCAGGTGGGACGGGTTGGCGGTCAGGGAGACCTGAATGTCGTTGTCGCCGAACATCTGGATGTAGTCGCCGGTGGCGCCCAGGTGGTATTTGACGTCGCCGGATCCGTGCGTCTGCGACGGGTTCAGGTTGCCTTCGAACTCGCCGAAGATCTGCCGGTAGGGCTTGCCGACGAGGTTGGCCAGCACGTTGAGCCGGCCGCGGTGCGGCATGCCGATGACCACTTCGTCGAGCGCGTGTTCGGCGCACTGGTCGATGACGGCGTCCATCATCGGGATGACAGCCTCGGCACCTTCCAGCGAGAATCGCTTCTGCCCAACGTATTTGGTCGCCAGGAAGGTCTCGAATGCCTCGGCCGCGTTCAGCCTGCTCAGAATGTACTTCTGTTGCGCGACGGTCGGTTTGTCGTGCTTGACCTCGACGCGTCTCTCCATCCATTCCTGTTGCTCGGGATCGAGGATGTGGGTGTACTCCACGCCCACGTGGCGGCAGTAGGCATCGCGCAGCAGTCCCAGGACGTCGCGCAGCTTCTTGTATTGGGCACCGGCGAAGCCGTCGACCTTGAAGACCCGATCCAGGTCCCACAGGGTGAGGCCGTGAGTGAGCACGTCGAGGTCGGGGTGGCTACGGAACCGGTCCTTCTCCAGCCGCAGTGGGTCAGTGTCACTCATCAGGTGACCGCGGTTTCGGTACGCGGCTATCAGCTCGATCACACGGGCGTTCTTGTCGACGATGGAGTCGGGGTTGTCGATGCGCCAGTGGACCGGCTCATAGGGGATGCCGAGCTCGCGGAAGATCTCGTCGAAGAACTCGTCGGAGAGCAACAGTTGATGGACGGTGCGCAGGAAGTCGCCGGACTCGGCGCCCTGAATGATGCGGTGGTCGTAGGTGGAGGTCAGGGTGATCAGCTTGCCGACACCGAGGTCGGCGATGCGCTCCTCGCTGGCGCCCTGGAACTCGGCGGGGTACTCCATGGCGCCCACGCCGATGATCGCACCCTGGCCAACCATCAGCCGCGGCACCGAGTGCACTGTTCCTATGGTGCCGGGGTTGGTCAGCGAAATCGTCACGCCGGCAAAGTCTTCGGCGGTCAACTTACCGTCCCGGGCGCGCCGCACGACATCCTCGTAGGCGGCGATGAATTTGCCGAATGGCATTGTCTCGCAACCCTTGATGGCGGCTACGACGAGAGATCGCTTGCCGCCCTTGCCGGGTAGGTCAATGGCCAGGCCCAGATTGGTGTGGGCCGGCGTGACCGCCGTCGGCTTCCCGCCGACCTCGGCGAAGTGCCGATTCATGTTCGGGAACTTCTTGGCCGCCTGCACCATCGCGTAACCCAGCAGGTGGGTAAAGGAGATCTTGCCGCCGCGGGTGCGCTTGAGATGGTTGTTGACGACGATCCGATTGTCGATCATCAACTTGGCCGGGATGGCCCGCACGCTGGTTGCGGTCGGGACGGTCAGCGACGCCGACATGTTCTTGACCACGGCGGCCGCAGCGCCGCGCAGCACTTGGGACTCGTCGCCCTCGGTCTGCGGGACTGCCGCGGCTGCGGCCCCCGGCGTTGCCGTTGCTTTGGGTCCGGCAGGCGGGCGGGCAGGCTTGGTTGCCGGGGCCCGAGGCGACTCCTGCGGTGCAGGGCTCGTTTTGGGCGCGGCAGCGGGAGCCGGACCACTTTCGGCGGCCTGCGCGTCGGTGGGGTCGGGGTTGTAGTCGACGAGGAACTCGTGCCAGCTCGGATCGACCGAGGACGGGTCGTCGCGGAACTTCCGGTACATCTCCTCGACCAACCACTCGTTCTGTCCGAACGGTGAACTTGTAGTGCTCACGGCAGCTACTCGCCTCGATTCCACTGTCCGGCAAGGCGTGCTCGACGTCCTGCCAGTTCCTCGTGCTCCACGGCACCATCCTGACCCGCAGCGGCCCCGACGGTTTCGCCGCAGGAGTGCGGCCCCACGGTGCCGCTCCGTAAGGCTAGCGCTTCGGCGACCATCTGGGAGCCACGTCGGCGCTGCTACCGCAGGCGTGACGACCGGGCCGTGCTTAGTCGGTTAGCGGACCTCATCCACCGCGGGCAGGACGTGCAGGATGACCGGCCAGCGCGCCGGTGGCGTGCCGAACGCTGCGCGGGCGTTGCCGATGATTTTCTTGCCCATCAGCCGGTTGCCACCGCCACCGATCAAGGCGCCGATCCCGACCGGCAGCATCTTGCCGAATGCCAGCGCGCCCCGCCGCAGCGCGTACTTTTTGACGAAATACTTGACCAGTCGCGAGTTCAGCTGCGATAGCGCGGGCACCGGCACCGATGCTGCGCCCTCGGCCAGCCAGGCGCCGCTGGTCCGTCCGGGGCCGATCAAGTCGGCGATGGCGTGCTTGCTGTCCTCGCCGACCAGGACTGCCAGCACTAGTGCGCGGCGCCGTTCCCGCTCGTGGGCGTGAATGCCGTGCACCTCGGCGACCGCCAGTACAAACACCGCGGTGGCTTCCAGGAACACCACGGTTTCGCCGGCCACCGTCGACAGCGCCGTGAGAGTCCCGATGCCGGGAAATGCGGCCGCCGAGCCGACCGCCACGCCGCTGGCGATCACTGCGGCCAGGTAGCGTTTCTCCAGCTTGGTGACGATCTCGGCCGGCGTGGCGTCGGGGTTGGCGTTGCGCAGCCGCTGCACACAGGCCTGCACCGCGGGCTCCTGTACCCGTGCGCTCCGCTCCATGATGAGCGCCAGGGTGCGGGCAGCCGTGCTGGGCTTATCGACGACGGTGGCAGGCAGCAGGTCTGACCCGCCGGCTCCACTTGACCCGGTTCGTCGAGCGCTCATGATTGCCTCCTGGGTAGGGCGTGCCTTCCGGCTCACGCTAGTAAACCGCCGAGAACTATCACTGCACTACCACTGAAATCTACCGTCACCAAAACGCCTGGCGGCTGATCATCGATGCCTGGTAGTGAGATGCCTTGTAGTGACTTGTATCACATATCTCATCTGCCCGAGACCGAGGGAGGCCCAGCGGCCGCGGGAACAAAAACATTGGGCGCGTGGCGCTAACGATCGGCATGGCACCATCGCTCGTTGTGGATGCGACGCCCCCTGGGGCCGTGGCGGCGGAATCATCGTCGGCCGCCGGCCGGTCGAGCCGCGCCCGGATGATTTTGATCCTGGGCGCGCTGGTCGCGCTGGGGCCGCTGACCATGGACATGTACCTGCCGGCGCTGCCGAAGATCGCCGAAGATCTATCGGTGTCGTCGTCGGTGGTGCAATTGACGCTGACCGGCACATTGGCCGGCCTGGCGCTGGGCCAACTGATCGTCGGGCCGTTGTCTGATTCGGTGGGACGACGCCGGCCCTTGATGGCCGGGATCGTCGTGCACATGCTCGCTTCTGTGCTGTGCCTGCTGTCACCGAACATCGCCGTCCTCGGAGCGGCGCGCGGATTGCAGGGCATGGGAGCGGCCGCGGCCATGGTGGTGGCGATTGCCGTCGTCGGCGACTTGTTCGCCGAATCGGTAGCAGCCACGGTGTTGTCCCGCTTGATGCTGGTCCTGGGCGTGGCCCCGGTATTGGCGCCGTCGCTGGGCGCGGCAGTGCTGTTGTACGCGTCCTGGCGGTGGGTATTCGCGGTGCTGGTGTTGCTGGGCGGGGCGTTGCTCCTGCTGGCGGCGTTGGCGCTGCCCGAGACATTGCCGCCGGCGCGCCGTCGGCCGCTACGGGTGGGGGGCATCGCTGCCACCTACGTTGAATTGCTGCGTGACGCGAAGTTCGTGATTCTCGTGCTCGTCGCCGCGTTGAGCATGTCAGGCCTGTTCGCCTACATCGCCGGGGCATCGTTCGTGCTGCAGGGCCGATTCGGCCTCGATCAGCAACTCTTCGCGTTGGTGTTCGGCGCCGGGGCGGTGGCGTTGATCGGCGCGACGCAGTTCAACGTGGTGCTGTTGAAGTGGTTCGCCCCGCAGCAGATCGTGCGCTGGGCGCTGCTTGCGGGAACCGCAGCCGGCACCGGTTTCGTCGGCGTGGCGGCGACGCATTCGGGCGGGCTGGCCGGCTTCGTTGTGCCGGTCTGGGTGATCCTGGCGACAATGGGGTTCATCATCCCCAACGCGCCGGCGGTGGCGCTGTCCCGGCACAAGGACGCCGCGGGCACGTCGGCGGCAGTGCTCGGCGCCGCGCAGTTCGGCCTCGGCGCGGCGGTTGCACCGCTTGTGGGCGTGCTGGGTAACGACGAGATTGCGCTGGCACTAGTGATGACGATCGGTCTGGCGATCGCACTGGCCGCATTTCTGCTGGTCAATCGGTCCACGAGGGAAAACACCCCGCCAACGAATCTCATCGCCGAGTCGGCTAGCTGATCCTCGCGATATCTGAGGTTGTCGCCGGCGCGAGCAGGCCGTAACGTCGCGCGGATTAGTTCAACTGGGGATATGACCACCTCGATGATTCAGGCGCAGGCCGACTCGGGCGGGACGCGCTCGGAGAACCCATGGAACGCGATGTGGGCGATGCTGGTCGGCTTCTTCGTGATCCTGGTCGACTCCACCATCGTGGCCGTCGCCAACCCCAGCATCATGGCCCAGCTGAATACCAGCTATGACGCGGTGATCTGGGTGACCAGCGCCTACCTGCTGGCATTTGCGGTTCCGTTGCTGCTCGCGGGTCGACTGGGCGACCGGTTTGGTCCGAAGAACCTCTACCTGATCGGCCTGGCAGTGTTCACTGCGGCGTCGTTGTGGTGCGGCCTCTCGGGCACGGTTGGGATGCTGATCGCCGCGCGGGTGTTCCAGGGCATCGGCGCGGCGCTGCTTACCCCGCAGACCCTGTCGACGATCACCCGGATCTTTCCGGCGCAACGCCGTGGCGTCGCCCTGAGTGTGTGGGGTGCCACCGCCGGGGTCGCCAGCCTGGTCGGGCCGCTGGCCGGCGGGGTGTTGGTCGATGCGCTGGGCTGGCAGTGGATATTCTTCGTCAACGTACCGATCGGCATTGTCGGACTCGGTTTGGCGGTCTGGTTGATGCCGGTGCTGCCGACGCAGCAACACCGGTTCGACCTAATCGGGGTGCTGCTGTCCGGGGTGGGGATGTTCCTCATCGTCTTCGGGCTGCAAGAGGGCCAATCCCACAACTGGCAGACGTGGATCTGGGTGGTCATGGTCGCGGACGTGGGCTTGATGGCAGCGTTCGTCTACTGGCAGTCGATCAACTCTCGCGAGCCGCTGGTTCCGCTGGAGATATTCCGCGACCGCGACTTCAGCCTGTCCAGCCTCGGGGTGGCGGTCATCGGGTTTTCGGTGACCGCGATGATGCTGCCGCTGATGTTCTACGCGCAGGCGGCCTGCGGGCTGTCGCCGACCCGGTCGGCCCTGCTGACCGCGCCGATGGCGATCGCAACCGGGCTGTTGGCGCCGGTCGTCGGCAGAATCGTCGACCGGTATCACCCGCGGCCTGTGGTCGGCTTCGGATTCTCGGCGCTGGCGATCGCGCTCACATGGATGTCAATCGAGATGACCCCCAGCACGCCGATCTGGCGTCTGGTGGTGGTGTTCATCGCGATAGGCGTCGGGATGGCGTTCGTCTGGTCGCCGCTGGCCGTCACCGCCACCCGGAATCTCCCGGCGCATCTGGCCGGCGCCGGCGCCGGTGTCTACAACGCGACCCGGCAGGCGGGGACGGTGCTCGGCAGCGCCAGTATGGCCGCGTTCATGACGTCGCGGATCAGCGCCGAGATGCCCAACGGGACGCCACCCCCGCAGGCTGCTGAAGGTGCTGAAGGTCCGGCGGGCGCCGTCCTGCAGTTGCCGGACTTCCTACGTGAGCCGTTCTCGGTCGCGATGTCACAGTCGATGTTGTTGGCCGGTTTCGTTGCCTTGTTCGGTGTTGTGGCTGCGTTGTTTCTGGTCGGCTTCGGCACGTCGCCCGATTCCCCTCGGGCCGCCCCCGGGCCGGGTGTTGACGTCGGCGACTTTGACGACTACCGGGCCGATTCCGACGACGCTGTGACGGATACCGAACCGTTGCCGACCCGGAACCCGACCCCGAGGAGGCGGCAAGCTACGGCCGGCACTCGTCGCGGTCGGGCGACTAAGTGAAAAGCACCGCGGTGTTGAGGTAGCCGGTCGGATCGAACGCGGACTTGACGGTGCGCATCGCGGCGATGTCGGCCGAATCACGGGACATGCCAAGGTAATCCCGTTTAGCGCTGCCCACGCCGTGCTCGGAGCTGACGTTGCCGCCACACCCGGCGATAAGCTCCATCATCGCCGCGTAGAGTCGGTGTTCGCGGTTGGCGTCGAGTGCGCACCGCAGCACATTGAGATGAAGGTTGCCTTCGCCGATATGGCCAAACAGCACCGGAATCGCTTGGGGGATTTCGGCGCCGATCAGCGCAGCCGACTCGCGCGCGAATTCCTCGGTAGCAGCCAGCGGCAGCGAGACGTCGAACTTCAGCGGCGGGCCGTATACGCCGAGGATGTCGGTTATTGACTCCCGCACCTGCCACAACCGTTGCCGGGCGTTGGAGTCGACCCCCACCGCGGGCTCGCCGCACATCTTGTGGCGGTCAAGGGCGGCGGCCAACCGCTCGGTTTGATCGTGGTCGGCGGCCAGCTCCGTGAGTAGCAGCCACGCGCCCTCGACGGGCGCGGGCACGCCGAGGTGCTCGGCGGTCAAAGCGCTGGCGCCTGCGTCGATCAGTTCCAGTGCGGCGATGCCGTCCAAGTCGCCGAACGCGCGGCTGGCGTCGACGAGGCCGGCCAGCTCGGCGAAACCACAGATCGCGGTCACCCGGTGTGTCGGCCTCGGGTGCAGACGCAGGTCGAGCCTGGTGATCACGCCCAGGGTGCCTTCCGCGCCGACGAACAACGCCGGCAGGTCGTAGCCGGTGTTGTCGCGGCGCACCGGGCTGTGCCGGCGAACTACTGAACCGTCGGGCAGCGCGACGTCTAGCCCCAGGACCTGTTCGCCCATGTTGCCGTAGCGCACGGTGCGCAGGCCGCCGGCATTCGTGGATGCCATGCCGCCCACGGTGGCTGAGTCACGCGCGGCCAGATCGACGCCGAACATCAGACCCGCGTCGGCGACCGCGCGCTGCAGCACCGCCAGCGGTACACCGGTGCCCACCGCGATCCTGCGCTCGGCGGTGTCCACCTCACCGACTGTGGTGAGTCGCTCGGTGGACAGCAGCACGTCGTCGTGTTCGGGCACTGTGCCGGCGACCATCGATGTTCGCCCGCCCTGGATCGTGACGTGGGCCCCGGCGTCGCGGCACGCGCGCAAGACCTGGGCAACCTCTTCGGTCGAAGCCGGCCGCACCAACGCGCTGGCGCGACCGCGGTAGCGGCCGGTGAAGTCTGCACTGGCGGCGGAAAGTACATCGGGATCGGTGCTCAGGAAGGCCGATCCAACGACGGCAGCCAACCGGTCCATCAGTCCGGCAGTCATGGCGCCGGGATATCCGACGATGTCAGCGTCAGAAATGCGCCGAGGTCCACCAGCCGGGCGGGCGAGCTAGGCAGGTATTCGGAAAGCATTTCCGACCGCACTACCACAGCCGCGTACTGCGCGCGGCTGACCGCCACGTTCAATCGATTCCTGTTGAGCAGAAAGGAAATTCCGTGCGGAACGTCGTCGATAGAGGAGGCGGTCATCGAGACGAAAACCACCGGCGCCTGCCTGCCCTGAAACTTGTCCACCGTTCCCACCGGAACCTCCAGGTCGGCGGCGTCGAGCTGTTCGCGCAGTTGGCGCACCTGTGCGTTGTACGGGGCGACTATCAGGATGTCGGAGGCCGACAACGGCCGGGTGCCGTCCTCGTCAGTCCACGACGACCCGAGCAGCCGGCGGATCTCGGCGACAATGGCGATCGCCTCCTCCGGGCTCTCGGTGGAGTTGCCTTCGTGTTGCACTTGCAGTGTGCTGACGCCCGGCGGATACCCGTGGAGCTCGCGCGCCGCCGTCCGCTCCTCGTACGAATGCAGCCGTCCCTCGTAGGACAGCGCGGAGATCCGCGCGCACACCGCCGGATGCATCCGGTGTGAACGGTCCAGAAAGTAACCGTGCTCTGCGGGCAGGGTGCGTGCTCCGTCGACCAGCCAACCAAGGGCGGAGACATCGACGGGTTCGGGATGGGTGCCCTGGCTGACCTGGGGCAGCTGTTGCGGATCACCGAGTAGCAACAGGTTTTTCGCGGCCGGCGCCACGGCAATGGTGTTGGCCAGGCAGAACTGCCCGGCCTCCTCGATCACCAGCAGGTCCAGGCAGCCGGGCGGCACGCGGGTGGCGTTGGCGAAGTCCCACGCCGTTCCGCCCACCACACAGCCGGCGGTGTCGGCGATGAACTGCGCGTAGGCATTCTTGTCGATCTTCTGCCAGCGCGGATTGTCGCTGCCGGAGGATTTCTTCGCCATCCGTTGCGGGTCGACTCCCGCCTTGATCGCGCTATCGAACAGGTTTTCCACCACCGCGTGTGACTGCGCGACAACCCCCACGCGCCAATGCAGCTCACCGACCAGGCGCGCGATGATCTGCGCGGCGGTGTACGTCTTGCCGGTGCCGGGCGGCCCGTGCACCGCCACATACGATGAGTCCAGTTCACCGATGGCCTCGGTGATATCGGCGCCGGGTGCACCGCTGCGGGGGAGCGGCGCGCCGCTGCGAGTGCGGGGACCGCGGCGCAGCAGAATGTCGAAGACCGCAGATCGGGGCAGCCCGGGCAGCCCGGCCACCACGGCCGCGGCTGTCGATTCTATTGAGTCCCTCAGCTTGTCGGTGCTAATCGGCGGCCCCGGGGTAAGCGCAAACGGCAACTGATGAAACTCGGTGCCGTCCTTAGGCGTTCGTTCGATGATGTCGACCTCGGTGGGGACAGCAGGGTCGTCTGTATCGACAACCTGCGCGTTGCCGAAGGCCCGACGATCGGGGCTGTCGGTCAGGCCTGTCGGACTCGGCGGCTGGTAGAGCGCATACACGCGGCTGTCGAGCGTGCCGTTGGCCAGTGTGCCGGTCAGCCGCACCCGGCGCTGCGGTTTCCTAGCTCTGGGCGGCTGTTGCCAGTCGAGCTCCACTGAAGCCGCCTCGGCGACGAAAACATTTGCGGTGTCAGCCCATTCGTCTACCGGATTGTTCATCCGGTCGAAGTGCGCCCACCAGAACGGCTTGTCTTCGCGCCGGTGGTAACCGCGGGCCGCCGACACCAGGGCAACTGCCTGCTGCGTGGGCGTGCGGGCGTCGACGGCTGCATCGCCGGTGAACTCTGCCAGCGCCTGCTCGAGCGGTTCGGCCTGCCCGATACCGTCGTCATCACCTACTGGTTGCGCACCAACCGGTGTGACGCCGCATTCGGAGGCCTGCGTCAGCAGCCAGTCCCGCAGCCCTCGGGTCGATTTGCAGTCGTAGTGGTTGTAGTCCGCGATGTCCTCGAGCGCCGTGTCGGCTTCGTCGAGCAGTCCATCGGCGCGCAGTGCGCAGAAGCGTGCGTACTGGTTGATGGACTCCGCGGCGGTGGTGACATCTCCGGCGCGCAGCTCGGCTCCCATGTACAGGGGCTCCAATGCTTTGAGGCTGTATGACTCCGCGCCCACTCGAATACTCTTACGCACCAACGGATACAGGTCGACCAGTATTCCGTTACGCAACAGATCGTCGACCTCGTCCTCGCCGACGCCGTATCGGCCGGCCAGCCGCAGCAGCGCGGTCTTTTCGTAGGGCGCGTAGTGGTAGACGTGCATGTTCGGGTGGTGCTGGCGGCGCTTGCGCACCATCGCGAGGAAGTCGGTGAACGCCTTGCGCTCCGCCACCCGGTCATGTGCCCACAGCGGGCGGAAGGTGCCGGTAGTGCCAGCCTCAAGCACGCCGAACAGGTACTCCAGGCCCCACTCGGTGCCGTCAGCGCTCCACAGCGGATCGCCTTCGAAGTCGAAGAACAGGTCGCCGCAATCGGGGTTGGGTAACAGAGTTAGCGGCTGCGGGTCAGTGATCTCGAATTGCGCCGCGCCGGTGTCGCGTTCGCGTACTTGAAGGCTGGCCTGCGCGGTCAGCGTCTGGACGGTTTTGAGCGACAGGCCCGGCACCCCGCCGTCGTGGTTGGCCAGCTCGGCGACGGTAGTGATACCGGCGTCCAGCAGGTTGGCCCGCTGGCTGACTCGCATGCCGGCGACCAGCAGCAGGTCGTCGATCGCCCGTAGCTGCTCGGTGCACTGAGGGCATCCGAAGCAGGCCCGCACAGTGTCGTCGGCCCAGCTCACAGCGGCCCCATTGGCGTTGTGCTCGTCGAGCAGCTCTTGCAACCTGGCGCGTTGACGCCGGTACACTGCGATCAGCTCGTCGACCCGGTAGCGCACCGCCCCGCCGTCGCCCAGCACCAGCTCAGCTTCTTGCGCCACCTGTACACCCGCGCCGGCCAAGGCGTCAGCGTAGGCCGCCAGCTGCAACAATGCGGTGACCTTCGCCGAGCGGGCCAACTTGGTGTCCGCGACGCGGTAGCTTTCGCCGTCGCGCACCAGGAAATCGGCGAACCCGACGAAGCGGCCATCGAACATCGCGGCCTGGTACACCAGTGGCGCCCCCGCCGCTAGGGCGCGCTGAGTGGCATCCGCGGCGGCGGTCAACCCCGCGATCGTGAACTTGGGACGGCCAATGATGACCGGGTCCGCGCCGACCTGGGCGCGCAGGTGGTCGAGGTGTCGTTGCTCGTGCTCGTCGCCGAGGGTGGCGGTGCGGGCCAGCAGTTCGTCTTCGACGGTCGGCGAAGGAGTCCCCCGGCCCAGTCTGGCGTCGAACGTACGCAGCAGCGCGTACTCGCAGCGGGCCGCGGCGGCGAGATCCGATGCGCTGTAGATGACGCGGTCGTCGAGGACGAGCACAGCAGCAACTGTAAGGGAGTACACCGACAGCCCCAGACCGCATGTACTCCGCCGAGATCAACCTTTCGTAGGCCGCCACTCGCGTTTTCGCTGCATGACGTGGATTTCGGCCGCTGAGGGAATCAGACGCCAGCCCACATGTCTAGCCAACATTTCCGACGAGCTCGACGCCGTTGCCGTTCCAGTGGAAGGTGACGATGGTATCGAGGCCCTCGATGCCGGTGGAGGCCGTGAGAGCGACGGTGTCGCCGGTGCTCTGCGACGTGTCGATCCCGTTGAATCCGAAGGTATCCGGCGTTCCTGACCCGATGAGCTTGCCCTGGTGGAACATCACCGCCCGGGTGTTGGGGTTGGGGGCGTTCGTGTTGGCCTTGACGATTACCACCGACAGCTGTGCGCACTCGTTGTAGTTGCCTGCCAACGACTCGGGACTCCAGCCTTGCTTGCTGCGCGGATCGCGCGGCAGCTCGGACACCGCCTTGGCGATGGCGGGCGCGGCGAGATTGACCGCGCACGGATCCGGCGGGACGCTCGTGCTGGTTGGGGGCACGCTGGCCGGAGGGGGTGGGGCAGTGGCGGGAGGTGGCCCAGGTGATCGCACCGGCGCCTCCGGAGTCTTGGCCACGGTGGAGTCGCCCGAGCTGCAGCCGGCCAACGTCACGGACACGAACGTAACTGACACGAAAGCCAGAGCGGCGAGGGCGGCCGCAGGGCCCATACTGCCCTGTTCTGTTCCCCGCCGGCTCCGGCAACACACACACCGCACAGCGCGCACCGTACCGTCATCGGGCCCACCGGTCCGGCAGGCATGGCCGACCGCCGGCCACCGGGCTGGCGCACCCTGCTGGCCGTAGACTGCTGGCCGTAGACTGCTAGGCGCTATGACCTCCCCGGAAACCGCTGCGGCCAGCGCCGCAGTCACATTCGCCGACCTGCAGATTCACCCCTCGGTGCTGCAGGCGGTGTCCGACGTCGGGTACGAGTCGCCGTCAGCGATCCAGGCCGCGACCATTCCGCCGCTGATGGCGGGCTCCGACGTGGTGGGGCTGGCGCAGACCGGCACCGGCAAGACGGCCGCGTTCGCGATCCCGATCCTGTCCAAGATCGACACGACCAGCAAGACCACCCAGGCGTTGGTTCTGGCACCGACCCGCGAGTTGGCA
>Ga0114921_10000611_pt1 | contig 15396 bp, 12 predicted proteins | sample BentaG_FD_87016 | JGI IMG/M metagenome (GOLD analysis project Ga0114921, IMG submission 87016) | Deep subsurface microbial communities from South Atlantic Ocean to uncover new lineages of life (NeLLi) - Benguela_00093 metaG | ecosystem: Environmental > Aquatic > Marine > Oceanic > Sediment ...
CTCATGGTACCGCAAACGTTATGTACATTTATGAATCTTCCATTTACAATCCTAAACTTTATTAAACACTAATCATCAACTAAATGAAATATGGAAGCAAAAATTGATCTCATTGGCATTATCACGTCAAAATTTGAAGAAATGCTCCTTTTTTACCGGGATGTTCTTGGTTTTAAAGTCAAACTCAAATTAGACAACTATATAGAATTTGAAAATCCTGGTGTAAGGTTTGCGATTTCTACTCACAAAGTTATGGCAGATGCGACAGGACACGAAAGTTTTACACAAGACAAAAAGGGACATTCTTTTGAACTTGCATTTTCAGTTCCAACACCGAGCGAGGTAGACACAGTTTATGATGAAATTGTAAAAAAAGGAGCAATTCCGATTAAGTCTCCAAAAGATATGCCATGGAATCAGAGGGCGGCTTTTTTTGCTGATCCCGATGGTAATATTCATGAAATTTTTGCAGACCTTCCAAAGGCAGATTCATGACTTCTTCGTATTCTACCTGAAAATAGGTTTTCCATAGTGTTTCAGGTAGAATTATTGATAGAGAGTTTATGGTAGCTCCGTAATAATTTCTACTGATTTTTCAACTGGATCGCCACCAGTGTTTCTGTCCTTATCGATCCTTCGCTACCAACTATTAATAAAGACTTGAATTCCGCTTCGATGCTTGGCGCTTCAACTATTGCAGCCATATCATACTGTCACATGGTATACTAAACTCCTTTATTTCTCCTCCAATCGACTTGGTAACTTTTATGGCTACCACTAACCGCTGCGGCGAATCCTTATTCTTCGTGGATAGTCAAAAATGAATAGAGATAATGATTAAAAAAATATATTGATGTCAAAAAAAGGATAGGAAAATCTAAAAAAAAGGGTATAGTATATCCCGCTGATGTCTCTCTGCGATTCCCTAAATCTTTTATCGCTCCTTTAATAAGGCAATTAAGAGATTAACCAGACCAATCAAGGTTCCTAGCATCAGCACAGCCATGAGGACCACTGTTGGGATGAAAACCCATGCAATATTCACGTGAACTTCAGGAACTGTTAGTGCGCCTCCTAATTGAGCCGTTCCGCCTATAACGCCAGCTGCCAAAATCAGCCAAGATGCAATGAGGCCAATATTGTGTAAAACTAAATGTGCCCAAGACAACCAGTCATTTACTTCTCCACTACTGCTATAGAGGAATGCCCATGCGCTTAATCCAACAAATCCAACCAGGACGTAAGTCACATATCCTACAAAGACCCACGTTCCAACTTTGTATGATAGGGGACCGCTTACAAATCCCACTGCCATTATCGCTGGAAGACCTAAAGCTGGGATTACGAAAAGCACTGTTAAAATTACTGAAATGAACCCATGAATTAAAGCTGCCCAGATAAATCTCTTAGTCCATTTTTCTGCCATATTACTCACCTTTGCTTTGGTATATTAATAAACTGAGATATAGTAAGAAACTTCATATTCCTTTTGTTAGTGGCATTAAGAACGGCAAAATAGTGCAAAGATTATAAAATCTAGCAGGAAAATTGTACACTTTATATAATTCTACCTGAAAAAAAGGTTTTTCAAAGAGTTTTAGGGACGATAAATATGATCTATCAGAACATCAGCGTACCTTTGGAACGGGCGTACTGGAGATAATCCATTTCTTTTCTACCTTCGATTTGGTCTCTTACTGGGATAGTACGCTCCCTTTTTTCGAGCAAGGCTTCTGTTGTTATCCAAGCGGATGCGTCACTGCCAGCACCTGAACCATATGAAACGAGTAATATTTTCTCGTTATCTTGTGCTATATCTAATGTGGCTGCAAACCCAAGCGGGCTTGATCCAGAATACAAGTTCCCACACTTCGTTACCATCAAACCAGGCTTGATTTGTTCTATTTCAAATCCTAATTTTGTGCCAGCGCGTATTGGAAATTTGCCATTTGGTTGATGAAAGACAACATAATTGAAGTCTTTTGACGTCATTTCTAGATCGCTCATAAGTTTCTTAGCAGCACCCAATACATGCTTGAAATACGAGGGATCTCCTGTAAACCGTCCTCCATGACTTGGAAACTTTGCAGTTTCGCGCCTCCAAAAGTCAGGAGTATCAGTCAAGTATGACGCAACTCCCAGTGGTTCAGCAATGACGTCAGTTTTACCAAAAATTAGAGCAACACCGCCTTCTCCAACACTGTAGTCAAGTGGATCACCAGGTCTGGCCTGGGCTTTGTCTGAGCCAATGACCATCGTGTATTCATGCGTTTTGCTCATGAGTTCGTCATTGACTAAAGCAATGGCGTCTGGAATGGCATCAGTTGCAGCTTTGCATGCAAATTCACGATCACTACCGCCAACGTAAGGTGTTGCACCAATAGCTTCAGCAACAATGGTAGTAGTTGGTTTTACTGCATAAGGCGGCGATTCAGAACCCACCCATATACGGTCAATCTTTTGTGGATCAATACCTGCATGATTGATTGCTCTTCTTGCCGCTTCAACAGAATAGGTGCCTGTATCTTCGTCTAAGTTACCTACACCTTTTTCCTCAAGAGCTAAACCCCTGCGGTATGTCTCAGCATTGGTGCCAAATGTCTTTGATATCTGTTCAACAGTGACTTTATATCTTGGAAGATAGACTCCATAGGAGACTAATCCTGCTTTGCGGGAGATCTTTTTTGGGGTGTATGGACCGTATTCTTTGAATAATGAAGATTGAGAAGGTCTGAATTTCATTCCATACTCAATAACGCCTTCTTCACCCTGTTCCGTAATTCGCCTGAATACAGGCTCGATGGCCATTCCGATAATATCATTAACGATGTCTACTTCATCGCTAGAGATCTCAAAATCCGTAATCATGGTGGGTACTTTGTATCCATCCAGTTCCACGACAGCTGAGATATAGGGTGCATATCGTGTGTGAGTAGTTGCCGGATGTCGAATAGCGGACGCAGAAAAAACATACCCCAGATGTCCGTTTTCTATAAGACTTACTTCCTTCAAATGGTCATTATTGCCACACTTTGGACAAATTTTGCGCTTTGGAAAATAGTTTCCATTGCAGGTCTCACAATGACTTGCAATGAGCCGATAACGCGATTCAAGGTTTCTGCGAACATATGGAACACTCATAATATTATAACCTCCATATTTGATGTCCAATCTTAAATTTGTAGCACATGAACGCTACCAACACCGCCAGTTCCACCGATATTATGTGCTACTCCAGTTGTGAGATCGGTGTCTAAATCGACTTGTTTTTTGCCAGCAATGCCCACGAGCTGTTCCCATAATTCACAGATTTGTCTCGAACCTGTGGCACCGACTGGATGTCCATCGGCTTTCAATCCGCCACCACAATTCACCACAATTTCGCCGGATAAGCAAGGATAAACAATATGTTTACTTCCCTTAAACGAATCAACAGCCTCTCCAATGAACGGACCGCCTTCTCCCTTCTCGACGAACTTCATGTCTTCAAGGGCAGTTACTTCTTCAATTGTAAAACAATCGTGAAGTTCAAGTATGTTAACGTCCTTTTGCTCAATTTTTGCTTCCGTAAAAGCTTGTTGAGCAGCTAATTTTGTTGCAGTTAATCCTGTAAAATCCTCACGGGCAAATAACGCTAGGGCATCCGTAGCTGCGCCTGCACCTGTCACATAAACAGGGGTCTCAGTATAACGTTTCGCTATCTCAGGATTGCATAAAATTACAGAAGATGCTCCATCTGAAACCGGTGAGCAGTCAAGCAACCTGATAGGATCTGCTACTAAAGGAGATTTTAGTACACTATCTATCTTTATTGGAAACGGATACTGAGCAAATTTATTATTAATTGCATGTTGATGATTTTTCACAGAAACCATGGCCAATTGTTCACGGGTTGTGCCATATTCATACATATGTCGCGCCATGATATTAGCGTAAAGTCCAGGAAAAGTGTTTCCATAAAATCTTTCCCAATTTGAGGCTGCCGCAGCTAGTGCGTCTGTTACTATTTCCCCCCGATCTGTCATTTTTTCGACACCTGTCACGGCAACTATGTCAAACTTTCCGGATTTAATTCCCAAACAAGCATTGTAAAATGCCAGCCCCGCAGAAGCGCAAGCCCCTTCAAGACGGAAGATGGGAATATGAGTTCCAAGTGATTGGGCGAGTTCGCCAGCGACTAATCCTTGATCAATAATCTTGGCTGCGATGAAATTTCCAACGAACATCGCCTCTATGTCTTTAAATTCAATGTCTGCAGTTTTTAATGCACTGATAAGTGAGTCTAACATTAAATCACTCATAGAATCGTCCCAGAGCTCTGAAAACTTAGTTCTGCCGCATCCAATTATTGCTGCATAAGAACGTGAAGCTCGTACTGTCATTTTTTTCAGTTCACCTTGTTTTTAATTCTAATTTACGTTTGGAATGAGATTTGAGTCTTAGGAGTAACCTCAAACGCTCTTTATAAATTTATATTTTTGTTGATTGAAACATCATTCATATTTGAAATAAATCTCTATCAAAGATTATCGTTCAAAAATAGTTAAAATAAACGCAAATAGTTAGCATACCTATTTATTTTGATCCTTACTGTGTACCTCAAAAATCCTTTATAAATCTATATTTTTCTAAGCTGAAACATCAATCTTTTGAAAAAAAAGTTAATCTAATTTTTTTTCAGATTCTAAGAGCAATTATAGAGCATTATTAAAAAATGTTGATAATTCGGCAACTTATTACTTTAGGACTTTAGGCTATTAAAAGTTGAGAAAGCACCTCTTGCACCAAGATATTGAACAGAGTGTGACGCATACTTCAATGCAAGACGAACCGAATCATACAAGTCCATATCTTCAATTAATCCCTTGATAAGCACTGCGGCAAATGCATCACCAGCACCAGTAGTGTCTACTGCATTTACTTTTTCGGCAGGAACAGTAAATTCCCTTTCACGTTGATATATATTGCACCCATGTACACCTTGAGTGATGATGATCGTTGAACAACCATAAGCTAATAAGTCGGTAGGTGAACCGAGTTTTTCCATGGAGGATGATTGGAGCAGTTCCCAACCCTTACTATTCATAAGAAGATAATCCGTATTTTTTAAAATGGGTTCTATGGACTCAACTCCCTGCTTCAAATATGCTGTAGATGGGCGATAGACTACCAATTTATTATAATTATGACCATAACTTGAAACCACCGCACTCACTTCCCGAAACATTTCGCCAATATAAAGGCATCGTGTGCTTTTCAATAACCCCCAATCAATTTCGTCAGGATTCTCGATGGATAAAGCAATATCATCTCCATATGGGACAATTATCCGTTTTTCTCCGTTGGAGTCAACAAGGACTACTGGTTCAGGGGTTTTTTTATTTGGTTCTATTTTAAGATTCGAAATATCCACGCCTTCACGAATAAATTCTTTGACGAGAAGCAAACCATTGAAATCTCCTCCAATTTTTCCCCCAAAGCTTGTTTGAATGCCAAGCTTCGATAAAGCTACGGCTACATTCGCCGCAGACCCTCCCGGAGTTCTATATGTTTCCTCTGAGAGAACCACTTCATCATGATCTGGAATTTCTGTTTTGATCAAAATATCCATAGCAGCAGAGCCAAAAACTACGACTTCTGGCGTAACAATTGGTGTTTTGATTAATTTGAGGCTTAATTGTGCAATTATTTTATGAAAAATATCATGAAAGTGATTTAAATCAAATCCTTGATTTACAGCTAAGTTTAACGAATGGTCTAAATAGATCTGGAATAGATCCTCGAAAACATTTTCAATAGTATCTTTTGGTACTTCCGAAAGAAGAAGTGCAATCCATTTTCCCATTTTTTCGCTTGGAGAATAAGAGAGTAACCGACGTCTATTGATTTTTTTTCCAGATGATGTTAAAAGCCCCAGCTCCTTGAAGAGCTTTAGTTTTTGTATGATAGTCTTATTAGAATGACCTTTTAAGGTTTCAATAATATTTTTCTGAAGTATATCACCTGTTCCTAATTTTCTAAAGATTTTAAGACCAATTTCAGAACTAAAAACGTTTTTTAGAATAGTGTGTCGTTTCTCAGAATCAATCGGTAGCAGTAAAATATAGGGAAATACGTTTTCATGGTATGCACTTTCGTTTGTTTCACTCATATCCTGTTACCTCCAAATAAACGAACTAAAGGGTGAGTTTCATTGCTCTTAATATATAATTAGAGTGTCGTGGCGTCTTGAGTCTCCATCGAAAGATAAAGATTATAAGTAGATAACTATAGACTATATTTGTGTTCTTACTGAAACACAAGTGTTACTTAGAACACTCGTAATGTTAAATGTTACATAAATTAGACTATTTAAAGTTTTGGTGAAATAGCAAATGAAAAGATCACAAGGACTTATTCCAAGGGATGCACAGTCATGGGCACTTGTCGCAATCCTTGCAGCACTTCATATTGTTTTATCTGTTGTGCCTATTTTCCCGATAATTACTCCGTTTGGTGTTGGGCAGATCACAGCTTCTGCCATAACCATACCCTTATTCGGCATCTTGCTTGGTCCCGTCTTAGGCCCAATTGCCGCATTGATTGGTGGCATTATAGGTAGCTTTTTGAATCCTGGTGCTAGTGCTCTGTTCCTCGGCTTTGGTTTTATTCCAGGGGTTGTTGGTGCATTCATTGCTGGTTTACTGATAAAAAAAAGCTTGTACCCATATTCAGCTTATCTTGCTACAATTGTTTACGCCATTTTAGTGCTTGGTTTTCTGTTCTTTCCTCCAAATAGACCTTTTGCTTCGTTTCTCACATTCTTGTGGCTACATCTCATACTTTTGTGTGTATTGGCTGTAACTGTTCTTTTACCTCCAATTCGGAAAAGAATACTTGAGAGTGAAACCCCTTGGGTATGGGTGTTTTTTGTGGCGTTTACAAGCACAATGAGTGACCAAATAACAGGGAGTTTTTTCTTTCAAGCTGTGAGTGCACCAATTCTTTTCGGAGGGTATTTACCTCCAGAAATTTGGATTTTTATCGCCTTTATTTACCCAATAGAAAGATTGATTGTTGCGATAGCTGCTACTGTAATTGGTGTCGTGGTAATACGGGCTCTTAGCGAGATTGGTTTTGCAATGGATCAATAATCTATGAATCAGTTCTATTTACAGAATCTCAAGGAGATTTCACGAGTTGAACTCTACAAGGGCAATCGAAGGTTATTTTGTTGAGACAAAAGAATCCTTGATTTTTGATGTAAAAGGTTTCTTACATCCCATAGACCGGATCATTGCGTTTATTAGATATTATCCATCGCCAAAAGGAACACGACGAAGAAATGGGATAAAATTTTCGAAAATCTACAAACTTCGTGATCGTTTTGAGTTTCTAAAAAAGCGTTACCCACAATATCTCTTCCCAAACACCTATAACGGTCAATTCCTTCAGGGAGTTCTTCATAAAGATATAAAAAAAATATATAATCCTACTGAAACAGTGCAATTTCTTTTAACAAAAAATACTCTATCTAATCTAGAAAAAGAAAGTATGTCATTTGTCAAGATTCTTAGTGAAGAAGCACCAAATAATTCTATAGGAATCTCTGGTTCATTGATGGTTGAACTGCATTCGCCGAAGTCTGACATCGATATCGTTGTCTATGGCAAGGATGCATCATATAAAGCTCACGAGCATTTAAAGAACTTAATAGATGGAAGAAAGCATGGTGTACGACCCATGTCGATAACTGAGCTGCGAGAACTATATATGTTTCGGCAGCCTGATTTGGATTTTTCAACATTCGCACGTTTAGAAAGGAGAAAAACTATCTCATGTATGTATAGCAATCGAGAAATCTTTATGCGATTTGTAAAAGACCCAAGCGAAATTAAAGAGAAATTTGAGAATTATAAGTATAACAAAGTTGGTTATGCAACACTAAAAGCCAAAATCGTCGATGATTCGGAAGCTATCTTCACACCATGCAGATATTTGTTGGAAAACACGAAAATAATTGAAGGAGTGCAAGTAGAGGATTTATACGAGATCATTTCGTTTAGAGGACGATTCTGTGAGCAGGTTAAAAAAGGAGAAACTGTAGTTGCCCGCGGAAAAATTGAAAAAGTGACACGAAAAGATGGATCTAAATGGTATCAGATGGTGCTAGGTGAACGAAGAGAGGATACACTTCTCCCAATCCTTGAACATAGCCTTAAACCTGTCGGTGTAACTTCATGAACGTAATTCCTAGACGGGGATATATTTCGGATAGGGATTTTATTCGGACAAAAGAAGGTTTCTTTTGGGTGGTGATAGGCTATGTACATCCTCCAGATCGCATTATTTCCTATCTCAAATATATTCCTAGTGACACTTCAGGAAAATGGAAAGACGGGACGATCCCTCTTGAAAGGGTGCTTCCTTATTATTCTGCAACAACTGTTGGGAATACATTCAAGTTTTTGCAACAGAAATACCCTGAATATCTCTTTTTCTGTCCAGTAAATCAAATCGAGATGTCTGCTGTTCCTTTTAATAAAATTGAAACATATTACGTTCCCGAGGAAAAATTTCAGAGTATATTAAAAAAGGATTCACTAGACGATCTTCAAGAGAGGGCTGTCAACCTAATCAAACAACTATCTCAACGAAGTGAAGTCCCATTAACATCTTTTGGAATTATAGGCTCAATTCTTCTTGATATTCATAATCCTGCCTTTTCTGACATTGATGTTACGGTGTACGGCGCAAGAAGTTCTAAAAAAGTAAAACAAGCACTATTGGAATTAACAAAAGAACAATCTCAGTTTCTAAAGATGTCTAACGAATTTTTAAATAGGTGGAGTAACTCTAGAACACAAGTGCTCCCATTAGGGACAGAAGGATTAAAAAAAATTTTTCGGAGACATTGGAATATTGGTATGTATGATGGAACGCGGTTTAGCATCCACCCTATCAGGAGTAAAGAAGAAGTTCGTGAACAGTACGGGGAATCTATATTTGAACCTCAAGGGTTCGTGAAGATTAAAGCACGAATTGCTGACAATTCAGAAGCGATATATCTTCCCTCTAGATATAATCTATCTGATGTAGAAATAATAGAGGGATTAAAGAATATTGAAATTACAGAACTTGTTTCTTATGAAGGGTTATATTGCGACTTGGTGAATAAGGATGAAACAATTCTTGCCTTTGGAAAATTGGAAAAAGTTATTTCAAGAAATAAAGAGACATTTAGGGTTTTGATTGGCTCAATTGACGCTCATTCTAAAGACTATATGATTCCTCTAACTTGAAAAAGATCAAAAGAACCTATCTTGAATCTTCTGAACGTTTTTTCAAAATTTCACTAAAAGATTTACCAAAAAATGTAAAAAGGTAGGTTGAAAAAATTTAAATTAAGGCATTTCGAATTTTAAGATTAATTCTAAGCTTATAAGGACTGGGAGAAACAATGTTCAGAGACTGGACGGGCAGATGGGAACAACTCCTTCACGAACAAAAATCACGAATGTATATCGTGCAAAAGGATGGTAGCCTGCAAGAGGCCGAGATTCATTCAAACAATTTGAATTCCAGAAATGTGGTGTTAATATTAGATGTAGGTGCGCGCATACTTTGGATCTGGCATGGCAAGGATGTAGATGTAAAAGACAAATTTGTTGGTGCAAGAGCTGCTGCAGCACTTAAATCAGTGATAGGTCCCAAGTATCGAACCACGTCCCCAATAGACGAAGGAGATGAACCTCCTGACTTTTCAAAAGCCTTTAGATCTGGTGGTATTCCAGAAAAACCTTCACCGCCTCCAGTTCAACTTGAAGATGTACCGGAAGAATATGATGCACCTCCCACTCCACCAAAAGAAGTACCGTCAGCACCACCAATCCAAGTTGAGGAAGAACCAGCAGTACCAGAAGTACCACCAGCACCTGCTGTTCAACTTGAGGAAAAAACTCCTTTAATAGAAGAAACTGAAGAAACAGTAACCATTGATCAGACAGTAAGCAAGATAGAATCGAAAATTGAAGAACCATCAAAGGTTTCTGCTATCTTTGGCGACCCCGAAAAAATACGTGATTTGGTTTCTCTCATGGTTGTATTTACTTTAAAACAAATTTACAGAAATGTTGAACCGAGTACCAGTCGAACTAAAGCTCATGATCTCTTTCGAGTTAGCCAAGAAGGTGTTACACTTTGCAAAGTAAAGATACAAGTAAAAAATAGCACGATTAGGGTTTTAGAAGCCATTTTTGATGAAAAAGAAGAAGAAGAGAGCTTCTATGAAGAATTTTCTGACAATCTGCAGTTGCTGCAACGTATAGATTTAAGTAGCTAGTTATCTCTTACAGTTTAATCACTATCCCATTCTGGTTTATTCGCTATTTTATTCAATAAATGAGGGTCCGCCATGGAACTAAATGATCTATTAGGCCAAAATCAACAATTTAATAGAGGTATTCCAATCATATTTCTATTAATTTTCGTAGGACTTATGGCATTCACATTCTATTTTGAGGCATATCTTCTTGCATTTTTGGTTTTTGGTCCGATTGTTTTTGCATTAGCATGGTTTTTTTATGGATATCTCCGATTGAGACCATTTCATATCCCAATTAAACTAATGTTTCTTGTAGGATATGGAGGCGTTTTTATCATATTTACAACTTTAATACTCAACCAGCTTGGAGCACTTAATGCTATAGTAGGAATTTTACTCATTGGTATTATAGTCGCCCCTGAACTTTGGCTTACGGTACTTACGGTTGTTGTAGTTGCCCCACTAGTAGAGGAATTTACAAAAGCGCTTCCAAATATGTTGTTTTACTGGTCTAAAGAACGAAGCGTCTCTACTGTAATAAAAGGAGAAAGAAAAGGGCTGCTTTATAGTGAATACAGAGGTTTGTTCTTCGGAATAATGGCAGGAGCAATTTTTACTGTACTTGAAACTTATCTCTATGTCTTTGTCAATCTCCCTGCATTTAGTGTTACGGATCTCTTTCAATATTGGTTACAGGTGGTTCTTCGAAGCGGCGCTCCTATTCATATTGGTGGTGGAATGTTAACTGGATACAGTTTAGGAAAGGCTGATCGTTTACGAATAAACACCAATTCAAGGTTTTCTTCACTAAAAACTTTTTTCCCGTTCTATATCCTTGCAGTCTTGCTACATCTTTCTTGGAATGGATCTAGTGTACTTTTTTCTATTATTGGATCTGGCATATTTATTTATGAAATCGCATCACTGGGAATTTTTGTAATTCTTGGCATTTTAGTGTACGTTATAGGATTTAAACTCATGAAAAATAGTTTAACAATAGCAAAAGGCTTCTCTAGTTGTGATAGATGCGACTTAAAATATCCCTCAGAATTAGAAAGTTGCCCACACTGTGTGAAAGACCTTGAAGTAATTAAGCGTATGAGCCCTGAAATGGACTTATCTAAGTTCTGCGAATCTTGCAATGAAAAATATCCTTCGATGGATGAATTTTGTAAAAAATGTGGTCAAGAACTTTCTTCTGTAGAAGGTTTTGATATGGTTGCTGAAAAGAAACCCCAGTTGCTTACAATTCCAACACTTTTGATGCTTATGCTGAACGTGTTGCTAGGGCTTGCATTGTGTCTAGTAGGTTACCTCATTGTACTAACTGCATTGATGACTCCTATCCCGGGAGCTATAATCTTAGCAGGTTTTGTTCTAGCCGTAGGCATTCTCTCATTCGCGGGCGTAATTGGAGTGCTTATCAGGTCGTTCTCTGGCTGGTATATTTCAATTTTATTTGCGCTAACAATCGCTGCGTCCGTGATCCTCACAAGTAGTTTTGCCGTAGGATTTCTAATCGTCTCAGTAGGATTTACTCCACTGACTAGTTTAGCGCTTGGGCTCGGGCTTTTCATTGTTGCAGCCATTTTCTTAATTCTCTTCTTAGTTTTTACGAAAGAAGAAGATTTTCTTACAATGCGTTTCAGTATCATATAAGGCTTCATAGCATTTTTAAAGCGAATGGAAGCTTCCCTCTCTACAGTAGTTCCTTGCTCAGCTAAGTGTAATAAAATACACGAAAATTGAGATAATATCGGATGTCTTTTTTTATCTTAGAATAGTAAGGAGGCTTCAAAATAACATACACTGAAATCAAAATCAACTTAAATTCTAAGTTTATGGGATATCTTGGCTTGTTTTTGAATATAATTGGTTTATTTTCACCCTGGTTGAATATGTTTTACTATTATGATTATTATTACCCGTGGGAATTCATAGGATTATTTGGCATTGGAATATTTTCAGTAATTGGGAGTTTTCTTGCATTTTTTGGCTTATTCAGAAAATCAAGAACGCTTTTAGCTACTGCAGGATTGTTCAATATTTATAACGCTGGCGGTGTCATAGTATTTTTGATGTTTTGTTTTCTGCCTGAAGTAATTGGCATTGGAGCGATTATATGCTTAATCGCAGGACTAATACTTTTAGTTGTTGCATTTCTACCCATGGATATACATAATCAGGCGAAGAATCACGGTTGGAATCAGAACCCAACATTTAACAACACCATTGGTAACAATAACATCGAAAAGAACTTTTCTTCTCTTATACAATCAAATGAATGTCCATACTCTTTTCCTCTTGTCCGATATTGCAAATATTGTGGAAAACAATTGCATTGACTCTCAGCTTATTGGAAGCTGCTACAACATTTTTTTATCGTTTAAATGTTTTTTTTCATATGGCGGGCGTTTATAGAGGATGTCTTCAACAAAAGCCCTTAGAGGCTCAGCTACGCTCCATGCCTGAGAAATGCAGCCTCTTGTAAAATGTGGATAATCTCCATCAAAAATCTCACTAATGGATCCAAGCCCAGCATAGTTTAATTGCACCAGGCAAGGTTTTAAGAATGTTTTAAAAGCGAAATTTCTCCATTCAGATGCATATTTTTTTAGTTTGACAAAAGCAGTTATGAACGGTCCTAAAAGCCAACCCCACACAGTACCTTGATGATATGAACTATCCCTATTCCATCGATCGCCGGTATATTTTGGAATATATTTTGAATCCTCCCTAGAAAGACTTCTTAAACCATATGGCACAAGTAATTCAGCCCATACTTTATCTAGTATAAGTTTCTGTTTCTCAAAACTGAGAAGAGGATAATCGAGAGAAATTACAAATAATTGGTTCGGTCGAATCGACGTATCTTTCTCATCTTTATTTACAACATCATAGAGACAATTAGCATACTCATTCCAAAAAATGTCCTTAAAATTATTCTGGACGCGATCTGCGAGGATATTATAACGAGACATATGCGTATTATCTTCAAGTAAGCGAGATAGATTTTTCATTATCTGTAAGGCGTTGTACCATAGCGCTTGAATTTCAACTGCTTTGCCTTCGCGTGGTGTAACGTTCCAGTCGTCAACTTTTGCATCCATCCATGTTAATTGAGGTCCGTGTGAAAGAAGACCATCAGTTTCATCCATTTTTATATTAAAATCAGTTCCTTTAATGTGAGCATCCATTATTTCTGTAAGAATTGGCCATAACTCATTTTTTACAAAATCGATATCTTGTGTGTATTTCAAATATTGATGGGTAGCATAAATGTACCACAACGTGCCATCAACTGTGTTGTACTCTTCACCGGAAGTTACAGCAGTTCCAAGATCTAAAAAACGATTTGGGATTAATCCTTTTCTGCAGTATTTCGCAAATGTCGATAAAATTAATCTGGCTTCTTTGTATCGCCCTGTAACGAGTAATAATCCCGGTAGTGAAATAAAAGTATCTCTTCCCCAATCTGAGAACCAATGATAACCTGCTATGACCGAATATCCGTTACTTCGCTTAACAACAAAAGATCCTGCCGCTCTAATTAACCATTTTAACCAATCTGCTTTATCTGCAGTTTTGTGCAACTCATAAAAGTCATTGATTGATTTTGATATCTTGTATTTCTCAAGTTCGAATAGGGTCTCCCAGGCTGTATTCTTTTGAATTTTCAGTTGTTTCATAACGGTTTCTACAGATTGTGAAGTATCCGAAGCAAAAGCAATTATATGAACTTCTTCTTGGGAATGAGGTTCAATATCTACGGTAAAACTTCCAGGAGAGTAGTTATCCTCAAGATAAGCTTCACCACGCTGTTCCTCAAATGGGTATCTAAAGTCAAAATACCATTTTTGTTCTTCAGGTAATTTACTTTCTTGATATGTGCACCAGTCCGAGAGAAGGGATAAATGTGGTGCATCTTTATATGTCGCAACAATATCTGCAAAATTTTCTGCTATATCCTGTCGAAATCCCCAATTTATCTCATTTGCACGTGTAGTATGATGAAAGGATCGTGAATTAATCAATGGATAAACTACAAAACGAAGTTTTTCATCATCAGAATTCGTTATTATATATTGAATAATCGTAGCATTTTTCTGCTGGATCATGCCAACTCGTTTTTGTACTGTTACACGGTTTTCACTAAAAAGGCTGCAAGGAAAGTAAGCAAGTACGAAATTATTTAAATGAGTATACCCTTCAGGGTATATCGAGTCTTTGTAAAAGTTTGTCGAGAGTTTTAACACGCTATTTTTCTGTATTATTTCTTCTTCGACTTTATTGAGGAGCATGGTTCGTTGTAAGGGAGGTTTCATGGCGGCTATGAGTAATCCATGGTATTTTCTAGTATTTGCACCGAGTATAGAAGAAGATGCATAACCTCCCAAACCATTCGTAACAATCCATTCAAAAGAAGAGGCGGTTTTTACATCAAACTGGGATGGATCATATCTTAACTCTATTCTAGACATAATCCGTTACTCTTGTGATTTTTGATTAAATAATTATGCGTCAAGGTATTTTATAACTCTGAAATCATCCAAACAAAAAGGTTCAGGATTAATGTGTGATTGTCCTCAGCGCGTATCACTTGATCGTGAAAAAAATTAGGTGTTCCAATAGCTACAACCTTTCCACTTTTAACCGTCGTGGTGGCGATAATCGGCACATTCGGAATCCCTATATCTATCCAATCCGTTTTGCCAAAAAAGCCTGTTTTATCTGAAAATTCCTTTTTATTTGCATCTCTATTAATAGCCTCAACGGAGGCATTGTCATCTGAATGAGCAATAATCTTCATGTTTCTTGTTCTGGTAAGCAAACTACAGCCCACAGGGTATATTAAGCGTTTTACGCCTAGATTGACTTGATCATCAATCATATCTGTGATGATTGGCCACGTTGGCTTTCCAACATTGTTATTCTGATCAATAACTCTATCTGATTGGAAAATAATACCGAATTGTTTCCCTAACTCACTTAAATTATTATTCCAGTTGAAATCTCCTCCATTACCACTTATAATCCACAGACAGCCACCGTCTTCAACAAAATTAATGTATTCGATAATCTGATCGATTGAA
>Ga0114921_10000612_pt1 | contig 15381 bp, 13 predicted proteins | sample BentaG_FD_87016 | JGI IMG/M metagenome (GOLD analysis project Ga0114921, IMG submission 87016) | Deep subsurface microbial communities from South Atlantic Ocean to uncover new lineages of life (NeLLi) - Benguela_00093 metaG | ecosystem: Environmental > Aquatic > Marine > Oceanic > Sediment ...
CGTGCCGGTGCCCGGGCACCCCGATCACGTCATGTACGTCTGGGTCGATGCCCTCACCAACTACCTGACCGGGGCCGGCTATCCCGACACCGACTCCGACGCGTTCCGTCGCTACTGGCCGGCCGACCTGCACATGATCGGCAAGGACATCATCAGGTTCCACGCCGTGTACTGGCCGGCGTTCTTGATGTCGGCCGGAATCGAACTCCCCCGAAGGGTTTTTGCGCACGGATTCCTGTACAACCGCGGCGAGAAGATGAGCAAGTCGGTCGGCAACGTCGTCGACCCGACTGCACTGGTCGATGAGTTCGGTGTGGACCAGGTTCGGTACTTCCTGCTGCGCGAGGTCCCGTTCGGACAGGATGGCAGCTACAGCGAAGAGGGCATCATCACCCGGGTCAACGCCGACCTGGCCAACGAGCTGGGCAACCTGGCGCAGCGTTCGCTGTCGATGGTGTCCAAGAACCTCGACGGGATGGTGCCCACGCCCGGCGATTTCACCGCCGAGGACACCGAACTGCTGGCCGCTGCCGATGGTCTGCTGCAGCGGGTGCGCGCTGATTTCGACGCACAGGCAATGCACTTGGGTCTGGAGGCGATCTGGTTGACCCTCGGGGCGGCGAACAAGTACTTCTCTGCACAGCAGCCGTGGGTGCTGCGCAAGTCCGACACCGCAGCGGACCGGCAACGGTTCGGCACCGTCCTCTACACCACCCTGGAGGTGGTTCGGGTTGCGGCGCTGCTGATCCAGCCGGTGATGCCGGAATCGGCGGCCAGGCTGCTCGACCTGCTCGGCCAGCCCGCCGAGAAGCGCACCTTCGACGCCATCGCAACCCGGCTCGCCCCGGGCACCGCCCTACCAACGCCGACCGGCGTGTTCCCGCGCTACGTCAGTGAGTCAAGTGAGCGGAACGAGCGCAGCGAGTGACGGGAACGAGACGAACAATCCAACCCCAGTGAGTCGAGTGAGCGGAACGAGCGCAGCGAGTGACGGGAACGAGACGAACAATCCAACCCCCCCTCCTCCTCGGCCGGCCCAACGTCCAGTGAGGGCGCGCCCAAGCGCAAGTCTGGCGCCACCAGCGGACGCTCGGTGACCAGCGATCAACGCCCGCCTTTGCGTCTGCCGGCGCAACGCAGCACGCTAGGGGCATGCGGATCGACCGGCTCGGCGATTTGGGCAGCGCCCCGGAGGCTCTGTGCGCCATCGGTTACGCCACCACCCGCCTCGGGCTGCCGCCACCGGCGGCGCTTATCGGCGAATGGTTCTGTTCACGCGCGGTGATCGCACCCAGCGTATCGGCGCGACCAGTCGACCTCGGCGACGCGTTCGCGGTACGGCCGGGCTCCAAAGCTCCCGCCGTGGGCGGCGGCTGGATCGGCTATCTGTCCTATCCAGATGCTGGCGCCGACGGGCGGCCGGCCCGGATCCCCGAAGCGGCCGGGGGCTGGACCGACTGCGTCCTGCGCCAGGACCGCGACGGGCGCTGGTGGTACGAAAGCCTGTCGGGTGCACCGATGCCGACCTGGCTCGAAGAAGCCTCGGCACGGTCGGTACCGAGAGGGTCCATTCCGACAAGGCCATGCAGCATCGATTGGATCGGCGCGGACCGCCCGGCCCACCGATCGGGTGTGATGGCGTGTCTCGAGGCCATCGCGGCGGGCGAGGTCTACCAGGCGTGCGTGTGTACCCAGCTGACCGGAACTGTCACCGGTGCGCCGATCGACTTCTTTGTCGACGCCGTCAAGCGCACCGCGCCGGCCCGTGCCGCCTACCTCGCCGGATCCTGGGGCGCGGTCGCCTCGCTATCGCCGGAACTGTTCATGCAGCGGCACGGCGACGTGGTGACGTCCAGTCCGATCAAGGGGACGCTGCCGCTTGACGCCTCCCCGTCGGCACTGCGGGCCTCCGGCAAGGACGTAGCCGAGAACATCATGATCGTCGATCTGGTCCGCAACGACCTCGGCCGTGTCGCGATCACGGGATCGGTCACCGTGCCGGAGCTGCTGGCAGTGCGACCGGCGCCCGGTGTGTGGCATCTGGTGTCTACGGTGTCGGCACGGGTACCCGTCGAACTACCAAACACTGTGCTGCTGGATGCGGCCTTTCCGCCTGCCTCTGTCACCGGAACACCCAAATTACGTGCCCGCCAGATGATTTCGCAGTGGGAACGCCAGCGTCGCGGAGTGTATTGCGGCACAGTCGGATTAGCCTCGCCGGTGGCGGGATGCGAGCTCAACGTCGCCATCCGAACCGTCGAGTTCGATTCCCACGGAGGAGCAGTGCTGGGAGTGGGCGGCGGCATCACCGCCGACTCCGATCCCGACGCCGAGTGGGACGAGTGCCTACACAAGTCGGCCCCCATAGTCGGACTGGCCGGAGTGTCCACATTCGCCGAACCGCTACCCACGCGAGCGTAGTACCGCGTCGTAGAGTTCGCGCCGCGACGGGGCGCCACGATGCGCGGCGACCACCTGCGCACAGGCGTCTTTGACCCCCATACCCTGTCGATTCAGCGCTTCCACCTCGGCGGCCAGGGCGGGTAGGTCGACAGTCGGCGTCGCGCCGGCCAGCACGACGGTGATCTCGCCCAGCACGCCGTCGGCAGACCAGTCGGCCAGTTCGGCCAGCGAGCCGCGGCGCACTTCTTCGTGGATCTTGGTCAGCTCCCGACACACCACCGCGCGCCGCTGCCCGCCGAGCTGCTCAACCGCGTCGCGCAGGCAGGCAGCCAGCCGCCGCGGGGATTCGAAAAACACACAGCTGCGCTCTTCACCGGCCAGCCGCAACAGCCACGTCCGGCGCGCAGAGGCTTTGCGCGGTGCGAAGCCCTCGAAACAGAACCGCTCCGACGGCAGACCCGACACAACGAGCGCTGTGGTCACCGCCGACGGCCCCGGCAGGCAGGTCAGCGGAAGGCCGGCATCGATACACGCCGCCACCAGGCGGTAACCCGGATCGCTGATCAACGGCATTCCGGCGTCACTGACCGCGAGCACCGTCGCGCCGTCCTTCATCTGCGCGATGAGCGCGGGCACGCGTGTCGCCTCGTTCTGGTCGAACAGGCTGACCACCTTGCCGCCGAGCCTGACATCGAGCGAGCGCGCCAGCGCCCGTACCCGTCGGGTGTCCTCGGCCGCCACGATGTCGGCCGAGCCCAAGGCCGCTATCAGCCTCGACGACGCATCCGATGGCGACCCCAGCGGGGTGGCGCCCAGCAACAGCCGACCACCGCTCATGGGCCACAGCATACGATCGTTGCGATGACCGCCCCGACCGATGAAGCCGTGACGTCGGCGCCGGCGGCACCCGTCATCAGCCCGGCACCGCTGGTGCCCGCCGCGGACTTCGGGCCCGTCGACCGGCTGCAGGGCTGGGCAGTCACTGCCGTGATCACTGCGCTCGCAGCGGTGACGCGGTTCCTGAACCTGCCGTCGCCGACCGACGCAGGCACGCCGATCTTCGATGAGAAGCACTACGCACCGCAGGCCTGGCAGGTGTTGCACAACCATGGCGTCGAGGACAACCCGGGTTACGGGTTGGTGGTACATCCCCCGGTCGGCAAACAGCTGATCGCCATCGGCGAGGCGATCTTCGGCTACAACGGGCTGGGCTGGCGATTCACCGGCGCATTGCTCGGCGTAGTCATGGTGGCGCTGGTGGTACGAATCGTTCGGCGCATCAGCCGCTCGACGCTGGTGGGCGGCATCGCCGGGCTGTTGCTGATCGGCGATGCCGTCAGCTTCGTCACCTCCCGCACCGCCCTGCTCGACGGTTTCCTCACCTTCTTTGTGGTGGCGGCGTTCGGTGCCCTGATCGTGGATCGCGACCAGGTACGTGAACGCATGCACACAGCGTTGCTTGAGGACCGCAGCGCTCAAACCTCGTGGGGCCCGCGGCTGGGTGTGCGATGGTGGCGCTTCGGCGCTGGTGTTCTCCTCGGATTGGCTTGTGCGACAAAGTGGTCCGGGCTCTTCTTCGTGGTGTTCTTCGGCGTGATGTCACTGGCGTTCGACGTCGCGGCCCGCCGGCAATACCGGGTGCCAAGGCCCTGGCTGGGCGCAGTGCGCCGGGACGTCGGACCGGCCGGCTACGCGCTGCTGCTCATCCCGTTCGGTGTCTATCTCGCCTCGTATGCGCCATGGTTCGCTTCCGAAACTGCGATTGGCCGACACCAGGTCGGGCATTCGATCGGCGAACGCGCGTGGTTTCAGCCTCCGGACGCCCTCCGCTCGCTGTGGCATTACGGCGCCAACGTTTATGATTTCCACGCAGGGTTGGTCAATGCCGCCGGCAACCACCATCCGTGGGAGTCCAAACCGTGGACATGGCCAATGTCGTTGCGCCCCGTGCTGTACGCAATCGATCAGCCGGACCTGCCCGGTTGCGGCCCCTCGTCGTGCGTCAAGGCCGTCATGCTGGTCGGCACGCCGGCGCTGTGGTGGCTGGCGGTGCCAGTGCTGTTCTATGCGGCCTGGCGCGCGTTAGTGCGCCGGGACTGGCGCTATGCCGCAATCCTTGTCGGCTACTGCGCCGGCTGGCTGCCGTGGTTCGCCGACATCGACCGGCAGATGTACTTCTTCTACGCGGCCGCGATGGCGCCGTTCCTAGTCATGGCGATTGCGTTGATTCTCGGTGACATTCTCTACCGTCCCGGCCAAAATGCGGAGCGCCGGACGCTCGGGCTGATCGTCGTGTGTTGCTACGTATCGCTCGTGCTGACGAATTTCGCGTGGCTGTATCCGGTCCTCACCGGCACCCCGATATCACAATCCACGTGGAACCTGCAGATTTGGCTGCCCAGCTGGCGGTGAATTGTTGCAGTGCTACAGCGGGTCGCGGGCGGCCGGGCAAGCCATGCAGCGGGGACCGCCGCGCCCGGTGCCCAGCTCAGAAGCAGAGATAGCCAGCACCTCGATGCCCGAATCTTGCAGCCGGGTGTTGGTTTCGATGTTGCGCTCGTAGGCGACCACGACTCCCGGGGCAAGCGCCAGCGTGTTGTTGCCGTCATCCCATTGCTCGCGTTCGGCGGTAACGGGGTCTAGGCCGGTGTCAATCACCCGGAGCTTCTCGATTTCCATTGCGTTGGCCGCGGCCTCAACGAAGGGGACCGCGTCGGCGATCTTCACGCCGTCTGGGGTGCGTTCAATCGTGAACGCCGACAGCCTGTCAACGATGTTCGGGTACATCACCACGGCATCGGTGTCGACCATCGTGCATACGGTGTCCAGGTGCATCTGCGCGCGCTCCTGAGCGATTGGAACTGCAAGCACCGTGTTCGCCAAGTCATCATCGAACAGGCTGCGCGCCAACGCTTCCGCGCCAGCTGGGGTGGTGCGCTCACCCACCCCGACCGCGACGACCCCCGGGGACAACAACAGCACGTCTCCGCCTTCGACAGGCGCGGTGTGCGACTCGTACGCGCGCCGCACCCCAGTGAACCGTGGATGGTGCGCGTAGATCAGATCGGTCAGCGATGTCTCACGCATCCGTGCAGGCAGCGCCAGCGACGTGATGACAACCCGCGGTCCGATCCAGATAGACGAATCGCGGGTGAACAATAGGTTGGGCAGCGGTTCGATGACAAAATCGCCGCCGTGATGCATGCGCCGCACCAGCGAAACATCCGCCCGCGCACCGAACGGCAGCTCGGTAAACGTCATGCCCGCCATCAGCACGTGCGCCAACGGCGTCGGCTCCAGTCCGCGCAGATAGGACGAGAGCTCTTGTGCCAGAGGATGTCCCAGTCGCCGTGCATCAACCGCTGCGGCGATGCCCTGCATCCGCGCCGCGCCACTCTCCAAAGCCTCTGTCAGCAGATCGGACAGCAGCAACACCTCCACGCCGCGGGAACGTAGCAGCGCCGCGAACGCGTCGTGTTCGTCCTGCGCTCTCGCTACCCAAGGCAGTCCGTCGAACAGCAGCTTGTCGTTGTTGCGGGGAGTGAGCCTCTGCAGCTCTGCGCCGGGGCGGTGCAGGATGGCCACCCGCAGCGTCCCGACCTCGGAGTTGGAGCCGAGCGTGGCGACGTTCACAAAGAGCACCGTAGCGTTTGCGCTCACCTCAACCGTCGTTTAGGTGTATGCCCAGCCTAGATTTTCGGTGAAACTTGGTGCGACACGGGCCTGCCCGCGACCCCAGCGTCTGGGCCGATAGCGCTGAAGCCCAGATTCATCTCAATTGATGCGCTCGAACCATTGCTGTGTGGCCGCTGTTTGCTGTGCTGCACCACCGCAGCAATGGTGCTGATTATCGCCGCCGGATTGGTCGTTGGTCGCCGAAGTGCGTCCAGTTTGTTTCGGTTCGATCGACTCCGGAATTGCCCCTCGCGCAAATTGAATATCGCGACACGTTCGGCCTGATCGACATCAGAGAATCTGAGGGTAAACAACGTCAGGAACCACCAATCGCTTGGCCATCACCGCCGTCGCGACTGCGGGGTTTTACGGAGCCATTCCGGCGCTCAGTGCCACCACCGCCCCCGCTTCAGCCGTGCCGGCAATACCGGGCGTGCGGTGTATGAACCTGGTGGAGAGCATCGCCACCTCGCCGTCCAGCCTCCCCGGACCGTTGCAGGACGCCGCGACGGCCTTTACCAGCGCCTCACCACCAGCGAGCCAGCCAACCTCGGCCCTCGCAACCAGATAGGAACAAAACCCGGGGTAGTTCAGCGCAATGACGCGTACTTCCGGTGCAAGGAAGTGGACGTCTTCATCCTCGATTGGGCGGTGTTCGACGAGGGCAATCCCGTGTCGGGAGGCGACCCCTCGCACAAGCGCCGTTGTCCGCGCTATTCGAACGGGTGTGCGATACACTGGCGTCGTGACGCTGGCGGTACAGGGCACGCTGTTCGAGCACAACGAACGCCGACACCTCGGCGACGGTGCTTGGGTCGACGTGCGTTCTGGGTGGTTGACCGGCAGCGCGGAGGGTTCAGAAGACCTGTTTCGCAAGTTACTGTCGGATCTGCCGTGGCGAGCCGAACGCCGCCAGATGTACGACCGCACAGTAGACGTGCCACGGCTGACGAGCTATTACGACCTGACGGTCGACTCTGCTCCACACCCGCAACTCGCCGTGTTGCGACGACGGCTAAATGACCACTACGCCGGAGAGCTGGGCGAGCCGCTGACCACCGTCGGGCTCTGCCTGTACCGGGACGGCTCTGACAGCGTCGCATGGCACGGCGACACCATCGGCCGCGCCAGCACCGAGGACACCATGGTCGCCGTAGTCAGCCTGGGCGCTACCCGCACGTTCGCGCTGCGGCCCAGTGGGGGTGGCCGGTCGTTGCGGCTGCCACAATTCCACGGCGATCTGCTGGTGATGGGTGGTTCGTGTCAGCGCACCTGGCAGCACTCGATCCCCAAGACGGCCACCCCCACTGGGCCGCGCATCAGCATTCAGTTCCGCCCCCGCGACGTGCACTGAGATCACCTCTCAACGGCGGCGACCGCTGCGGCGAGGAGCTCCTGGGCCCGTTTGGTGTCGACGGCAGCCACCGGCTTATCCGGCAGCACAAGTGGATTGGCGGTGACGATGATCTGATAGTTGCCGAAGTGTGCGGAGTAGTTGTAGACCTCACCGGTGCTGGCTTTACCGTCGATGACCGTCTGCAGCACGCGGTGTACGCCCAGCGTGCGGATTCCCTCGATCTGCGGCGCGTCGACGACCTTCACCGTGCCGCGTACCTGGCCGCCGGTGAATCCCACAATCTGGCAGTTTGGCCCAGGATCAGTGAAGGGCACCGGTTCGGAGGTCTCCACCGCAATGGCGATAAAGCGATTGCCGTCTCCCTCGGCGGATACGGCAGCCATGTTGCCCTTCAGGCCCGGTGGCACCATCTGGCCCGTCGCGAACTGTGCGCAGTCCTTCGGATCGAACGTGAGCCCGTCCGGCAGCTTCTGGGAAGCGAGCATCTCGGGATCGATACCGGTCGGCGCGACTTCGGTGACCTCAAACTGTGGCCCGAAAGTGGATTTCACGTCGACGACCTTGGCGATGTCGGCCTGCGGTGCGGTCGGCGCTCCAGACGCACAGGCAGCAAGCCATCCGGCGCATCCAACCGCGAGCACCGCCCTCGGGTTCAGCATCGTGGCCAATCTACCCAACGGCGTCGGCTCAACCACGCAACGCGGACACCGTTTTCACCAGCAGGTCGGCGGCGAATCCCGGCTGCAAGGGCGGATACGGCGAGCCGGGATCGGTGATCAGCGTGACGAACGCGTAGTGGTCGCCCAAATAGGCCGCGAAAGTGTGCTCCTGCGAGGCGATTTCGGATCCGCCCTCGACCAGCGTCCTCGTGGCGCTGACCATGCCCAGGGTGGCGACGCCATCAATCGGCGGGGCGTCAATCAGGTCGACGCTCGCTGTAGCGCTACCGTGGGCCATCGTCCAGTGCCCGCAGTCGGCAACCACGGCGGGGTCCAAGGCGACCGGGCCCGACGGCGAGGTCACGACCACCGCGTAGACGATCCCGCCGGCACCCGACCCCGACACACCCTTGGCGAATCCGGCGGTCGCGCCGACCGGGTCGACCAACCCCGCGCAGTGCGGCGGATCGGCAGCCCACCCGGATCCAAACCCCCAGAATCCGGCGGGCGAAGCCGACCCCTCGACCGTTCCGACTTCGTAGCCGGCGGGCAGCTCCCCGCCGACACGTTCGATATTCGCCAGGTTGATGTGGGTAGTGCCCGCCGCCGCTTTCGAGCTGGATGGGGCAGGTCTGGGATCAGGCGACTGACCACAGGCGGCAAGGAGCGCGACCGCAGCCCCGATGAGCACCAACCAACGCACGGCCGTTGACTCAGGCCGCGTCCTTGCCTGCGGTTTGGCTCTCGCTTCCAGTTTGGCTCTCGCCTCCCTGCCGAGATCCGCCGGCTCTGCCGGTGTCGACTACCTGCCTCGGCTTCCCACCCATCAACGCGTTCGGCACTTTCTTCGGTGGCCCGTTGACCGTTGACAGCGCGTAGCCGGACGGCCGAACTGCCGACGGCTTGGGCCGATCCGATCGGATCGGACCGCGCACGATGTTTCGCGACGGCAGCGACGTTATCGCAGTTGGCTTCGCTGGCTTGTTCTGCGTACCCGACTCCTCGCGCGCCGATTTTTCATCCGACTTGTCTTGCGACGAAGCGGTTTCCAACTCATCGATGACGCTATCGCGTTCCAAGCCGGAGACACCCTTGGCGTCGCCGGCCGATGGTTCAGGCTCGGATTCAGAGTCGGCCACAGCGGGTTCGGATTCGTCCATGAGGGATCTGGGCGTGGCCACATCCAGTTCAGGTTCGCCCACAACGGGTTCACGTTCCGGCTCAGATACAACCGGTTCATGCTGAGCAACAATGGATCCGAACTCCACCGCAGCCGCCCCGGGCTCGACCGCAGGTATCGTCTTGTTGACTTCGGCAGTCAGGGATTCTGCAGCAGGGGCCGGCGTGCCCGGCGTCGCCACCGACAGCGCCGGGCTCTGCTCTGGCGGAAGTTCCGGACCGCCCACCCCGTAGAGCCCGGAAGGCGCAGTGCCCAACGGCCGCCCGAGGCCGAGGTCGGCGAGTGCGTCATCGATTCCGACCTGGATCGACGAAAACAGGTTGGCGGCCAATGTAAGCAGATTGACCTGTGGGAACAACCCCACCGGGGTGGGGGTTCCGGGGTTGATATCGCGGCGGTAGCCGAGCATCTCGATCAGAACCCGCAGCGGTTCGTCCATGGCCAGCAGGATCGGCCTTGGTATCCCGATCTGCTGTAGGGGCATCAGAATCGGGACGATGTCGGTCCCGACGGCGTAGTAGTCGGTATCTCCCAGCGAGCCCTGATAGACGAGGTCCGGATCGCTGAGCGAGGGATAGGTCGGGTGCAGGTACACAATGCCGGCTAAAGCGTTCACTGTGGCTAGGAGATTGAGATAGACGGGAAAGTCAGACCAGCCGTCGTGAATTATTATGACGTCTTTGGTCGGCAGGGCGTAACTATCGTCAGGGTTCTGCGGACTGTCCGTTGGGGTTGCACCGTCGAATGCTATTCCGAGTAACGGTACCGAACCGAAGCCCGAAAACCGCTCCAAAATGCCGCCGTTGCCCCTGTTCACATTGGCGGCAAGAGAGAAGCTGACGGAATCGTAGGCATCAGGATCGTCCCCGCCCGCGTCGATCAATCTCCTCTTCTCGATGGTAGCGATTCGAGCGCTCTGCGAGTAGCCAACGACAATCAGCGATTCGCCCGGGTGCGCCGCGATCGAGTCCTCGAGGTCCTCGACGCCCTCCGCCACCGACTGGTCGAACGTCATGAAGCCGTAAACCGGGAAGAACTCCTCGGGAGTGTTGACCCCCTCGCTATCGTCGGGCGCACCAAACAACGGCGTGACGTAGTTGTCGGTCATGCCCGAGATGTAGGGGGGATCAGGAACCGGCAGGCCAGTCCCGCCCATGATGAGCGCAGTCGTCGCCAACAACTGCGCGACAGTCGTCATCGTCGTCGCCAGGCCCAGCGCGACGACACCTATCACCGCCAGGAAAACGACTCCAAGTGAATGAGCGAGAGCGCGCATTTCCGGACCTTCCGTTCCCTGCCGCCGCGATTTCCGAGCGGCACAGCCGCAAGAGGCTAGAAGCCTGGCCCAGCAGCTGGTACCACACGTAAATCCTCTACCACAAGCGATCGCCGCAGGGGAGATTCGCCGCAATTCTCGATTCAAGATTTCGCCCCCGCCGGACCATGGCCGACCGTAGGCTTTTCCGCAGTCGCCCAACCGACAGGAGTTATCGACAGATGAAGAAGCTAACCGAATTCGCCGGTGCGGGAATCGCCACGGTGGCGCTAAGCCTTGCCCTGGTGGGTTGCGGCTCAGACACCAAGACTGTGGCCGGGAGCCCAACGGCTGACACCGCCACAACGACCACCACAACGACAACATCGAAGGAAGCGCCGACGACGTCGGCGGAGGCCTCCGGCGCCAACTACACGATCATGGACTACATCAAAGACAACGACATCGTCGAAACTCCTGCCGAGCGCGGCGATCCGGGCGCGCCGACCATCGATCTGCCGTTCCCGCCCGGCTGGTCTGACGCCGGAGCCGACACCCCGGAATGGGCATACGGAAAGATCGTCTACGACGATTCAACTGCGTTCGACGACCCGGCCAACATCATCGCTATCGTCTCCAGGCTCACCGGCGACGTGGATCCGGACAAAATCCTCGAATTCGCGCCCGGCGAACTACAGAACCTACCCGGCTACGACGGAAATGACGGGTCGATGAGCACCCTGAGTGATTTCGACGCGGTTCAGCTGGGTGGCAGCTACCGGAAGGAGGGCAAGGACCGGTTCATCGCTCAGAAAACGGTTGTCATCCCCGGCGAGGACGGTCTCTACGTGCTGCAGCTGAACGCCGATAGCCCCGAGGACGAGCAGCAGGCGCTGATGGAGGCCACGGACGCCATCGATGAGGAAACCGTCATCACGCCCTGAGCACCGGCGGCTTGTTCACTTCACCCGACAGCCTGGATTACCTGGCGGGCAACGTCTTTCATTTGAGCTGTCAGCTCCTTACCGAAGACAACGTCACCTGGTCGGGGCACGTCGATCACGGTAGTGACCACCCCTTGGTCGTCGCGTTCCCAGGGTGCGCCGTACCGATCCAGGATCTGGCGCATAGGAAGGTTGTCGGCAAACAGACGCGCCGAAAACCTGTCGACGCCGCCCACCCGCGCGGCAACCGACAGCGCGCCGATGAGAAACGTGCCGATGCCCCTGCCCTGGTAGTCGTCACCAACCGTGAAGGCGATCTCGGCGATGGTCGGGTCATGCTCGTCCCGGACGAAGCGGGCGTCAGCGACCACCGGACCGCCCTCCCCCTCGACCACCACCCAGACGAAATGATCAACGTAGTCGACCTCAAATAAATAGTGCATCAGCGCCGGGCTGGGCACGCGTGTGGACATGAACCGCCGGTACAACGACTCAGTCGACAACTCCACCGGACCTTTCGCCGTTCGCTCGCTGTCGCCGGGCAGCACCGGGCGGAGCCACAACTGGGTACCGTCGCGGACCTGGATGGCGATCGGAGCGACGAACGCAGCCAGGCGCTGGCGCATAGTGCGCAGCAACCGCCCCGCGACTCCAGGAATCTCCGTCATCCGGGCGAAGGCGGTGTCGTCGCCCATCCAGCCGGTCAACGGTTCGATCGTGGTGACGGTGGCCGTCCGCGGAATGTCGCGCATCAGGGCGATCTCCCCGACGATTCCACCGGCCGACACCTCGTCGACCATGACGACGCCGTCATCGCCAATGTGTCTGACCTCTACCCGCCCGGAGGAAATGAGCAGGAATGACACCGCCGGCTCACCCTGCTGCATCAACACCTCGCCAGCACCGGCCCGAAGGGGCTGAAAACACGCCGCCAGCGGCATCAGGTCCGCGGCGGTGCATCCTTCGAAGACGGTCATCGCGGCGAGTTCGTCAGCACGCAAGGCGGTCAGATCGGCCACATCGACACCTCCGCCGCGAAGGGACAGCAAGTCGCAGGGGCCTCCGCAGCTTCACCGGGCCCCATATTGCCTGATTTATCCTAAGCTGCCCTTTAGGCGAGGGTTGGTTGCAACCATTCCACTGGTACTGCTTCTCTTCGTGGCCGGTTGCGCGCAGGCGCCGGCGATTGCGCTGTGGAGCTAAGGGTGTGGAGCTAAGGGGAATCGAACCCCTGACCTACTCGATGCGAACGAGTCGCGCTACCAACTGCGCCATAGCCCCTGGCCGATAGCAGGCTACCAGTCACCGATGTCCATTGGCACCCGCTGAAACCACCGAGCCGGTCGCCGACCCGCGAGCTACTGGCCCGAGGCCCGCGGCAGGCCGTAACCGCTCGCATACGGCGCGTAGTCCAGGTGCTCGAAAATCGGGTCTTCGTCGTCGATATCCAGCACCGCAGCGCCAGGGCGCCGCAACCGCGACGGGACGACGTCGAATTCGCGATCGTCGGCGTTCTCCACCCCGAGCCGCGCGCGTGCCATCCGCTGCGTGCGGCGACGGCGCAGCCGCGCCTCGATGCGGGTTTGTCTCCGCAGATACGCCAGATACAACACCGTGACGCCGCAGGCGACCCCACAGATCCACCAGGCGGCGGGCGCCACCGTGTATGCCACTGCCGCGGAGGCCACCAGAATCAAGCCCATCGCCATCAATACGCGCTTGCGGAACTTGTACTTGCGTGCGCTGACCGCGGCTGCGGTCTTGAGGTCGTATCGGCTACGCCGCGAAGAGCCGTGTAAGACGGCTATCGGCGGGTCTTCCTCGACCTCCAATCCCGCTGTGTCATCGACGTATTCATACTCCCCGGCTTCATACTCCCCGGCGCTGAGGTCCCCGACGTCGCCGACGTCCCCACCGTCCTGGATTTCGCCGTTCTCCATCTCGAACTCGGGTTCGGCGGCCCGCTCGTCGTCGACCTCGGCAGGCTTATCCTCAGCCGGCTCGGCCGCACCGTCGCCGACCGGGAGCGCGCCGGAATCCACGGAATCCTCGTCGACAATCTCCACATCGAGGTATTCCGGCCCCGTGTGGTCGGCCTCAGCGGACACAGTGGGCATTGCGACCATAGACCGGGTCTGCGGTGGTGCAGAACCAGACTCGGTACTGAGGTCCCGATCGTACTGCTCTGTCAATTCGTCTTCCGGGGGCTGCCAGCCCGGATCGCTACGATGCCCCGCGGCCGGGCCGGCGCGCTTGAGTAGGCGCGCGGCAGCACCTCTAGTCAGCACCCGGGTTGCCAGCGCCACGTCGCTGGTCCGGCGCACGGCATCGCGCCTGCTTACCAACATCGGAACCAGCACGAACAGCCAGAGCACCACAAGAGAGATCCAGAGCAACGATTGGGGGATGCTTGGCATGGGGCCTGCTCCTTTTCCCTTAAGACTAGGTCTGTGACCAGCGCGGGCGTTGGCGGCGCGCCGAGTCAATTACACACTTGTAATTTACACCCGCCGAGCAACAATAGCCACAAATGCCACACCAGTAACAGCGTCTATTTCCAGCTCGCGCGCCCGTTCCGGATCAGTGACGACGTAACGGACCCGGAAATCTCTTCGACGGTGAGCGCCACCAACAAGTGGTCCCGCCAGGATCCGTCAACGTTGAGGTAGCGCCGTAGCAGACCCTCTTCGCGGAATCCGACCTTTGCCAGGACTGCCCGGCTGGCAGCATTCTCCGGACGCACGGTGGCCTCAACCCGATGCAGCTTGACCAAGCCGAAACAATGATCAAGGCCCAGCGCCAATGCCCCAGTGGCCACCCCCCCACCGGTGGCCGAGCTGGCCACCCAGTAGCCGATCCAGGCTGACCGCAACGCACCATGGGTCACGTTGCCGATGGTCAGCTGCCCACAGAACTGCCCGTCCAGCTCAATCACATAGGGCAGCATGCGGCCCTTACGCGCCTCCGAGCGTAGACCCGAGCACACCGGGGGCCACGAGGCCATCGTATGCCGGGCAGCCCAGTCCAGATCGGTGCTGGGCTCCCACTGCTCCAGATAGGCGCGGTCGGCCAACCGGATCTTGCTCCATTGCCCGGCATCGCGCATCCGCACTGGGCGCAGCCGAACCGCCCCGGCCGGGACCCGCAGCGGACCCACCAGCATCGGCCAGCCCGGATGCAAGGAAGTGGAACGCCACAGGTTCACGAGGATGCCTGTGCTCAGCCTCGCTGAGCCAGGAAGGCAACGTCAACGATTTCACCAGTGCGAATCTCCTCGGCGTCGCTGGGAACCACCACCAAACAGTTTGCCTCGGCGAGCGTTGCGAGTAGGTGCGACGACGCGCCCGGAGCTCCGCCAAGTGCCTGCACCAGGTAGTCGCCGGTGTCCTGGTCACGCATCAACTGACCCCGCAAGAATCCCTTGCGGCCTGCCACCGAGGAGATCGGCGACAGCGTGCGGGCCTGCACGATCCGACGCATCGGCTGCCGCTTGCCCAGCGACAACCGAATCAGCGGCCGTACCATCACCTCGAAAACCACAAGAGCGCTAACCGGATTGGCCGGCAACAGGAACGTCGGGACGCCCTCGCGGCCCAACTGGCCGAAACCCTGAACCGACCCCGGATGCATCGCGACGCGGGCGACTTCCATCTCGCCGAGCTCGGCGAGCACCGCGCGCACCGCCTCGGCCGCCGCGCCGCCGACCGCGCCGGCGATCACTACAGCTTCGGCCCGATTGAGCTGGCCCTCGATGACCTCGCCGAGTTCCTCGGGGTCACCGCTGACAATGCCGACGCGATTTACCTCCGCGCCGGCATCGCGACCGGCGGCCGCAAGCGCATAGGAGTTGACGTCATACACCTGCCCGTTACCGGGTGTGCGCGAAATGTCGACCAACTCTCCGCCGA
>Ga0114921_10000613_pt1 | contig 15379 bp, 11 predicted proteins | sample BentaG_FD_87016 | JGI IMG/M metagenome (GOLD analysis project Ga0114921, IMG submission 87016) | Deep subsurface microbial communities from South Atlantic Ocean to uncover new lineages of life (NeLLi) - Benguela_00093 metaG | ecosystem: Environmental > Aquatic > Marine > Oceanic > Sediment ...
ACTCTACCGCCGAATTCATCCTGTTCAATACCTTCGTCACCGCCGATGTCAACGTCGTCTTACCATGATCCACATGCCCTATCGTACCTATGTTTAAATGCGGTTTCGTCCGCTCAAACTTTGCCCTCGCCATCTCTTACCTCCTTTTGTTTAACTTTTTTTAAGAATCTTATCACTTATTTAGCTCTTTTCCCTAGTCTAGCCAGTCTTGGCTATTTTATTTATCTATGTATAGGAATTCTTCCTTCAATCCTGGCAATTATTTCTTCTTGAATGGGTAAAGGAATCAAATCATACTTAAAAAATTCCATGGAAAAATCTCCCCTCCCTTGAGTCAGGGTGCGAAGAACAGTAGCGTAGCCAAACATCTCTGATAAAGGAACTATTGCCTTGACAACTCTCGAGCCTCCTACCATCCCCATTCCTTCTATTTTGCCTCTTCGTGTGTTGATATCTCGAACGATATCTCCTAAATACTCTTCTAGAGCTACTACTTCCAGACTCATGATGGGTTCCAGAAGAACCGGATTCGCCCTAGAAGCTGCATCTTTAAAGGCTAAAGAGCCAGCTATCTTATAAGCAATAGAAGAAGAATCAACCTCATGAGAAGAACCATCTACAAGGGTAACTTTTACATCTGCAACGGGAAAGCCAGCTAAAATTCCTGCTTCCGTAGCTTCTCTCACACCATCTCGGATAAAACGTCTGAATTCTTTAGGAATAACACCGCCTTTTACTTTCTCCTCAAACTTAAATCCTTGGCCTCTCTCTAAAGGTTCAACAATAACCTTGCAGTGGCCGTACTGTCCCCTTCCTCCTGTCTGACGGATGTATTTACCTTCGCCCTCAGCCTCAGCTTTGATTGTTTCTTTATAAGCAACTTTAGGTTTCCCTAAATTCGCACGAACTCCAAACTCTCTTGTCATACGATCCATGATAATTTCCAAGTGGAGTTCTCCCATGCCATAAATGAGAGTTTGTCCTGTCATTGGATCCTGTTTAATCTTAAAAGTTGGGTCTTCTTTGGCGAACTTGTTTAAGACGTCGGCCAATTTAGAATGTTCTACTTTTGACTTGGGCTCAATAGTAGCTGAAATAACAGGTTCAGGAAATTTAATGGATTCAAGGACGATCGGGTGACTCCGCTGGCATAAAGTATCTCCAGTAGCAACGTTCTTCATGGATGTTAGAGCAGCTATGTCTCCAGCGTGTACCTCTTTTATATCCTTTCTCTTGTTGGAATGCATTTCCAGAATGCGAGAAATGCGTTCCTCTTTTTCTTTTGCTGAATTATAAACGGTTGAACCTATTTTTGCCTTGCCAGAATAAACACGGAAAAAGGCAAGGGTTCCCACATAGGGGTCGTTCATAATTTTAAACACTAGAGCAGCAAGGGGCTCATCATTAGATGCTCTCCTCGTTTCCACCTCAAGGGTTCTGGGGTGAAGTCCTTTCACAGGAGGTATATCAAAGGGAGAAGGCAAATAATCCAAGATAGCGTCCAATAAAGGATGGACTCCCTTATTTCGGAAAGAAGCACCGTAAAGAACAGGTGTAAATTGGAGTGAAATTGTTGCTAATCTTATGACTTTCTTTATTTCCATAGGTGATATTTCAGCTCCATCCAAGTATTTTTCCATCAAATGGTCGTCTACATCACTCAACCGTTCTAGCATTTCATTTCTTCTCTCTTGGGCTTCTTTAATGTTTTCTTCTGAAATATCTCTTACTTCAAATTCTGTTCCTAGTATATCTTTACCCCAGTCTATTTCCTTCATTTCAACAAGGTCAATCACACCTCTAAAATTTTCCTCTCTTCCCATAGGAATCTGAATTGGTAAGGGATTAGCATTGATTCTTTTCCTCATCTGTTTAATCGCTCTTTCTGGGTCAACACCTACTCTATCCATTTTATTGATGAAAACGATTCTTGGCACCTTGTATCTATCAGCCTGGCGCCAAACAGTTTCTGACTGGGGTTCAACTCCCCCCACTCCACAGAGAATGATTATGGCTCCATCAAGTACCCTAAGAGAACGTTCCACCTCTGCTGTAAAATCTACATGGCCGGGAGTGTCTATGATATTGATTCGATGGTTTTTCCAATAACAGGTGGTTGCTGCAGAAGTGATAGTTATTCCACGTTCCTGCTCTTGAGCCATCCAATCCATAACAGCTGTGCCCTCATCCACTTCTCCCATCTTGTAAGTAATACCAGTATAGAAAAGAATTCTCTCTGTGGTGGTAGTCTTCCCCGCATCGATATGAGCCATTATTCCGATGTTCCTGACATCTCCAAAAGGGGACTCTTTTTTCAACTCTATTCTCCATCTTAATTTTTTTCAAATTTCTAATCTTCTTAAAGAAGACTACCATCTATAATGAGCGAAAGCTCTGTTTGCCTCAGCCATCTTATAAGTATCTTCTCTTTTCTTGACTGCACCACCTCGATTGTTAACTGCATCAATGATTTCAGCTGCCAGCTTTTCTTCCATGCTCTTTCCCCCTCTTCCCCGAGCATAATTGATCAACCACCTCACAGCCAATGATGTCCCACGGTGATTGGCTACTTCAACAGGAACCTGGTATGTAGCACCTCCCACTCTTCGAGATTTCGTCTCAAGAACCGGTTTAGTATTTTCCACGGCTTTCTCGAACATCTTAAGGGGGTCTTCTTTTGCTTTCTTCTTTACCTGTTCCATAGCTCCATAAACGATTTTTTCAGCCGTACTTTTTTTCCCTTCTTTTACGACAATATTTATAAATCTAGTAATCAGAGTGCTTGTGTAAAAAGGATCGGGCTGCAATTTCCTCTTCTTTACAGTACCTCTTCTAGGCATGAACTTCTCCTCTATCCAGCAATTCTTTTCTCCTTAGGTTTCTTGGTCCCGTATTTGGACCTTCCTTTCATTCTGTCTTCTACTCCTTCACAGTCTAAAGTTCCACGAACGACATGATAACGAACTCCAGGCAAATCCTTGACCCGACCTCCTCGAATGAGAACAATCGAGTGTTCTTGCAAATTATGGCCTACTCCAGGTATATATCCTGTTACTTCTATGTTATTAGTTAATCTAATCCTAGCCACTTTTCTCATGGCAGAATTAGGCTTTTTGGGCGTAGTTGTAAATACCCGAGTACAAACCCCTCTCTTTTGAGGGCATCTCTCCAGAGCAGGAGATTTACTTTTGTATTTTTTTTCTTTTCTGCCTTTTCTCACTAATTGATTTACAGTAGGCAAAAGTAACCTCCTCGAAAAAATCTATAACTTATTCTTCTCGAATAAAAAATATTCTAAGATGAATGGGCGGATGATAGCAAAAATGCCCTGCTATGTCAAGATTTTTGAGCAATTTAGGACATATCTAACTTTTAGGTTGAACATCTACTTCCTCTTCAGTTTCTTCCATTTTTTCTTCTTTCAGCTCGACATCTCGGTAGTACTTATATCCAGTTCCAGCAGGAATGAGCCTGCCCATAATAATATTCTCTTTTAGTCTCCTTAAATGGTCGACTTTTCCATAAAGACTCGCTTCTGTTAAAACTCGAGTTGTCTCCTGGAAAGAAGCAGCGGCAATGAAACTATCTGTGCTTAAAGCACTTTTTGTGATTCCCAAGAGAAGAGGTCTGGCCTTTGCTGGCTTTCTTCCTTTCTTGATAATTTTCTCGTTTTCCCTTTGGAAAACAAATTTATCAACCTGCTCATCAATCAGAAATTCCGTATCGCCTACTTCCTCCACTTTTACCCATCGGAACATCTGACGAATGATGATTTCGATATGCTTGTCGTTGATAGAGACACCCTGAAGCCTATAAACGGCTTGGATCTCTCGTAAGAGATACTCTGCCAATTCTTTTTCTCCGAGGACTCTCAATATATCATGAGGATTGATTGAACCATCCATTAAAGGAGTGCCAGCCTTTATCCTTTCAGTTTCTCCAACACTTATATGGGCACCTTTGGGAATTAGGTATTCCTTCTCTCCTCCTTTTTCATCCTGGACAATGAGCTTTCTGTAGCCTCGGAGGAGTCCCTTGTATTCAACTGTACCGTCAATCTCAGATATGACAGCTGGCGTTTTGGGTCTTCGGGCTTCAAAGAGTTCTTCAGCTCTAGGAAGGCCACCCGTAATATCCTTGGTTCTGGCTACTTCTCGAGGTATTTTAGCCATGACATGGCCTGCATATACTTTATCCTGGTCTTTGACTTCTAAATTTGCACCTGATGGCAGAAAATACTTTTTTAGCACAACAGGCCTATTCTTCTCATCTTTTTTCCTCGGACTTACTATCTCTACCCGAGGCTGCATTTTTTCATCTTTGGGTTCACTTATAACCTGGGAGATTAATCCTGTAAATTCATCCTGCACCTCTTCCATGGTGACTCCGAGAACCACATCACGAAATTGAACAATTCCACTCTCTTCAGTCAGAATGAAAGTGTTAAACGGGTCCCATTCGACAAACTCTTGTCGAGCTTTTATCTCTTCTCCATCTTTGACCAAAATCTTAGCGCCATAAGGAACCTGATAATGTTCTACCTCTCTTTCTCGATGATCGAGGATAGCAATGTTGGCATTGCGGTTAACCACAATTAAAGAGCCTTCCTTGTTTATAACGTACTTCAAATTATTAAATTTGATGAGTCCATCATTCTTTGCTTCAAGCTTAGACTTCTCAGCTCCTCTCATAGCAATTCCACCCACATGGAAAGTCCTCATGGTTAGCTGAGTACCAGGCTCTCCAATGGATTGAGCAGCAATTATGCCTACTGCCTCTCCGAGTTCTACAAGGGAACCACTGGCCATATCGCGACCATAGCAAAGCTGGCAGATACCTCTCTTCAATTCACAGGTTAAAAGAGAACGAATTTTTACTCTCTCAATACCTACGTTTTGGAATACTTGGGCAATTTCTTCTGTAATCTTTTCATTCATGTTTACAACCACTTCATTTGTATCAGGATGGAGAACTCTCTCCAAAGAGGTACGGCCAACAATTCTATCCTCGAATGGTTCTATAATTTCAGCGTTTTCGACTATAGCAGTAACATTGATTCCTTTCAGAGTACCACAGTCATGTTCATCAACAATTACTTCTTGAGCAACATCAACCAACTTACGAGTAAGGTATCCTGAATTTGCTGTCTTCAAGGCCGTATCAGCTAAACCTTTCCTAGCTCCATGAGTGGAGATAAAATATTGGAGAACATTCAATCCTTCTCGCAAATTAGAAACAATTGGAGTCTCTATGATTTCTCCAGAAGGCTTGCTCATCAGGCCTCTCATCCCAGCCAACTGGCGGATCTGCTGTTTGTTACCTCTTGAGCCAGAATCTGCCATGACAAACAAGGGATTCAACTGCTTCTCTTCAAAACTCTGTCTTCTCATTTCCTCGATCATAGCATTGGAAACCTTATCTGTAACAGTACCCCAAATTTCCACAATTCTATTAAACCTTTCTCCCGCCGAAATTGTCCCATCTCGATAGAGGCTTTCGATTCTCCTCACTTCTTTTTCAGCCTTTTCCACCAAGTTTGATTTCTCTTTAGGAATAACAAAATCATCGATTCCTAAGGAAAAACCAGCCTGAGTGGCCTGCTTAAAACCTTCTTCCTTCATCTTATCCAAAATTTCAATCGTCGAAGATAGCGGCACTCTCAAATAAGTGTAAAAAACTAAATTCTCAAGCCCCTTCTTTTTGAGCATACCATTAATATAAGGAATTTCATCAGGTAGAATATCGTTGAATATGACGCGTCCAGGCGTTGTCTCGATGAGCTCATCCTGGACTTCTGTTACAGGGCAAGACATAACAGCTTGGTCATCATAAAAGGCTGATAAGTTCATAAAAGGTCCAGTATACCTTGCCTTCACCCGAGCATGACGACTAATATCCTTAGTTTCTAAGGCCAACAAGACTTCATCAAAAGAAGAAAAAATCCTCCCTTCTCCCTTTTCTCCTTTTCTCTCTAAGGTAAGATAATAACAACCTAGAATCATATCTTGACTGGGAATTGCCAAAGGCCTTCCATGAGCTGGAGAAAGGATATTCTGAGTAGAGAGCATTAAAGTCTGAGCTTCTACCTGAGCTTCGACTGAAAGAGGAATGTGAACAGCCATCTGGTCTCCATCAAAATCAGCATTAAAGGCAGCGCACACCAGGGGATGAATTTGGATGGCTTTGCCCTCGACCAAAATTGGTTCAAATGCCTGGATTCCCAACCGGTGAAGAGTTGGAGCTCGATTCAACAATATGGGGTGTTCTTTGACAGCCTCTTCCAGATAATCCCAGACTTCCGGTCTTTCTTGTTCATGCCACTCTCGAGCGACCTTGACACTAGGTACTAGACCTTCTTTTTCCAGCTTATGGAAAATAAAAGGCTTAAAAAGTTCCAAGGCCATCTTTTTTGGAAGCCCACACTGGTTGAGCTTAAGTTCAGGGCCCACAACAATTACAGACCTTCCTGAATAGTCGACACGCTTTCCTAATAGATTCTGCCGAAATCGGCCCTGCTTTCCTCTAAGAGACTCACTTAAGGATTTAAGAGGCCGGCGGTTAGCCCCTAGATGAACTCTGCCTCTTTTACCGTTATCGAAGAGGGCATCAACTGCTTCTTGAAGCATTCTCTTTTCATTTCTGATAATAAGTTCGGGAGCCTTGAGCTCGATGAGTTTTTTCAACCGATTATTTCGATTAATTACCCTTCTGTAAAGATCGTTTAGATCAGAAGTAGCAAAACGCCCCCCATCTAAGCGGACTAATGGCCTTAAATCAGGAGGAATAATGGGAATGACATCGAGGATCATCCAATCAGGACGATTCCCTGAATTTTTTAAGGCTTTGAAAACTCTCAGTCTTTTGGCATGCCGGAGCTTGCGCTGCTGGGAAGTTTCCTTTTTCATCAATTTTCTCAATCGATCTCCTTCCTTGTTGATATCGATCTTCCTCAGCAATGTCTTAATAGCTTCAGCTCCGATAGAAGCTGTAAACTTGTCTCCATATTTCTCTTGAGCATCCTTGAATTCCTCATCGTTAAGAAGTTGTCTCTCTGTTAGAGGTGTGTCTCCAGGGTCGACGACAATGTAGGACTCGAAATACAGGACTTTCTCCAAGTCTTTAATAGAGAGGTCTAGAACGAGACCGATTCGACTAGGCGTTCCTTTGAAAAACCAAATATGAGCTACAGGAGAAGCTAGTAGAATATGTCCCATACGCTCTCGGCGAACCTTAGACTTTGTCACTTCAACTCCACAGCGCTCACATATAATACCCCTGTATTTCATCCTCTTGTATTTCCCACAGAGGCATTCGAAATCATTGATGGGACCGAATATTTTTGCACAAAAAAGCCCATCTTTCTCTGGCTTGAAGGTCCGATAATTGATGGTCTCAGGCTTGATCACCTCTCCCCATGACCAGCTCTTGATTTTCTCAGGGGAGGCGATGCTAATCCTGATACGGTCAAAATCGACCCTAGGTCTTCCTCCAATGAATTGTCGTCCTTCCATCATTCTTCTCCTTTAGAAATCTGAGGGACATCTATGCCCCAAGGGAGAATTTCTTCTTTTTCTGCCTTCTCCAATTCCACATTTAAACACAGGCTTTGAAGTTCTCTGATAAGCACATTCACTGACTCGGGTATACCAGGAGTAAAATCCAAATCACCCTTGACTATAGCTTCATATATCTTAGCTCTGCCTTCCACATCATCTGACTTTGCCGTCATGAGCTCTTGAAGAGTATAGGCAGCTCCATAGGCTTCCAGAGCCCAAACTTCCATTTCTCCAAAACGTTGCCCTCCGAACTGGGCTTTTCCTCCAAGGGGCTGCTGAGTTATTAAAGAATAAGGACCTGTAGAACGGGCATGAATCTTATCATCAACGAGATGGTAGAGTTTCATTATGTATATATAGCCGACAGTCACTTCATGATCAAAAAGTTCTCCGATAACCCCGTCATAAAGAGGGACTTTTCCCGAGGAGGGTAAATCTGCCTTGACCATGAGGCCTTTTATTTCTTTTTCGTTAATCCCATTGAATACTGGTGAGGAAATCCAAAGATTGAGTTTTTTAGCTGCCCATCCCAAATGAGTCTCAAGAATCTGGCCCACGTTCATTCTTGAGGGAACTCCTAAAGGATTCAAGACAATCTCTACAGGCGTACCGTCAGGCAAACGAGGCATGTCTTCTTCAGGAACAATTTTGGCGATTATTCCTTTATTTCCGTGACGACCAGAAACTTTATCTCCAACAGAAAGTTTTCTTTTCATGGCTATGAAGACTTTAATAGCCTGGATAACCCCTGGGGCAAGCTCGTCGCCTTTTCTAAGAATATCAGCTTTTTCTTTGAATATCGCCTTTAGAGCATCAATCTGGCGTCCAACCTTCTTTTCCACGTCTTTGATCTTCTTATCTGCCGCGCAATTCTCTCGGAGTTTTATCTTAGCTAAGTCTACATCTTTCAATTCGCTTATTATTTTTTCGTTAAGTTTTGTACCTTTATTCAACGTTTTGCCCGAAACATCACAGTCCTTCCGTAATGTTTCACCGTTAAGAATACTTCTTACCTTTCTCCATTTTTCTCCTTCGAGAATGGAAATCTCATCCTCAAGGTTTCTTTTCATCTTGGTTATCTCATCTCTTTCAATAACCTTAGCTCGAGGTCCCTTCTCACTTCCCCTGCGAGAAAAAATCCGAACATCAATCACAGTTCCTTCTACTCCTGGAGAGCAGTATAAAGAGGCATCCTTTACATCCAAGGCCTTCTCTCCAAATATGGCCTTGAGTAGCTTTTCCTCTGGTGATAGCTGAGTTTCACCCTTAGGAGCCACCTTCCCGACAAGAATGTCTCCGGATTTCACATTGGCTCCAATCCTTACGATACCACTCTCATCCAGATTTCGAAGAAGATTTTCAGGAACATTAGGGATATCTCTAGTTATCTCCTCAGGACCTAACTTCGTGTCCCGGGCTTCGATAGTCTCTTCAACAATGTGAATGGAAGTAAAAATATCTTCCTTAATTAATTTTTCGCTGACGACAATAGCATCCTCAAAGTTATAACCTCTCCAAGGCAAAAAAGCACATAAGACATTTCGACCGAGGGATAATTCACCTCTATTTGTACAAGAACTATCAGCAAGAACCTGGCCTTTCTCAACTCTATCTCCTTTTCTAACAATCGGTTTATGATTGATACAAGTATTCTGATTTGTCCTTAAAAATTTTATTAGAAGATAAAGGTCTGTACCAACTTCATGTTTTTTAGCATTTTTTCTATCACTAACTCGTATCAGGATTCTTTCTGCATCGACAAACTCAACAATACCAGAACGTCTACAGACAATAACATCCCCAGAACCCTTGGCTAAGAGGTGTTCTATTCCTGTCCCAACAAGAGGTGGTTCTGGCTGGAGGAGAGGGACTGCTTGTCTCTGCATGTTTGAACCCATAAGAGCTCGGTTAGCATCATCGTGTTCTAAAAAGGGAATCAAAGAAGCAGAGAGAGAAACAAGCTGTTTGGGAGAAACATCGATATAGTCTATTTTTTCTCGAGGAATTTGTCTGAAATTCCCTCCCTGTCTGGCATTTATGACTTCATCTAGGAAGTTTCCTTTTTCATCCACTCCAGCGTTTGCCTGAGCAATGTTATATTTTTCCTCTTCCCAGGCTGTGAGGTAGTAACAATGGGGTTCCGCCACAGGAAGCTGTTTGGCATTAGTCTTTTTAAGTTTAGCAATTACTTTTCCGATTTCACTAGCCTCAACAACTTCTCCCACCTTGTAAGAGCTGCTTCCAGGATGAAGGATTTTAACATAGTCAATTATTCTGCCATTCTTTACTTTTCGGTAGGGAGTTTCAATAAAGCCAAATTCATTAACTTGAGCATAACTGCTTAAGGATGAAATCAATCCAATATTTGGACCTTCTGGAGTCTCAATAGGACAAATTCTCCCATAATGAGAGGATTGAATGTCCCTGACTTCAAAACCAGCCCTTTCTCGGCTTAAACCTCCTGGCCCTAGAGCACTCAGCCTTCTCTTATGAGTGATTTCAGCAAGACAGTTTATCTGATCCATGAACTGGGATAATTGAGAACTACCAAAAAATTCCTTCAAGGCGGCCATAACAGGCTTTGAATTAATCAGCTCTTGAGGCATAGCCGAGGCTAAATCTGTGGCGATGGTCATTTTTTCTTTTATGGTTCTCTCCATCCTTGTTAATCCGATACGAAAAGCATTTTCCACAAGCTCACCAACAGAACGGACACGTCTATTCCCCAAATGATCAATGTCATCAACAAAACCTTCTCCTTGACGCAATCGAAGGAGATATTTAATTACCTCCACAAAATCCAGAGGAGATAAAGTCTTCTCTTCTAAAGCCGTCTTCAGATCCAATTTGATATTCATCTTGAGTCGGCCAATACGGGAAAAATTGTACTTCTGTGGATTAAAGAAGAGATTACGGAATAAATTATGGGCACTCTCCATTGTGTGAGGTTCACCAGGTCTCAATTTTCTATAAATTTCAGCTAAAGCTTCGTTTGAATCTTTTCGTAGATCTTTCTTCAAAGTGTTGCTAATGATAATGCCAATCTTATCCTTTTCTGGAAAAAACACTTCAAAGGGCTTTTTTTGCTTGGAAAGCTGTTGTAAGGCGGCCTCATCTATTTCCTCGTTTATTTTAGCTATTTCCTCTATTAAAGAAAGAGAAAAAGCCCCCTTCAACTCTCTTCTCGCTAAGGGAATCTTCTTGATCTTTAATTTTGTCAGCTCCTGAAAGACTTCCATCGTAAGTTTCTTTTTGGCTTCAAGTATGACTTTTTTAGATTTCGGTTTAATGATATCTTCACTGACAACTTTGCCGATGAGATTTCCTGAAAGCTCCCAGTAGAACTTGCCATCCTTAGGTATTACTTTATAAGTTTCATAAAAAAGACGCAGAATTTCTTCATCTGAGCCAAAACCCAAAGATCTGAGAAAAACTGTCGCTAAAAACTTCTTCTTCCTGTCCAATCGGACATACAGATTTTTCTTGGCGTCATATTCAAATTCAACCCAAGCTCCCCTGTAAGGAATAATCTTGGCTACATAAAATCCTTTTCCTTCGCCTTGTCTGAAAAACACACCTGCTGACCTCTGCAACTGGCTTACAACAACTCTTTCAATTCCGTTGAAGATAAAAGTCCCCTTATCAGTCATCAACGGAATTTCGCCAAAATAAGCTTCTTGTTCTTTAATATGTTTTAACCTTTTTGCCTTGGTTGTAGGGTCTTTTTCCCACGAAATAAGCCGCACTTTTAACCTCAATGGAACAGCGTATGTGTAACCTTTTTGGAGACATTCATAGGGACTGTATTTCATCTTTAGACCGACATTATCTCCACAGTGGTCACAGAGAGAAAATTCTATTTCCTTTATAGTACCGCAAAAGGGGCAAATTTCCTTCTCTGTTAATTCTACATCTGAGGGCAAAAGGGTTCCACACCCTTTACATCGAGCTCGTGAATCTTCAACGCCTTTGAGACGCCCACACTTGCACTCCCAATTGCCGATAGAATAGCTAATAAAATCCAATTCAGTCGTCTCTTTGAAATCTGAAATGGGAAAAATATCTTTAAAGGCGGCTTGCAATCCAATATTATTCCTTTCCTCTGGTAGAAGTTCCATTTGAAGCAATCCAGAATAAAATTTCTTTTGGATCGTCAAAAGGTCAGGTATAGGAAAGGGAGTCTCAATTTTTGAAAAATCTTCCCTACTAAGATAAATGTTTTTTGGTTCACTAGTCATGTTAATACTCTTTCCTTAATAGTTTGTTGTCATTTTCATAAATGACTAAAAAAATTTTCTAATTATTGGAGCTCTACTGCTGCTCCAACTCCTTCAAACTTTGCCTTTATTTCCTCAGCCTCTTCTTTGGATACTCCCTCTTTTACAGGTTTAGGAGCTCCGTCCACCAGGTCTTTAGCCTCTTTTAATCCAAGGTTTGTTACTTCCCTTACAGTCTTAATGACATTGATTTTTTTGTCACCGACACTCTTCAGGATAACAGTGAATTCTGTTTTTTCTTCCTCAGCAGCTTTAGCCTCTCCTTGAGAAGCCGCAACTCCAGGTGCTACAACAGGCGCAGCAGCCGCTGCGGAGACTCCATACCTTTCTTCGAATTCTTTAACATAATCAGCTAACTCCAGTATTGTTAAACTATCCAGGTGACTAAAGAATTGTTCCTTTGTTATTTTTGTTCCTTCTTTCTTTGTCTTTGCAGCCTCTTTTGCCTTTGTAGCCTCTTTAACATCTTTGGTTTGTGCTTTGGCCATTTTTACCTCCAACCCTATTATTTTGTTTTTAACTGACTCAACATCCTGCCTAAACTTAATAAGGAGGATTGCCAAGTTCTTGATAGCTTTATCAATGGAAAAGCCATTAAATAGGCTGTTTTGTTCAATAAATCATCTCTTGAAGTTAAACTTGCAATTTCAACAAATTTTTCAGGAGAAAGGAATTGTCCTTCTACGATTCCTCCCTTTACTTTCAAAACATTATTTTCTTCTGAAAAATTCTTAAGCAAGCGAGCTAAACTTAGGGACTCCTGAGAAGAAAAAGCAATGGCTGTAGGCCCTTGAAAGCCCTCTCTCAAATCCTCAGGGAATTCTTCCCTCAAAGCTCTAAGGGCAAGCCGATTCTTGATAACTCGAAAAGAGAAAGAATTTTCCCGCATAAGTCTTCTTAGTTTAATGGACTGAGAGACAGTTATTCCTTTGAAATCGACTAAATAAAAAGTGTTCATCTTTTCGAAAGAATCTTCAAGATCTTTGATAACTTTCTCTTTTTGCTCTCGCTTCACTTTCTCTTCTCCTTTACTTCTCTAAGACTCCTTCGGATATCCTTACAGAAGGTCCCATAGTTGAGGAAATATGAATGCTTTTGATGTATTTGCCTTTTGCCCCAGGGGGCTTTGCCTGAAGTATGGCACGTAGGAAAGTTTGCACATTATCCACAAGCTTTTTTTCAGGAAAGGAAACTCTTCCAACCGATGAATTGATGATGGCTGTTTTATCTACCCTGAATTCTATTCGTCCCGCTTTTGTCTCCTCTACTGCATTCTTAATGTCAAATGTTACAGTTCCAGCCTTTGGATTGGGCATCAGCCCTTTCGTTCCAAGAATACGACCTAGTTTGCTCACGCTCCTCATCATGTCAGGAGTTGCAACGACCACATCAAAATCGATCCAGCCTTTAGATATCTTTTCAATTAAATCCTCTCCCCCTACATAATCAGCTCCAGCTTCTTCTGCCTCTTTCATCTTCTCACCAGAAGCAATAACACATACTTTCCTCTTCTTCCCTGTACCATGAGGAAGAACTACTATTCCCCTTACCATCTGCTCAGAATGCTTTGGATCTACTCCTAATTTGAGAGATATATCCACAGATTCATCAAACTTGGCATACCCGCTTTTTTTAACAACACTGACAGCTTTTTCCAATGCATATTCCCCTTGAGTCCCGCTCAATTCCAGGGCCTTTTTATAATTTTTACTTCTCTTAGCCACTTATAATCTCCAATCCCATGTTTTTTGCCGTGCCTTCGATAATCTTTTTAGCAGCCTCTAAATCATAGGCATTCAGATCAGGCATTTTGATCTTTGCTATCTCTTCAATCTGCTTTGGGGTAACTTGACCAACTTTCTCTTTATTCGGCTCCCCTGAGCCCTTGGCAATTCCCGCCGCTTTCTTTAAAAGGTATGAAGCAGGTGGTGTTTTGATTACAAAATCAAAGCTCCTATCTTTGAATACAGTAATAACAACAGGAATCACCGTCCCCTCTTCCATGCGGCCAGTCTTCTCGTTGAAGGCACGAACAAAATCCATAATACTTACATTATGTTGACCTAAAGCTGGACCTACAGGAGGAGCAGGGCTAGCTTGTCCGGCTATTATTTGCAGCTTGATCTTAGCTACGACTTCTTTTGCCATCTTGTCCTCCTAAATTTTCTCTACCTGTAAGAATTCTAACTCCACTGGAGTTGAGCGGCCAAAAATAGTGACTAAAACCTTCAAAGTATTTCTCTCAAGATTCACTTCTTCGACAATTCCACTAAAATTGAAGAAAGGACCATCGATGATCCTTACGGCCTCTCCTTTTTCAAAGGAATGCTTCGGCTTCGGCTTTTCTGAAGTAGTCTCCATATGCTCGACTATTTGACTGACTTCTTCTTTATTTAAAGGGGAAGGATGCTTTCCTGAACCTACGAAACCAGTGACCTTAGGAGTTTCTCGAATGATATGCCAATTTTCGTCAGACATTTCCATCTCGATCAAAATATAGCCTGGATAAGACCTTTTGGTGGAAACAACCTTTCTTCCTCCTTTTATCTCAACTACATCCTCGGTGGGAATGATAATTTGACCAATCTGGTCTTCTATGCTCAGCTCATTAGCTTTCTGCCGAATAGACTCGGCGACAAACTTTTCAAATCCTGAATAAGTATGAACAACATACCAATTTTTTTCCATTTTTTCTCCGAACACTTATCCAAACAAAGTTTTTATGTGAGAAATGACCCAAGAAAAAATTAAGTCCATAAAATAGAGATAAAATCCGAAGAAAATTGTAGCAATGATTACAACAATGGTCGTGGTGTAAACTTCATTCCTGGAAGGCCAGGTAACTTTTCTCAACTCGGCTCTAACATCCTTTAAAAAAGGAATTATACGCTTATACCATTTCTTTTTTTGACTCATCATTTAACCTCTTGTTACTAGGACCTTTATTCCTCGGATTTTCTAAGAAGATTTTTCTGCAACAAAGTCTTTCTCTAAGTTTTAGAGAGATATGCTTAATGAAAATTAATATCTGGCAGGTGAGGCAGGACTCGAACCCGCAACCTTCGGTTTTGGAGACCGATGCTCTAGCCAGTTGAGCTACTCACCTATTTTTTTCTATCGCCTCCTCTACTAGTTTGTCTAGTTTTTATAGTTTATTTAGTTTATCTAGTGGGGATTTGTTCAAATCCCTTTGTTTGGGCTTGATAAATCAAGCCCCTACAGTTTACCTTATTTCCTTATGTAAGGTGTGTTTTCTATCAAAAGGGCAATATTTTTTTAGCTCTATTTTTGCCGTTTTTGTCTTCTTATTTCTAGTGGTTGTGTAATTTCTTCTTTTACATTCTGAGCATTGGAGTGTCACAATTTCTCTCACTGTTTCCTCGCATTTAGTTTGTTTAGTTTATCTCGTTTATCCAGTAAGGGTTTGATGAATCAAACCCCTTCAATTTTATTACTCTTTACTCCTGACTCCTTACTCTATTACTTCAGTGACGGTGCCGGCTCCAACCGTCCGTCCTCCCTCTCTTATCGCAAACCTCAATTCCT
>Ga0114921_10000614_pt1 | contig 15356 bp, 13 predicted proteins | sample BentaG_FD_87016 | JGI IMG/M metagenome (GOLD analysis project Ga0114921, IMG submission 87016) | Deep subsurface microbial communities from South Atlantic Ocean to uncover new lineages of life (NeLLi) - Benguela_00093 metaG | ecosystem: Environmental > Aquatic > Marine > Oceanic > Sediment ...
ATCCGAGCGCTTGCATGCGACGGCCCGGCAAACATGAGGTAGCTTCAAGCGACATACCGATTGGCCGCAGCCGAGGGGAAGACCGGTGAATGCGACACCGTTCGGGCACTACCAGCTCCAGAAGCTGATCGGCCAGGGCGGCATGGGTGAGGTCTATCAGGCCTTCGATACCAAGACCGAGCGTGTTGTCGCGCTCAAGGTGCTCCCACACCGCATGGCAGTGGACGAGACCTTCCAGGCCCGCTTCCGGCGTGAATCGCAGGCGGCCGCGGGCATCAACGACCCGCATGTGGTGCCGATTCACGGGTACGGGGAGATCGACGGCCGGTTGTATCTGGATATGCGGCTCATCGAGGGCCGCAACCTGGGCACCATGCTGACCGAAACGGAGAAGCCGCTGGGTGCGGCGTTCGCGGTCACCATCGTGGAACAGATTGCGCATGCGTTGGATGCCGCGCACAAGGACGATCTGATCCACCGCGACATCAAGCCTTCCAACGTCCTGATCACCGGACGTGACTTCGCCTACCTGATCGACTTCGGGCTGGCGCGCACCGCCGGCGAGGAGGGGCTGACAACCGTCGGTAGCACTTTGGGCACCCTTGCCTACATGGCACCGGAACGCTTCGAGGCCGGCGAGGTCGATGCCCGTTCCGACATATATGCGCTGACCTGTGTGCTCTACGAATGTCTCACTGGCTCAAGGCCTTACCCGGCCGACACGCTGGAACAGCAGATCGCCGGGCACATGGTCTCCCCGCTGCCGCGGCCGTCCGACAGCGACCCGCGGCTGGCGGCATTCGACGAGGTCATCGCCAAGGGCATGGCGAAGAAGCCCGCCAAGCGGTATCAGAGTGCCGGTGAGCTGGCCGTGGCAGCGCGTCGTGCGCTCAATGCGCCGGTTCGCCGGGCCGGCAGTAGGTCCCGGCACTCGGCTCACCCCAAGCGCAAGCGGCCGACGAAATTGCTGTTGGCATCGGGGGCCATCCTGCTGGTCCTGGCTTTGGCCGCCGGGGCTCTGTGGCAGTGGGCGCCGTGGCGTGACAACGGCGGTGATCTGCCCGGCGGGGCGGTCGAGTCGATTGCCGCGACCGTGCCCGCGGACATCCGCGAGACTGGCCGCCTGGTGATCGGGGTGAACGTGCCGTACGCCCCGATGGAGTTCAGGAACGCCGACGGCCAGCTGGTCGGCTTCGACGTCGAGCTGATGAACGCGATGGCCGAGGTGCTGGGCCTGGTGCCGGACTTCCGCGACTCCGCCTTCGACGCGATCCTGCCGTCGGTGCAGGACGGGGCTGTCGACGTCGGGGTGTCCTCGGTCACCGACACCAAGGAACGGGAGGCGTCGGTGGACTTCGTCACCTACTTCGAGGCCGGCACCCAGTGGGCGAAACGATCGGGTACCGCTGCGAACCCCAACTCACCATGCGGCGTCAGAGTCGGTGTGGCGAAAGGGACTTTGCAGGCAACCGAGCAGCTGCCGCGCAAGAGTGATGAGTGCGTGGCCGCGGGCCAGCCCCCGGTGGAACTCATCGTATTGTCCAGTCAGGACGAGGTGACCGACGCGCTGATCGCCGGCGAGGTGGACGCGATGTCGGCGGATTCGCCGGTGACGGGGTTCGCGATCAAGCTCAGCGGCGGCGAGCTCGTTTCGGCGGGGGATGTGTTCGATTCGGCTCCCTACGGCTGGCCCGTCGCCAAGGGCTCGGAGTTGGCGGAGTCGCTGCGGCTAGCGCTGGAGCACCTCATGGAGAGCGGCAAGTACCGGGCCATCGCCACGATGTGGGGTGTCGAGCGCGGCATGGTCGACAGCCCGGTGATCAACGGCGCCACCAGGTAAGGGCTGGCCCCCTACCCTGAAGACGTGACTGCAACGTCCCTGCCGCCCGGCCCCCGACTGCCCCGCGGGGTCCAGGCCGCGCTGTTGCTGCGGTTCGGGCCGCGTTTCCTTGCTGCGTGCCGACGCCGCTACGGTCCCACATTCACCTTGCGGGTCACGTCTATGGGCACGCTGGTCTACCTCACCGACTCCGCCGACATCAAGACCGTGTTCAGTGGTGATCCGCGTATTTACCATGCCGGTGAAGCCAATTCGATGCTCAAGGGGCTTCTCGGTGACACCTCGGTACTGGTGATCGACGAGGACGTGCACCGCGTCCGGCGCAGACTGATGCTCGCGCCGTTCGCCCGCGACGCCGTCGCGCAGCAGGTTTCGGTGATCGCCGAGATCGCCGCGGACAACATCGCGGGCTGGCCCGTCGGCACGACATTTCCCGTCGCGCCGCGTATGTCGGAGATCACCCTGGAGGTCATCCTGCGGACCGTGATCGGCGCCAGTGATCCAGCCCGGCTCGCCGCGCTTCGCGAGGTGATGCCGCGGCTGCTCAGCGTGGGACCGTGGGAGATGCTGGCGCTCGTGAACCCCAGCCTGATGGACCGGCGCCCGTGGCGCGGGTTGCGGGACGCTATCGCTGAGGCCGACCGCTTGCTGTACGCCGAGATCGCCGATCGCCGCGCCGACCCAGACCTGAGTCAACGCACCGACGCGCTGGCAATGCTGGTCCAGGCTGGCGGTGATGCCGCTGCGATGACCGACCGGGAACTGCGCGACCAGTTGATGACCCTGCTGGTTGCCGGGCACGACACCACCGCGACCGGGCTGGCGTGGGCGCTCGAGCGGCTGACCCGGCATCCGGCGATCCTGGCCAAGGCGGTGCGGGCCGCTGATGAGGGCGATGACGACTACCTCGACGCGGTGGTCAAGGAGACACTGCGGATCCGCCCGGTGGTGTTCGACGTCGGGCGGATCCTCAAGGAGCCCGTCGAGTTGGCCGGTCACCGGTTGCCCGCCGGAGTGATGGTGATACCGGGCATGGTGGTGGTGCATGCCAGCGAGACCCTGTATCCACAGGCGGATCATTTCGACCCCGGCCGGATGCTCGACGCGACGCACAGCCCGTCGGTGTATCTGCCGTTCGGCGGTGGTAACCGGCGCTGTCTGGGCGCCACCTTCGCGATGGTCGAGTTCCGGGTCGTGTTGCGCGAGATACTGCGCCGCGTCGACCTGGAGACGACGACTCACGCGGGGGAGCGCAGGCGCCTCAAGCACGTCATCTTCGTGCCACACCGGGGCGCGCGGGTCCGCATTCGGTCGCGCCGGGCCGTACCGGCCCGCGCCGAGTAACAGGCGTCGTCGTGTTCTGCGCCCGGGTCCGCGCATACGGGCCGAGGCATGCTCGCCGTTTCTCGAGGAGCAGGTGGGTGTAGTCTGAGAGGTAGGCTAAGTTCGCGCCGACAGTCAAATGCGACAAATTCCGACGTGAAATTGCTTCAGCCCGCGACGCGATTCTCTTCGCGCGGACAATGTGGGGGGTACGCCTCGCACCACTCAAGGACGTTGCTTATGGATTCGTCTGATCTGTTTTCACATCGTCAGACGCCACATGTCTCTCAGACCGGCCCGAAATCCCAAGAGCCCGTGCAGGCTCCTGTCTTCTCCGATCAGCCCAAAAAAACCACCCCTGCTGATTCGCCATCCCAGTGAACGGGCTAGCGCGGTCTCGCCGCGCTTCTCGACCGATCAGAGTTATGCTCGCCGGCCAGTTGGGTGGCGAAATCGACGGCGCGTGGTGGCCGCACACGGCATCGGTGGCCACCGAACTACCCGAGCTTGTGGGTGTCTTGCACCGACCGCTGGGTGAGATCATCGACATCCGCATCAATTGGTCGGTGACCGAAGGGCAGCTCGACCTGGAAACGATTGCCACCGGTGCGCGGTTGATGCGCGCCGGTGAACACCACCGGCGGCCCCGACTGATGGTCGTTGTCGGCAAAGCCGGGAGCGCGAAACTGCTTGTCGTACCGAGCATGACGTCACAAGCGCTCGGATTGATGGTGTTGCGCACCGCTGCGGGTCTGCCCACCTCCGGCGGCACCGGAGACGCTCGGCTGTTCGAGACCGCCCGCGTAGTGATGCGACTTGCCGAGGCCGAGAGCTTGAAGTGGTGCGAGGCCATCAGTTCGTGACGCCCTGCGGCGTTTTTGCGATGCTTTTGCCATGTAAGAAACGCGGCAACCTACCTGCTAGGTGAGTTGGGCCGAGTACGGGCTGCCGTGCTAGCGTGACCTGGGATGTCTGTCTGACATCCATTCAGAATGACGGAAGTTGAAAGAGTATGGCACAGGGAACTGTGAAGTGGTTCAACGGCGATAAAGGCTTCGGTTTCATCGCCCCCGATGGCGGCGCAGAAGATGTGTTCGTTCACTACTCGGAAATCAGTGGGAGCGGATACCGGTCGCTCGAGGAAAACCAACGCGTTCAGTTCGAAATCGAACAGGGCGCCAAGGGACCTCAGGCGGTCGGCGTAACTGTCGTTTAGTAGGCGGCACAAACCCGTAATGTGGGCTGGTGGGATTTCCCGCCAGCCCACATCTCGTTTCACAGCGCGATGCGCGGAGATCGACATCGTGGTGCTGCTCTGTATCGATCGGGGCAATCTCCGGGGTGCGAAAAGCGCTGCCAGCACGCATGATTCAAAACCGCATTGATGGCTGCCGGGACGATCATGTGGGGGCCTCAGCGCTCCCGCTACCTCGGCCGTGCTCCCCGTCCCCAGCAGGACGGCCACCTCGCGCCCGCAGGTGCCAAGGTGTAGCCTCGTATCGGTGCCTTCCCCCGTCGCTTCGCTGGGGCGGTCATGAAGCGACATGTGGGCGCAGAGCTCGAAATTGCCATCACGGCACCCACGACACTAGAGTTCCAGATCGCTGTCGCACCCCATCCCCACGCCGAGGTATCCGAGTCGTTGTCGTTCCTGTTGAACGGAAAACCCGTGCAGGCCTTAGAAATCAGCGGCACGCACGGTAATCGGATCCACAAACTCGATGTGCCGGTAGGTGCCCTCGAGGTCGACTACGCCGCGACGATCAGCGGTCAGACAGACCCGGCCCCGGTGACTGAATACGATCTCTCGATGTATCTGCGGCCCAGCCGCTACGCTGAGGCGGACAAATTCTACGGTTTTGCCGCAACCGAATTCGGTAGCTATATCGATTCGACGACCCTGTTGGAGAAGGTTTCCCGGTGGGTTGGTGCCCGGCTGAATTATGTCCCCGGTTCCAGCGATCCCATCGATGGTGCGGTGGACACGTTGCTTTCTGGCGCCGGGGTGTGCCGAGACTTCGCGCATCTGGTGGTGGCCATGCTCCGTGCCGTCAACGTGCCTGCCCGCGTGGTCTCGGTCTATGCGCCGGGGCTGTTTCCGATGGACTTCCATGCGGTCGCCGAGGCGTTCGTCGAGGGGCAATGGCGGGTGGTCGATGGAACGCTACTGGCGCCGCGGCAATCGCTGGTGCGCATCGCCACCGGACGCGATGCCGCCGACATCGCGTTCCTCGATAACCACAAGGGCGTTATCATTCTGAACAGGCTCATGGTGACCGCGGTCGTCGACGGTGGTCTTCCCAGGGACGCGATCGACCAACTGGTGTCGATCGCCTGAACCGCGCCCGATAGATGGACTGTTCGCGTTGACGCCCGCGGTGGGTCTTACTAGCCTGTAGATAACCCCGACGAGCTGCCGTTGTCTATCGATATCGGCTGGTGATCCGCACTAATCTGGGTTCCCCTTAGAGCTCAGCCACTGATTAGCCGGACGCTCGACAGGACATTGCCTTGGCCATTGCCGACATCGGTGCGTATGCGCATCTGAGTGAAACCGATATCGAGGCCCTGGGTCACGATCTCGACGCCATTCGCCGTGACATCGAGGAGTCGCTGGGGGCGAGCGACGCTGCCTACATACGGCGCACCATCAGGTTCCAGAGGACGCTGGACGTCGCGGCGCGGTTACTCATCGGCTGTAGCCGATCGCGGGCCGGATGGGTGGTGGGGACTGCGGCTCTGGCCTTCGCGAAGTCCGTCGAGAACATGGAGATCGCCCACAACGTCGGCCATGGCCAATGGGACTGGATGAATGACCCAGAGATCCACTCGAGCACCTGGGAGTGGGACATGGTCGGGGTCTCGTCGCAGTGGAGGTATTCGCACAACTACCGCCACCATGTGTTCAGCAACGTAGTCGGCGTGGATGACGACCTCGGCTTCGGCGTCATCCGGATGACCCGCGACGAGCCCTGGAAACCCGAGCACTTGCTGCAGCCGCTGCGCAACCTGTTGTTGGCCAGCATCTTCGAATGGGGGATCGGCCTGCACGGCATTCACTCGGAGCGCGACCGACTGGCACCCGATGGCGCAAAGGTTATCGAAGCCAGGAAGGCGTTTTTGGCCAAGATCGCCCGCCAGTCGGTGAAGGATTATGTACTCGTCCCCGCCCTGAGCCGATCGCGCTGGCGCAGAACTCTGGCAGCAAACGCAGCTGCCAACCTGCTGCGTAACTTCTGGGCTTATGTGGTGATCTTCTGCGGGCACTTCCCCGATGGTGCGGAGAAGTTCTCCGCTGAGGTCCTCGAGAGTGAAAGCAGGGGCGAGTGGTATTTGCGGCAGATGCTCGGTGCCGCGAATTTCAAGGCCGGTCCACTGCTGGCCTTCTCGAGCGGCAACCTGTGCTACCAAATCGAGCATCACCTCTTCCCCGATCTGCCCAGCAATCGTCTCGCGCAGATCGCGGTTCGGGTTCGCGAAGTATGCGATAAGTATGACCTGCCCTACACGAGCAGTTCGCTTGCACGCCAATACTTCCTGGTGCTGCGAACCATTCACAAACTCGCGTTACCGGACCGCTTCCTGCTGGCCACGAGCGACGATGCACCCGAAACCGCTTCCGAGCGTAAGTTCTTTGCCGACACCGCACCGACTGTCAACCGGGGTGGCGGGATGGCGGGGCTGCGTACTGCGTTGCGCGTTCGGGCGCTCAAAGGCAAATCCTAGTTCCCCTATGAGGGACGGTGACGAGCCTTGGCGCGTCGCACCGCCTCGTCGACCAGTCGGCCGGCGAGGACGACGAGTTTGACGTTCTCGGTCTGACTCATCCGCTTCAGCCGCTCGACCGCCTCTTCGGTGCTCGCGCCCGTCCGACTGCGGATTATCCCGACAGCCTGATCTATCACTGCACGGCCGGCCAGCGCTCGCTGAATATTCTCGGTCCGCTCCCGCGCGCTGTCCAGCAACTGCGCGTTGTGCACCGACACCGCTGCCGGATTGGCGAATTGCGAACCCAACTCCACGGCATGTTCGCCGAACGCGTCCCGCGTGCGGGCGTACGCATTGATCGCGCCGAGTACCTCCCCACCCACGATCAACGGCAAGGACAACGCGGAGTGCACGCCCATGCGGGCCACCCTGCCACCGAAGTGCGGCCAGCGGCCGTCACTGCCCAGTGAACCGCTGACCGTTACCCGCCCCGTCTGCATGCAGGTGATACACGGACCCTCGCGCAAGTCTTGATATTGCACGGTGTCGATCTCACCGACGAACTCTGCGGTGGCAGCGCAGGTCTGGAACCGGGGCGCGGCGTTTTGGGGTTGCAGCAATGCGATGCTTGCGCCGTCGACACCCGGGATCGCATGTGTCGCGAACCGGGCGACCTCGCCAAGCAACTCGTTCACGTCGCGGGCGTCGGCAACCAGACCGGCTATGCCTCGGAGGCCGGCCTGCAGGTCGATCTCGTCCGCCTCGCGCCGGGCGAACGGCAGATCTTCGGATGGAGCCCGACCGGGCTGGGGGTCATAATCAGCCATGCTCCTTGGCGATGATACCCGCCTGAAAATGAGCCGATGGGGTGTGGATCACCCGACCAGTGACAGCGCGTGCGCGCGCCGCAACTTACCCGATGGCGTCTTCGGGATCGTGCCCGGCGCGAGGACCACGACATTGCGGGGGCGTACCGCGACCTCGGCGAACACCTCGTGGGCGACCTGGCGCTCGATGAGGCGGACCCGGGCTCTGTCGGCGTAGTCTTTGCACTCCACTGCGACCGCGAACGTCTCCCGTGAGCGGCCCGCGTCCAGTCGCACCGCGACGGCGCACCCCGGCCGCACACCCTTGACGCGGCCGGCGGCGCGTTCGATGTCGGTCGGGTAGATGTTGCGGCCCGCCATGATGATCACGTCCTTGAGGCGCCCACACACGACCACCTCGCCGGCCTCGGTGAGATAGCCCAGATCGCCGGTGTCATACCAGCCGCGCTCGTTCTGTGCGCCGATGAATCCGGCCACAGTCGTGTACCCCGCGCTCACCGGCTCGCCGCGCACCTCGATCACGCCGACGCCGCGGGCGGGCAACTCGGCGCCGTCTTCGTCGACGACACGCAGTTCCAGGCCCGGCAGCGGCTTGCCGAGGGTGACGAGCCGGCGGGTGGAGCCCCTGGTGGCCGGTACCGCGCGGTGCAGGAGGGCGAGTAGGTCGGCGTCGACCTCGTCGATGACCATGCCCCCGCCGCACTCGGAGAAGGAAACGGCCACCGTCGTCTCGGCCATACCGTACGCCGGGATGATCGCCTCGGGTTTCAGGCCGAACGGGGCGCCGGCCTCGCACAGATCCTCGACGTCGAGCGGGTCCACCTGCTCGACGCCGGACAGCGCCCACCGCACGGAGGACAGGTCGAACTGGCCGGGCGTCGCCTGGCGGCGCAAGCGCTTCGCCAGCAGGTTGTAGGCAAAGTTCGGCGCGGCCGTCATGGTGCCCTTGTACTTGTCGATCAGCTTGGGCCACAACAGAATATCGCCGAGGAAGTCCATCGGCGTGATCTTGACCAGGTCAGCACCGTAAAACATCGGCACGGTCAGGTAACCCGTCATGCCCATATCGTGGAAGCACGGCAGCCAGCTGACGATCACGTCGTTGTCCGCGTCGAAGTCACAGCCGACGGTCATCGCCTCGGCGTTCGCGACGATGTTGGCGTGGGTGATCTGTACTGCCTTGGGAGATCCGGTGGAACCGCTCGTCAATTGCATCAGCGCGACGGCGTTCTCGCCGGTATCGACCGGCGCGATCGGCTCGTTGTCGAGGAGCTCTTCGATGGTCAGTACCGTCATTCCCAGTCCGGCCAGCACCGGCGCAGCGGCCATGAACGGGTCGGAGATGACGACGGCTTTCGCGGCGATCATGTCGATGACGGCGGTGGTCTCCTCGGCCCAGCGCGCCAGGTCGGTGCGTGGTGTGGGCTGGTGCACCATGGTTGCGCTCGCGCCGCGCATCCAGATGCCCTGAGCCGTCGGCGCGATCTCCACGGGCGCACCGGCTAGCACCGCGACGGCGTCACCGGGTCCGATGCCCGCAGCGGCCAGTCCTCCGGCCATCTGGCGGGCCCGTTCGTGCACCTCGGCCCACGAGTGGCGGACTGGTGCGTGCGGCTCTCCGGTGACCAGGCCTTTCGTGCTGCGCTGGGCGTTGGCGTACATGGTTTCGGTAAATCGGCTCAATTGAAGCCCCTCTTGCGTTGGCGGGAAGGAACCTGTGGTCTGTCTCCCCGGGTCCACTCCACACGGATTTCGATCCGATCGGGTTGAGGGTCGCTTGAGTGGTCAGACGCGCTGACTGTAGCGGCTGGACAGCCAGTCGCCCGCCAGGCGCGTCCGGTGCGGCCCAGATCGTGACCGCTGGCCAGACATGCAGCGAAACTTCGCGACACCAAACCCCCACAGCTGGGGATACGAACCTGGATGATCGGCTGACGTCAAGCTCTCGGCAGGGAGGACAGATCGCCACCGTGACGTTTCCGTGAGGCTGGGAACCAACCCGCATGAAGCCTACCCCGTACGGCGTTGTACGGCGTTAAGCTGCCCTGGCGCGGTCCTCGACGTGGTGGCCCCACGTCTGGCCGTGTGGCGATGACTGGAAAGGGTGACGTCGATGTCGACACGGACGCACTATCTGGAGTCGGGCGGTCGCCCAGTTGGCGAGTTGAGCCCCGACGATCTCGAACTCCTGCGGTATCTGCTGGATCTGTCGCTGCAGCCTCTTGACCGTTTCGACGGGTTCTCCCACATTGAGCAGTACCTGCTGTCTGCGTTGCGGTACCAGCTCAACTACGCGTGTTACGCATTAGCGCTCGCGCAATACGGCTACACGCCGGCGTTCACCGGCTACCTCACCCAGGCGCAGGCCAACACCATCGAGAAGATGCGCGACAAGCGAGTATGGGGCTACTGGGCGCACGAGTGCCTCGTCGGCTACCAGAGGTGGAATCCCGACCCCATCGTCTTCGCGAACGTGATGTACACCGGATTCTTCGGAGTGATGCTGGGCGCCTTCGAAACGTTGAACGACCGACGCTTCTCCGAGTCGGGCGCGCTGACCCTGCAGTGGAGCGACGACATCCAGTACCGCTACGAGTTCGCCTCGCTGTGCGAAGCGATCGTGCACAACATGGACATCAGCAGCCACGGGCCGCTCTATCCGTGTGAGCCGCGGCTGATCTACCCGATGTGCAATGCCTTCTCGCTGTCGACCTTGCTCATGCACGACCGGCTGCACGGCACCGATTTCAGCACCGACCGGGTCGACCAGATGGCTCGGGCCTTCCGTGAGCACGCCTATCTGGGTCCGGACAACCGGTTCACCGCCGCCCGCGGCCCGCTGAAGTTCTCGATGGGCCCGTCGGTGGGAAATGACGGGGTGATGTCGTACTGGCTGCATTTCTCCATGCCGGATCAGGCGACGAAGACGTGGGAGAACCTGCGCGAGAACCTCGTTAGCATCGAGAGTGACGATGTCATGATCGAAGCTACCCGGTGGGAGATGCTTGATCCGGGCAACTACACCTTGGGTACCGGGATGAGCCGGGTGTCGGTGATGGCCGCCGCCAAGGAGTTCGGCGACGACGAGTTGGCCAACGCGTTGGAGATGTCACTGGACAAGCGCTACGAGGTGGTGCGCAAGCACGGGGCGCGGGCCTACAGTGGCATCTCCAGTTGGGGCAATGCCGGCCACGTCCTGGCGCGGCTCACCACTAAAAACGCGATGGCCGACTTACTGGCCGGCAACGTCCCCGAAGCGTGGCGAATCGGGCCGATCCTGACGCAGGCCGCCTACCCCGATGTCCTGGTGACCCGGGCGGTGACCGACGGGCAGGCGCTGGATCTGGTGCTGCGGCCCGGAAACGGCGGCGGGCGAACGGTACTTGGCGTGGAGCGGCTGGCTCCGCGGCGCGACTACGTGCTGACCGGTGCGGTGGATGAGACCGTCACCGCCGACAACGACGGCTGCGCGCTGGTGGCCGTCGACCTCGACGACCGGCGCGAGGTTCTGCTCCGCCCGGCCGCCCCGTAGAGCAGCGCGAGGCCGCCGATCACGGCCAGGGCGGGTCCGGCATTGTGGAACACTAAGTCCCCCATGCTATTTCCGTGGTGGATCTCGAAGAGCCGGAAGACGTGCATGTCGATCACACCCAACTCGAAGATCACCGCGCCGACAACCATAAGCAGCGTGCCCACGCCGCGATAGGCCCGCAGGATCGTCGCCGATCGGCCGAGCTTGATCAGCACGACCATCAGTGCCAGATAGCAGCTGCTGCGCAGAAGCCATAGTGCGGGCGCACCGGTGTTCTCCATGACGCCGCTGAACACCAGCGTCGGGGTGGCGATTAGGCAGATCGCGATGCCCAGGGCGCAGTAGCGGAACACGGCGGCGGTCTTGGGCGGGCGATCAGCGTCGATCCCGGCGACCATGGATGCGGCCACCGCCTGCCCAGGCGCCGGCCACTGTGCGACAGGCGCGAACAGTGTTGTCGTGTCGCTGGCGCCGCCGCCGAACGCCCGGCGCGCCCGCCCAACGACCGCGAAGATCAGCAGGCCGACAATGCAGCAGGTCATCGATGCTCCTGGGGATCGGTGTGACCACAGAATGGCACACCGACCCATGTTCTCGCTGGCTGATGCCATTGAAGCCCTCAGCCGTGTGCGCCGCCACGCGGATGCCCCGCGTCCGTCTCATGGCTGCAGCGACGTCATCGGTACCGATGCAAGGTAAACTGCAAACGGTCCGCCGCGTTCTCACCACAGCAACGCCGACCGGTCAGTACCCACTTCGGTTCTGGGGTTGAGATTCACGTCCCCTGCGCTGGATCGACCAAGGACTTTGACATCGCCATCACCGACATCGCGGCATACACCCACCTCAGTGCTCTGGACATCGAACGCCTCGGAAGCGAGCTCGACGCGATCCGCAGCGATATCGAGGAATCGCGCGGCGCCCGCGACGCCGCCTACATTCGGCGCACCATCTCGTTTCAGCGGACACTCGACCTCGCCGCGCGGCTGCTCATCGCCGGCACCCGGTCGAAGGCCAGCTGGGTTTTGGGGACCGCTGCGCTTGGCTTCGCCAAGAGTGTCGAGAACATGGAGATCGGTCACAACGTGTCCCATGGCCAGTGGGATTGGATGAACGACCCGGAGATCCACTCCGCAACCTGGGAGTGGGACATGGCGGCGCCGTCGGCACAGTGGAAGTCCTCACACAACTACCACCACCACGTGTTCAGCAACGTGCTCGGCTTCGATGACGACCTTGGGTTCGGAGTGATGCGGGTGACTCGCGACCAGCCGTGGAGGCCGAAGTATCTCTTGCAGCCGCTGCAGAACCTGCTGTTGGCAATCACCTTCGAATGGGGCATCGCCCAGCATGGCATCGAAGAGGACTGCACCCGCGCTGAGAGAGTCGCACAGGCAAAGGCAGCTGTTCGCAAGATCACCCGCCAGGGGATCAAGGACTATGCCCTGTGGCCCGCGCTCAGCGTCAAGCGGTGGCGGCGGACCCTGGGGGCGAACGCCGTCGCCAACCTATCGCGCAACCTTTGGGCGTATGTGGTGATCTTCTGCGGGCATTTCCCCGACGGCACCCAGAAGTTCACCCCCGAGGTCCTGCAGTCCGAGACCAGAGCCGAGTGGTACCTGCGCCAGATGCTGGGTGCGGCCAATTTCAAGGCCGGACGGCTGCTCGGATTCGCCAGCGGCAACCTGTGCTACCAGATCGAACACCATCTGTTTCCCGACCTGCCGAGCAATCGCCTCGCTGAGATCGCCGAACGGGTGCGGCCGTTGTGCGAGAAGTACGGCCTGCCCTACCTCACGGGTTCGCTTGCACACCAGTACGGTTCGACGCTGCGGATCATTCACCGGCTGGCGCTGCCAGACGGGTTTCTTCGTCGTCGCGACGAGAATGCCGCCGTGACCCGCCCCCGGGCACGCTGGCGGATCGGGGATTCGCGTCGTCGCTTAGCTTCTCCCGCGGCTTAAGGAAGCCGGTAGCCGGTAGCCGGGGCTCACTCGCCCATTTCCCGCCGCCAACGCTGGCTGAAGTCGCTACGTGCGAAGCCCCGTCGAATGTAGCCGCGTCTCACGCCATCCCGGCCATCGGTGGAGCAGTTTGTCTGCACCCGTGGTTCCCCACGAACCTGGCTGGTAGATCTCTGCCGGAAGCGGTGAATCGATCAAGGGCGTGACGACGCGCCAGGCTTCCTGCTACTTCTTCTCTGCGTGGCCGCCGAACTCGCTGCGCATCGCCGAGAGGATCTGGTCGGTGAACTCACCGAGCCCTCGTGACTCGAACCGCTCGTAGAGCGAGGTGGTGATGACCGGCGCGGGCACGCCCTCATCGACCGCGGCGAGCACCGTCCAGCGGCCCTCGCCGGAGTCCGAGACCCGTCCGCTGAAGTCGTCGAGGCCGGGGGACCGGGCAAAGGCATCGGCGACCAAGTCCACCAGCCACGACCCCACCACCGATCCGCGCCGCCACACCTCGGCGACTTCGCCGACGTCGATCGAGTACTGGTAGGCCCACGGGTCGCGCAGCGGCGTGGTCTCGGCATCGACGGTCCGGTCGGTCTTGCCGGCGTCGGCGTGCTTGATGATGCTCAGGCCCTCGGCGATCGCGGCCATCATGCCGTACTCGACACCGTTGTGAACCATCTTGACGAAGTGTCCGGCGCCGCTGGGGCCGCAATGCAGATACCCGTCCGGCGACGTGCCGTCGGTCCTGGTTCGGCCCGGGGTGGGCTCTGCGCTGCCCTGCCCGGGTGCGATGGTCTTGAAGATCGGGTCCAGGCGGGTCACCACCTCGGTCTCGCCGCCGATCATCAGGCAGTAGCCGCGATCCAGACCCCACACCCCGCCGCTGGTCCCGCAGTCCACGTAGTGCAGGTTCGCGGTAGCCAACCGCTGAGCGCGGGCGATATCGTCGCGATAGTAGGAATTGCCGCCATCGATGACCGTGTCGCCGGGATCGAGCAGCGGAACCAGTTGGTCCAGTGTGGAATCCACGATCGCGGCCGGTAGCATCAGCCATACCGCGCGAGGCTTCTCCAGCTTGTTGACGAAGTCCTGAAGCGAGGACGCGCCGACGGCGCCCTCTTTGGCGAGTTGGCCGACCGCCTCGGCGTTGACGTCGTAGGCGACGCAGCTGTGCCCGTCGCGCATGAGCCGGCGGACCAGGTTGGCCCCCATCCGGCCCAGTCCCACCATGCCGAGTTGCATCGGGTTGGTAGTCGCCATATCACTCCATCGTTGGGCCGCAGGGGCAGCCGTCGGGCTTGAGGGGCCGCGTGCTCTACCCTGCCCGCTGCGGCGGGCAAGTTCCGGGGTTTGCCGATGTTGGGCCCTGCGAGTCTTAGATGTTTGGCTAATAACGTTGTTGGGCAATGACTCTAGCAACGGAGTCCGCCTCGGTGGCTGTAGCCTCCTCGCTGTGTAAGGATGAGATCTGTGCTTCTTCGCCTCGCAGTGACGGTGCTTGCCGCCATGTCCCTGGTGTGGGCAATGCCGCCCACCGCCTCGGCTGCCCCCTGCCCCGATGTCGATCTGGTGTTCGCGCGCGGCACCGGTGAACCGCCCGGTATGGGGCGGGTCGGTGACGCGCTGGCCGCCACCCTTCCGTCGGTGCTCGGCGGCAGGACCTTGGGGACCTACGCGGTGAGCTATCCGGCGAACCGCAACTTCCTATCGACCCGGGACGGCGCTGACGACGCGGCCGAGCACATCGCGTGGATGGCCGAGAACTGCCCCACCCGGATCGTGCTGGGCGGTTTCTCGCAGGGCGCCTCGGTGATGTCGATGCTCGCGGGTGTGCCGCCGGTCGGGGATCGGATCGGCACTATAGGTTCGGCCCCTCCGCTTGATGCGGCGCTAGCCCGAAACGTCGCCGCGGTAGCGGTGTTCGGCAATCCTGGCCTGCGATTCGGCAATCCGTTGTCGAGCACCGGGCAGTTCGCCGGCCGTGCGATCGAGTTGTGCAGCCAGGGGGACCCGATCTGTTCGGCGGGCCGCGATCGCTCAGCTCACAGCAATTACGAGATGCCGCCGTATCCCGGTCAGGCGGCGGCTTTCATTGCCGGGTTGGTGTGATTCGATTCGGGCGTGTTCTGGGCGGACCAGCCGGACGGACCTCACCGGAGCTGTTCGGC
>Ga0114921_10000615_pt1 | contig 15344 bp, 17 predicted proteins | sample BentaG_FD_87016 | JGI IMG/M metagenome (GOLD analysis project Ga0114921, IMG submission 87016) | Deep subsurface microbial communities from South Atlantic Ocean to uncover new lineages of life (NeLLi) - Benguela_00093 metaG | ecosystem: Environmental > Aquatic > Marine > Oceanic > Sediment ...
CAGGAAATATTATATCTTTCGTCTATCATGAGCTGCAGTGAATCAGTTATCTCATACTCCCCACGCGGTGATTTTGAAGTCCGGGATATAGCACCAAATATATCAGGGGTGAGAAGATATAAACCAGTATTAACCATGTTAGATGAGGGCTCATCTTGCTTCTCCTGAATACGGACTATTTTGCCATTTTTCACCTCCACCACCCCCAGATTCCTGGTATTCTTAACTTCAACTATACCCAGCGTATTGCCCATTTTACCAGCTAAGCCCTTAATATCTTCTTGCCCAACAATAATATCACCATTTATTACCAAGAAGTTTCCATCAACTAAGCCCTCAACCATCCTGAGGGCATCAGCTGTGCCCAGTTGCCTCCTCTGTGTAGAGTAGTCTATACTTATACCCCACCTTTCACCACCACCGAAGTAATCACGTACCTGCTCATCACGATAGCCAACCACAAAGATAAATTCCTTGATACCAGCCCGGCTTGCCTGAGTTAGCAAGTGCTCCAGAATAGGCTTATTGGCTATCGGTAGCATCACCTTGGGTCTGGTATAAGTTAAGGGACGCATCCGACTGCCTTCCCCGGCAGCTAAAATAACCGCTTTCAACCTAATTCTCCCTTGAGTCTTTGATTATCCTGATACCATTCTCGTATAGCTGGCATACCCGCCGTGTATTCTTCACCTCAGCGGTTACCCTTATCTTGGGTTCCGTACCTGAAGCCCTCACCAGCAGCCACCCATCCTCAAAGTTTAACCTAAAGCCATCAGCATTACCTACCGATAGGGGCTGCATCGCCATTAATCTCTTTTCCAGACTCCCTATTCTAACCCCTTGGCTGCTTTTACACTACCCCGTAGAACTGGATAACTGGGTAAGCTTTTAACCAAGCTAGATAATTTTTGCTTGCTGGCGATACTTATAATCCTAGCCGCAGCATAAATCCCATCGGGGCAAAGTGAGACATTGGGGAAAACCCAGCTCCCTCAATAGGTAAGGAGTAACTAACGCGGCAGCACCACAGCCACAGTCAACGACTACCCTGAGCTTTAACCCGCCTGGAAAATCCTTGAGTATGCGGTCAACATGTTTCTGGATAGCAATACTATATATGCTACTGCCTTTAATTTCATTCCACGGAGCAGTGCTAAAAAAAGTCACCAAGTACTGAATCCTCTATTTGCTGACGCTGAGTAGCATCAAAAGCGGAGCCATCCGGATTTAAAAGTTTTAGGCCATTATACTCAGGAGGGTTATGCGAGGCGGTAATCATCACCCCAGCCTTAAACTGCCTAGTAGCAAAGGCAAGCGTCGGGGTGGGCAAAATTCCGGCATCAGCACACCTGGCACCTCCAGCCAGCAGACCAGAGGTAACAGCATATTTTAAAGCCGGGCTTGAGGTTCTGCTGTCACCGCCCAGTATTACATTATCATAGCTAGCGCCTACACTGAGTCCAACTTTGAGAGCTAACTGGACTAGCCAGCTGTCCACAGGTGCTCTTATTCCTGAAGTGCCAAATAAATGCATGTTGCTTTCATTTTAATCCAATCTAGCCAAATGTCAACAGAGCAAATTAACCAATGCCATATTTAGCTCCCCTCAGTTCGGCGAGGGCTTTACCTCTAGACGCTACCTTACCCGATTAATACAAAGGTCGGGTATTTCTATACAGAAATACCCGACCTTTAGTAGTCCTGATGCCTGTTACTGTGATGCCAAATATTAAGCCTTTCCAATCCTGAACATCTTAGTGCCACAGCTGGGGCACACCCCTTGAGTTGCTGGCCTGCCGTTCTTCATGATAATGCTCTTAGGATCCTTCATCTCTTTTTTGGCACGACATTTGACACAGTATGCTTGCATCTATCTACCTCCCTTTTTAATATGAAAGATAAACCATTCGCCCTACTAATGTCAATAGGCAAAGCATATTATTTTGCCTATAATTTTAGTAAAATAAACAAAATTACCCCAGTTTCAAGAAAAGAATAAAATATGGTAACTTTAGCCGCAGATAAGAACCTCAGGATCGAGAAACTCAAGCTAGAACCCTTTGGCACTAATGCCTATATAGTGGTGTGTCAATTAAGCGGGGATAGTGTTTTGGTAGATGCCCCCGGGGAACCAGACCAGATTATAGCTCACTTGAAAGAGACTAACCCCAAATATATATTGTTAACACATAGCCACTCAGACCACACCGGGGCTCTTACCTTCTTACATTCCAAACTGGAGATTCCGGTTGCCGCCCACCCTTTAGATATTAGGAACCTGCCTCTGCAACCAGAAGTTAAGCTTAGTGACGGCGATACTGTAGCCTTCGGCAAAGCAAGACTAAAGGTCTTACACACACCGGGTCACACCCCGGGTAGTGTATGTTTTGTAACTAGCCGATATTTACTCTCCGGGGACACGATCTTCCCCGGTGGTCCCGGCAAAACAAGGTCGCCTCAGGACCTAAAGCAAATAATTAAATCAATAACCACTAAGATTTTCACCCTTCCCGATGACACCGAGGTCTATCCGGGACATGGTGAGCCGACGATATTAAGTAAGGAAAAGGGGGAGTTTGCCGTCTTCTCCTCCCGCTCCCACCCCTCCGACCTCTGCGGGGATGTGCTCTGGCTCTCATCCTAAATTGAACTGGGGTCTCAGATTCAACTAAGCTGGTATTTCCACGCGATGAAACGCCTCGGCTAACTCAAAATTCTCCCCTTCAGCTAACTTGTGATGGCGCTGCCGAAGCCACCCCTCAAGCTTCGTCGGATTTCTATCCCCTACCTGGCTTTGATGACAGCGCAGGGCAGCCAGTTTGAGGTCAAAGGTGCTGCTAATATCAGAACGATAGTTTATGTCCTCCGTACCCCAGAGCAGTATTTCTTTAACTCGGTGGGGCCTAATGCCCTCTTTGAGCAAATCGGGATAGGTAAGGTGGTCCCGGGCATAAGGGAAAACAGCATCCAGTGTAACCCGGCCAGTAATACGATGGTCCCGATGCCAGAGGTAGCGCCGATAAGGGTCAACAGTTAGTACCCTATCGGGGCGATAGATTCTTATCAGGCGCACCAGCTCCCTCCTGAAATCAAGGGTATCCTCCAGGGTCTGGTCTGGATGGTGCAGGAAGATAACCTCCCTCACCCCCAGTATCCTGGCAGCAGCCAGCTGCTCCTGCTCGCGAATTCTGGCCAGCTCCTCTGACTGGATATTAACATCGCTTGAGCCTTTATCCCCATTGGTGCATACCACATATACAACCTCTTCCCCCTCCTTTACCCAGCGGGCTATGGTTCCAGCAGCCCCATACTCGGCATCATCCGGATGTGGGGTAATAACCAGCACCTGGGCTTTTTTTATCGTCACTTCCAAGCTCCTTAAGTTCGGGTGATAACCCGTTAAATTGTATACCATTAATTAAATTGATACAATTTTATCTTGAGAGATTAAACTTAAGATGAGCAATAGCCACTATATTATTAGAAATTATCGCTCTTCTGATTTTAATGAGTACCTCCGGCTCAGGATTAAAGCTGAAAAAATAAACCCGACCGTGGGTTATTTATCACCAAAGCTTCTTCAGGAACAGATGGGACGCCCCAACTATTCCCCCCAAGAAAATCTGTTTTTGGCTGAAAGGCAGGGAGCTATTGCCGGTTACATGGATGTTACCCCAGAACTTGGCATCAAGCGGGTAATCCTTGACTGCTTTATCCGCCCTGAGCATCGCCAAAAAGGACTGGCCAAAAAGCTACTTGCTTATGCCAATCGCCGCGCTCGAGAGTTAAAGGCAGAAGTGGCTCAGGTATATGTGGCTGAAGCCAATCTTACCTCAAGAGAGGTACTATCTAAACTAGGTTTTCAAGCCGTTCGTCGTTTCATTCAGCTTAAGCTCAAGCTCGCTGATGTGCCGGCGCCAAAGGTTCCAAGCAGCCTTTTGTTGCGTCATTTAAAGGCCGGTGAAGAGAATAAACTGGTTGAAATTCAAAACCGCTCCTTTGCCGGCAGTTGGGGATACAATCTCAACACGGTAGAAGAAATAGTCTACCTTAGCCGGATGAGCAGCTGCTCACCACGGGGAATATTCCTTGCCTGCCAGGGAGATAAGCTGGTCGGCTATTGCTGGACGAGGATTGATTGCCCAGAACCGGGTACAGATATAAGCCAGGGGCAAATCTTTATGCTGGGGGTGGACCCAAGCTATCGGGGCAGGCAGATAGGCAAAGCGCTACTTCTCACCGCACTTAACTATCTCAAGAGTAAAGGATTAAATCTGGCTGAACTTACCGTGGATAGCAAGAACAAAGCAGCCTGCTCCCTTTACCAGTCAGTGGGATTTAAAACCCTTAGAAGCTATCTGTGGTATGAAAAGGCAATAACCTAGCCTCTTTTAGCCAGGTAATCCCTAAGAACAGCCTGACACTCGTTTGCTATCGCCCCGGCAATAATATCCCAGCCAAATCCTGCTACCGAGTTTCGTATCAAGCTGATAGACTTCTTATCAGCTTTTGGTCGGGCCAAAAGCAAGGCAATCTTATCGGCAAGCTCCCAGGGAGTATTATTTGCCACTACATAGCCGGTCTGCGCCTGATGAATGATGCCATCGGCACCCCCAACCGAGGTAGTCACCACCGGTGTCCCACAAGCCAGGGATTCCAAGATTACCAGCCCAAAGCTTTCATAATAGGATGCAATTACACTGACATCAGCCGCACTGTAGAGGTAAAGCAATTTCTCCTGTCCTATCGCCCCGAGAAAGATAACTTTATCTTCCAGATTTAATTCCTGAGATAGCTTCTTGAGCCGTTTAATTTCGTGTTGGTCATATCCATCACCGCCGATTATCCCCAGTCTGAGATTCTGGTAGCTTTTTAAATAAGTCATTGCCTCAATTAGCCGGTCAATACCCTTTAGCGGCTCAATTCTGCCCACAAACAGAATTAGCCTCAAGTTATTGAAGCCAAGTTTTCTTTTGGTAATATCTTTATCCACCGGCCGAAAAAGCTCCAAATCCACACCACAGGGGATGATGCTTGTAGATTCAGGCAAGGCACTGTAATACCGAATCAAATCTTCCTTCTCTTCTTGGGTGGTAGCAATAATATGGTGACAGTCTCTAATTAAATGCCTTTCGCTCTCAATACGAAGTTCAGGCTCATCTTCACCGATGCCAATGGCATTTTTAACCGCACCCAGGGTATGGAAGGTTATAAGATGAGGAACCTGCCACCACTGTTGGAGTTTCTCCCCGACCAAGCCTGATAGCCAGTAGTGACTGAAAACTAAATCGTACTCGAGGGAATTTTGCTTTCTAAAATTCTCTAAACTGCAGGCAAACTCGGGGAGATGGCAATAGACCAATAGCTTATGGATTTCGTCACCCTGTCCGGCTTTAAGATGAATTAGTCGGGCATTAGGCCCTAAGGCTACGATTTGCCTGTCTTTTGGGCCGTGAACGCGGGTATAGACATCCACCCAATGCCCCTGCCTCCCTAAATTACGGGCAACCTCCCGAACATATACGCTCATACCACCGGTATCCTTTGCCCCCAGATTCCCTACCGGGCAGCTATGAACGCTAAGCATGGCAATCTTTAGTTTCTCTACTGTCATTGGGGTTTTTACTTCCACAATAATTGTTACCCAATGGTTATCTGACAGCTATATAGCGGGATTTCCATTCCACCCAATTGATACTTGTATCTTTCAGCCCCTTTTAAAAAGTCGAACCGCTTTCTCCCTCGCTTGATGCTGTCCTTGATGCAAAGGGCTTTGGAAATTATACCGACGCTCAGGGAACTATATTGGGGCTCGTAACCGCTATTATAGAGATAGATAACATCACCGTTGTCAAAACACATTACCATCGCCACCGGCTGCGCCCTAAGTTCCAGGATGCCAAACCTAAGCAGTCTAGCCTCTGCCATAACCTCAACCATGAATCGGAAAAACTCTTCCCTCTTGGGGGTCATAAAGGCTGCCTTATCCTGCCGGCTCTCGGTAAATAACTTCAAGAAGGTATCAATAACACCTGTAGCTCTGCTGTCTTCTATAGTGCGGTAATTCACCTCACCTTCTTCCCCCAATCGCCTCATTTTGCGTCCTAGTTCATGCCGCTGTTTAGCCTGAAGCATCCCCAGGTATTCCTCCCAGGTTGGAGGTAGCCCCAGTTCCAAAGTAACATCCACCCGGCGACACAAAACATTATATCCCTGTTTTTGGGCTAGGGTTTTGAGGCCATTAATCACCGCAGAGTCAGCTCTTAATGGTTCTAGATGCAGCTCACTTATACCCTTATGCCTTAAATTATCCAGCAATGCCACAAAGAAATCGGTCTCCATTCCGGGAACAACTACAAAGTCCACATAATCACAAACATCAGTGCTGCCAACAAGTGAAGCTTCCTTGTCTCTAATGGCAAGGGGGGCAATGCCAATGATTTTGTCCCCCTTTTTTACAGAACATAAATATAGTTCCGCCCCGGAGCCAAATACCTGCCACCACACCTTAAGCCAGATGGGCAGAACAAAGACCGAACCCCACCTCAAGCGGTGTGATTTATCGGTCCAATAGGAAGTAAGACTATCAAAACTCTCTTCAGTAACAGTGTAAGCCATAAACTGAAAATCAGTGTAGCATCTTGGTCTGTTTTAATCAATGCAGTTATATGCCCCCAGCTTGGTAAAAGGGATGAGAAAACTTTTCAAATCAAGTTTACTGTGGCATAATGAAACCCGCCAAGAGATAAGCTTTTTGCCAGCTTGGAAGGCAACCTGTATTGGAGGTAAAGAAGATGAAATTATTTGAACCCGGCAGTATAGGCAGACTTCAGATAAAGAACCGGATTGTGATGGCACCAATGGGTGTCGGGACGCTTCAGGACCCGGATGGCAAGTTATCCCGCCGTGGCATTGACTATTATCGGGCCCGTGCTGAGGGTGGCGTAGGGCTGATAACAACCTGTATTGTCCGCGTAAACCGACACATTGAGCAGCCACCGAATTTGCCCTGGAGCCTGATGCTCTGTGCTGATGGCACTCCTTATATTAATTGGATGAGTGAACTGGCTGACGCCGTTCATGACTACGAAGCCAAACTTTCCCTGCAACTAACCGCCGGGCACGGGCGGGTAGCTGCCCCTCCGTTTCGCAGTGGCGGCAGGAACATACCCCCTATTCAAGCAGTAGCACCCTCGGCTGTTCCGACCTTAGCTAATCCCAAAGAAATGACGCGTGAACTCACTATTGAAGAGATTGAGCAACTGGTACGGGACTTTGAATTTTGTGCTCGGATAGCAAGCTCGGCTGGGGTTGATGCCATTGAGCTGCACGCCCACGATGGGTACCTCCTTGACCAGTTCACTACCGCTCTCTGGAATAAGCGGACAGATAAATACGGCGGCAGCACTGAAGCTAGGCTTCAGTTCCCTCTAGAAATCATTGCCGCAATAAAGAAGGCAGCTGGTTCCGATTTCCCAGTAATCTACCGCTTTGGGGCTAAACATTATATTGAAGGTGGTCGCGATATCGAAGAGTCACTCAAGATGGCTAAAATCCTGGAAGAGGCAGGTGTTGATGCCTTTCATGTCGATGCCGGCTGTCATGAGACCTGGGATATTGGTCACCCAACGACATATCAAGAGCCGGGGGGCTTAATTGGTATGGCCGAGGCGGTAAAGAAGGTGGTCAAAGTCCCGGTCATCGCCGTGGGCAAACTCGGATTTGCCGAGATAGCCGAAAAGGTGCTGAAAGATGGCAAGGCTGACTTTATCGCCATCGGCAAGCAGTTACTGGCTGACCCCCAGTGGCCCAACAAGGTTAAAGAAGGGAAACTAGAAGATATCCGCCCCTGCCTCGGAGACCACGCCTGCTTTGAAAGGATAGCCGGGCGGAAGTATCTTAGCTGCACGGTAAATCCAGCCACCGGGATGGAGAAGGAACTTGCCCTGACACCAGCTGAGAAGCCAAAGTCAGTGCTGGTTGTTGGCGGTGGACCGGGTGGCATGGAGGCTGCCAGGGTAGCCAGCTTAAGGGGGCATAAGGTTACCCTGTGGGAGAAGGGTAATGCCCTGGGCGGTAACCTGACAGCGGCTTCAGTACCTGACTTTAAGCAGGACTACCGCAACTTGATAAATTATCTTTCAAACCAGATAAAGAGGCTAGGGGCTAGCATTGAACTGGGCAAGGAGGCGACACCAGAGCTAATTAAGAAGGCAAAACCTGACGTCCTCTTTATTGCCACCGGTGGCGAACCGATTATCCCCCAAATCCCGGGGATAGAAAGGGATGGGGTAGTTACCGCCGCCGATTTACTCCTGGGCAAAAATGAAGCTGGAGGGAAGGTAATTATAATCGGCGGTGGTCTGGTTGGTTGTGAAGTAGCACTATACCTGGCACAAAGGGGTAAGACGGTAACCATTATTGAGATATTAGACCGCATCCTGCATGATGTGTTCGTGATAAACCGGATGCATCTGGAGAAGTTACTTAGTGAGGCTGGGGTTGAGGTTTTAACTGAAAGCAGTATCCTTAAGATAACAGACCAAGGTGTTAGCGTAGGTGATAAGTATAACAATAAAAGCATACTAAAGGTTGACACAGTAGTAATTGCTGCTGGTTATAAGTCTGACCGAAGGCTTCTAGATGCAGTAAATAGCACGGTATCTGAAGTATATGGTGTTGGTGACTGTGTGGAGCCGGGGAAGGTTATCGGTGCTATCTGGAAGGCTTATCGCACCGCTCGTCTGATTTAAGATTTTTGCTTGATAATAGAAAAAGGGCCATTCTGGACTCAAACCAGAGACCTCAGTCTTATGAGTATCCTCCATTAAATCAGAGATTTCCTGTGTTAATCGATGGCTAAAATTGACTTATCACTAGGCCAATAGATTTTCTCAATGATGGAGAATGCCTTTGCCTTGGCTACCTGGGAAAGATAAAGCACGGGCTTGACGACAGAACTGGAATGTCGTAAATTTGGTGCACGCAATGAGTAATATCAGGCTAAGTATAGATGGCTCTCAAGTCAGCGGCAGAGAAGGTATGACCATCCTTGAAGTTGCCCAAGGTTATGGTATAGATATCCCAACCCTATGTTACCACCAGAGTTTAGCTCCAATTGGAGCCTGTCGTCTTTGTGTTGTTGAGGTAGAAGGTTCAGGGACACTGGTTGCCTCATGTCATACTCCCATCACACCAGGTATGGTTATTCACACCCATTCTCCTAAGGTCATCGAAACTCGCCGCTTGATTGTGGAACTCCTGCTTGCCAGCCACCCTGATTCCTGCCTGGTCTGTGACAAGGCTAATATCTGTGAGCTGCGCCAGATTGCTGCCGACCTTGAAGTTGGACTACCGCGATTTAGAATAAGGAAGCACTATTACCCAATAGAGGACACGAACCCCCATGTAATCCGTGACCTGTCAAAGTGTATTTTGTGCTGGCGATGCGTCAGGGGTTGTAATGAAATAGCCAAGCAGAACATCCTTAAGGTAGGTTATCGGGCTTTTGATGCCAAGATTATCGTTGACCTTGATGAACCCCTAGATAAAGATGCTTGCCGGGATTGTGACGTCTGTATCTCTCTTTGTCCAACAGGAGCCTTGCATAAGAAAAGAGAGCTGAGAGAGGCGAAGACGGGGACTCCCCTGATTATAAAGACCTGAATGTAGAGTGGCCAACCGAAGGAGAAGATGAACAAATTCCAGGAGGGAATCTATATCAAGGATAGAGGTAGGGAGGAGCTACTGGAGCTGCTTAAGGGGAGGCAAGACAGATTTGGCTACCTTTCAAGAGAGTTCTTGGTTGAGGTATCCAACTCTCTCAGTTTATCGGTAGGTGAGGTGTATGGTGTCGCCACCTTTTATTCGTTTCTATCAACCAAGCCACTGGGCAGTCATGTAATCAGGATTTGCAAGAGCGTGCCCTGCTTCCTCAAGGACTCCCAGATCATTATTGAATGCATTAAAGAGGAGCTAGGAATTAGTCTCGGTGAGACCACAGCCGATGGTAAATTTTCGTTTCACCTAACCAATTGCATCGGTGCCTGTGATAGAGCCCCGGCGATGATGATTAATAATGATGTTTACGGTGATTTAACTCCCAGGAAAATATCACGGATTCTGGGGGAGTATCACCGAGCATGATTTGTGCTGAGGAAGGGAGGTAACTTTAGTGCCAGAAAAGCGCCTGGTGTTGAAAAATAGCGGGGTCGTCAATCCAAGGCAGATAACCAGCTACCTAGGCAGGGATGGTTTCAAAGCCCTCAAGAAAGCTACCAGGGAAATGAGCCAAGAACAAGTAATTGAGGAGATAAAGGCATCGGGCTTGCGCGGGCGGGGAGGTGCTGGCTTTCCCTGCGGACTGAAATGGGATTTGGCTAGAAAGGCCCAAGGTGACGAAAAATATGTTATCTGCAATGCCGATGAGGGAGAGGTAGGCACCTTCAAGGATAGGTATATCCTGGAAACAGACCCGTTTAGTCTTATTGAAGCGATGGCTATCGCTGGTTTTACCATTGGAGCCAGAAGGGGTTATATTTATCTCCGCGCCGAATATCACTACCTCCTTGAGCTTTTATCAAGTGCCTCCAGACAAGCCAAAGAAGGTGGGTTCTTGGGTGATTTTGATATTGATATTTGTGAGGGAGCGGGTGCTTATATCTGTGGTGAGGAGTCGGCACTGATGGATTCTATTGAGGGTAGGCGTGGTGAGGTCCGTTACCGCCCTCCCTTCCCCCCAACCAGAGGTCTATGGGGAAAACCGACTATCATCAATAATGTGGAAACACTAATGAATATACCTCAGATAATACTTAACGGAGCCCAATGGTTCAGTCAATTTGGAACTGAAAAAAGCAAAGGTACCAAGGTTTTTTCGGTGAGCGGGGATGTAAAAAGGCCGGGCGTATATGAACTGGTTCTAGGAAGCCAGCTCCGGGAATTGGTGGAGGAGCTAGCCTTAGCCGAAAGAGTCAAGATGGTCCAGTTAGGCGGTGCCACTGGTAGAATAGTGCCTGATGAAATGTTAGAGGAGCCACTTTCTTTCGAGACCATTCTCGGTGCCGGGGCAGTCACTGTTTTTGATGAAAGCAGGGATATAATCGATATTGTTTACCGGACGATGGAGTTCCTTGCCGAGGAGAGCTGTGGGAAGTGTGCCCCCTGCCGGCAGGGCACTGAAGCCATGCTTGAAATCCTGGGTAGACTCTCCCAAGGAGAGGGAGAGGAGCGAGATGTTAGACTGCTTGAGGAGTTATCCGGTGCAATGATGCTTGCCTCGATGTGCGGACTGGGGCAAGCGGCTCCTAACCCTGTCATAGATAGCTTAAAGTATTTTAGAGGTGCCTACGAAGACCGAATCCCAAAAACCAGCGGGGTAAAGCTATGATAACAATTACTGAGTCAAAACCGTTAGCAGAGGTTATGCAGTACCTTCAAAAAAGCCAAAAGGTATATCTCATTGGATGCGGCACTTGTGCCACCATGTTACATACCGGTGGCAAATCCGAGGTTCTAGAGATGAAGGATAAACTTGAGGCTAAAGGTAAACAAGTTACTGGATGGATGGTCATCCCTACCGCTTGTGATGAACTAACCCGGGAAGCCCTCAAGATAAATATAAAGGATATTGCGGCGGCTGACAGCATTTTGGTCATGAGTTGTGCCTTTGGGGTTCAAACAGTTACCCTCTATGCCGACAAGCCGGTGTATCCGGCCTTAAATAGCTTATTCATTGGCAAAGAGGAGACACCAGGCTGTTTTGTTGAGATTTGCCTGCAGTGTGGGAATTGCCAGCTAGCCAATACAGCAGGTATTTGTCCCTTGGTCAAGTGTGCTAAGAGCCTGCTGAACGGGCCTTGTGGCGGGTCGGTGGAGGGTAAGTGTGAAGTATCACCAGACATACCCTGTGCCTGGCAGCTGATAATAGACCGTCTTAGGGCTCTGGGGCAGTTAGATAAGCTGGAAGAGATAGTCCCACCTCAGGACTGGAGTACCAGTAGTGCCGGTGCACCGCGGCGGACTGTTTTAAAGGACTAACAAAGGGAGGCGACACCAATGAAAGCAGGGACAAATCTAGAGAAGGTCTTGGAGAGTGGAAGGTTTGCCGTCACTGCTGAGGCAGGTCCGCCTAAAGGCACCAGTGCTGAGGTGATACGAAGGAAGGGGGAACTACTTCGTCACTGCTGCGACGCGGTTAATGTAACTGATAATCAAACTGCTATTGTGCGGCTATCCAGCCTTGCTGGCTGTGTGCTTTTGAAGCAGCAAGGGGTCGACCCGGTTATGCAAATGGTCACCCGGGACAGGAACAGAATAGCTATTCAAAGTGATATCTTGGGTGCCGTGGCTTTGGGTATCGGCAACGTCCTTTGCCTTTCCGGAGACCATCAAAGGTTTGGCAACCATCCTGCTGCCAAGAATGTTTTTGATATTGACTCGATTCAGCTAATACAAACCCTGAAAAACATGAGGGATGAGAAGAAATTCCTTAGCGGTGAGGATATTTCCGGGGAAATTCCCTTATTTATTGGGGCTGTTGAGAATCCGTATGCTGACCCCTTTGAATTTCGAGTGATAAGGTTAGCTAAGAAGATTAAAGCCGGGGCTGACTTCATTCAAACCCAGGCGGTCTATGATGTAGCCAAATTCGCCGAGTGGATGAAGATGGTTAGTGAGCGTGGTTTAGATAGCAAGGTGCATATTTTGGCAGGAGTAATACCCATTAGGTCAGCAGGTATGGCTCGTTATATGAGAGACCATGTCTCTGGAGTAAATGTCCCCGATGAAATAGTCACCAGGATGGAAGATGCTGAGAACCCTAAAGAGGAAGGGGTAAAGATAATTCTTGAGATTATCGAGCAAATCAAAGAGGTCCCTGGAGTTCATGGCATACATATTATGGCCGTAGGCTGGGAGGACATTGTCCCAGAAATCATAAAGCAGGCTGGATTACTGCCACGACCTGCATCATAATTCCTTGTAAAGAACATACCAGGTAATAGCCACCGAGGACAAAGGAGGCTAGCTTAAATCGGGATAGGTCTATCCAGTGGCATCATTCTTAAACTAAGAGATTACTCAAGTTGGTTACCAATACTACCCCCTGAAGTTGTAAATATACTTGCTAGCAAGCCTAATTAGGAATTATAATGACCACAAATGGTAAAAGGGTATATTCTCGTTAAATTAGTCCCTGGGTTGGAACCTGAAGCCCTGTCTCAGATTCGTGCCATTCCAGGAGTCGTAGATGTTAATTTGGTGTTCGGACAGTGGGACGCAATAGCTATAGCTGAAGCTAAGAGCCTTTTTCAACTAGCTAAGATGGTAGTCAGCGAGATTCGCAGCATTCAAGGTGTCCAGGATACCACAACGCTTGTGCAGGGTGAGCTATAAGAGATAGGGCTAGTTCCTCTATAGACAATTGGATAAAGAAAGCGCTTCGGGATAGCTTCAATGGGTGAAATCCTCATTGGCACCTGCTCCTGGACTGACCCGACACTGATTGAAAGTGGTCGCTTCTACCCCGCTTGGGCACGCTCAGCCGAAGCGCGCCTCCAGTACTATGCCAGCCAATTTGGAATCGTCGAGGTTGATAGCTCCTATTACGCCTTGCCTAATGAGAGGACATGCGGACTGTGGGTGGATAGAACCGGGGACAGGTTTATCTTTGACATTAAAGCATTCCGGCTTTTTACCCAGCATCCGACACCGCTGTCAGCTTTGCCGAGTGAGGTCAGGGAGGCACTGCCTTCCCAGCTAAAGGAGAAGACAAACATATACCAACGAGATATGCCTCCAGAGTTGGTAACCGAGCTCTGGTGCCGGTTTGAACACAGTCTGCTCCCTCTTGATAGTGCTGGCAAGCTGGGTGTGGTACTGTTCCAGTTTCCACCTTGGTTCTACCCCGGTGAGCTGCAGGGTGAGTACATCCTGTCCTGCACGGAAAGACTGCCGCAATACAGGATTGCCGTTGAGTTCCGTCACTCCTCCTGGGTTAATGAGAGGAACAGAGAGCGCACGCTAGCCTTCCTGCGCAATAATAAGCTACCCTTTGTCTGTGTTGATGAGCCTCAGGGCTTCAAGTCAAGTGTGCTGCCAATCGCTGAAGCAACCTCCGATATTGCACTGGTAAGGTTTCATGGGCGAAACCAGGAAATGTGGGAGAAAAAGGGCGCCAGTGTTGCTGAGCGCTTCAATTACCTCTATACCGAGGATGAGCTGCGCCAGTGGCTGCCTAAGATTAGGGGGCTAGCATCAAAGACACGCCAGCTCCATGTGCTATTCAACAACTGCTACCAAGACAAGGCGGTGGTGAACGCTCAACAGGTAGCATTTATGATGGGCTGAGGGATAAGTGGACAAGGATTTAGCTGGAAGAACCCGATTTACCACGGTTCCCGTCTACCAGAAGAAAAGGCAAGACGCGCCGCTGCTGCACCTTTCGCCGAGCAGTATTCTTGCCTTTCGCCAATGCCGCCAGCGCTACAAGTTTCTCTACATAGACAAGCTTGGTGACAAATACGGCAGGCCAAGGCCCTATTTCACTATGGCCAACCACGTTCACGCTACGCTTAGGGATTTCCTGTCGCTTAAGCCAGCTTCGCTGAGGACACCAATTGCCATCGAGAAGCTCCTCAAGCACAACTGGCGACGGTACCGCATCGGCTTCCGGGATGAAACCGATGAGATGAGGTGGGCGGAAAAGGCATTAGCTCAACTCAAGGCATTTATTACTAACCATGAGGTGAGTGTGCAGCCTCTTATTATGGAAAAAGCAATGGAGGCGCAGATTACGCTTGGTCTTGTCTTACGCAGCAGGGTAGACAGGATAGATAGGGAGCCCGACGGCAGCTTACATATCATTGACTATAAAACTGGCAACATGCCGCACGAGATAGACTGGACTCAGCTTGAGCTTGAGACGCTTATTGCATCGAGACACCTTCCTTGGCCGGTAAGCAAGATTTCGTACCTGTATCTGAATCCATCACTTATGCAAAGTGCGGAGATGTCAGAAAAAGACCTTCGCCGCATTCACTGGGACACTCTCAACATAGCAAGAAAAATCCATCACGAAAGGCAATTCCGACCCATGCCAGGGCCTTGGTGTGGGACCTGTGACTTCATCTCTATTTGCCCAAACAAGTCTGAAGCACAGCCACTAGCCCAGGCCGCCGGTCAGCTCGAACTTTGGGATGACTTGAGCGATAATTGGGGAGGTGGCAGCTAACATGCTAAGAGATACCTTCCTGCATCTGCCCGGCATCGGCTATTAAACAAATTTGGTGGGCCATTCTGGACTCGAACCAGAGACCTCAGTCTTATCAGGACTGCGCTCTAAC
>Ga0114921_10000616_pt1 | contig 15334 bp, 15 predicted proteins | sample BentaG_FD_87016 | JGI IMG/M metagenome (GOLD analysis project Ga0114921, IMG submission 87016) | Deep subsurface microbial communities from South Atlantic Ocean to uncover new lineages of life (NeLLi) - Benguela_00093 metaG | ecosystem: Environmental > Aquatic > Marine > Oceanic > Sediment ...
GACAAGCTCTTCTCGCGTCACAAGTTCGCGGCTTACGGTTGTTAGTGTCTCAGCTGGAATCTCCCCGTTTTGAACAAGTTGGATTTCCGCGTCCTTGGCGGCATCATAGACCTCATCAACAGTTACCTCATTGGTCGTAGGTATCATTGCCACCTTTTAACGGCGTTATTTTTTTTAACGGCGTTAAACATCTTTTAACAGCGTTAAATATTTAAGCCCTGCGCCCGAGGGATTGTTGACCTAGCCTTGAAGCCCCCATGTATGGTAGTCGTTCAGTATATCCTTCCGGCGCTGAGGGTGACCGTCGCAAAGGAACTGATCGAGAAGCACGGGTTGAGGAAGACGGAGGTCGCCGAGAAGATGGGCGTGACCCCCGCGGCGGTAACCCAATATCTCAACAAAACCAGAGGCGGAGCAGCCACAAGCATAATCGAGGGCTCAAGCAGGATCATGGATCTTATATCGGACATTACGAGCGACCTCGCGGAGGGCCGAAGCCCCTCGGACATGCTCCTCATGAAACTATGCCGAGCGTGCTATGCTATGAGGGCTGAGGGCTTGATCTGTTCCTTACATAAGGAGGCGATGCCGAGCCTTAGGCAATTAGAGACATGCGCCTGCTCGCTGGGACTAGTTGGGCAGCCATAAAACAGCGGAGACCCGTCTTTGATCACATGGGTGGTTGAATTAATGTCATTATCGCTCGCCGTCGGGGGGTTAGATCACGTGAAGATTTCCGCTCGAATATGGGCGCGAGCTGAACCCCGGTGATCTGTGGTGACGAAGCAAGTTAAATTACTGGCGTTGCTCTCCGGTGGGCTGGATAGCACCCTCGCCGTGAAGATCGTCCAGAACCTCGGATTAGATATCGAGGCCATCCACTTCACTACGCCTTTCTGTCTATGCGACAAGTGCGCAGTCGACTCGATCAATGAAGAGTTCAAAGTCAAGGTTCATCACATTTTCCTGGGACAGGAATTCTTGGATATGCTGACGAACCCTTCCCACGGCTACGGGAGCCAGATGAACATATGCATCGACTGCAGGATACTCATGTGGAAGAAGGCAAAAGAGCTTGCCGAAAAGATCGGGGCGGAACATTTTGTCACCGGTGAGGTACTGGATGAACGTCCATTCTCTCAGAGGCTCCCTGTGATTCGTCTAATTGAGAGGGAGGCGGGCTTGGAGGGGCGGATCCTTAGACCCCTATCTGCGAAGCTGCTCCCTGAAACCGAGCTCGAGAGAGAGGGATTGATAGACCGGCAGGCACTCTACTCCATCCGAGGTAGAAGGCGGCTGCCTCAGATGCGCCTGGCGGACGAGCTCAACATCCGTGATTACCCCTGCCCATCAGGAGGCTGCCTCCTGACGGACCCCAACTTCGCCAGAAGACTGCGGGAACACATGGCCCACGAGGGTAGACCCACTCTGGATCATGTGGCCTTGCTGAAGTTGGGACGGCATTTCAGGCTCGGCACAACAAAGGTCATCGTCGGAAGAAACGAGGGCGAGAACCGGGTCCTCACTTCGATGGCCGAGGGAAGGGGGATTCCCTGCATGGATGTCGTCGACTTCATGGGGCCCGTCACCTTGATTATGGGCAATATCAAAGATGAGATAGCCGCTAAGAGCGCGGCCATAACGGTCAGATACTCCGACGCCCCCAGAGGTACCCCCGTGCAGGTCAGATACATCAACGAAGATGAGATCATCTTAACTGCCGAGGCCATCGAGGATGAGGAGCTGGAAAAATGGAGAATTTAACTTGATCCACATTCAATACAATTCAATTTTCGCGCGCGCGAAACCTACACTCTTAAGGTGCATCAAGGTCACTACAGTAGTCTTGTAAGGGACTCTCCTAATCCACGTCGTTCAATGAGATGGCCAAAGCGCTCTTTTCGCAGACCCTCCTCCTCAAAGAGTTTTATGCTGTTATCTATAACATGAAATATAGTCTCATCATCAGCAAAATCCAATAATTTGTAGGCCATGCGAGGGTGCCTACCAACGTTTCCGCCAACGAAAATCGTGTGCCCCTCAAGATCTGCTGCGCTCGCGCCCGTGGGACATCCTCTAATGCATGCACCACAGTAGACGCATTTTATAAAGTCGATTTCAGCGACGTCGTTCACGATCTTTATGGCAGCCTCCTTGCATATTCTAACGCAGATCCCACATGCATCGCATTTCTCAGAGATGATTCGCGGTTTCACGACTCCCATGATACCTATATCATTGATCTGCGGCTTAGCACAGGCGTTTGGGCAGCCGGAAATCGCTATCTTAAGCTTGGTGGGTAGAACTACCTTAAAGAAACGTTCATCGATCTTCTTAGCCAGCTCTTGGGAGTCGATGTTGGCATGGGGGCATCTGGGCAGCCCTACGCAGGCGGAGATGTTTCTAACCCTGGGTCCGCAAGAGCCAGGTGGCGTCCCGGCCTCCTCCAACGCCTTCGTCACCTCACCTAGCTGCTCGAATTTGACCCAAGGAATCTCAATCCCTTGTCTGGTCGTCAAGTGGATCTCTCCTCTGCCCCATTCCCTAGCGATTTTTCCAATAGCCATTAACTGCTCCGAAGATAGTTCACCACCAGGTATGCGCAGCCTCACGCTGAAATGTTCCGAGTCCCGCTGAAAGATATATCCACTTTTCTTCAAATCCTCGTAGTCAACCTTTTCAGTCACCCGCATCACCCTCGTAGCACCGCTCTCTTCGCGCATGGCATCTTTTTACTTGGCATGAATATGATACTTACAAGTCTCAAAATTGTAACATGTGTGGTTTTCTCCCAGAACATCGCACCAGAGAAGGAAGTTAGGTCTCATCCCTTTTTCCCCATCTTCATCAAATTCAGGATGTCCGTGTAACGCACTTATTCTCTTTAACAGCCTCCTCTCCGTAGCTTTCACATCAGAATCGAAGCCCTATCATCATGCCGCACATATTTAACGGTGTTAAACACCATTTAACGGCGTTAAATATTTAAGCCTTGCGTCCAACAGTCCCTTGGTGTAGCCTTGGAGCCCCCATGTATGGTCGTCGCGCGCGCGAATGAGCATCAGTGAGAGTGACGGGTACGTCTGATACCAGTTCACCTCATTCGGTGATTTCGACTTGTAAATCTGCTCCCAATGTAACTTACTGGACAATTCTTTTTGCACCACGGCCCAGCTCACACCCTAACCTAAATAATTCAACCCTCGTATTAAATCGCACACAAAACGTAAAAGCTCAAGTATAACCACATACAAAATGTTAATTAGATACATAAACATATTACCATCTCGGTAAGCGTATGTCTCAGTATCTGGTTATATGCAAGACGTTGCTACCAGCACCGCCTGAAGTCATGGACGCATTCATAGCCCAATGCGACTACATGGAAAAACTCAGGAAACAGGGGACCGTCAAGATGTTCGTCCCATTCTCAGGCATAGACGGGGGCTTCTTCGTCGTTGAGGCAGCTACGAATGAGGAACTCACGCAGATAATCTCGGAGTGCCCGTTATTCCCCTACGTGAAAAGAGAGATCTATCCCCTCACCGAAGATAAAAGGGCAAAACAGATCGTATCTGCAATGAAGGAACGAATGGCCAAAAAAAGGTAAGCATCCTATCTCCTTTATTTCCTCTTTTTACTTGTATAGTGCCCCACCTCTGAGCTTTGGTTCCACAAGAAGTCAACATTTGAATTCGTCTGTAGAACCTTAAACCTAAGTCTCGCGCGCATAATTTTATCCTCAGCTTGTGATAATCTAGTCTGGTAAGATGAACGGTTACTTTAGAGACAATCTAGGATGCTGTACCCGCCTTGGGCGTATCAGTAGCGCTCGCGCGCGCTTACTACCTCACCGTCAGTGCCCACAAGTACGGCTATATCAGCCACTCCGAGTCATTCCGAGTCATTCATGATAGACCGCGTAAAGAAGCACGTCTACATCGGCTGGCTGACGGCGTTCCTCAACTCTCCTGTCCTCGCCGTCTTCGTAGGCACAGGGAGCATCGCCCTGACGCTCCCCCATCGGCGTCTGGAGCAGCGCGCGGGAGACTTCAGACTTGATTTACGTCACGGTGTTTGATGAGTTAACCACATCTCTTTTTTGAATATGGAAATCAAATAACTTACTAGTAAATGTGTATTCAAATCCCGGCGGCCGCACAATTCTTCGTAGCTTTCACGTTACAAAAGCTCCTTTCTAAATAATGAATATCACGATAACTTTTCAGAAAGATACACAGCCATCGTTTCAGGCCAAAGGTACTAAAAGGCGTTTTAACCTCTTTATGCCGGAGATGAAGGTCCAGCGCATCTCGGAGAGATCCACGCTGACCAGGTTAAAGTCGAAGAGCGGCTACCTGCTGAACATCGTTAGATCGGGGGCCTGCATCCATCGCGTAAACTGCGCCACAGTCGATTTCATGAACCCGGATAAAAAAGGTGGGATCTACTATGCTGAGACCCTCGAAGAGGCTAAGGCCTGGCTCGAAACTGAGTCAATCAAAGGTGCCCCATGCAGGCTGTGCCTTCCAGCGTTGGCATACAGGCCGAGGCCTGAAAACCTGATGGATCACCTCAAAACGATATGAAGTAGGCCTAAGGAAGCTACGTCAGGCGTCTCCCACCTCCTCCACGAAAGGAATATAAAACAAAAAGGAAATGGGAGCTAGAGCTATTTACCCTATTCTTTTAGCTATCCCCTTAACCCTTTGCGACTGCTATGGGGACCGACGCCATCACCTTTCGGCCTATTCCCAGCCGGTGGCTAACCTCCGCCACCTTGTGGACGTCCTTGTAGCTGCCGGGAGCCTCCTCCTCAATTATCCTCCTGCTTGCCGCTCGTATCACGATGCCCTTCCGCTTCAGGGCCTGGATGATGCCCTTGGAGGTGTATCTCCTCCGGGCGCCCGTGCGTGACATCACCCTCCCGGCCCCGTGGGCGGTGCTGGCGAAGGACATCTCCTCACCCCTCTCCGTGCCTACGAGGAGATAGCTTGCCGTGCCCATCGTTCCCACCAGCAGCACCGGCTGTCCCGTGTTACGATATTCTCCGGGGAGGTCCGCCCTGCCCGGACCGAAGGCCCGTGACGCTCCCTTCCGGTGGATGACCGTCTGCAGACGTCGGCCGTCCACGATGTGTTCCTCCTTCTTCGCTGTGTTGTGGGTCATCCCGTAGACGAGGCTCATCCCCATGTCGTCCGCCGACCTTTTGAAAGCCTCCTCGAAGGCCTGGCGCACCTTATGCATGATCACGTGGCGGCTTATGAAGGCCCAGTTGACCGCGCAGGACATCGCCTGGTAGTAGTCCTCGGCCTCCCTGCTCTTCAGCGGAGCGCACCCGAGCTCCCTGGACGGTATGCTTATGTTGTAGCTGCGCACGGCCCTGTCCATGACCCTGATGTAGTCGCTCGCTATCTGGTGGCCGTACCCCCGGGAACCTGTGTGGATCCAAACGACTATCTGGTCCGGACCGGTGATCCCGAAGGTCTTGGCGGCCTTCTCGTCGTAGACGTCCTTCACGCGGGCGATCTCCATGAAGTGGTTTCCCGCCCCGAGGGTCCCGAGCTGGCTCGACCCCCGCTGCTTGGCCCTGCTAGAGACCTTGTCCGGGTTGGCCGCCTCCATGCAGCCCCTCTCCTCCAGGTGCTCCGAGTCGCCCTCCCAGCCGTATCCCCGGCTTATAGCCCATTCGACCCCCTCCATGACGGCGTTGTCCAACTCGTTGGTGGAGATCCTGATATCGCCGCCGAGGCCGACGCCGCACGGCACGAGCCTGAATATCCGGTCGATGAGCTCCGCGGCCCTGGGCTTCACCTCCTCATACGTTAGATCCGTTCGGATAAGGCGGACGCCGCAGTTGATGTCGTAGCCGACGCCTCCGGGCGTTATGATGCCCTCCTCGGCGTCGAAGGCAGCGACGCCCCCGATGGGGAAGCCGTAGCCCTGGTGGCCGTCCGGAAGCGTGATGGCGTACTTGAGGATGCCTGGGAGATGCGTCATATCGACGCACTGCTTCAGGGTCTGATCTCTCTGCATCATCTTCAGAAGCTCATCGTCAGCGTAGATCCTCACGGGGACCCTCATCCTCTTGTCATGGCTTCTCGGTATCTCCCAGATGAGATCGTCCACCTTCTGGATGGGGTAGCTCATAGAACCTCATTCCCGTTATTCTAAAGTCGATTAATAAGGTTTTTCTGGTGTCAACACCAATAAGATAGGTCGGAAGGCGATCGTCGTGCTCATTAAAGTGGTGAGAAAGGTTTCCATCGACCAGGTGAGACGAAGGGTTTCCCAATTGGAGCGAAAATACGGCAGGGACCTCGATGACATGCAAAACCCCACGATGGCAGGGGGAATGAACAGAGAGTGGTTGGAGGATTCGGTCGAGTGGTCGAGGATGATCCACGCCCTCAGGGCCTACGGAGAGGGGGAGGACTTCGACTACACCTCGGAGGAGACCGTGGAGCTGGGGAGAAGCGAGGTCTCGAAGCTCACGCCGCGCAGGATGGAACTCCTGGACCAGATTTCGAGGCTGCGAGCAGTATCCATCAACGATCTCGCCCGGAAGGCGGGGAGGGATGTAAAGAACGTCTACGGAGACTTGAAGGCCCTGGAGTCCCTGGGCTTCGTTGGGCTCGTGAGAAGGGGTAGGCGGATCGTCCCCGATCTCTTAGTCCATGAAATCACGCTGCTCTTGGGCTGAGCGCCCACGCCTTAGAAATAATATATTACATCGAGGTAGTTGTGTTTGGTTGGTCGAACTATGACAAGCGAAGTTTCCTGTCCCGCAAGTCTCGTTCTTCTGAACGGCAGAGTGATCACGGTTAACGAGGATTTCACGGTTGCAGAGGCCGTCGCAGTCAGGCGTGGACTGATCGCAGCCGTCGGCTCAAACTCGGAGATGGAGGGGCTTATCGGGGAGGGGACGGAGGTCGTGGATCTCCGCGGGCGGACCGTGATGCCCGGTATCATCGACTCGCATCTGCACATGTTGGGCACGGGTCTAACCCTGTCGATGATCGATTGCCGGACACCACCCGTGAACTCAATAGCCGAGATGGTCGGCGCGGTCAAGACCAAGGCCGAGGAGGTGGAGCCGGGGGATTGGATCCAGGGAAGGGGCTGGGACCAAGCGAAGCTGGAGGAACATCGGAACCCCACAAGGTGGGACCTCGACGAGGCTTCACCGGAGAACCCAGTCCAACTGACCCGAACCTGCGGCCACGTCGTGGTGGTCAACAGCAAGGCCCTGGAGATCGCCGGCATAACACGGGACACGCAGCAGCCCGTCGGCGGCATCATCGTGAAGGACGGGTCCGAGGAGCCTACGGGACTCCTCCTTGAGCGCCCCGCATTCTGGACGGTGCTGAAACATGTGCCGCCGCCGGACCTGGACCGGAAGATCGAGGCGATAAAGCTTGCCTCTCAGGCCTTCAGCGAGGCCGGGCTGACGGGCGTCATAGAGCCCGGTATAGGGCCCGAGGACATGGTGGCCTACCAGAGGGCACTCGGGGACGGTGGGTTGACGGTGAGGGTGAACATGATGCTCCGGGACGTGGAGGGAGACGAGCCCGTGGAGGGGAGCCTCAGGCGGATCGAGGGGTTCCCCATGACGACCGGGTACGGCAGCGAGATGCTTCGGTTCCTCGGCCTTAAGCTCCTAATCGACGGCGGCATCGGAGGGAGGACGGCCTTGCTTCGGGAGCCCTACGAGGGGGAACCCGACAACTACGGTCTGCTCACCATGCCGGAGGAGAAGCTGCAGAGGCTGGTCGACGCGGGAAACCTGCGGGGGATGCTGGTGGGGGTCCACTGCGCCGGGGGACGGGCTATGGACATTGTCCTTGAGGCCTTCGAGGAGACCGACCGGAAGAGACCCATCGCCGGGAGGCGGTTCACCCTCATCCACGCGTACCAGCCGAGCGAGGAGAACTTCGAGCGGTGCCGCCGCCTCGGTGTGGTCGTGGCCTCCCAGCCGAGCTTCCTGTACTACCTCGGGGACAGTTACTACGAGAACGTCGGCCCCGCGAGATCGAGGTGGCTGAAGCCCCATCGCGCCTGGCTGGATGAGGGTATCGTCGTCGCAGCTGGGACGGACTCGCCGGTGACGCCCTATCCACCTTTCGTCAGCCTCTGGGCCGCGGTGGCCAGGAGGACGGAGGTCAGAGGGACCCAGATGGGAACGGAGCAAAGGGTCAGCCGGGAGGAGGCCATAAGGATGTACACCGTCAACGGGGCCTACCTCAGCTTCGAGGAGGATCTGAAGGGGAGCGTCGAGCCCGGGAAGCTCGCCGACCTCATCGTCATCGACCGGGACATCCTCACCTGCCCCGAGGACAAGATCAAGGAGACGAAGGTGCTGCGGACCATCCTCGGCGGAAAAACGGTCTATCGGGCTTGACTTATCCTTTCTATCTATGATCTTTAGGGTCGTCTGGCGTCTTGATCGGCGTTACCACGAGGTTCCCGTGCTTTACGGCCCAGGTCCTCAGCCCCGCGTAGCTAATCTGGTTCTCCTCCAGAAGTCTCTCCGCCTCGGCTTCCTTCCCCTCGGGTACGTAGAGGAAGAACTTCTTCGTCCTCCGACCCATCCCTGTCCTCTTCGAGAGCAGCCTCCACTTGGCGACCTGGGCTTTCGTTACCTCCGTCTCCACCTCGCCCACCTCCTGGACGCGGTTCTCGCCGTTGACTACAACGATGCTCGGATAAACCATGCCCCAGGGCGACTCGATGCCACACCCCGTCTCGGATTCGTTGGTGATAGTGGTATAGTCGTCGGGCCAGTCATCCTGATCGACAAAGGGGAATCGGGTGGCGGCTATGATCCTGATCGCCCTCCGCCTCAGGACCTCGATGTCCGGCATATCCACAACTCACAGACCCAGCTCGCCGCTCACGGCCTTCATGGATTCGAGGCCGAGGGAGAATAACTCGTCGAGGCTGAGCCCGATCTCTTCGCACTTGGCTATGTTCTCGCGGCTGACGCCCCGTGCGAAGGAGCTGTCCTTGAACTTCCTCCTCAGGCTCCTCACCTTGACGGTGGCCAGCTTCTTGTCGGGCATCATAAGGGCGGTGGCCACGACGAGGCCGGATAGGGCGTCGGCGGATAACAGCGCTACATCCATTGGGCTTTCGGTTTTGTAGCCCGTCCTAGGGTTGTGGGCCTTGATCGCGTGGACGGCTTCCTCGGGGAGTTCGTCGGCTACCATCTCCGCCGAGACAACGCCGTGCCTCTCCCAGTCGTCTCCGACCTCCTCGTAGTCGATGTCATGGAGTATCCCCACAACCTCCCAGAGCTCCCGGTCCTCCCCCAGATGTTCGGCCAGGTCCTTCATGATGGCCGAGACGGCGACCATGTGCTTCACGAGGTTCCCGTTGCTCACGTGCTGTTTGACGCGTCCAAGCGCTTCCTCTCTTGTGATCATATTTTATCCATCCCGGCTGGAGAGGTTTAAATCTTGAGTCTCCGGTTAAGTTTAAATACTATCCCATTGTATTGACCTAAATTCCCAGGGTTCTGGATAAAATGGGCAATGGAAACACCGAGATGAGGTCGATGTTCAGCTACGGCCTCCTGGTCATGACTGTCACCCATACGCTGACCCACGTCTTCCAGCGGATACATCTAGCGCTCTTCCCTACCATCAGGGACGAGTTCTCCCTCTCCCTCCAACAGCTGGGCGTGATCGCCGCCGTGCCCTTCCTCTGCCAGGCGCTGCTGGCGATCCCCATGGGCCTCCTCTCCGACAGGTTCGGGTCTAAGAAGATGATACTCATCAGCCTATCGGTGGCCACCGTCGGCAGCCTCATAGCGAGCTACACGATAAACCCTCTGATGTTGACGGTGGCCATCAGCCTCATCTACATCAACATGACGATCTACCACCCGGCGGCGTACAGCTTCACCAGCAGGCTGTTCGGGCCTAGGGACCGGTCGAAGGTTCTGGGGATCCACGGGGCCGGGGGCACTTTGGGGATGTCCATCGGCCCATTATCTCTGGGCATACTTATGGGCTTCTTCGCCTTCGGCTGGAGGAAGGTCTACCTCTTCTGGTTCGTTCCTACGATCCTGGGCATCATATCCGTCCTTTTCATTCGAGCGGAACCCAGAGAAGACGTGCACGTTGAACCATCATCCAAGGCCGAGTCCAATACAAAGGAGGAGAAAATGTTCAGCATGAGTTTCATCGTCTTCCTCCTCTCCCTCGCCATGAGGTCCATGGGGAGCCAGATGTTCAACTCCTTCCTGGCCGTCTTCCTAGTAGACGTTAAGGGCCTCGGCCAGAACCTGGTCAGCCTCATCCTCGGCAGCAGCCTCCTGGTCGGCCCGATCGCGGCTCCCATAGGAGGGTTCCTCGCATTCCGTTTCGGGGAGAAGCGGTGGCTGGTGACCGTCCTAGCCCTCGCCTACGCATCCCTGGGTCTGGCCATCTCCCTTCCCGGAGTCGCGGGCTTCGTGATCTTCTACGTAATCTACGGGTTCTTCCTCTTCCTGGGGATGGCACCAAACTCGGCGATAATCGCCCACCTATCCCCCAGCAGGAGGCGGGGCCTGGGCTACACCCTTTACTTCCTCCCAGGGAGCATCATGGGGGCCATAGCCCCCATCATCGCGGCGCAGATCGCCGGGGCCTTCGGCCTCACCAGCATATTCTTTGCCTCGCTCGCCGTTTTGGCCACAGGCTTGGCGGTCCTCAAGTTCGGCGTGAAGTACTGATGTTTAGATAATCCTCGGCCAGAAGAGGTACGCCAGGGCGACGGTCAGGAGGCAGCCGAGGATGGCGAGAAGTACACCGTCCGCCCAGTCTTCAAGGAGGGACAGGAGTTCATCGTAGGGCTGGAGGATAGAAGGCCCGAGGGTTTCTGTTGGTCGGCGCGCGCGCGTTCCAGTTCGCCCTGGGGAGATCGTTCTCGTCGAGGAGGCCGAATGGTGTTATAAGTTGGATGTTAAACACGCCGCCAGAGGAGCCTATGCAGCTCTACCAGCCGCTCGTCCCGCCCCCTCTCCAGCTCCTCCACCGACCTATCCCCCACCATGTTCTCGACCCCCCTGATGGCCTTCTCCACGGCCGACTCGGGCGTCACGGTCCACTTCGCCATGGTCTCCAGCCAGGAGGACTTAGAAACGCCGATATGCCTCATGAGGTACTCGATGCCGCCCGGACCGCCTCCCAGATGGTAGGTGAGGTACGGGCCCATTATAGCCCACCTCATTCCCGGCCCCGCCCTGACAGCCCTGTCCACATCCTCCACCGTCGCGACCCCTCTGTCCACGAGGTCGAGGGCCTCCCGCCATAGGGCGGCCGAGAGCCTGTTGGCGATGAATCCCAAGGCCTCCTTCCTCAGGACGACCGGCACCTTCCCGATGTCCTCCATGAGGGCGCGGGTACGACTCGTCGTCTCCTTGGACGTCAGCCGCCCCGGTGATAGCTCCACCAATGGAACCAGGTGGGCGGGGTTCCAGGGATGCGCGACTATGCACCTCTCCGGGTGCAGCTCAGCGGCCTTCTGGATCTCCGTCATCAACAGCCCAGACGTGCTGCTCGCCAGGAGGGTCTCCTCGGGAGCCGCCCTGTCCATCTCCCTGAACACGGCTCTCTTCGCATCGTAGCTCTCGAATATGGACTCCTGGACGTAGTCGGCGTCCGCTACCGCCTCCTCCAGGCTGGTCGTGGTCTTGATGCGACCAAGTGCTGCGTCGACGTCCTCGGCGAGGTTGGATTCGACGAGAAACCGGATGTGGGACTCGACGCGCCTCGTGGCGGTTTCCAGCTTTTCCTCCGTCAGATCCTCTAGCACCACAGCGTATCCCTTGAGGGCGAAGAGGGCCGCCCACCCCTGCCCTATCAGACCAGAGCCCACGCAGGCGACTTTCTCAATCGTAGGGTGCATTGGACTATACTCCATATAGAGAAGGACATGATGTTGTTTTAGAGTTTTTCAGGGATTCGCGTTGAAAGGAGGAGCTACCTTTTCTTGTACATTATTTTACCGTTTACCAGGGTCATGTAGACTGGGACATTCCTGATATCCTCAGCGGGTAGCTCTGTTATGTTGCCGTCGAGGATGGTTATGTCGGCCAGCTTCCCGGGCTCGACGCTTCCCTTCAGATCCTCCTCGAAGCTGGCGTATGCTGAGTCGAGCGTATAGCATTTGACGGCCTCCTCCAGGGATATGCGGCTCTGCCTTATCGGGTGATTGACGGCCGACCAGATGCCGTAGAGGGGGTTGAAGGGCATGCTGTCCGAGCCGAAGGCGACCCTGACACCCTCGTCCAGAAGGAGCCTGTAGGGGTTGTTCTGCCTAAGCCTCCTCCCGCCCAGGCGGGCTTCGTAGAGGCCTCCCGGCCCGCTCCACTCCCCGACGAAGTTAGGCTGCATCGAGGCCACGATCCCAAGCTCCCTTATCCGCTCTATCTGGCCGGATGTGAGGATCTCGCAGTGCTCGATGCGGTGGCGGTGGTCCTTCCTCGGGGCCTCTCTGAGGGCCTCGTCTATGGCGTTTATGGCCAGCTCTATACCCCTGTCGCCGATGGCGTGGATGGCGACCTGCAGCCCGCTGGCGTGGGCGGCCTTCACCTTCTCGTTCAGCTCCTCCGGCTCCATCCTCGGCAGCCCCTTCGTTTCCGGATCGTCCTCATAGGGCTCGAAGAGGGCCGCCGTCCGGGCCCCCAGGGAGCCGTCGATTAAGAACTTCGCCGATCCCAGCCTCAGCATCTCGTTCCCGAAGCCCGTCTGCAGGCCCAGATCGGCGGCCCCCCTGATGGAGGCGTCGCCCCTCAACATGGTGTAGGCCCTGACCTTCAGAAGGCCCTGGTCGAGGGCTGCCTGGTACATCCTCAAGCCGAAGGCGTCGAGCCCCGCGTCGTGGACTCCCGTGCAGCCGAGGCTGAGGGCGTGATCACAGGCCTTCTTCAGGCCCTCCAGCCAGACTTCCTCGGATATGGGTGGAATCGCCTTCTCAATCAGACGCCTGGCGTCCCTCAGGACCCCTATCGGCTCCCCGTCCGCCCCCCTGTCGATCTTGCCCCCGGGGGGGTCGTGGGTCTCCCGGGTGATCCCGGCCAGCTCAAGCGCCCTAGAATTGACGGTGATGAGGTGTCCGCAGACCCGGGTCAGCGCTATCGGGTGTTCGGGGAAGAGAGGGTCGAGGTCCTCCTTGGTGATGTAGCGCCTCTCCTCCCACTTGCTGTCGTCCCATCCCCTGCCAACGACCCACTCTCCCCGAGGGGTCGCCTTCAGACGCTCCGCGACGAGGTCTACCGCCTCGGGTATGGACGAGGTGCCGCTGAGGTCGACGAACCGCATCATACGGACGCCCATCGACAAGAAATGTGTGTGGGCGTCGATGAGACCGGGCAGCACCGTCAGGCCCGAGGCGTCTATCAACTCGGCGCCCTCGGGCGGTTCGACCTCTCCTCCTCTGCCGACGGCCACGATCCAATCGCCGTCGATGACGACGACGCTATCCTCCACTGGCGACCCTCCCGTTCCGTCTATGAGGGTGCCCCCTACGATCGCTCGCGGACATGCTACATGAGACATACGCGTTTCCTTGAAGAAGAAGGCCTTCTCTAAATTTATTTCTTTATCGCAACCCGTTCAGAAGTCGCCTTTAACTCATTAACCTTGTTATAGAGAACGCCGTCGCCGTCGATGATGTATAGAGGTCTTCAGGGAGATGAAGCCTCCGGCCGAAGATGCCTAATCAAGTAGTGTAACACTTCATAGCGTAGTTCTAAGTTTTTGTGTGTATAGGGATGCTAGCGAAATTATTATAAGTATTTAGATCTCGCGATTAGTAAGAGTTAAAAGCGTTAAACCTTTCCAATAGAGTTGAAGCCGCATCTTCGTGCTGCGGCGGTCATGGTTCAATGGAGGTATGATAATTGGGACGCAGTGGCTTACTGAAAACTATAGTCCCCCGTCTAGAGAAGTATATGAAAAGTCGTCAAGAACCCCTGACAGCGGGTGAAGTCGCGAAAACCTTCGACGTGAGCCACTCGTCGGCATATAACGTCCTCCTATATATGGAGTCGATAGAGATCATACAACATGTTAAAAGAGGCCGCCGAAAACTCTACTTTTTAAAGGACTCAAGTGAAGTAGAAACACTTACCTCGAACATCCCACGATCGCGGGAACTTGGACTCCCCGAAGGATCAGAGCATGCCACAGGATCTGATCGGTCCATGCCGGAACCGTCGGGAGATGAAGAACCGAGGCCAGCAAATTACCCTAAATCAAAAGATGATATGCTCCCGGCCTTAGCGATTCTCGGGATCTCTAACAATGATCCGTCAGAGCCCAGGACGCAAAAAAATGACGAGCAGCCCGATGACCCCGGCGAGAAGAGGGCTGAGACCCCTCTCTTCATAAAAGTTCGGAGGTACGGTCGGGTTAAAGCCATCCCTAAGGAGGTGCGGCATCTCTCGCGGAGCGACACCATATATCTTAAGGAAAAACACCTCAAGGGGCTCGACGGATACGAGGATATAGAACACTTCAAGTGCTTCTTCTCCGAGATGCAGGCCCTGAAGCGGGGGGAATACGGCAGCGTCTACTACGCCTCCATGGGCACAAACCCGTGGGAAAAATCATACAAGATAACCGTGGAGCAGGCTGAGGGCTAAGGGTTCGGGTTCGTTCACAGGGATAGATTCTTCAGGAAGGCGATCCTATCCTCAAGTTCATCCCTTATGGAGAGGGAGCCCCTTATGATCCAGCCGTATCGGGGCTTGGGCTCGTAGACAAGAAGCTTCAGATGGGTCTCCAGCAGGCATATGACCTCGTCCCTGTAGCCGTGGGCTGAGGCCAGGGCGTCCTCCAATTTCTGCCTGTCCTCTATACCCCTCAGGGTCTGGATGAAACTCTGGGGAACCCTCCTCTTATAGATCTGATAGGCTGCGCACTCATGCGAGTATCCCCCTGTCAGGGCGTTGTTGGATATGCTGAGGAACCTCCTGTCGAATACGCCTCCATCTGAGCCTATGGAGGTCGTCCTGGGATACACGGAGAGCAGAGAATCCTCCGGCTTCACTATTACGAGAGCCCCCTCCCTCCTCAGGGAGATCCTCCTCCGGGAAGCCCGCGCTAGGATAGGACTAGGCCTCTCAAGGGGGATGACCCTCAGCCATGAGTTTGGGAAGTGGAATCGGGGGATTGACCCAAGGCCGAGTTCATCGTCGATATCGAAGGAGCCCCTGACGGAGTAGAAGAGATCCAATCTGTCCGACAGGAACTTCGTCAGATCGTCCTTGATCTCGTTCCAGGGAAGATCAACCATCTAAACATTGAAGACACCGACCTCCTAAAAAATTGAACTCAGTTTTGAA
>Ga0114921_10000618_pt1 | contig 15316 bp, 12 predicted proteins | sample BentaG_FD_87016 | JGI IMG/M metagenome (GOLD analysis project Ga0114921, IMG submission 87016) | Deep subsurface microbial communities from South Atlantic Ocean to uncover new lineages of life (NeLLi) - Benguela_00093 metaG | ecosystem: Environmental > Aquatic > Marine > Oceanic > Sediment ...
GGTGGTACGGCTGATCCTCGACTCCCCGATTCCCCTAGGGATCAACGCCGAACACGCTGCCGAGCAACAGGTCCAGGGCCAGCAGGCCGCACTGGATGCCTTCGTCGCCCAGTGCGCGGCAATACATTGCGCGCTGGGCGCCGACCCGAAGGGTGCCGTGGACTCCCTGCTGGACTCCGCCCGCGACGGCGGCTTCAGTGGCACAGCGGGTTTATCAGTGGCGTCGCTGGCCAATGCCATCACGACCGCGCTGGGCTATCCCAGTGGCGACCGCGTCAACACCACCATCGAGCTGGCTGACGCACTCGCGTCCGCGCGGGACGGGGACACCAACCAGCTAACCAACCTGATCAACGAGGCCGAGAGCATGCGCTACACCGATGGCCAGTTCGTCAACAACTGCAGCGACGCACTCAACCGCCCGACGCCGGACCGGGTCCGTGAGCTGGTGGTGGCCTGGGGCAAACAGTACCCCCAGTTCGGCGACGTCGCCGCGCTCAACCTGGTCAAATGCCTGAACTGGCCGAGCGGTTCGGTGCCACAACCACCCGAGGATCTCGACGTCGACGTGCTGCTGCTCGGGGTACAAAACGACCCGATTGCCGGCTCTGAGGGGGTGGCTGCGACGGCTGCGACCGTCATCAATGCCGACGCGGCCAGCAAGCGGGTGATGTGGCAGGGCATCGGCCACGGCGCCAGCATCTACTCCGCCTGCGCGGTGCCGCCCTTGATCGGCTACGTCCAGAGCGGCGAGCTGCCCGAAACCGACACCTACTGCCCTGCCTAGTCCGCTCGTCCGGGGCGTCGGTGTACGGTGCGCTGGTGGCGGCAGCTGACTCCATCCGTACTGGCCTACTCAAAGCATTCCGTCCCCGCACCAGCGCACCGAGCACCGCGACCGTTCTACGGTCGGTGTTGTGGCCGGTGGCCATCCTGTCGGTGATCCACCGCAGCTATGTTCTGGCCACCAACGGCTTCATCACCGACGACTTCGGGCCGGTCTACTCAGCGGTGGTGAATTTCAAACTCGGCCTGCCCATCTACAGCGAGAACTTCGACTACGTCGACCCGCACTACCTGTATCCGCCGGGCGGCACGCTAATCATGGCCCCGTTCGGCTACCTACCGGTCGAAGCGTCCCGGAACTGGTTCATCTTCTTCAGCACACTGGCCATCGTGCTCGCGGCCTACCTGCTGCTGCGGCTGTTCAAATTCACATTGGCCTCGGTGGCCGCCCCCGCGCTGCTGCTGGCGATGTTCGGCACCGAAACCGTTACCAACACGCTGATTTTCACCAACATCAACGGCTTCCTGCTGTTCCTGGAGGTGCTCTTTCTCCGATGGCTGCTCGACGGCAAGACCAGCCATCAGTGGTGGGCCGGCGTGGCGATCGGGCTGACGTTGGTGGTCAAACCGCTGCTGGCGCCGTTGCTGCTGTTACCGCTGCTCAACCGCCAGTGGCGGGCCCTGGTGACCGCGTTCGGTGTGCCGCTGGTGTTCAACCTGGCCGCGTGGCCACTGATCAATGACCCGATGAACTTCTTCAAGCGGACGCTGCCCTACATCCTGGGCACCCGCGACTATTTCAACAGCTCGATACTGGGCAATGGCGTCTACTACGGGCTGCCACCGTGGCTCATCCTGTCCATTCGGATCCTGTTCGCTCTGATCGCGATCGGCAGTCTGTGGCTGCTGTACCGCTACTACCGGACCCGCGACCCGCTGTTCTGGATGGCCACCTCCTCAGGTGTGCTGCTGGCGGCGTCCTGGCTGGTGCTGTCGCTGGGCCAGGGCTACTACTCGATGATGCTGTTCCCGTTCCTGATGACCGTCGTGTTACCCAACTCGGTGATCCGGAACTGGCCGGCGTGGCTGGCGATCTACGGGTTCATGACGATGGACCGCTGGCTGCTCGGGCACTGGCCGACCACTGGCCGCTACCTCGAATACATGAAGATCACCTACGGCTGGTCGCTCATCGTGATCGTGGTGTTCGCGGTGCTCTACTTCCGCTACCTCGACGCCAAAGACGAAGGCCGGCTCGAAAGCGGCATCGATCCACCCTGGCTGAAACCCAAAGGGCCGTCTAGCGTAAAGGCATGAGTTCGCGGCCTTCCGACCTGACCGACGACCAGTGGCGTGAGAAACTCACCCCGCAGGAGTTCGCGGTGCTCCGCGAGGCCGGCACCGAACGTCCGTTCGCCGGCGAGTACACCGACACCAAGACCGCCGGCACTTATGAATGCCGGGCGTGTGGCGCCGAATTGTTTCGCAGCAGCGAGAAATTCGAGTCACATTGCGGCTGGCCGTCTTTCTTCGACCCGTCGCATTCCGATGCGGTGACCCTGCGCCCCGACCAGTCGTCGGGCCAGACCCGCACAGAAGTGCTGTGCGCGAACTGCCACAGCCACCTGGGCCACGTCTTCGCCGGTGAGGGCTATCCGACACCGACCGATCAGCGCTACTGCATCAACTCGATCTGTTTGCGGCTGGCCCCGAGCGAGTAATTTCTACGGCAGCGCGGCGACAAGCTGTTCGACGCCTACCCGCGGACCGGTGAAGAACGGGGTTTCTTCGCGGGTATGCCGACGGGCGTCGGTGGCCCGCAGATTCCGCATCAGGTCGACGATGCGGTGCAATTCGGGCGCTTCGAACGCCAGGATCCACTCGTAGTCGCCGAGCGCGAACGCCGGCACGGTGTTGGCCCGGACGTCCTTGTACCCGCGGGCGGCCTTGCCGTGCTCGGCGAGCATTTGGCGGCGTTCCTCGTCGGGCAGTAGATACCACTCCAACGACCGCACGAACGGGTAGACGCAAATGTAGTCCCCGGGCTCTTCGCCGGCCATAAACGCCGGGATGTGACTCTTGTTGAACTCCGCGGGCCGGTGCAGCGCGACGCTGCTCCACACCGGCGTGCACGACCGGCCCAGCGTCGTGGTGCGCCGGAAGTCGGCGTAGGTGGCCTGCAGGGCCTCGACCCGCTCAGCGTGGGTCCAGATCATGAAGTCGGCGTCGGCGCGCAGTCCCGCCACGTCGTAGAGGCCCCGGACCGCCACGCCGGTGTCTTCCTGCTGCTTTAGAAAAGTCGAGGTGGCGTCCGCGATGTCATCACGGTCACCAGCGAGAGCCCCCGGCCGCACGGCGAAAACCGAGAACATCAGGTAACGCACGGTGGCGTTCACAGCGTCGTAGTCGAGGCGCGTCATTCCCTTATGTTGCCACGGCCGCCACGACGATCGAGGCGACGGCTTGGCCGGCTGCGGAGACGCAGGCCGGCACCCCGATGCCCTCCAGGTAGCAACCGGCGACCGCCAACGTCGGCGGCAGCCCGGCGCGTAGCTCGGCAACCAGGTCCGCGTGGCCGGGGCCGTACTGCGGAATCGCGTCAATCCAACGCTGCACACAGAAGTCCACTGGTTCCGCGGCGACGTCGAACACCGTGGCAAGGTCGTCGACTGCCCAGGCCAGCAGTTGGTCATCGGAGGCGCTGCGGGCTATATCGTCGGCATCACCACACCGCCCGAACGAGAGCCGCACCAGCTCCACATTGCCACGACGTCCCCACTTCCGCGACGAGAGCGTAATCGCCTTGGCGCGCAACCGTTCTCCGCTTGCCACCAGCACGCCGGACTGCTCCGGGAACGAAGTGCCATCAGGCAGGGCCAGCGCCACCACCGCGGACGACGCGGTGGTGATGCGACTCGCGGCCGCCGCGGTGCGCGGAGCGACGTCCGCAACGAGTCCGGGCAGCCGGGCGGCCGGTAGGGCAAGAATGACCGCGTCGGCGTCCCGACGGGTGCCCTCGTCGTCGACGAGTTCCCAGCCCTCGTCCGTGCTGCGCAGCCGCTGCACGGCTACCTGCGCCCATCGCAGCCGGGAGCGCCGGACCAGCTCGTCGACCAGCACGCCATACCCGCCGTCCAGCGCGCCGAACACCGGTCCGTCGGCGTCAGGTGGCAGCGCCGCGCGCGCGGCGTCGGTCAGGCTGGGAGCGCCGCGATCCAACTCCGCGGCCAGTGCCGGCGCCGCCGACCGCAGACCGATGCTCCTGGCCGAACCCGCGTAGACCCCGGCCAACAGCGGGTCCACCGAACGTGCGACCACCTGCTCGCCGAACCGGTCGCCTACCAACTCGGCGACCGAAGGATCACACCCTGGTCGCCAGCTCAGCGGCCGTGTGCGCTCGGCGACGACACGGGCGATCGTCGCTTCGTCGACCAGACCGACCAGCTGTGCCGCCGCCGTCGGGATGCCATTCAGAGTGCCCCGGGGCAGATCGTGCGTGCGGCCCTGGCTGTAGATCATCGGTCGGGCACCAGTGGTGGACATCTGCCTGTCGGCCAGTCCCAGCTCGGCAAGCAACGCCGGCACCTCGGGCCGGCGCAGCACGAACGCCTCCGCGCCGACGTCGATCGGCTGCCCGCCGACATTCTCTGTCCGCAACACGCCACCGAGCCGATCGGACGGCTCGCACACGGTGATACTGGCGGATTCCCCGACCACCAACCGCAACCGGTACGCAGCGGTCAGACCCGAAATCCCGCCGCCAACAATGCAATACGAAAGGGTCACAACGAGTGCACCAGGGACACCAGATCGGTCAGTACTGCAGGGTCGGTATCCGGCAGAACACCATGACCGAGGTTGAAGACGTGTCCGGCGGCACCGGCGTCGACCGCGCTTCTGCCGTCGTGGATCACCGCACGAGCCGCGCGCTCCACCACCGGCCAGCCTGCCAGCAACACCACCGGATCGAGATTGCCCTGCAACGCCGCGCCAGGCCCGACCCGCGCTGCGGCGTCGGTCAGCGAGGTACGCCAGTCCATACCCACCACTCTGCCGGTCCCCGGCCCGAGCGCCGTGGCCATCGCCCCGAGCAGCTCAGCGGTGCCGACCCCGAAGTGGGTCATCGGCACCCCGTGGCCGGCCAGCGTCGCGAACACCCGCGAGCTGTGCGGCAACACGTACTGGCGGTAGTCGGCCAACGACAACGTGCCCGCCCACGAGTCGAAGACCTGGATCGCATCCACGCCGGCGTCAAGCTGAACCTGCAGGAATGCGATGGTGAGGTCGGTCAGTGCCGTCATCAACGCGTGCCAGGTGGCCGGCTCGGCCAGCATCATTGCCTTGGTGCGCTCGTGGTGGCGACTCGGGCCGCCCTCAACCAGGTAGGACGCCAGCGTGAACGGCGCGCCGGCGAAGCCGATCAGCGGGACGTCTCCTAGCTCGCCCAGCAGCATCGAAACGGCATCTGAAATCGGCTGTAGTTGTTGGGGGTCAAGAGGTTTCAGCGCCGAAACATCTGCCGCGGTGCGCACCGGATGGGCCATCACCGGCCCCACATCGGGCACGATGTCCAGGTCGGTCCCCGCGCCGCGCAGCGGCACGACGATGTCGGAGAACAAGATCGCCGCATCGACGTCATGGCGGCGGACCGGCTGCAGAGTGATCTCGCAGACCAACTCGGCGTCGAAGCAGGCGGCCAACATGGTGTGCTCGGCCCGCAACGCCCGATACTCGGGCAGCGACCGGCCGGCCTGCCGCATGAACCACACCGGCGCCCGATCGGGCTTGCCACCCGCGGCGGCGGCCAGGTAAGACGATTCGGGCAGCTCGCGATGGGTACTCATCGGTATCAATGCTGCCACGACGCATAGATTCGACGCTTGTCGCGGCTGGGCCGGACGAAAGCGGCGCGCCTGCGCCCGCGGCCCGGCGGATAGGTCTAGCGTCAAATGTCGTGACCCACGCCGGCGACGATGCAGAGCGAAGCGATGAGGTGGGGGCACCTCCCGCTTGCGGGGGAGAGCGGCGCTCGTGACCCGCGTCAGCGACGATGCAGAGCGAAGCGATGAGGAGGAGCGGCGCTCGTGACCTCAGCCGAACCAGCCGCATTCCGCACGGCGGTAGCGGCGATGAATGCCGCGACTGTGCGGCCGGAGATCGAGCTGGGCCCCATCCGGCCGCCACAGCGCCTCGCCCCGTACAGCTATGCGCTGGGTGCGGAGGTCAAGAATCCGGAGACCGACATCGTGCCCGAGCGGTCCGAAGGCGACGCATTCGGCCGGCTGATCCTGCTGCACGATCCTGACGGCTCCGAGGCCTGGGACGGCACCATGCGGTTGGTCGCCTACATCCAGGCCGACCTGGACAGCAGCGAAGCCATCGACCCGCTCCTGCCCGAGGTGGCGTGGAGCTGGCTGGTCGAGGCGCTCCAGCAGCGCGACGACGCGGTCACCGCGCTCGGGGGCACCGTCACCGCCACGACGTCGGTGCGCTACGGCGACATCTCCGGCCCACCCAGGGCCCACCAGCTGGAGCTGCGGGCATCCTGGACCGCCACCTCCGCCGAGCTGGGCCCGCACGTCCAGGCCTTCTGCGAGGTGCTCGAACATGCCGCCGGGTTGCCGCCGGTCGGGGTTGCCGATCTGGGGTCGTGGTCGCGCGCCTGACATGTCCGAAGCACCACCCCACGCAGCACCCGAGGCACCCGACTCCCCTACCGAGCCCGAGCCCGAGCCCGAGCCCACTCCGCTGCCCCATCCCCAGGGCGGAGTTCCCGATCTCTCGGTAACTATCGATGAAATAGACTCGGCTGCAAGGCTTCTCGCGGAGGGAACGGGTGCTTTCGCGGTGGACGCCGAGCGCGCTTCGGGCTTCCGATACTCCAACCGGGCCTATCTGATCCAGATTCGCCGCGCCGGTGCCGGCACCGTGCTGATCGATCCGGTGAGCCATGGCGGTGATTCGCAGACTGTGCTACGACCCGTTGCCGACGTGCTTGCTACCGACGCGTGGATCCTGCACGCCGCAGACCAGGATCTGCCCTGCCTGGCCGAGGTCGGCATGCGCCCGCCTGCGCTGTATGACACCGAACTGGCCGGACGGCTGGCCGGCATCGACCGGGTCAACCTGGCGACCATGGTGCAGCGACTACTTGGACTTGGCCTGGCGAAGGGCCACGGCGCCGCGGACTGGTCCAAACGCCCACTGCCGGCACCCTGGCTGAATTACGCGGCGCTCGACGTCGAGGTGCTCATCGAATTGCGCCACGAGATCGCCGCGGTGCTCGCCGAGCAGGGCAAAACCGAGTGGGCGGCACAGGAGTTCGAGCACTTCCGAACATTCGTCGCAGCACCGACCCGGCGGGACCGCTGGCGACGCACATCGGGCATCCACAAGGTGCGAGACCCGCGCCGACTGGCTGCGGTGCGGGAGTTGTGGACCGCACGCGACCGGATCGCGTCGCGCCGAGACATCGCTCCGGGCCGGATTCTGCCCGATTCGGCCATCATTGCCGCCGCGACCGCGGACCCCAAGACAGTGGCCGAACTGACTGCCCTGCCGGTGTTCGGCGGGCGGAAGCAGCGCCGCAGCGCCCAGGTGTGGTTAACGGCGCTTGAGGCAGCCCGGCAGACCACCGACCCGCCCCCGAAAGCCGAGCCGCCGAACGGGCCACCGCCTGCGGTCCGGTGGAGCAAGCGCAAACCGGAGGCGGCCGCGCGACTGGACTCCGCACGCAAGGGGCTCACCGAGGTGTCCCAGCGGGTATCGGTGCCGACGGAGAACCTGGTGTCACCCGATCTGGTGCGCCGTCTGTGCTGGGACTGGGACTGTTCCGAAGCTGGGGCTGGGGCAGCAGCGGCGATCGAGGAATTTCTGCGCGCCGGTCAAGCCCGCGCCTGGCAGCGCGATCTCGTTGTGCCAGTTCTAGCGGAAAAGTTGGCACAGCCCAGCGGCTGAACGTCCCTTTTTGCCGCGAGCGTGCGTGTTTGTACGGCGACACGCCGTAAACGCTGGCATTCTGCGCGCCTTCGCGGGGCACCGGTCCACAGACATCGTCTGGGTGGCTGCCGCGATCACCACACATCGCTAACGATGGTCCCTATGAACCCTGAACTGGTACGCCTGCTTGACGCGCAGGACGGCGTGGCCACTTCGGGCCAGGTGTTGACCTTCCTAACTCGCCGTGGATTGGAAGCCTGCATGAAATCTGATGCACTGCAGAAGATTTGGTACGGCGTATACGGCCGCGGCAAAGTGGATGCACGATTGCAACTGCGGGGTCTGGATCTAGCCGCGGGCAAGACGGTTGCAGTGTGCCTCGGCACGGCAGCCATCGCCTACGGCTTCGACACCGAGGACACGGCAGATCTGCATGTTCTCAATCCCGATGGCGGACAACTGCGGTCGGCGGACGGACTGGTGGTGCACAGACGCCGGGGCGCACCGTTGACCGTGGTCGCGGACCGCCCCGTCACCGCGCCGGCCTGGACCGCTGTCGAGGTCGCGCGGGGGCTGCGGCGCCCTCGAGCATTGGCGACGTTGGACGCGGCGTTACGCAGCAGGACGTGCAGCCGCGACGACCTGGCACGGGCGGCGACCCGGCAGGCAGGGCGACGCGGCATCGTTATTGTTCGCAAATTGCTGCCGTTGGCTAGAGAGCTGGCCGAGTCACCTATGGAGAGTGAGGCCCGGCTGGCGATGATCGACGGCGGCCTGCCGGCGCCGACCCTGCAGCACGAGATCGTCGATGAGAACCGCCTGCTGTGGCGAGTCGATTTCGCCTGGCCCGAAGCCATGGTCGCGGCCGAGTACGAAAGCGTCCAATGGCACGCCGGTGCTGACGCTTTGCGCCGGGACCGCAATCGCTATTCGGCGTTGCAGAGCGTCGGGTGGACGGTGGTCCCCATCCTCGCCGAGGATGTCCGAGACCGTCCCTGGGAGATGGTTGCTGGTATCGAGGCCCAACTGGCGCGTGCTCGTGCGGCATGAGCGTGCGCAGAATGACAGGTTTTGCGGCGTGTCGACGTACAAACACGCACGCTCGCGCCAAAAAGCACGCACGCTCGCGGCAAAGGGGAAGTGCGCTCGCGGCTACTCGAATTTCTGGTGCGTGCTTTCAGTCTCGGCGCAGACAGTGTCCGAGCTGCCCAGGGCCGCAATCCAACCGGTGATCTGGCGGGCGACGTTCTGCTCGGTCAGACCCAGCTCGGTGAGCACTTCGCCCCGAGACGCGTGCTGGTAGAACCGCTGCGGTAAGCCTACGTCGCGGCAAGGCACGTCGAGCTCGGCGCGACGCAACATCGCTGACACCGCCGACCCGACACCGCCGGCCACGCCGTTGTCCTCACACGTGACCACCAGCTTGTGCTCGGCGGCCAACTCCGGGATGACGTCGGGCACCGGCAGCACCCACCGCGGGTCGACCACCATCACACCAATGCCCTGATTGCGCAGCCGCTTGGCCACCGCCAACGCCATCGACGCGAACGGCCCCACCGCCAACAGCAGCACGTCGTGGGTCAGACCGTCGGCCGGCATCGCCAGCACATCCACACCCGAGTGCCGTTCGAGCGCCGGAATATCTTCGCCCACATCGCCTTTCGGGAACCGAATCGCGGTCGGCCCGTCATCGACGTCGAGCGCCTCACCGAGTTCCTCGCGCAGCCGAGTCGCGTCCCGCGGTGCCGCGACGCGTATTCCGGGCACGATGCCCAGCATCGACAAATCCCACATGCCGTTGTGGCTCGCACCGTCCGAGCCGGTGATCCCGGCCCGGTCGAGCACCATCGTGACCGGCAGCTTGTGCAACGCCACGTCCATCATGATCTGGTCGAACGCGCGGTTGAGGAACGTCGAATAGATCGCGACCACCGGGTGCAGCCCGCCCATTGCCAGCCCGGCCGCCGACGTCATCGCATGCTGCTCAGCGATGCCGACGTCGAAGAGCCGGTCGGGGAAACGCTGTCCGAACGCGGTCAGACCGGTAGGGCCGGGCATTGCCGCGGTGATCGCCACGATGTCGCGACGCTGGGATCCATGCCCGATCAACGCGTAGGCGAAGGTCGCCGTCCAGCCCGGTGCCGCCACCGCGGTCGCCGCACCGGTCAGCGGGTCGATCGGTGCGGTGGAGTGCATCTGCTCGGCTTCGTCCTGCTCAGCGGGGGCGTAGCCCATGCCTTTTCGGGTGACGACATGCACGATCACCGGGCCGTTGAAGCCGCGCGCGTTGCGCAGCGCGTTCTCCACCGCATGCTCGTCGTGGCCGTCGACCGGTCCGACGTATTTCAGGCCGAGATCGGTAAACAGCACCTGCGGGGACAACGCGTCCTTCAGGCCGGCCTTGACGCTGTGCATGGCCTGATAGCACAGCTCGCCGATAATGGGCATGCCGCGCAGTCCGGCGCGCCCTTTGTCCAGCAGCTTCTCGTAGCCGGGCTGCAGCCGCAGTGTGGCCATGTGCTCGGCGAAACCGCCGATGGTCGGTGCGTAGCTGCGCCCGTTGTCGTTGACCACGATCACGACCGGCCGGCGCGCCGCGGCGATGTTATTCAACGCTTCCCAGCACATGCCGCCGGTGAGCGCGCCGTCACCGACCACAGCCACCACGTGCCGGTTGCGATGCCCGGTCAACTCAAACGCGTTGGCCAACCCGTCGGAGTAGGACAGCGCCGAGCTGGCGTGGCTGGACTCCACCCAGTCATGTTCGCTCTCTGCACGCGACGGATATCCCGACAGTCCGCCCTTCTTGCGCAGCGTCTTGAAGCCGGGGCAGCGTCCGGTCAACATCTTGTGCACGTAGGCCTGGTGGCCGGTGTCGAAGATGATCGGGTCGTGCGGCGAGTCGAAGACGCGATGCAGCGCCAACGTCAACTCCACAACGCCGAGATTGGGCCCGAGATGCCCCCCGGTCGCAGCGACCTTATGGATCAGGAACTCGCGAATCTCGCCGGCGAGCTCAGTTAGCTGCGGTTGAGAAAGGTGTTGCAGATCAGCGGGACCGCGGATCTGTTCCAGCATCCCGCCAGTGTACGCACTTCACCGCGCTCAGCCCCGGTGCGCCAGCACATGTGAGGCCCTCCAAATGTCAGGCGTTCTTCGCGAGGAAACGGCGGAAAAGCAACCAGGCGACGGCCAGGTTGCAGACGACGCCGACGCAGAGGTACGGCCACCAGGTGCCGTGGTCGCTTGCCGCCCAGAACGCCTTGGCGGCCCAGTACGGCGGCAGCACTACGAACGCGAGGTTCCAACCGGAGTCGATGAACCACGGCAGGCAGGGCAGCCCGGCGATCAGCATGCCCAGAGCGCGGAGCATGGCCAGGCCCCGGATCTTGTTGCTCGCCATGGCCAGAATCAGCAGCATGGTCACGACCGCCGACAGTCCGGCGAGCAGCCCAATCGGGATAAGGGATCCGACCAGCCCGGGCTCCGATATCCCGCTGAAGGAGATGGGGGTGACCACATAGACGGTGGTCACCCCCATGACCGTGGCCGCGCGATAGGCGAAGAAGGCCGACAGCGGCACCGGGGTCGCCATGTTCTTGACCTTCCCCGCGTTCACCGGGTGCAACCCCGAGGTGGGCTCGTCCAGGAAGAGCCGCTCCGGGTGGTTGATCAGCGACCGGGCGAAGGTCAGCCGCATCTGCATCCCCTTGGAGTACTCGCCCACCCTGGTGTCGGCGTCATCGGCCAGACCGACTGCTTCCAGCAGATCCGTCGGGTCCAGCGTCTCGCCGACGTACAGCGAAGCGAAGAAGCGCAGGTTCTCCAGGCCGGTCAGCTTCTGGTAGTGGTTGGGCAGCTCGAACGAGACGCCAATGCGCTGGTAATAGTCGGATCCCCAGCCAGCGGATCCTTGCGCCAGACTGCCGTCTCGCCACCGTGGCCGCGCAGCAGGCCAATAAGAAGCTTCTGGGTGGTGGACTTCCCGGCGCCGCTGGGGCCCAGGAACCCGAAGACATCGCCGCGGCCGACGGTGAAGTCCATTCCCCGCACAGCGGGCTGCTGCGCGTTCGGATAGGTAGTTCGGGTAGGTAAACGTGAGCCCGCGGACGCGGATCACCTCTGTCGTGATGTCCGAGACGGTGGATGCTGGATCGGCGGGCTGCATGGCTGGCTCAGTTCTCCTTCCCGGAGCCGGACTTGACGATACTGAATTCCCCGTGAACTTCAGACCCTTGGCCACCGGGTCGCGTCAACGGGTCAGCAGCGCAACGCATTCCATGTGGTGAGTCAGCGGGAACGAGTCGAAGACCCGAATCGCCTCGACGACATAGCCCTTCCCGCGATAGAGCCCGACGTCGCGGGCGAAGGACGCCGCCTCGCAGCCGATGTGCACCACCCGCGGGACCTCGGCCGCAGCCAGCAGGTCTATGACGTCACGCCCGGCCCCTGTTCGGGGCGGGTCGAGCACGGCCACTTCGGCACGGATGCGTTGCGCTGTCAGCGCGCGCCGCACCGAGTCGGTGGTGGCATGCACCTGAGGCAGATCGGCCAGCGCCGCGCGTGCTGCCCGCGACGCGGCGCGAGAAGTGTCCACGGATACCACCCGGCCGGCCTCGCCTACCGCCTCGCCCAGCACCGCCGCGAACACCCCGGCGCCGCCGTACAGATCCCAGGCGACCATCCCAGGGCGCAGTTGAGCCCAGTCCGCCACCAGGTTGCTGTACATCGGCGCCGCGTCACCGTGGGCTTGCCAGAACATCGTCACCGGCACTTCCCAACTGCGCCGGCCCACTCGTTGGGTTGCGTAGTAGCTGCCCTGGACCACCTCAGTGACCACCCCGCTGCCTTTGGGCCCGGTCCGAACCACGTGCCGCTGCGCGTCTGAGTCGACGGCGACGTGCACGTGGGCACCTGGCAGCCAGTGGCCGGATTCCAGTCCGGCCAGCATCCCGGCCGGCACCTGACCGCAGCGCAGGTCGTTGACCAGTTCGGCGCTGTGGTAGCGGTGAAATCCGGCGCGCCCGCTCCCATCCACGTCCAGCCGGACCCGGGTCCGCCACCCGGTCGTCGGGCCCGCACCGACCGATTCGGCCACGCCGCTCCACGGATGGGCGCCGAGCCGCTCCAACTGGTTGGCCACCACGTCGCCCTTGAGCTTGCGGGCCGCCGCCGGGTCGACGAACGCCAGGTCGCAGCAGCCGGCGCCGTCCACCCCGGCGATCGGGCACATGGAGACGATCCGGTCGGGGGACGGCTCCATCACCTCGACGGCCTCGGCGTGCCAGTAGGCCCCCCGCTGCGCAGTCACCCGGGCCCGCACCCGTTCGCCTGGCAGTGCGTAGCGGACGAAGACCACTCGGCCGTCGTGACGAGCCACACAACTGCCGCCGTTGGCCGCCGCCCCGGTGGTCACCGTGAGCTCGGTCGGCGCTTGCATGCTCAATCCTTCCTTGCTCAATCGATGCGTCACTCCAGGAAGCCCCGGCGTGCATCGCCGGGCGCGACGCGCGGCTGCAGTGTCTTGCGTCGTTCCGACGAGCTAAGTTGCCACGGAACCGAAGTCACCATCACCCCCGGCATGAACAGCAATCTGGTCTTAAGCCGCAGCGCGCTCTGGTTGTGCAGCACCTGCTCCCACCAATGGCCCACCACGTACTCGGGAATGAACACCGTCACCACCGTGCGCGGCGACTCCTTGCTGATCCGCTTGACGTAGGCCAGCACCGGCCGGGTGATCTCCCGGTAAGGCGACGCGATGACCTTCAGCGGCACAGTGACGTCGCTCTCCTGCCAGTTCCGGACCAGTTGGCGCGTTTCCGCGTCGTCCACGCTGACGGTGATGGCCTCCAGCACGTCGGGCCGGGTTGCCCGTGCATAGGAGAGGGCTCGCAGCGTCGGGAGGTGCAGCTTGGACACCAACACCAAGGCGTGGTTGCGGCTGGGCAGCACCGCCTCGTCCTGCCCCTCGGCCTGTTGCTCCAGTTCCCGGCTGACCGCGGCGTAGTGCCGGTGGATCAGCTTCATCAGGACGAACAGCGTGGTCATTGCAACGATGGCGATCCACGCCCCGGCGACGAACTTGGAGACCAACACCACCAGTAGAACCGTGCCGGTGGACAGGAACCCGATCATGTTGACCAGCCGGGATCGCATCATCGCGCGCCGCGCCTGCGAGTCATCCTCGCTGGCCAGCATTCGGTTCCAGTGCCGGACCATACCGATCTGGCTCAGCGTGAAGGATACGAACACCCCGATGATGTACAGGTGAATCAGCGCGGAGACCTCAGCCTGGAACGCGAAGATAAACCCGATCGCCGCCATCGCCAGGAACAGAATCCCGTTGGAGAACGCCAGCCGATCACCGCGGGTGTGCAGCTGGCGGGGCAGATAGCTGTCCTGCGCCAGGACCGACCCCAGCACCGGGAAGCCGTTGAACGCAGTGTTGGCCGCTAGCACCAGAACCAGCGCGGTCACCGCGGTGATCAGCAGAAACCCGATGTGGAACCCGCCGAAAACCGACTGGGCGAGCTGCGCTACCAGGGTCTTCTGATGATAGTCGGCAGGCGCACCCGCCAGCTGTTCATGGGGCTTGTCGACAATCTGCACCCCGGTCTTCTCAGCCAGGACGATCATCCCCATGAACAACGTGACCGCGATCCCCCCCAGCATCAGCAGTGTTGTTGCGGCGTTGCGCGACTTCGGCTTACGGAACGCCGGCACACCGTTGCTGATCGCCTCCACACCGGTCAGCGCCACACACCCCGAGGAGAACGAGCGGGCCACCAGAAACACCAGCGCGAAACCGAGGACTTCGCCGTGTTCGGCATGCATCTCGAAGCCGGCTGATTCAGCTCGCAGCGGATCGCCCAGCACGTAGATCCGGAACAACCCCCAGCCCAGCATGACGAGCATTCCGAGGACGAACGCGTAGGTGAGAATCGCGAACGCCACGCCTGATTCCCGGATCCCGCGCAGGTTGATCGCCATCAGGATGATAATCGCGGTGACGGCGAACAAGACCTTGTGCTCGGCTACGAACGGCACCGCCGACCCGATGTTCGACATCGCCGCGGCTATCGAAACAGCAACGGTGAGAACATAATCCACCATCAATGCACTGGCGACGGTCACGCCGGCGGTGGAGCCGAGGTTCTTTGTGACCACTTCGTAGTCGCCACCGCCCGACGGGTAGGCGTGCACGTTCTGCCGGTAGCTGGCCACGACGATGATCAGCACCGCGGCGACCGCGAGGCCTATCCACGGGGTCATCGAATATGCGCTCAGTCCGGCCACCGACAGCACCAGGAATATCTCCTCCGGCGCATAGGCCACCGATGACATCGCGTCGGAGGCGAACACCGGCAGCGCGATCTTCTTGGGCAGCAGGGTGTGACCCAACTTGTCGCTGCGGAAGGGCCGACCCAGAACCAGTCGGCGCGCGGCCGTCGAAACCTTGGACACGAGAGCCAAGAGTAAGCGCAAGGGGCGCTGGCGGTAGCGTTCCGAGTACGGCCGTTTTCCGGACCCGAATTGGCTGGCCGAAAGTGGTTGTCGATCCGGGCCGGTCGACGCAATACAGCCGAAAGGA